>Ga0209273_10000198_pt1 | contig 104822 bp, 76 predicted proteins | sample tdAd471_FD_187126 | JGI IMG/M metagenome (GOLD analysis project Ga0209273, IMG submission 187126) | Marine sediment microbial communities from the Atlantic coast under amendment with organic carbon and nitrate - tdAd47.1 (SPAdes)... | ecosystem: Environmental > Aquatic > Marine > Coastal >... | reverse complement strand
TCCAGGAGATCGCGATAGTCCCTCACTTGCGAACCAAATCTAGCAAGAATCGCCAGGCTTCACGCGTGGCCTTGACGGGTCTCGTCGGCCCGAATCGCCCGATGCGATCGCCTCTACCAGTCCGACTTGTCTCGGAACTCAAACGCGGTCGGGCTGAACTCGCCCACAAGGTCGACCTGCAGTCCGTCCGCCGGAATCCGGTCCTCCAACCCCATCGCCCAAAAAGCCCCTTGGAGGATCATTCGGCGCGTGCCCTCGGAAAGCAGATCTGTTGAAGCGCCCATCGTTGTAGAGAACACCCGGCCTTCCGACTGCCCGTCCGGCAGGCGATACTTCTTGGTCCAAGCGACCGGCATCATCGGATCGTTCTTCTCCTCAACCGGCGGCCCGTCGTCGGGCCGCATGCCGTAGTGGACGTCGCTCTCGTCGAACTCCCCTTTGCGCGCGAGGACCTGGCCGAAGACCAGCGGCTCGATGTCGGTCGCGACCTGTAGTCGGATGGTATAGACGTCCGAGGGGCCCCAAATATCCCCGTCCCGCAACCCGCGAAGAATCGGATGATCCTGCCTGTCGGCATTTAGGATGCCGCGTGTGGACTCGTGCTTGTGCTTCCCGTGGTGGGAAACCCAACGCTCGCCGACGACGAGCCGGCCGAATCCGTCGCGCCACTTTTGCTTGGGACCGAAGTAGCCGTCGCCGTAGTGCCCGTAGGCGCCCCAGGCCTCGTCGGCCACCTCCGGCCGCTCCACCTCGTCCGGGTGGTCGGCCTTCGCCGTCGCGCGCAGGTAGGCGAGTACTTGCGGGTGCACGTCTTCGGGCGGAGCGAACGCGTGCGTGGCCGTGCGGAGCGCAACCACCGGCTTCCCGGCCTTCAAATACCGGTCGATGTGCGCCATCTGCTCGTCCGGCAAAATGCGCCACCGCGTGAAGATCACCATCAGGTCCGCGTCGTCCAACGCCTCCAGTCCCGAAATGTTGTCCCGGACGTTCGGATTGATTTTCCCGGTCTCCTTATCGGTCGCGACGAGTACCGTCGTTTCAAATCCGTGGTGTTCAGAGAGAATCGCTGCCAACTGCGGCAGCGCCTCCTCCGATCGATACTCCTCGTCTCCCGCAATGAGTACGACCTTCTTTGCAGCTGGTTCTTCTTGAACAGCTTGCGGCGATGCGCACGCTGTCAGCGTGAGGGCTAGGGCTGTCGCGAAACGGAGCATTTCCGTGTCAGTCTACCTTCAATCCTCGCTCCTCACCTAGCGCCGCTTGTGAACGGAATACCGGGCGAAGTCTTTCCAAGTGCGGGCGCCTTCCGGTTTCGCGCTCGGTCGTCCGTTGGCGTCGCGCTCGACCGACTAAGCGCGTCCCCTCTTCTCCTCCAGCGCTATCTCATAGATCGCCTTGATGTAGCCCCAAGAGAAAGCCCAGCCCGTCTTGCGATCGCCCACCATCCGCGGTACGTGATCCGCAATCAGAATCCCCCGGAAATCGACGTCTACCAACGTGCGCATCAACTCCTTCATGTCCGTGTAGCCGTCGTCCACGAACGTTTCAACGAAGTACGGGACGGGGCCGGTGACGTTGCGGAAATGGATCTTCCACAGCTTGCCCATCTTGGCGAATTCCCGCACGGCGTCCAGCACGTTCATACCCGTGTGCGCCCCGCCCTCCATCCACGTACCGCAACACAGGCAAATGCCGACATTCGGGCTGTTCGCCATCTCGAACGCTTTCACGTATCCGTCAAACGTGCCGAACATATGTCGCGGTACGCCGCCCAACTCGGGAACCGGCGGATCGTCCGGGTGAATGCCGATCCGCACGCCCGCTTCCTCCGCCACTGGAACGACCTGCTTGATGAAGTACTCAAAGTTGTCCCACAGCTCTTCTTTGGAAAACTTCCGCCCGTGCGACAGCGGCGACTCGAACACGTCTCCGATCCAGTAGCCCTTGGAGGTGTCCATCTTGAAGGATCGCGCCGACGCGCCGCCGCGCGTCTCCTCCCGCTCGGAACTCCAAATTCCGTTCCCCATGTGCGCGTACGTCGTGTAGTGGATTCCCGCCTCGCCCAGGTTCCGCAGGTACTGCTTGTACTCTTCGATCTTGGCGTCCCGGCCGTCGAGTCCGAGCGTCACCTCCGGCATGTTGTGGACGGACGTGTCGCCCATATTGGAGATCTTCAGTCCCGCCGCCTCCACGCGCTTCTTGTTCTCGACGTAGCTCTCCAACGTCCGCTTGCGCCCGCCAATCGCCACGTACTCCAGCCCCATCTGTTTCGCAAAGACGAGGTCCTCGTCGTCGTACTGCGAAGGAATCTGGAGAGTGAGCTTGATGCCCGGCCCCCAATCAGGCAGCGGTTTCCGGGCGGCCGATGCGGTTTGGTCGGCTGCGGCTGCGGCCAGGGCCGCGAATGGTAGACGGGCGAGATCGCGACGAGTCATAGTCCAAGTTCCTCGGTCGGGATTATTGCATGATGCGCCCCGACTCGCGATACGGTTGGTGAGAGTCCTGCCTTGTCCGCACCGACTATCGGCGTCGTCATCATCGGCCGGAACGAGGCGGCGCGCCTTGCTTGGTCGCTTGAGTCCGTACGCGCAGCCGGAGCCTCCGACGCCGTCTACGTAGATTCCGACTCTTCGGACGACAGTGTCGAGATCGCTGAACGTCTCGGCTTTCGGGTCATCCGGCTCGAATCGGGATCCATGAGCCCCGGCCGTGCCCGGCAGGCCGGCTGGCAGGCGCTCGATACCGAGTTCGTCTTCTTCCTCGACGGCGACTCCGCCCTCCGACCTGAGTTCTTCCGCTCCGCGCTCAACTACTTCGACGATCCGTCCCTCGCGGTCGTTTTCGGAACCCTACGCGATCGCGAGCCGGAACTGTCCTTCTTCCATCGAATGAACGATCGATACATTCGCCGCTTTCGCGCATTCGGCGAGGGAACCCTGGCGGGCGGCATGCACCTATGGCGGCGTAGCGCGCTGGAGCGACTCGGCGGCTTTGACGTTCGACTCGTCGTGTCGGAAAACACTGAACTCGGCGAACGTGCCCGCGAAGCGGACTGGCGGGTGCTGTACGTCGATCACTGGATGGCTGTCCATGACCTAGGCGACATCTCCTCGCTCCAGTTCTTCCGACGCGCCGCGCGGTTCGGTGCGGGACTCGTGCACGGCTTCCGTACGCTGAACCTCCCGGTCACCGCACTTTGGCGGGTCCCCCTGTTCCGAGGTATGGCGTGCGACGCGGGATTGTTCGCCTCTGCATTGCTGGGCGTCATACTGCTGGGTGTTTTCGACTGGCGCTGGTCGCTCGGCTGGCTCCTGCTGATGGTGGGTTCCAAAGTCCTTCGGGTTGCCTACCGCGAGAGGTCACGCTCAAGCGGCCTGGTCGAATCCCTGCTCTGCGGACTGCATGAGACGATGCGAGCGATTGGTTCCTTTGTGGGGCTGGTCCGAGCGGTTGTCCTCCACGGACCTCCTTCTTCGGACTGGCGCCGATAGCCGCTATCCTCTCTCTCATGACGCCCGACGGCGGACCTCATCTCTCCCCATGGGGAAAGGCCGAACTGGCCGCCCCGCCCCCGCGCTTCGGACGAGCGGGCCTGCTGGCGTTGCTCGGTCCCGGTCTGGTCATGGTCGGCGCCAACATCGGCGGGGGCGAGTGGCTGTTCGGTCCCGTCGTCACCGCCCGCTACGGCGGCATGCTCATGTGGCTCGCCACCCTGAGCATCGCCTTCCAGGCCTTCTTCAACCTCGCCGCCATGCGCTATACGCTTTGGAGCGGCGAGCCGATCTTCGTCGGCTTCTTACGGACACCTCCGGGCCCCAAGTTTTGGCTCGGATTCTACCTGCTGATGGACCTCGGCTATATCTGGCCGTACCTGGCCTCGAACGCCGCCGTACCCGCTGCGTCACTCTGGCTCGGCCGTCTGCCGGGCCCCGAAGACGATGCACTCGTCCGCAACCTCGGTTACGTCGTCTACCTGGCCGCATTCGTTCCGCTGATCTTCGGCGCGAAAATCTACAACGTCGTTGAAAAGATCATGCTCGCCAAGGTCGTCCTCGTGTTGGGCTACCTGCTCGTCGTCGACCTGTTCATGGTCAGCGGCTCCACCTGGGTTGAAGTCTTCACCGGCTTCGCCAAGTTCGGCGCCTTGCCTGAAGCCGAAATAGACTGGTCCACGCTCGCCGCCTTTGCTGCTGTCGCCGGAGCGGGCGGTCTCTCCAATACCTTGTTCTCCAACTACGCCCGCGACAAGGGATGGGGAATGGGCGGCGCTGTCGGCGCCATCCCAAGCCTCGTCGGCGGCAAGAAGATCGCGCTCTCCCGCACCGGCAAGACCTTTGAACTCAGCGAGGCGAATCTCGTCCGGTGGCGCGGCTGGATTCGCCACATCCTGCGCGATCAAGTCTGGGTTTGGTGCGTGGGCTGCATCCTCGGCATGGCCTTGCCCGCGCTCTTGTCTGTGGAGTTTATCCGCGGGGCTGAAGTCGACGGACACGCCGCCGCCGCCATGACCGCTCGCGGCATTGCCGATCGCTACGGCGAGTTCTTCTGGTATTCCACGCTTGCCTGCGGCTTTCTGGTCTTCGCCCCCGCTGTCGTCCAAACCATCGACGGCATCGTTCGACGGTGGACCGACGTCATCTGGAGCGCCCGTGCCGGACGCGGCGACCAAGAGCAAGGCGACGTTCGCAAACTCTACTACGGAATCATGGCCGCTTACTGTCTGTGGGGACTCGTGGCTCTCAACCTGACCCCCAATCCGCTGGTGTTGGCCATCGCCGGAAGCGTCCTCGGCAACATCGGGCTAGGTGCGGCTGCTCTGCACGCCCTCGTCGTCAATCGTCGCCTCATGCCCAAGCAACTTCAGCCGCACCCGCTCTTGCAGATCGGCCTTCTCGGCACCTTCGTCTTCTTCCTGGCGATCTCTGGGATCGCACTCGCGCAGCAACTCAACCGGCTAACCGGTTGAACGCTAGCGTGCCTCAAACGGTCCATGCACGGACTTTACGCGCATCGACTCGTCCGAGTCTTCCAAAATCATCAGCCGGTAGCTCCCGCCCCCCGGCGCTACGCGAAACACAATGTGCCCTTGGTCGCTGAGTAGTTCCTCCAGCAGCGGTCCAATCACGTCGTAGTTGGCCCGGGGCATGTTCGTGCCGACCACGTTTCGCTCTCCCGAATAGAGCCGCTTCGACAGCATCCGATCGAGCACGTCATGGCCCGGGTGGTCCGACGACCAAACTTGTAGAATCCAAAACCTCGGCCGCAGCGTTGCTGCGAAAAACGCGTTCGTCGAATCGCGATTGCCATGGTGGTTGGCGGCTGCAATTTCCACCGGGCCGACCGCTTTCGCCACCGGCGTCTCAACGTCCATCCAACTCGGCAACCCGGGCTGGATCACGCCCGGCATGTCGCCGCCGGAGTAGAAATCAAACGGCCCGTAGCTGACCCGGATCGCGGCGCTCGACTGATTCTCGCTCGGCATCTCCCCTTCCGGCAGCGCACTCAGCTCCGCCGGAAAATGCTTGCGCGTCGCCGTCCCCACGCCGGTCCACACCTCGCCGTTGGCCGCGATGTTGCGCACCTCGAAGTTCGGGTACGCCTCGGGCCTGCGCAATAGGCGAATCTGATCGTTTCTCCCCGGCTGCAGACGCTCCGCCTTCATCCGACCCGCTCGCACGCCGTTCTTAACGAACGAGATGTAGTCCGTCGCCTCTCCCTCGGGCTGCTTCACCGGGTAGTCGTAGTCGGGATAGGCTCGGTCGAGCATCGTACCCACTGGAATATTCTTCGCCAAGGCCTCAAATCCCGACATGTGGTCGCCGTGCAGATGGGTCAGCATCGCGTAGTCGATCATCGGCTGCGAGTCGCCTGCCAGGACCCGTCTCGCGTAACGCGCCAGCCACTCGCCCGCCGGGCGCGAGCCGTTCGGCTTCGGCGAAACTCCCCGCGGAGGTGCTCCCCAGCCTCCGTCACCCGCGTCGATCTGCAGCGACGTGCCGTCGGGCAACACCAGCAACGCCGCGTCTCCGCGCCCGGTGTTGATGAAGTGGATATCCAGGCTCCCCTCGGCCCACGGAGACAGAGGATCGCCCACAGTTTGGCCGTATACGGGGAGCGCCAGGGCCGCGGCCAGCAGAAGTCGAAGCATGCTGAACATGCTAGCCGAGATTGCGCTCGGCCCGTCCAGGCGGCTAAGCTCCCCTGGATGCGTCGAATCGCTTGCTCTCTCGTCTTCTGCCTCGCCGTCGCTTGCGGCGGACCCTCCGGCGACCAGCCGGACTCCTTGGCTGGGGAGGGGGCGAGCCCGTCGGGCGTTACCCACGGCCCGATGCTCGGTCGTCCGGGGCCCCACCAGATGGGCGTCTGGGCGCGTACCGAGCGGCCAGGCTCATTCGAGGTTCGCTACGGAACGTCCCCGGACTCGCTCACCGAGTCCTCCCAACCGGTCCCGACTACACTCGAGCACGACAACGCCGCCTACGTCCTCCTTAAAGACTTGGCAGCCGACACCGAGTATTTCTATGAAGTCGTTGCAGAGGGCGGCCAAGCCGGCGATCCCAACCGCGCCGGCTCTTTCCGCACTTGGAAGGACCCCGACGACTACCGAGACCCCGAACTCAACCCTAACGGCCACTTCAACTTCAGCTTCGAGTTCGCCTGCGGCAACAACCAGAACCCGAACTCCGGCAACGGCCCCTCGCTGCCGACCTTCCGCACGATGCTCGCTGAAGGAGTTCCGGACCAGGTTGATTTCGCCGTGCTCAACGGCGACTGGCTCTATGAGGAAGATCGCGAGTACATGCCCGCCGAATGGTTGGGACAAGTCGGTGCGGAGGAGTCCCAGATGCCGCGCCTGCTTCAACTGGCCCCCGCCGTCGCGGGCGTCTGGGAGAACTACAAGACCTACCTCCGGCGGGGAGTTCCGCTCTCAGCTTGGCATCGCGAAGTCCCCTCCTTCTATACCGCCGACGATCACGAGATCCTCAACGACGTCTATGGAACCGCGACCGCCGGCCGCAAGCACCGGCGCGCCGTGTTTCGTGATCCCGCCCTGGCCGCCTGGTACGACTACCTCGCCTGGTCGAACCCTGAACTGCACACCCAGTCGGCGCACTTCGGCCGCACGAGCTACCAGGCCGGCAGCGACGTGCTCACCGATCCCAACGCCGACTTCACTGCGCTCGACATGGCCCAGGCGGCCAATCTGCACGTCCATTGGGGCGGCGACACCGCCGGCGTCAACGACACCGCTCTCGATCGCGAGCCCGGCGACCCCAACGCGGGCATCTACGACATCGTCGAAGTGCTGGACGCCAACCGCCTGCGCGTCAACCCCCCGTTCTCCGCCGACGGCGAACAAAGCTACTCCATCGGCCGTCGAACCTATTCCAAGCAGCGCATCAGCAACGCCGACGTATTCTTCCTCGACACCCGTAGCCACCGAGACATGCACGACGTGGCCAATCCGCAGGGCGAAGGCCTCTACATGCTCGGCAAGCAGCAGGAGGATTGGCTCGTCGACGAAATGAAGAATTCAGATGCCGAGGTCTTTTTCCTGTTTTCGAGCGTCAACTTCATGATTCCTCACATGGGCGCCACGGCGGGCGGGGAAGTCATTGAGGTCGGCAACAAGGATGAGGCGTGGACCGTCTTCCTTGAAAACCGCGAGCGGCTCATCAATTTCTGGGACGACCTCGGAAAACCCGTCTTCGTCCTCACCGGCGACCTGCACAACAGCTTTGCCATCAAGATCACCGACTCGGTCTGGGAGTTCGCGTCCGGCCCGCACAATTCACGCAATCACAAGGCCGATGCGGAAGGAAATCGCCCCGCCAACGGACGCTTTGACTCGCTCGGCCGTGAAGCCGAAATCCGCTGGTCAACCTACATTCGCGAAGACGCTCCGGCTGAACTCAACCGTCAACCCAACTACGCCGTCGTCCAAGTGAACACGGTGTTCAACAACCGCCTCGAGGAAGGAACCGATCGCTGGATCAAGTATCCGCAGCCGCAAGTCATCTTCCAGTACCACAGCGGCTTCGACGGCAGCCTGCTCTACTCAGAGACCATCCTCGGCGAATAGCGCGGCGCGCGTGCTAGCGTAGGCGCGATGCGTCTCTGCTTTCTCCTGCTTCTGTCGGTAGTCTTTGCCTCGGCGGCTGACCGCCCGCCCAATATCGTGCTCATCATGGCCGACGATCTCGGCCTCGGGCACCTCGGCGCCTACGGCGGTCGCAAGATTGAGACGCCGCACATCGACAGGCTCGCCGCGCAGGGGATGTTGTTCCGTCAGGCTTACGCCGGATCCACGGTTTGCGCTCCTTCCCGCTCCGTCCTGCTGCAGGGGCTCCACGGCGGTCACACCTCGGTACGCGGCAACCTCGGCGACGCCTATATCGCGGACGAAGACGCGACCCTCGCTGAAGTCCTGCGCGATGCAGGCTATGCCACCGGCGGTTACGGCAAATGGGGGCTAGGGCTCGTCGATAGCCCCGGCAGTCCGTTGCGCCAAGGTTTCGACGACTTCCTCGGCTATCTCCACCAGGTGCATGCGCACTTCTTCTACCCCACCTGGCTCACCCTCAACTACGGACGCATGAACCTGCGCCTCAACGAGAACGGCGGGCGCGGACAGTTCTCGCACGACCTGATTGTCGATCGCGCCCTCGACTTCATGCGCAAGAACCGCGACCGGCCCTTCTTCGCTTACATGCCGGTGACCATCCCGCACGTCGAACTCGCCGTGCCGCGTGAATCCCTCAATGAGTACCTGGGGCGCTGGCCGGAGCCCGCCGAACGCCAAGAGCCGCGCGTCGGCTACATCGTTTCCCCCAACCCGCGCGCCACCATCGCGGCCATGATCTCTCACCTCGACCGCGATGTTGGCCGAGTCGTTTCGTTGATTGATCAGCTCGGTTTGGCCGAAGACACCGTCGTCATTTTCAACTCCGACAACGGAGCCCAATCCAACTACGACGTCAACGAGGAGTTCTTCCGAGCCGCACTCGATCTGCGCGGCTTCAAAGGCGCCATGTATGAGGGCGGCTTGCGCATCCCGCAGATCGTTCGCTGGACCGGTCGCATTCAGCCCGGGACGGAGACCGAGCATCCCACCTACTTCCCGGACATGATGCCCACCTTCGCTGATCTCGCCGAGTACGAAGGGGACCTCCTCACCGACGGGCTCTCTTTCGTCCCGACCTTGCTCCGCCAAGGCGAGCAAGAGACGCACGACTGGATGTACTGGGAGCTGATCAACAGCAGCAACGAGATCGTCAAACAAGGCGCCCGCAACGGTCGCTGGAAGTTCGTCCGCGACCCCTATGACGAGCCCGTCGAGGTCTACGACCTGGAAGCCGACCCGCGGGAGCAGGCTGACTTGGCCGCCGATCGCCAAGACTTGGTTCGCTCGTTCGAGGACTGGCTCAAGGCCAATCGGACAGAGCCGCCTGATCAGCCCGAGCGTCAGTCCGTCGGTTATACCGACTACGTCGAGATCGGCCCGGGACCGGGACTGCCGAGCGTCATGGGCAACCGCAACTGGCCGAAGGACGAGAAGCCGTAATTCTAAGCCCTCGAGAAGCTCAGCGAAGGCGTTATGGGACGGTGCTTGGCGAGGCCACGAAATAGATGACGGGCTCACCACTCCCTAGCCGCGTTGATGCGGGCGAGGACTCCGAGGTGCCGCGCCCGACAAGTACGTCTCAGCGTATCCCCGTTTCTCAACTCTCAATCGTCGCTTTGATTCTGACCGCGATCGCCGCTCTCACTCAGGGGCTCGACTACGTTCCCGCGCTCTTCGGGGACGATTGGAACCAAGGCGTCGAGCAAGTCTTGCTGGGGAATGCTCGCTGGATCGATTTCGGTCGGCTCCGGCCGTTGCTGTTCGCTCCCTTTTTGGCTCTACACGCTGCATTCGGAATGGCGTTCGATTGGTGGTACCTGGCGGTGTTCGGGCTCTATCCGGCGACGGCCTTGGTTCTCTACGCGATTCTGCTGAGGCTGCCGTGCCGCGTTTCAAAAAGTCAGGCGCTTTTCGCGGCGGCTCTGTTCTTGGTCTACCCGACCAACTTTACTCACATGTGGCTGACGGCCGCGCATTATTACTTGGCCTTGCTTCTCGCGCTTGGTCATGCGCTGTGCCTCTTGCTTTTCGTCCGCGGCTGCCAATTCGCCTATCTCGCCGTCTCGTTCTTGCTGCTCTTGCCGTCCTTGGGCCTTTACGAAGCGCAGCTGGGAATCGTGGCGTTGTGGCCCTGCATCTTGTTCGTCGCGTTCAGGGGAGAGCGCGGCCTCGCCTTGCGCCTCTGGACGTTCGCGCCCGGCCTCCTGGGGGTCGGCCTTTCGCTCGCGCATGTTCTGACATTTCGATCGCCGGACATCTATTACAACGTGACGCGGACGAACCTGGATCTCGCGGACCTAGCGTCAAGATTGGCGCTAGGCTACAAAGTCAGCCTCTTGTGGGGCTGGACGCGTTGCGTTCGCGAGTTGTTCTTGCCGGATGCGGTTACGGCGGCAATTGCGACCGGGTTATGCGGGTCGGTTCTGGCGGCTCTCTATGCCGGACGCGCGGTGACGGGGCCCCAAGGTCGATCTCGGGCGATTGGCGAGTCCGTCTCCCGCGGCGCGGTAGGTTTCGTCATGGTCGCCGCGGGCTATCTGCCCGTCATCACCATGTACCTGCCGAACCTGTCGGGCTTCGGATCGAGATTCAATCTCTGGGCGAGCATCGGCTCCGCAGTGCTTGCCACCTCCGTGATAGTGGCCCTGGCTCGGCTCCTCGGAGTCCAAGCCGAGAAAGAGGATCGATTGGTTTGGGCGGCCGGGGCTCCCCTGCTTCTGCTAGGCGCGCTCTGCCAGATCTCGGTGCAAGAGCGTGCGAAACAGGCGTGGAGCGAGCAGCAGGAGATCTGGAAGGGAACGTTTGAGGTGGCGCCGTCGTTCCAGGGCGGCACGATGGTGCTCTTTGTGCTTCCAGGCTACGAAGAGGAGCATTCTTATGAGACTTGGGGACGGACCCCGTTCGCGGCGGGCTGGGACGCGGCCTCCGGGCTGCGGATGATGTACGGCGATTCGACGCTCGACGCCGACGTGTTCTTTCCCAACGTCGAATCTGAGCCGGGGCCGGATTTGATCGCACAGGGAGTTCGCAACTGGCGGACTGGAAAGGTCGTGCCCTATGAGAACGTCACCGCGTTCCGCTACGAGCGCCATGGTGGTGAGCTCGTACGGATGGAGATCTTGCCGGCGCGCTACGTGCAAGCGGCGACCGGGGACGTTCGGCTCTGCAAGGATTGCATTCGGGAATCAGCCCCGCGAGAGGCGGGCTTGGCGATGCGACGACTGGCGGCTCCGTCTGCAGCAGGCGAAGAGTAGACTCTCTCCGGAGAGAGTCTACTCTTTTCATCTTGGCGACCGGGAACTAGGGAGCTCGTTGCAGATGGCCCCGTACGGATCCAGCGCAGTGTTACGACGGCACAGGAGGAGTTGGACGCTCAGCAGGTCGCCTTTGTGACTTGCAATCGCCGGGTCATGGAGCGATACGCAGTGAAAATCATGAACTCGGGCCAGACCTCAGCTCGTGGCTCAGAGCGCCGTCAGCTTTCAGGGATCACGCAGCAGGGACGCACTTCCACTGAACCGACGCCAAGAGTGACCACCGGGATCTTTCGCGCCCAAGCGACGGCCTCGGCTCGATCCTTGCATTCCACCAAATAGAATCCGCCGATCATCTCTTTGGTTTCTACGAACGGGCCGTCCGTTTCGACGACCTCGTCTCCGCGCTTGCGCACGGTAACTGCGAGGTCCGGCGCATCCAGGGGCTCTCCCGCCACATACGCGCCGGCCGCCTCGAGTGCTCGGTTGTAGTCAAAGAATCCTCGCGTCAGGTCTGCCATCCGATCACCTAGATCGGCCATGGCTTGCGGGTATGTCGTAACGATCAAGGTGTACTTCATGGGGACCTCCACCCCCACGACGTGCAACCCGCGCTAGATCGACAGGCCTAGCGGAAGATCGTGTACAGGCTCACCATCACCGCGATCAGCGCGCAGGCCGGGATCCGCGGGTCGATGCCGGGGCCTTCGTGCTTCTCCGTAAACAGCGACAGCGGCTTGTCCCAGGTCAACCCCTCGATCTTCTCCGGCGGCGGCGGCGGCGTCATCTTGCTGATGATGTAGAACACCACCAAACAAATCACCGCCTCATAGCCGGCTTGGCGCAAGAACGGAATTCCTAGCCCGTCCGTCAGCAGTCGCGACGAAGCCAAAATCGGATGCCGCGCGTCCGCCGGGCCCACCAACGGCGTATCGATCAGGAATCCGGTCACGCCCATGACCAGACCGAACATTAGCGTGCCCAACGCTGCTTGCTGTGTGCCGCGCTTCCAAAACACGCCCATCAGGAATACAGCCGTTATCGGCGGCGCCAACGCCGCGCCCAATTGCTGCACGCTCTCGAAGATCGAATCGAATTTATCGCCTTGGGTCGACCAAGCGATCGCTAGAATCATCACGCCCAGCGACGACCAACGCCCGATTGTCACCTGCTGCTTGTCCGTCGTCTGCGGCCGAATCCGGGCCACGATGTCGACCGCCACCAACGTCGCGCAACTGTTCAGCGCCGCCGCAATCGTGCTCATCAAAGCCGCCAGCAGCCCGGCCGTGATCAGGCCGCGCAGCCCGGTCGGCACCAGCTCCTGGATCAAGAACGGCAGCGCCTGGTCCGCGTTGTCGCCAATCTGATCGCTGAACAGCGCGTACGCCATTACGCCCGGAAACACCAGGATGAACATCGGCAGCACTTTCAAGAAACCCGCGAAGATCGGCCCGAGCTGCGCGTCCTGGCGGGACTTGGCGGCGAGCACGCGCTGCACGATCGTTTGGTCTGTGCACCAGTACCAGACGCCGAGCACCCAGTAACCCATCAGGAAAGAGACAAAGTCCGCGTCGGTGGACTTGTCGAAGGTGATGACCGAGAGCCTCTCCGGGCCGACCGCGGCTTTGAATTCCGCCCACGAGTTGATGCCGACGTCCGGCAGCGACTGCGCAGCCAGCACCGTCACGATGATCGAACCGCCGATCAGCAACACCGTCTGGATCGTCTCCGTGACGACGACCGCTTTCAGCCCGCCGACGACGGTGTAGATCGCCGTCAACGCTGAGATCAAGAGGATCGAGGTCAGCACGTCGATCCCGAAGAATTGCTCAAACACCTTCGCCCCGGCATAGAGGCTGATCCCAATATGGATGAACAACGCGCCTAAGATGCCCATGAACGCCAGGAACGATCGCGATGACGGGCCGAACCGCTTCTCCAGGTACTCCGGCAACGTCTCAATCTTGTTGCGAAAGTAGAATGGGGCGAAGACAATCGCAAGAATTAGCAACGTGAACGGCGCCATCCACTCGTAGTTGCCCTGTAGCAGCCCTGAGCTGTAGCCCGCCCCGCAAAGTCCCACCAGGTGGATCGTCGAGATGTTCGATGCAAAAAGCGCCGCCCCGATCATCGGCCACGACAGCGACCGACCACCCAGAAAGTACTGCTCTCCGGTCATCTCCGTCTTGCGAGTGACCCACAAACCTACAAAGACAATGCCAGCCAAATAGGCCAGGATGACGACCAGGTCGATAACGGGAATGTTGAGTTGTGCGCCGAACATAGAGTCGGGCTAGTGTAGCAAGCGGTCGAGTGTGGAATCAGGTTGGCCCACGGAGCCGCGAATCGTAGCTTCCGGCCTAGCGCCCGGCCCAAATCGGACTCGACCAAGCCAGCTCCTCGTCCACCTGCTCCACACGTACGTAGTACCAGTGCTCGCCGGGCTCCGCCGATCGATCCAGAAACTCGAACTCCGTCTCTTGCCCTGCTGGCTCGTGTTTGTAGATGTACTCGCCGTCACGGATCAAATGGATCGCCGCAATCCGGTCCGTACCTCTCGCCCGCACTTGGAACGGCTCCGCACTCGGGTCCGCCGCGCACTCTTCACCCATGAAGCAATCGCCCAGCGAGAACTCCAGCACGATGTTGTCCGTGGCGCCGTAAGTCCGGCGAGCCTGGATCGCGTCCCAAACGTCCTGCCGCGACGTCGACGGCGCGTAGACCATCGCATAGGAAATATGCGTCGACATGTGATCCGAACTCGCGATCACCCCGATCTTGTAGCCCTTGTTCCACGCGTTCCAGACCGCCCCCGCCGCCTGCCAGCCTCCGGCCTGTCCGCCGTCGCGGCCCTTCCAGCGCGGCGCCCCTTCATGCTCGTTGTTGATGCGGTCCCCCTGGTAGATCTCCACCACCGCATCTACCTCCTCGTCGAACGCATGCCAGTCCGTCCCCATCCCGTTTGAACCGGAAGTGTGCGGAATCGCCAAGCCGCCGGAGGCCTTCACCTGCTCGTGCAGTAGATGCGTGTCGTTGCTTACCGTGCCCCCAAAGCTGTTTGAATTGAACGTCAACAACTCGCCGTCCGGCGTGTCCGGCAACAGGAATTTTTCGTTCAAGGACTGGAAAAAGGGCACAATCGGATAGTCCCGCTTCGTGTAGATCATGTTTCGGTGGCCCTGCGGGTTTCCCGGATTACGCTCATAGGCGTAGAGCGTCGTGAACCGCTCAGGGAAGTGGTACATGTCCGCCATCTTTTGCGTCATGAAGTTCCAGTAATCGTTCCCCCCGGCCTGGTGGTCCGTTGATGCGCCGAAGTCCATCGCTCCGGCGTCGATCATGTAGCGATAGAACTCCGGCAACGACCCGTCCGGCATACCTCCTTGGTCCGGCGACAGCTCCGTGTGCCGATGCAGATCGCCGCGCAGAACTTGCATCGTCTCGCCGTGTACCTCCACCCGGTGGTTCCGAGCAATTCGGACGTCCAGCTCCTCATTGGGGTGCGTCGAAGGCTTCACTGTCACCTGTGGCGTTTGGAAAGGCCGCAGCACCGGTTTCTTGCCTGGCCCCGGCAACTCCAACGATCCCGCGGCCACGCGCGAAGCATGCCCCCGGCTGCCGAATGACCAGTCGCGATTGTCATGCGGCCAAAAGGCCCACAATCGCCCCTCGCTCGCCGTCAGCGACATCCGCGTCGATTTCCGATTGCCGCTCGGCGTCAGCGGAATCGGATCGGTCCACTGGTCTCCGTCCAAGCGCGTGATGAAGTACTCCCAGTGAACCCCCGCCCGATACGCGCGCCGCGAATACCGCCGCTTGAAGCTCATCCAGAGGTTGCCGTCCGGATCGAAGTACAGCGCCGCTCGACTATGCGCCGAAGTGCCAGGTTCCAACGGATCGTTGAACTCGATCTTTGCCGGAGCCTTCCATTCTCCGCCGTCGAGCACCACAATCTCTGTCTCGCGCACGCCTGCCAGCGGAGCACCCGGCGACGCCTCTCCCAGATAGAAACCGTAGTCTTTGCCCCAATTCGGCGAATCGGTCTCCCATGAGACCCATGGCCGGCCCTCCCCGTCCACCGCCACCGAGGCGTGCGCTTCGAACCGCGGCGTCGCAACAACCTCATGCTCGTCGCTCAGCCCGTCCTCGATGGAGAATCGGCGCACGTGCACGTTGTAATCGCCCGCGTACCGATCCCAGGCGATCCAAACCTCGTCGTCCGGCCCGGTTGCGATCGCCGGGTTCCAGTTGTTCTCCTCCGTGTTCGTGACGGATATCGTCTCCGACCATTGCCCGGATTTCAGATACCGAAGTCTGATTTGCGACGATCGCCCGCGCAGCGCCTGCCAAACCACGTAGATCGTGCCGTTCGACGCTCGTGCGATCGCCGGCTCGATATCCGGCAGCGGATTCCGCGACAAACGCACCCGCTCGCCCCATGCGTTGTCCTCCCAGGCCATCGCATAGAGATCCCAGTTCCCGGGACCATCCGAAGTTGGTCGCTCCGACCAAATCAGCCAAGGCTTGCCTTGGGCGTCGTGTGCGACCTGCGGTCGCCACAAGTCCTCACGTGCACGGCCCACCGGCAGCAAGCGTGTCCATCGCCCGTCCGCCAGCCGTTGCCGGAAATTCAGTTCCTCCCGGCGGTCGTGATAGCTCATCCATACCGCGGACAGCGACCCGTCCGTCGCTGCGGAAATCGAAGGGAAGTCGTGCTGGCGCAGTTCGCTGCCGGAGAGGTCCGTCGTCGCCGGAATCCGCTGGACGCTCACGCCGCTCGACAGCTCCCGGCGCTGGCCGACCCGCAACGTCATCGGCCGCACGTCGCCGGCGCCGTCGACTCGCAGAACCGTAGCCGTGGAGCCGCGCCCCTGCACCAGCACGCCCTTGGGCATGAGCGTCGGCCGCACCGCGCTTCCGCCCGCGGCATTGACGATCTCGCCCGTCTCCATCTGCTCGACCCGGACCGTGAGACTCCAGCCGCCCTCCGGCTCGATCCGGTCCGGCGGCTCAAACCGATATCCCTCGACGCTGAAGACCTCCCCTGCAGAGACGGACACCTTCGAGTTCCATTCACCTTCCGCGTGCCGCAGCACAAGAACCTGCCAGAGTTCCTCCTCCGGCGTCCCGCCCGGGTGACGGTCGTAGTCGGCCATGTAGTCGCGTCGCTGCTGAGCCGAAGCCGAGAGCGCGATCAGGAAGCTGCACAGAAGGAACAATCGGGGCATCGCTTCCAGATTGTACGCGCGGATTACAATGGTCGTCAGTCCTCGGACCTGAATACTTATGCCGAACGCCGAACTCGTCTCCCTGATCAAAGAAGACCTCGATGCTTGGAACGCTTGGCGCGGCCGCAATCCGGACGCGGAAGTCGACCTCTCAGATGCAGATTTCGAGCGCACGGATCTCGCAGTCGCGGACTTCTCCGGCGCGAATCTCCGCTCCGCCAATCTCATCATGGCGAACCTGAAGGCTGCCGACCTGCGCGGCGCCGACTTGTCCGGAGCCAACCTCGTCGGAGCCCGAATGATCGGCGTCGATCTCGTCAACGCCGACCTGAGCGGAGCCGATCTGCGCACGGCGGAAGACCTCACCACAGAGCAGCTCGCAGAAACGAAGGGCGACGCACAGACTCAGCTGCCGGACGGCGTCGAGCCGCCTGCGAGCTGGAGCTAGCCGCTCGCTAGAACGCCGCGTCCAGGCCCACGCGGAACGTTCGTCCTTCATTCAGCGTATTCGTGATGACGCCGAAGTTCTGATCGGTAAGGCGGGTCCCCGGCGCTGCGAACTGCGGGGTGTTGAAAAAATTCACGGACTCCGCCCGCAGTGTCAAAGCCGCTTCTCCACCCAATGACCAGCGCCGCGCCAGCGACGCATTCACGTTCCGGATCGGGCCTTTTCTAAATGCATTTCGGCCCAGGTCTCCTGCGCCCCCCGGCTCGAGGAAGCCGAACGCCTCGCGCGGCAAGACCGTATCCGGGTGACCGATCGTCGCTCCATGTACCGAGGGGTCCAGGAGCATCGGCCGCTCGCCCGGCAACCCGTCCACGTTGCCTAACCCGGGTGCGTCCGAGCCCATCTCAATGTTGAACGGCGTTCCGGTCTTCATCAGCGAGACCATGGAGAGCGTCCAGTTCCCGAACGCGGCCGCGCGCCACGAGCCTCTCGGCCCCGTCCTCGGCAGCGCATAGGCTACCCGCAGCAGCGTCGCGTGCGGCGAATCGAAACGGCTCAGCGCCTTCATGTCCGGGTGGATGTCCGTGACCCTCTGGCTGCGTGCCCGCCACGAATCTTCATTCGACGCCGTGTTCGCGTAGTCCGTACCCAGGTCCATCAGCTTGCTGAACCAGTAAGAAGCACGCACGCTCAGCCCCTTCCAGTGGGGGATCGTCAGGTCCATTTTCGCGGCGTCAAAATATCCCCGCGATCCGTTCAGCACCAGCCGCCGATCCAGAATCGTCGGGTCCGGTCGGCGCTCGTTGACCGTGCGCAGGGTCGTGGGGATTCCTTCCACGATCCGAGCGCGATTCAGATGCCACTGCGCCAGGAGCTTCGGCGACCGGCTGCCCACGTAGCCTAATGAGAGCAACCAATTGCTCACCGGCTCGAACTCCCAGCTCAGGTTGTACTGCATTGAGTACGGCGCCGCCAGTTCCGGGGTGATCTCGTACCGCACCCCCCGCACCGAGCCCAGGTCGCTCACGTCGATATCGCTCGCGGGCGCGAGCAGGTCCGGCGTCGGGATCACCAGCTTGGCGTTATTCGGCGAGTTGTAGCGGATCTGCATGTACGTCACGTCGAAAATCGTTCCGTAGTGCAGCCCGAATCCGCCCCTCAACCGCCCAGCGCCGTGCGGCAACCGATAGGCGAACCCGAACGTCGGTGCGAAATTGTTGCAGTCGCAGTCGTACGCCACGCCGTCCAACTCGTCGACCTCCGTCGGCGGCGTCAGGAATCCCCAACGCAGGCCGATGTTCAGATCCAACCCGGGCGTCGGGCTCCAGCGGTCCCCCACAAACGTCTCGCCTTCCCAGTTGCGATACCCGCGGTGCACGTTGCCGACCCCGAGGAAATAGGTCGACGCCGTCCCCGACCGTAGGTTCGTCACGGCGTCGTTGCCGAAGGCCCGGTTGAACGAGTAGGCGCCGCGATGCGCGTCCGCTTCGAACCCGCTCACCTGGCGCCGAAACACTTCACCGCCGTACGTCAGCTCGTGCCGTCCGACCGTTTTTCGTACCAGCGCCCCATGCCGAAACACGTTCCGTGCTCGATCGATCGGGATGGTGGACCCGTTGCCGAACGAGGTGAGCGCCGTGCTAACGAAGACCGCGGTCTCCAGCTCGCTCTCCTCCGGCGTCAGCAACGAGGCCGCCCGATCAAACGCCGTCGTCAACTGTAGTTCTGAAGTCGGCGAGAGCGTCCGTCCATAGGTGATTCGCGCCCGGTGACTGCGCGTGGTCGTATCCGGGTTCTGCGTCCGAATCAATTGGAACGCGTCCACCAATTGCTGTAGATACGAGTACTGCATCGCGACCCGATTCTTGTCGCCCCACGCCTGATCGAAGCGAGCAGTGAAGGAGTCGTCGTCGATTCCTTGCGCCGCGTTGGTATTGAGCATGCGCTCGTTGATGTCCGTCCGATTCGGCGTTTCTGTCGGAAATACGTCCAGCATCTGTTGCACCAGCACGCGTTCAGCCGGATCGTCCGTCAGCGGCGTTCTCTCATCGGGCCGAGGCACGAGCACGTTGCCGTTGACGTTCCCGCGAATACGCCGTTGCGAAGCATCCACGGAAAAGTTCGCGCCGCGCCACAATGCACGACCCACTCGGAATCCATAGTCGTTCTCTCGCGCCGGTTTCACGCCGCCTACCTGGAAGAACGATCTCGCGGAGGTTGCGCTGTTGAGGTGTCGCCAAAACACATTGCCGTGCCAATCGCCCAGCGTGCGCGCCCGGAGCGCGACCGGCCCGTTCGGCGCCGCCCCCAACTCGCTCGAAAAGTAGTTCCGTTCGGGGGCGAACTCGCTGACCAAAGTCGCACTTGTTCCCAGCCGAATAGCGGCCTCTTTGGCCGCGTTGTTGTCGATCAGATTGAACTGAACGTTTTCGTTTCGACGCCCCTCGCCCGAGCCCGTCTTCGCCCGTCCAAGGAGGTTGACTTCGCCGTCGGACGCATCCGCCTCGCTCGGCTCCGGACTAGCCTCCGACGGCGCGGCGTCCGCCTCCGGCTGCGTCTCAGCGGCAGTTGCCGTCGCGGTCGGGGGAGTGTCCTTCGTGCCGGCCGAGGGGCCGAGCGCAGCGAACAACAGAAGGGAACAAGCAAGCACGTACCCTCTAGCCTATCCCGAGTTCGGCGCTCGCTAGTCGACGCGATACGATAAGGGCCCGAATCCGTCCATGAGAGTTCTCCCTGCAAGCTCGCCCCGTTCAGGGCTCCCTCCGCCGAGCGCGCTGGGTATCGGCCTGGCCGCCCTCGGTCGACCCGGCTACATCAACCTCGGTCACTCCGACGACCTGGCTCATGACTACGACGTCGAGGCGATGCGCGCCCGGGCCCACCGTGTCCTCGACCGCGCCTGGGACCTCGGTATCCGGTACTACGATGCCGCTCGATCCTATGGCCGCGCGGAAGATTTCCTGGGGACTTGGCTGCCGGGGCATGACGGCGCGGTGGTTGGCTCCAAATGGGGTTATACCTACACCGCTGAGTGGTCGACGGAAGCTGAACAACACGAGGTCAAGGACCACACGCTTCCTACACTGCTGCGCCAACGCGAAGAGTCCCGCCAAACTCTCGGCGATCGCTTGAACCTCTACCAGATCCATTCCGCAACGCTGGAGAGCGGCGTCTTGGAGCGCCCCGATGTCCTAGCCGAACTCGTCCGCCTCCGCCGAGACGAGGGCCTCGCCGTCGGCCTCTCGCTCAGCGGGCCGCGCCAAGCTGAAACGCTCGATCAGGCGCTCACGGTCCAGGCTGACGGCGAGCGGGTCTTTGACTGTGTTCAAGCCACTTGGAATATCTTGGAGCCCTCCGTCGGAGAAGCGCTCGCGGCCGCCCACGAACTCGGTCTTAGCGTCGTCGTCAAGGAAGGTTTGGCCAACGGTCGCCTCACTGCCCGCAATCAAGATCCACGTCTCGGCCCGCGCCTGGCTGAACTAGCCGCGGCCTGCAACGCGACCATCGACGCTCTCTCGCTCGCCGCCTGCCTCGCCCAATCCTGGGCCGACGTCGTCCTCAGCGGCGCCGCCTCCGTCGATCACCTCGAATCCAATTTCCAAGCTCTTCAGGTCGACCCGGCCCGGTTGCCCCGCGAAGAACTTCGCAGCCTCTGCGAAGACCCGCAAGACTACTGGGCTATGCGCAGTCGGCTAGCGTGGAACTGATTGTCGCCGCGACCGGCGCTGACGGCTGAACGCCCCTACCAGCCAATCGGTTGTGACCAAGGCAGGTGCCGTGTAAGCGGCCAAGCGGTACGACTCTCCCTGTTCTGAGATGATCGCGGGTCCGACCCACGGGTCGTGTAGTTCGCTGATCGGCACAAAGGAGAGTAGGCCGAAAAAGGCGGCGGACGCGAGCCCTCCGAGGATGCTCCGGTCGGCGGCGCCGGCCGTGCCCAAGCCGCCTACGACGCCGACCCACCAGACGGTTCGCAATGGCGCGATCTTGTCGGAAACCTCTGCGGATGCGGGAAGAGCGAACCAGGCCAGCAACAACGCGACGGTTAGGCTCCACCTAGCCATTGCCCCGCAGTATGGCACGGCGGGTAGTCTAGAGAGAGGTCAACGAACAGGTGCAGGAATTCCCCAGCCTTCGCGACGCCGTCTTGGATCTCGACCCAGTCTTGATCCGCACTCTCGCCGCCTTCTCTATCGAGCGACACGGCGAGCATCATCAAGTCCTCTTTCGCTTCGCCTTCTTCGGCCCCCGCATCGATCAGCCTCACAACGTCGAGCAGTACCCCGACATCCACGTCCTCTTGCCGGGCTTCCTGGATCCCAAGGAGCAGATCGAGTCCTTGGAAGAGACCGACATCGCCGGCGGATTCAACGCCCTCGAGCTCGCCCCGCACGCACCCGGCAATCCCACGGATGCTCCCAAGTGGGTCGTCAAGACTCACGCCGCCTCCCAGGCCGAGCGCATCCAATGGCGCAACTCTATTGGTTGAGAGCGCGAATAGCGGCCGCGCTCTGTTAACGCTCACGCCTTGACTTCGCCCGCCTGAGATTCGTACCATCCGGCGTCCCGATGGACTCTTCAGGTTTCTACGCGCTCGTCGCCATCCTTCCCATCCTCGCGGTGATGTTCTTCCTGGTCGTGCTGCGCTGGCCGGCCACGCGCGCCATGCCCGTCGCCTACGCCATGACTCTTGGCTTCGCGCTCTGGCTTTGGCAGGTGCCCTTCGTCCACGCCGCCGCCGCTAGTCTGCGCGGCGTGGTCATTGCGGTCACGCTGCTGTGGATCATCTTCGGGGCGATCGTGTTGCTCTTTACTCTTCGAGAGAGCGGAGCCGCGGCCACAATCCGGCGCGGCTTCATGGATGTCTCGCGCGACCGCCGCGTCCAGGCGGTCATCGTCGCCTGGCTTTTCGGATCGTTCATTGAGGGCGCTTCCGGCTTCGGCACGCCCGCGGCCGTCGCCGGCCCGCTCCTACTTGCACTTGGTTTCCCGGCGCTCGCCGCCGTCATGACCTGCCTCATCATCCAGTCGACCCCGGTGAGTTTTGGAGCCGTCGGTACGCCCATCATGGTCGGCATGCGCGAGTCGCTCAACGTCCCCTCCGTCGAAGGAGCGGTCGCTGAAGCGGGCATGAGCTACTACCCGGACTTCATCTATCAAATCGGCGTCTTCACCGCAATCCCGCACGCGATCGTCGGCACGCTGATCCCGCTCATCATCTGCGGGATGCTCACGCGCTTCTTCGGCGCCAACAAGTCGTTCGCCGAGGGCCTCCAGGTCTGGAAGTTTGCTCTCTTCGGAGGTCTAGCGTTTACCGTTCCCTATCTGGCCGTCGCCGTCTTGCTCGGTCCCGAATTCCCGTCCTTGCTCGGAGCGTTGATCGGTCTCGCCATCGTCGTGACGGCCGCCCGCAAGGGCTTCCTCATTCCCAAGGGCGAACCCTGGGACTTTCCGCCCCGTGACCAGTGGGAATCCGAGTGGATGGGCGTCGTCTCCGGCGACGTCGGAGAGGAACGCTCGAACATGACGCTCGCCCGCGCCTGGACGCCCTACGTCCTCGTCGCCGCCCTGCTCGTTCTCACTCGACTGCCGTTTCTCCCCTTGAAAGCGTGGCTCTCGTCCGTCGCCTTCACCTGGGCCGACATCCTCGGCACCGGCCTTTCGCAAGGCATCCAACCGCTTTACTTGCCTGGAACCATCTTCATGGTCGTCTCGCTGCTCACCGTGGCCCTCCACGGCATGACCGGCAAGGAGACCAAGACCGCTTGGATCGATTCCGCCAAAATGCTCGCTGGTCCGGCCTTCGCCCTCGTGTTCGCCGTCGCCCTCGTCAGAGTCTTCATCGATTCCAACGTCAACGAGTCCGGCCTGGAGAGCATGCCCCTCGTCCTCGCTGAGTGGGCGGCTTCGGTCGCCGGCGGTTCCTGGCCCTTCTTCGCCGCCATGATCGGCGCCCTCGGAGCCTTTGTCGCGGGCAGCAATACCGTTAGCGACCTGATGTTCTCGCTCTTCCAGTACGGCGTCGCCGACCGCATCGGCGTTTCACACCTGGTCGTCTTGGGGATGCAGGCGCTAGGCGGAGCCGCCGGCAACATGATCACTGTCCACAACGTCGTAGCCGCCTCAGCGACCGTCGGCCTCGTCGGACGCGAAGGATTGCTCATCCGTCGCACCATCATCCCGATGACTTACTACGTCGTCTTCGCCGGGATCCTCGGACTGCTCTTCGCCTACGTGATCTTCCCGGACACGTTCTAGGCCGCTGCCTAGTTCTTTCCCAGGAACTCCAAGATCTCGTCGAGTTCCGTGAACTTGATGCGAGGGCGACCCTGAGTCTCGCCCCGGGCAACTTCCTCCGCGTCAATCTTCATCCAATCTTCGTAAGTGACGTACCGCGCCCCCGCCGCACGGAGCGCGGCTACAATCGCATCTGGATCTCGCTGCGTCTTCGCCGCCGGCGAGGCGTCCTCCAACATGTGCTCCACTGTTTGCTGCGCACAGACTTTGTTGGAGCCGATCAGCCCGCTTGGGCCCCTCTTGATCCAACCCGCCACATACAGTCCGGACACGGGTTCGCCGCTGTCCGGGTCCGTCACTCGCCCTTCCTCGTTCGGGATCACGCCCTTGCGATCGTCGAAAGGCAGATCCTCTACCGCCGTCCCGCGGTAGCCCACCGATCGGAACACCAGGCCGCACTCGAGCTCCTCTTCCACTCCCGTCGGCTGCGGCCCTATCCAGCCCGACTCCTCATCCTTGCGTAACTCGTTCCGTACGATCCGAAGCGCTCGTACCCGCCCCTGCTCGTCGCTCAACAGCTCCACTGGCGAGACCAGGAATCGCAGGATCAATTTGCGGTGCTTGTGAGGCTCGCTCCGGTCGGTTAGCTCCTCGAGTGCGCTAAACTTCCGCCGCAACTCGTCCCGCTCGCCCGCTGCATCGAGTTCCGCTTGGCTGAATTCGTCCAGCACCATGTCCACGGCCGGAATACTCGTCTCCGTGTCGACCAATTCCGCCAACTCGTGGATCTCGGGCGTCGAGAACTTCGCCTGCACCGGACCTCGGCGGCCCAAAACGTACACGGTCCGCACCGCACTCTCGTCCAGAGCATCCAGGGCATAGTCGGCGATATCGGTTACCGCCAGCTTCTCATGGACGCGGCACAGAATCCGAGCCACGTCCGCCGCCACGTTCCCGACACCGATGACGACCGCCGCCTTGGCGTCCAACTCGAACGTGTCGTGCGCGTGCCGGGGGTCGCCGTTGTACCAAGCCACAAACTCTCTCGCCGAATGCACGCCCGTCAAATCTTCGCCGGGGATCTCAAGATGCCGATCATTCTGCGCGCCGTTGGCAAACACAATCTGGTCGTAGTGCGCGCGCAACTGCTCTAAGTGCAAATCGCGACCGTACTCAACATTGCCGAAAAAACGAAACCCGGGGTCCATGGCCAGCCGGTGATAGAGCGTCGTGACCGACTTGATCTTCGGATGGTCCGGAGCCACCCCGCTGCGCACCAGACCAAAAGGCGTGGGCAGTCGATCAAATACGTCGATGTGAACCGGACCCTCGCTGAGTTTCAATAACTGCTGAACGGTGTAGAAGCCCGCGGGGCCGGCTCCGATGACGGCGACGCGCAACGCCGGTTCAGGCGTCGCGTCGCCCGTACTTGACGGGGTCATTGGCGTAGATTGTAAGCCCGCGAGGCCCTCCGGCGCTACCGCTCTCCGCTTCCCGCCCATCGGCACTCTTTGATCCGTACGCGCCGCCCGCTAAACGGGACCCCTTCGGCCTGCAATCGCAATCGCTGGTCAAGACCCGCATCGCCCGGCAAGGCAATCCTTCCTCCCGCACCGACGATGCGGTGCCAGGGCAGCCGAGCGGCCCCTCCCGCCGTCCTCAAAGCGCGCCCAGCCTGTCGGGCCGTTACGTCGTCCCCCGCCGCATCTGCAATATCCCCGTAAGTTGCGACCTGGCCGCGCGGCACCTGTCGCACGGTCGCTCGAATGCGAGCCGCCTTCTCGTCCCAGCTCGAGGCCTCAGCCATCCTGGAAAACGACCGACCTCGTCTGCAGCCTCTCGATCAACTGCTCCACGTCCTCTGGACTAAATGGCTTGCGCAAGACGGCACGGCCCTCATCACGGAAGATCTCCGGGTTCTGCGACAGCGAGGCCTCGTCGGCCAGAAACACAAAACGCTCGACCCGGTCCCGCGTTTGTTGATAGACGTCGAGCGCGGAAATTGGCTGCAATCGAAGGTCGCAGAACACCCAGTCGAAACGCATCTTTTGCGCCATCTCAAGCGCTTGATCACCCGTGGAAACGGGGATCGCACGGTAGCTCTGTGCCGCCAACGATTGTACGAGGGCTGCTCGTACGGCTTCATCCGGGTCTACCACCAGCGCAGTCATCGCGCCCGACCGAGCTCCCGCTGAACTCAACGAGAGACTCTCCTCGGTCCCGGTCTCCTTGCTGAACGACGGATACTCCACCTCGATGCGGAATCCAAGCGTCGCGCTCCGCTCGATCTGCAGAGTCCCGCCCGCTCGCTCAATCAAGCTCTGACAAACCGATAGGCCGAGCGAAGACGCCTCTTCTTCCCCGTCTCGGTTCGCCAAACTGGTCCGGATCGGCTGGTCCGGCTGGGCCATCGGCCCCATGGCGGTCACTACGCGCCCGTTTTGGATCGCCGTGTGGATCTGCAGCGTGCGCCCCTGGATTCGCTCCAAGTAGTGCAGCGCGTGGCGCACCAAAATTTGAAAGATCTGTCGCAACTGCGTCGGATCCGCCAACACGATTGCCGATCGCTTCGACAAGCCGAGCTTGATCTTCGGCTGCTCCGGCCCCATCCCTCGGCGCAGTTCCGTCAGTAACTCCCGCAACAACGCGTTGAGGTCGACCTGTTCCGCACTTCCGGAGTCGGGCGTCGCGAATCGAACGAGTCGGTCAATCGAACCTGAGGCCCGGTCGATCAGTTTCGTGATCGTGCGCAGCCGGTCTTTCAGATCCTGCGGCGCGGCTCCGAAGGGTACGTTGCCCGCCGTCTTCTCCATTTGATCAAACGGCGCCCGGAGTTCTTCAGCCATCGCGTTGGCCAACTCGCCCACCGCCGCCAGCTTCTCGGTGCGATGCAACTGCTCCACCATCTGACGCTGCTCGCACAACCGCAGACCCAACGCGGTTAGCTTTGCGAGATGCTCTCCTCGGAAGCGCTCTTCCGGCGCGAACAGCCGCTTTCTCTTCGTGTCCTCGAACTCCAACACTCCGATGCACTTGTCGCCCGACATCACGGGGACGAACAGCAGCGACCGTTGTTTGCGTTTTGCAACCTGCTCCTTATCGAGAAAAGGGCAGCTCTCGGCATCCGGCACATCGGTCGTCTCGCCCGCGCGGAAACACGTCGTTGGTCCGGAGATCGCATTGAGCGCCACCGGCTGCCGAGACTCTCTCGTCGATGAGCCCATGTAGGTCAACTGTCGCGTCTGTCCGCTCATCAGCAGCACCGATGCGGCGTTCACGTCTAGAACCTCCGGCCCGGCGCTTGTAATGACGTCGAGCACTTCTTGTCTGTCCGACGCCGCCAATACTTGCTCGGTCGCCTTGTGCACGAGATCGATCTTCTTCTGGAGCAGGAATCCCGCGCCCTCATAGCGGGATTTCAAGAACATAATCACGCAGCCCACCAGCAACAGGATGGCCAATACGCCCCACGTCGCCCCCGCTCGGTCCAGCGTTAAAAATCCCGCGTCGCCAAGCGCCAGCGCCCACGGAGCTCCCAACCCGTAGATCGTCCCGCCTGGAGCAGGGAGCCTTCCGTTCTTGTCGAGCCTCGATACTGACGGCACAGATACTCCTGTTCGACAAACTCCCGGCGGAGCGTCCTCTCCAGAATAGGCCCCGAAGCTCCTTGGGTCCATCAGTGAAAATGGACCTCAAATACCAGGAAAACCCTCAGGTTCAAGGTCACTCTCCGGTATTCGTTTTCGCCCGCGCTCGCCACGCTAAAGTGAAGTATAGTAGAAAGTTAGCCGTCTATCTAGGCGCTTTTCCGGGCCGCCGTTTGCGCCGCCCGGGCCCCCCTCAATCGTGATGAAAACCTCCTTGCTGGTGATGAAGTTCGGCGGCACGAGCGTCGGTTCGGCCGAACGTCTCCGCGATGCTGCTCAGCTGGTGGCGGACGCTGCACGCAGTTCGACCCCCGTCGTCATCTCGTCGGCCATGTCCAAAGTGACCGATGCGCTGTTGGACGCCATGACGTCAGGAGACGAGAGTTCCCTCGACGACGTCTGCGGCAACCTCGTGGACAAACACGTCTCGGCCGCTGCTCAACTGCTTCCGGCCGACCGGCGCCAACCGACCAACGACCAAATTCAGGAGATCATGGGCCGCTACGCCCGTGTCGCCCGCGGCATGGTCCTGCTCGATGAGCGCCCGCCGCGCTCCATGGACGAGGCCGTCTCCGCCGGCGAGAGGCTCTCCTGCCTGCTGCTGGCTGAAACGTTGACCGCCGCCGGGCGCCCGGCTGAAGTCGTCGACGGCTCGGAGATCATCGTCACCGACGCTCAGTTCGGCTCGGCCTCCCCGCTCATGCCGGAAACAATCGCGCGCACCGAAGCTCGACTGCGGCCGTTGCTTGACCGCGGCGTGATTCCCGTAGTGACCGGCTTCAACGGAGCGACCGAAGACGGCCGCCCGACGACCCTCGGCCGCAGCGGCTCCGACTTTTCCGCCTCCATCATCGCCGCCGCGCTCCATGCCGGAGAACTCTGGATTTGGACGGACGTGGACGGAATCTTGACGGGCGACCCGCGGATGATCCCCGACGCTCAGGTCCTGCCGCACGTCTCCTACAACGAGGCCGCGGAACTTGCCTTCGCCGGCGCCAAAGTGCTGCATCCCCGGACCCTGCAACCGGTCGTCGACAAAGAGATTCCCGTCTGGATCAAGAACACCCTCAAGCCGGGAGTCCCTGGAACGCGCATCAGCTCGGAGGTGACCGACGTCTCCGGCGTACGGGCCATCACCTCCATGCCCAAAACGACCCTCATCTCCATCGAGGCCGTCAGTCTCTCTCAGTCCGGCGCTCAACTCATGGCTCGCGCCCTTGCTGCCGTTGCGCGTGCCAAGGTGGAAGTTCTGCTGCTCACCCGCTCCAGCTTTCGCCAGAATTTCTCGATTCTCATCCGCAGCGATGAAGTAGACGCCGTGCTTGAGAGTCTGCGCGAAGAGCTCGCCCTGGAGCTCGCGCACGACTACGTGCATCCCATTCAGGTCGACCACTCCGTGGGTTTGATGACCGTCGTCGGAGAGGGTATGCGCGGCGCTTCCGGGCTGGCCGGCCGCCTGTTTACCGCCATCTCCGAACGCGCAATCAACATCATCGCCCTGGCGCAAGGCTCCAGCGAGTTGACGATCTCGATCGTCGTCCGCCAAGATCGCCTGGAAGAGGCCGTCCGCGCCGTCCACGCCGAATGCCGCTTAGGCGAGAACGCCGCAATCGCCGCCGACTAGCGCGCTCCGCCTAACTTAGGCCCCATCCGGCGCGCCGGGAATCTCCAACGGCTGCGGGCTCACGATCAGCATCTCCTTCTCCTCGGGATCCTCCCGAACGTAGAGCAGCGCGTCCCCCAGAGCCACGCCGGTACCGGGCTCCTGGAGCGCTCCTCGGCCGATCACGGGCACATAAAATGATTTTCCCCGTGCTATCGGGTCCGTCAGATAGGACTCTAGCCCTCGCTCGATGGAGGCGAACGTTTCCCCAACGGAATCTGGGCAGAGCAAGATCGTCAGGCCGCCCGAGCCCGCAGCTGCCTCAATGACCTCGTCGGACGAAGTTCGCCCGCCAGGGCGATAGAGCGTTGTGTTGGGCGGCCTTTGTCGAGACAACATCGCCCACATCGTGTCCAGCACGCCGGGCGTTGTCGGCGCCGGCTGCTCCGGCCGAATGCCGTACCCCGGGGTTAGCCGCCACCGGCCCGCATTGGCGGTAATCAACTCCTGAGATGCATCGGTCGCCGAAGGGGCCAGCACGGCGACGGCGCCGGCTTGCTCGTCCGGAGCCGCTGCCTTCAATAGCCTGCGCACGAGCCCAAGCAGTTCGGTCCGCCTGTCTCCGCTCACCGGGAACGAGCCCGTCGGGACTCGCCATGCATGCAAGGGCGCGGCGGCCGGTACCTGTTCCAAACCCATCACGCCTCCCGCCTTGGGCTGTCCGCTCGCCGGGACCGGTAACCCGCCTGCGGCGATCCCGACGCCGAACGCCAGGAACTCACGACGCCGAACTCTCCAAGTCGCATGACGGTCATTGCTGGGCATCTTGCGCCTCGATCTCTCGACCCCAGCGCGGCTCATCTCCCGGTTCGCGCGAGAAGCCCATCCCCTCAAAGACGGACGTCATCGGCTCCGGCGAGACGATCACCACGCCGTTGTCTTCGAGGCTCTCGCGCACATAGAGCGACGCTCCCGCCAGCCAACTCTCCATCGACGCCGCTTCGGCCTTCTCCACCGACGCCCAATCCAGCAGCGGTGCGTAGAAGCCGGATCCCAAATAGGCCGGTTCAGTGATTGCGGGCGTCAGCAGATCCTTCGTGCGCTGTAGGTATCCTTTCGAGTCGTCGCGCGTCGCCACTGCCACCACGTTGCCCAAATCGGCCATCGTCCTCAGGGCTTCCATTCGCGAATCGAGTCCGGTGGCTACGCGAACCAGCGGGAAGCGATGCTGAACGGGAGCTTCGCCGGGCTTGATCGATTCAAAGTCCTCCTTCGTCGGCAGTCGCGGAGGCTCTCGAGCCGGCCAGATTCCGATTCCCATGCGCGGTCTCCACTTCGGCGTGTTCGGCGCCATCCGCTGCGGAAAAGAGTCGTCGGCCAGGCGACTGTTGTTCTCGAGGAATACCTCCAGGTTCGGCGCGCCCGCTTTCACGGCGGCGCCGATGAGTTGTTCCAGGCAGGGGCGCAGCCAGTTCGCGGCCGTCGCGTCCAACGGAAACGAACCGACCTCCAACAGCCACGCCTCCGGGCCGGAGGTCGCCGTCGTCTTTCGCAATCGCGCCTTCAAAGCCGAGGTTTGGAGCGGCATCAGCTAGACCTCCGGGTACGTCCACTCTTCTTCACGCATGGCTTTCAAGATACCCAGGAGGTTCTCTTCCAGGTCTTCCGCCGTGGCCAGCAGAATCCCTTCGTCTTCCGGACTCTCTCGCAGGTACACCGGGAACATCTCCAGCCACTGCCCCACGTCCTCTTCCGGCTCCTTGAAGAAGTCCTGGGACTGCAACAAAGGAATGATGAAGGGAAGCCCCTCAAAATAGATGTCGCGCTCAAGTCCTTCGCCGAAGAGTTCCTTGCTCTCCTTCAAGAACGGATCCTTCATGGCGTACATCCCCTTCGTCTGCGCCATGGAGTCTTCCATCTGTTTCTCCATGCCCATACTCTTGATCATCTCCTCGGAGATTGGCATCTCGGGCACTTCCGTCTCTTCGCTCGGAGGCAGGAACAGCAGCGTGAGCCCGCCTTCGCCGAGCAACTCCTCCCGCTGCTCCTTTTGCTTCTTCAGTACCAGCCAATAGACCAGGTCGGGCATGTAGGGGGTCGGGTCGAAGGGGTCGATCTTCTCCGGTAGCTTGCCGCCCGGCTGGAAGTCGTCCAACATCTTCTGTGCGTCGGGCAGCTTCTGTAGCGGTGCGTTTGGGCGTCTGCTGAGTCCGATGTGCGGCAACCAATCGAAAGCGCGATTGCAGATCGTGTCCTTGATGGGCAACGTCTTGAACTGCGCGAAGATCTCCACGCGTAGCCCTTGCTTCTCCGCCAGAAAATCGATCCACCGGTCCAGAAACTCCTGTAGCCAATCCAACTGCTGCTTCGGAGCACGGAAGGATTTGATCGGTAGCCAATAGAGATTGCAGGCTGTCAACTCCGTCGCCCGCCGCCAAGGCAAGAGTTCCTTAGATCGGTCGATCGGCGACAGCCGGCTCTCGAAGCGTTCGTGGTCGTTCATCGGTCGCTCCGCTCCTTAGCCGACGATCGTTCCAGGATTGGCGTGCGGCAAAGCATCCGCCTCAGCTTCCGCGCGGACCTTGGCCGCGCCGGCTTCCGCCGAAGCGCCCTCTACCTTGCCTTCGGCGCCTTGGATGTTGGCGAACGCCAGCTTGCCGTCGGTCTTCATCGTCCAGAACTTGCCTTCCATCAGCTTGTTGCTCACCCCGATATTGCCCAGCGACAGGTCGAATCCCATGTGGAAGGTCGAACTGAAGACCGTCTTGATGGCGACGGAGAGGTCCGTCACCGAGAACGAGAACTTCGTCCAACCCATCGACGTCGTCTTCCACGTGAAATCGGGACTCGCCTGTTCGTTCTGCATATGGGGCATATGCATGTCCTGAGTCAGCGTCATCCAGAACGTCTCCGTGACCGGCGCCCAGTGCGTCAGGTTCGTCGTCGCGTAGACGTTGACCTCCATGATGTCCGCCGGCGACATGCCGATCGTCAGCGTCCGGTTATGGAAGATGTCGTATTCTTCACTTCCGAAGACGTCGATCTCGTGGTCCCCGGTCATCTCGATCCAGCGATCTCCCGTAATCAGTATTGCGTCGACTCCAGTCGTGCCCTCCGTGTTCGAAATGGCCGGCAACGAGTTGATCGATCCGAAGCTGAGCGCCCCGGCGGGTCCCAACGTGTTGTCGTCTTCTGGGTCCTCAACGCGTCGTCCGACCTTGACGCTGGTGTCGAAGCATAGTGTTTCCGTCGCCATAGGAATGAGTCTCCTTACCTGTCCACCATCAGCCCACGTCGCGTGAGTGGAACGACGACCGGGTGTGGACGCGCCCGTTGTCCGCGGAAATCAATACGTCCCCGCTGTCGGTGCAAAGTTGAATCGCAGGTCGGCCCGTCTCGTTCGCTTTCTCAAACAACGACAGCTTCGTGTCGTTCGGCGTCGCCAGCGAGATCGATTCCTGCCCTTCCTTATCTGAGAACGCCATGCGATGGCCGCTCTTGGTTACGATGCGCTTGACGTCGTTGTCTCCGTACTCGCCGCCCCAAAAATCCTGGACCGGAGCCGTGTGCACGCCGTTCCACGTGGAGCCCATGATGATCGGACGCTCGACGTCGCCGTCCTCGAAACTCACCATGACCTCGTCTCCGATTTCCGGAGTGAAATAGATTCCGTGATTCGATCCCGCGTAAGGACTCAACCGACGCACCCAGTGCGTCCTCTCGCCCCCCGGCATCCAGTAGTACTGCACCGCGACGCGCCCCACGTTGTCCGGGTCCACGTTGTCGATCACCCGCGCCGGCGCCACGCCGTGCCAGCGGTGCGGCTCCGGCTTCGGTCCTGACCAGTGCTTGAACGGCGTCCCTTCAAACTCATTGACGTAGCCGCGCCGGTTCCACTTGTGGATCACCTTCGTCAAGGCATATTTGCCCCGTCCGTCCAACTCGCCCTCGACGTTGATCGTGTCCCCCGCGACGAGCCGAATGAAGCGACTGCGTCCGCGGCACGTGATCGCCGTACCAATCGAGCGGCGACTCTCGCTCTCTAACTTCGCGTTGTAGATGTCGTGACGTCGAGCCCGAGCACGGTCAAAGACGAATCCGTTCGGGAGCTGGTTCTCAGACTCTGCCTTCACGGCGTTGATCATGTCCGCCGCCGTGTCAGGATAGAACTCCGGCTCCGAATGAATGTCGGTGTACGCCTTGCTCTCCATCACAGCCGGGTCGTACTGGGCGCCGTCCATCTTCTTCGGCTGCAGACGGCCGCGCACGCTGAACTGAATCAGCCCGCCCTCTTGCCGCCAGGGCAAAGTGTGTTCTCTGGTTGCGTCGAACCCGTGCACGACCTGGATGCCGTTCATGTCCGGACGCACCCAGCACTCATGCTCGGCCGCGGCGCGCTGAATAAATCTCCAGTCCGTTTGTCCCCATTGCGTGTGCCAGGTCTGCTGCTCGTCGGTCGGCACGTCTTGAAGATCCGCCTCAAGACCGTGTAAGCCAACCAACTCCTGCGTAAAGTCGCTGATGCTCTGCGTCGGGTAATACGAAAACCGCGGCGAGAGATCCATCTTGTAGGACTTGCTGACCGCCTTCAGTCGGCAGCGATAGCTGCTTGAAATCTCGTACTCGATCTCTCCCTCGAGAATCAGTCCGCCGAATATCCCGTGCGCGTCCCCCGACTGATCCACCCCCTCGATAAAAATCTCTTTCCCAATCGAGTCCTCCACCGGAAAACGCCGGTCGAGCGGCTGCCTCATCACCAACTCCGCCCAGGAGTGCTCGTTCAGCTCGTGGGTGATCTCAGCCGACCGCAAGATCGTCCCCGCATTGAACTCCTCCAGCGTTTGGCCGTCGATCGTGATGCGTAGGTGACTGGGATTCATGAGGTTCTCTGAGCCCGACGCTCAATTGGGTAAGCGACGCTCCTGACGGAAAGTCCTCACCATCTTAGGGAAAGGTCCTTCGCCGCGCCATATGCCGGGTCTCCAGGCTCTACCCCAGGTACTCGTTCCACCACGCCTGCAGCATGATTAACCGATAAAGCTTCAGACCCGCGCCCAGATCGTGCTGAAACAACTGCGGCATCTCCCGCTCTAGAGCCTCGCGATCAAACGGGCTGCTGGGCGACTCCAGCAGCAATTCACGGGCATAGCGGTCCGTCGGCGGTGTTGAGAAGGCGTTTTGCGGATACGCCAATCCTTGCTTCCTTCTACCTGCAATCTCCGGCGGCAACAGGCGCTCAGCCAGTTTTCGAACCACGAACTTCTCCCGCCCGTCTCGAATCTTGAATCGCGAGGGCAGCTTGCGCGCGAAGTCCGCCACCCCGCGATCCAGAAACGGACTCCGCACCTCCAGCGAATGCATCATCGACAACCGGTCGATCTGTTGCAAAATTGCCGACGGCAACCGGCCGTGGACGTCCTCTCCCAGTCGCCGATCTACCGAGTCTCTGCAGCTCTCCACGATGTCGGTCGGGAGCACGGTCGGCGCCAAGTCCGGCGGATTTGCGGACCAGAATTCCCGCTTCAGCAAGCGTTGCTTGTGCTCGATTGTGAATGACCGCATCCACTCCGCGTCTACAGCAGCCAACGTGTCAGCCGAAGCCTGCCGAAAACCCCTTCGGAAGCGGCCTTCCGGCGTCACTCGAGCTGCAAGCTTCAGCAACAGCCTGGGGGCAATCGCCCGAGTCAAGTAGGGGAGCTGGTTTCGATACCATGTGTATCCGCCGAATAGCTCGTCCGCCCCTTCCCCGCCAAGCACCGTCTTCACGTGCCGAGAGGCCAGATAGAAGATTCGCTCCGCCGGCGCGGCCGTCGCTGATCCTTGAGGTTCGTCCAGTGCGCGCGCAATGCGCGGCGCCAATTCCGCAAAGTCCGCTCGACGATACTCAATCTCGTGGTGATCGCTCCCGATCCGTTTCGCCATCAGCCGAGAAAAGCGACTCTCGTCTTTGTCGGGGTCCTCCGGGAAAATGATCGAGAACGTCTTCAGTTTCGATCCAAGCACCCGCGACGCATACAGCGAAGTCAGCGAGGAATCCCACCCCCCGCTCAGCAGCGCTCCCACGTCGACGTCGGCGCGCAAGTGCGACTGAACCGAGGCCTCCAGCCGCCTGCCGAACTCGTCCACAACGCCTTCATCCGTCGTCGGCATCTCGGGGTCATTCTCGTAGACGTACCTCGAGAAGAAAGCTCGGCGCTCCCCCGTCCGGTCGATTACCAGCCGCTCGCCGGCCGCAAGTTTGCTGATCCCCGCAAACGCCGTCATGGGCGGCGGCACAAAGCCCTTGGCCAGAAATACGTCCAGCGCATCCACGTCCGGTTCCGCCTTCACCAACCCGCTAGCCAACAACGCCTTCGCCTCGGACGCGAACAAGAACCCGTTCGCCGTCCCCGCGTAATAGAGCGGCTTCATCCCCGGCCCGTCTCGGCCCAGCAGCAACCGCCGGGCGCCGACGTCCAGCACCGCCAAGCCGAACATCCCGTGCAGGTGCGGAAGGAACCCCTCGCCGTGCTGCTCGTAAAGGTGCGAGGGGACCTCCGTGTCGCAGTTCGTTCGGAACCGGTGTCCCTGGTCGATCAACTCCCGGCGGAGTTCCACGTGGTTGTAGATCTCCCCGTTCAGCATGGCCCAGACGGTCTCGTCCTCATTGGGGATCGGCTGCGACCCGTGTTCCAGGTCCACCAGACTCAGCCGCCGCGCGACCAGCCCGCCTTTCACTTCAGGAATCAGCCGGATGGAGCCTTCGTCCGGGCCCCGATGCACCATCGCCTGCTCCATGGCTGCCAGCGCTTGCCGCAGGCGGTCCTCGGGGAGACTGGAGTCAAAGATGCCGGCAATTCCACACATGGAGCGCTAGGTCGTCGATCATGGCCGCCTGCGGATTCCGCCGCGGCTCCCCAAGATACCCCTCTCGGCGAACTAAAAGTTGATCTTCAAGCCGAACTGCAACAGCCGCGGCTCGCTCACTGTCCGCGTAATCTGTCCGAAGTTCGTGTCGAAGACGTCGTTCTCAGGCAGCGCGAAGTTGACGTTGTTGAACACATTGAACGCCTCCAAACGGAACTCCACGTTGGTCGTCTCCGTGATCGCAATTCGCTTCATCACGTTCATGTCGACCAGGAAGCGGCTTGGGCCGTAAACCGGCGTCAGTCCCAACGTCCCCAGTCGTCCGGCTTCCGGCTGACGGAACAACCCCTGGACCGCTCCCGGCGACTGGCAAGCTGCGCCGGAGTCCGCCGACAAACACGGGTCCATAAAGAAGATGCTCTCGCCCGTGTCGATCCGACCCGTCAGGCCTTGCAGGTCCGCCCGCGTCAGCTGCTCGGAGAGGTCGACCGTGTTGTCGTCCGAGATCGCCGTCCGGTGGAACGTCCCACGCCCGGAACGAATCGAGTACGGCCGCCCCGTGCGGTAGTTCAACAGTCCGCCCACCTGCCAGTCGCTCAGCACTGCCTGGAGCGCCTTGTTTCCCGGGTTCCAGGCCCTTCCACCGCCCGCCGGCAGCTCGTAGAACCAGTTCAGTTTGAAGGCATGCCGCGGCATGAACTGTTGGATCGTCGAGTACTTGTTGACGATCGAACTCGGCCGCGTCGCGTTCACGAGCGTATTCTCGTCGCCGTCAAAGTCCGCCAACGCCTTGCCGAACGTGTAGTTGCCGTCCAGCCGCAATCCGTTCGACAACCTTCGGCGCAAGTTGATCTGCAAGGCGTGGTACGTCGAGAACCCGTCGCTGACGATGCCCCGCGAGCTAGCCACGAACGGATTCGCTTGGAACATGTTCACTGGGAAACGGCCGTCGAGCACTTGCCCCCAGAAACTGCCGCCCCGAATCCGCGATCCGCTTCCGCCTACCCGCGACGTCTCCACCTGCGTCAACCGGTGTAAGAATTGCCCCGGCTCGTTCTGCTCCAGCGCTTGCATTAGCCCGGTACGGCTGTCGAGTCGTCCCGGATCCCCCGCGATCAACCCGGCGATGAACGGATTCGCCTGGATGCAGCCGTGGCTCGTCGAGTCCGCAAACCCCGCACTCGACGATCCGTTCGCCCGATTGCAATCCAAGTTCGCTTTCGCGATGTTGAACGAATCCACGAACCGCTGCCCCGTCTCCGGGTCCACCGCGTTCACGTTGATCTCGTTGAAGTCGGCCACCCGCCGCTGCTTCACGCCGCGGTTGCCCACGTAGCGGATCTCCAGCGCCAGGTTGTCCGTCAGCTCACGATTGATCGCAAACGTCCACTCGTTGTAGTACGGCGTCGCGATGTTCGGGTCCACCGTGCGGAAATCCATCGTTGACGAGTCGAGGATCGAGCGCGAACTCGGAAGCACGAACTCCGGCGTCTCCGGACGCAGGCCGCCCGACGCCAAGTCCCTCAGCAGCGGAAGTGGTCCCCCGGGGTTGTTGGCGCACTCGCCGTTGCTCGGGATACACGCCTGCCTCACCGTCAGCCCTTCGTTATCGTCCAGGTTGCCGTCTACCAGGGAGAACGCATCCTGCATGTAGCTCACGCGGAACCCGGCCCGTACCGTCGTCTTCGTGTCCGGTCTCCAGGCGATGCTGACGATCGGCGCCCAATTGTTCTTATCCGGGTTCCACAACGGCCCGGCGCCGTTGATCGGCGTCGCCGGGGAAAACTGCGTCGCGCAGTTGCCCAGCAGCGCACGCGCGTTCGCCAACGTGCCTCCCCCCTCCGCGGTCAACTCCGGGCAGGGCGAGCCCGCCAACACGCCGGGATTGAAGAAGCCCTCGAAACCCGAAACTCCAAACACGTCCTCGAATCCGTTCGTCGGCGTCAGCAGCAAGCCCAGACGGTCCACCGGCACCGACGCGAACTCATAGCGGACGCCCAAGTTCAGCGTCAGGCCCGGGCGAACCTGCCACTGGTCTTGCAGAAAGAAGTCCGTCTCCCAGCTGCGGAAGACGTGCCTCTCGGCGATGTCCGGTACAAACCCCGAGCCGACGCTCGACGCGTTGAAGCGTTTCCAAGCCGTCTCGGCGGCGCCGACTAAGTTGTTCATCAAGTCGCGAGCCAACTCGGCGTCGTTCGTGTTGATGTCCTCGCCGCCGCCCAGCGTCTCAAGTTGGCCGTTGTTGAATTCGGGAGAAAAATCGTTGTCGTCCAGCTCATACTCCGTCGCCACGCCAAAGAAGCTGGAGACGTCGACCGTCTTTCTCCTCCACTCAAAGCCTGCCTTAATCTGATGCTTGCCCCTCACCCAGCTGACCGTGTCGCGCAGGTGTAGGAACTCGTTGTCGCGTCCGGTTGTGCCGCCCGCCGCGTCGTAGACGTCCGTGATCGTGTTCAGGTCGATCGTGTAAGGCGTCCCGAACGGCTGATTGCGTGGGAACGAGTTGTTCCCCCCTACGAACCCCGCGCGAAACTCGTTCACCACCGTCGGCGTCAAGGTCGAAACCAGATTCAGGCTCACCGCTCGCGAGTGGGTCGTCCGATCACCCAACGGCTCCAAGGCCGGGAAGACCGGCTCCCGGTTGTTGATGAAGTCGCCCACAATCTCGCGGTCGGTGTAATTGAACGTTCCGTAGAACAAGTGCTTCGGCGTGATCTGGTGATCCAGCCGAAACGCCGGCAGATGCTCGAACGTCTTCGACGGCGAGTTGAACCGGTAGCCGCCGGTATTCAGCCCGTCGCCCGCCTCAAAGTTGTTCGGGTCCGGCATCACGGCAAACATGGTCCCGGTGATGAACGGATCGAACGACGCGGGATTGGCGGCGTTAAACCGTTCGTCCACGCACTCCTGACCGATCGCCGCGGACACCGCCCCCGAGCACTCCATCAGATTGACGGACCGGATCAGATCCGGGTTCGCAGCCGCGTTCGTCGGCGAATTCCGTAGTCCGTCCAAGAACCGGAACCGGCCCGCCTTCGCCTGCGGCGTGTAGACCGTCCGGTTGACCGAAATCGACCGCGCTTCGCGCGTCTGCTGATAGCCGAAGAAGAAGAACGTCTTGTTCTTCACAATGGGCCCGCCGATCCGACCGCCAAACTGATTCCGGATCAGCGGCGAGCGCTCCACGTCCGTCGAGTTGTTGAAGAAATCGTTCGCGTTCAACACCGTGTTGCGGTGGAACTCAAACAGCGACCCGTGCCAGTCGTTCGACCCCGATCGCGTCACCGCCGTGATCTGTGCCCCGCCCCGCCCGTACTCGGCGTTCGCAATGCCCGTCACCACCTTGAACTCCGCCACGTTTTCAGCCGACATCGCCAGCAGCGGCTGATCGATCACCGTCGCCGACGAGCGGTTCAAGTTGTCCTGCGTATCCAGTCCGTCGAGCGAAAAGTTCACCGAGCGGTGCCGCTGGCCGTTGACGAAAAACTTGTTGCCCTGGCCGTCGGGGCTCCGTTCGAAATTCACGCCCGCCTGCTGGATCGCCAGCTCCACCGCGTTACGCCCGTTCAACGGCAACTCCAGTACCTGGCGTTGGTCGACCACCGTCGAGAGCTCTGCGCTGGTGGTATTGACCAGCGACTGCGCCGCGCTCGCCGACACCGTGATCTCCGTCGCCACGTCGCCGACCTCAAGCTCCACGGCCAATTGGGCGGACTGGCCGACCTCGACCAAAACGCGCTCGATCAACGCCGAACTAAAGCCTTCGTTCGAGACCAGCACGACGTACTCGCCTAACCGCACCGTGGGCAGCGCGAACCGACCCACCTCATTCGTCTCCGCCTCGTATTCCGTGTTCGTCGAGACGTGCGTCGCCGCGACGGACGCACCGGGAATTACCGCCCCGCTTGCGTCGGTTACCGAGCCTTCCATGGCCCCGGTCGTGGATTGCCCGAGGATCGTCCCAACGAGAGAGATCCACAGGAAAACGATTGCACAAAGGCGCAACGAACTAGAAAACATTGCCAGGATCCTCAACCCCCCGAGGAGTTCCGTCGGGGCGCGAATTCCGTCTACCCTCGACCCTCGTTGGCCCCTCTGGGGAGCATAGCACTAGTCGATCTCGGGGGCGAACCCCGTCACAGAACCCAAAAGGTGGTGTAAGTAGATTAGTATCAGCCGGTTGAGTCCCGTTCGTTTCCGTGGGCTTAGGTCCCTCTCTCTATTCTGAGACTGCGATCGGCGATCGACATGGAACGCGATGGATCCACCCCCTCGTCCCATCCACGAATCGATTACAGAGCGGCGCCTCGATCGCCGATCTCTTCTTCCGTGTCACTCACGGATCGGAGAATCGGATGCCCATGAAGCCCGGTGCCGCAACCCACTGGGGTAATCCCTCTCGGCCGCCGACGGCGACCGCCAAGCAGAACGATGTGCCTAAGTTGAACGACTCCCGCGCCCGTAACCAAAGACTCGACCCCTCGCGAACAGGGCGCGAGGCTTCTGTTCTTGAGCAGGGCCTCAAGAAGCTGATCGTAGGCCAAGATCCCGCCATCGAGCAGATCGTCAACGTCTATCAGATGCACCTCTCGGGAATGAATTGCCTGGGGCGGCCGGTCGGGAACTTTCTCTTTCTCGGCCCCACTGGTACGGGCAAGACGCGCGCGGTAGAGGCGACCGCCGAGACCCTCGTCGGCGACCCGCGTGCCGTCGTCAAAATCGACTGCGCCGAGTTTCAGCACAGCCACGAAATCGCCAAGCTCATCGGCTCGCCTCCCGGATACCTGGGTCACCGCGAGACCCATCCCTTGCTCAGTCAGGAAGCCCTCTCACAACACCACACCGATACCGTTCAAATTTCCTTCGTCCTCTTCGACGAGATTGAGAAGGCCAGCGACTCGCTCTGGAACCTTCTTCTCGGAATCCTCGATAAAGCCACGCTCACGCTGGGCGACAATCGCCGCGTCGACTTCTCTCAGGCCATGATCTTTATGACCTCCAATCTCGGAGCCAAGGAAATGGAATCGCTCATGAGCCCCGGTATGGGTTTCCAGGGCGTCGCGAAGAGCAAGCCCGGCGAGGATGCGACGCTCGCCGGGCGTCTGCGTACCGCCGGAGTGGGTGCGGCGCGTAGAAAATTCACCCCGGAGTTCATGAACCGTCTCGACAAGGTCGTCGTATTCGAACCTCTCGGAGATGAGCAACTTCGTCGAATCCTGGCCCTCGAGCTCGATCAGGTCCAAGAGCGGGTCTTCCAGGGAACACCCTTCCTCTTTCGCCTGACCGACGGCGCCAAAGCACGTCTCTTGCAGCAAGGCTCCGACGCCAAGTACGGCGCCCGTCACCTCAAGCGCGCCATCGAGCGCCTGCTCGTGTACCCGCTGGCCAACCTCATTTCCAGCGACCAAGTCCGCGCCGGCGATCTCATTGAGGTCGATTGGTGCGCTGATGCCGATCAAATGAACTTCGGTCTCGTCGATGAGGGGCTGCCTGTCTACCGGATGTATCGCCAAGCCGGCTTCGAGGACCCGGACGAACTGGAACTGGAAGCCGAGGCCGCCCGGCTCGACGCCGAATCGCTGTCGCTTCGCACGCTCGAACGGCGCTGACCTACTCGAAGCGCGGCGCGTACTCCGGCCGCTCCTTCCACTCCTCCAAATAAGGCTCGTAGGCCGGATCAGTCATCCAGAACCGTCGCTCGGGCTGGCCGGGATTCACCGCTCCCTCGGGATAGTCCAAACCCTGCCGGCTCGCCTCCACCGATGCGCTGAACGCTTCCAGAGCGGCCTGCATCCGCTCCGCGACTGCCGGCTCGCTGTCCGTCAAGTCGGTTGACTCGGACGGGTCCTGCTTCAAGTTGTAGAGCTCGTACTCGTCCGCCTCCAAATCCAGCTTCAGTATCTTGTAATCGTTGTCGATCACCACCGCTCGGCCGCGATGCAGGAACCCCATCGGCCTCTCCCGTTCGCCCAAGTCCTCGTCAAACAACCGCGTCAGGCTCACCCCGTCGCCGGGCAGAGGCGAGGACGGCGCCTCTGCGACCTCGACGAGAGTCGGGAAAATATCGATCGTACCTGCCGGATACTCCGTCACTCGTCCGGACTCGATGCGCGCGGGCCACTCCACCACTCCCGGCACCCGCAGTCCGCCCTCGTACATGCTGTTCTTGAATCCTCGCAGTTCGCCTACCGAAGTCGGCGTCACTTTGGGCAGGCCGCCGTTGTCGGAGTTGAACCACAGCAGCGTGTTCTCGGCCACGCCTAAATCGCGAAGCCCCTGACGAAGCGCGCCCAGACTGCGATCCATCGCCGCTAACTCGGCATAGTGATTCTGCGACGCCTCCTCCAAGTCGCTGAAACTCGCCTTGTCCCCATCCAAGGCCCGGAACGGATCGTGCGGCGACCCGTACCAGATCACCACAAAGAACGGCGCATCTTCCTCGCCTCGCGCTCCTAGATACTGCAGCGCCTCTCCCACCACGATCTCCGAGGAGTCGCCTTCAAATTCCTCGAACTCGCCCTGACGGCTCAGAATCGGGTCGACGTCAAAGAAGTTCGTTACAGAAAGCCACGTCTCAAACCCAAACGCTCCAGGGTTGTGCGTGTCCGCCGACAAGATAGGTACTCCCGGACCCCGCAACCCGTTCAAGTGCCACTTGCCGAAGTGCGCCGTCCGATATCCGGCATCGCGCAACGTCTGTGCGATCGTCCGCTCTTGCAGTCGCAGCGGAAAGCCGTGATCAAAGACGCCCGTGCGGTCATTGGACCTGCCCGTCATCACCGTCGCCCGTGTCGGCGAGCAGTTGGAAGCCCCGGCGTAGAACCGGTCAAACCGAAGCCCGTTCGCCGCCATCGCATCCAGCTGCGGAGTCTCCAAGACCGGATGATCGTAGTAGCCTGTTTGGCCCCACCCCATGTCGTCGGCCATCACCAGGATGATGTTCGGCCGCTCCGTCGTCCCGTCTTCCGCTTCCGGCGAGGTGCACCCGGCCCCGAGCATCAACGTGATTGCAATCAAGACGCGGCAACTCATCGTCAAGACCCTAACACGGCGGGCTCACCCGCGCGTGTCGCGGACGTTCGTCCCAGCTTCCGGTCGACCGACCTAACGGGGAATCCCCAACTCCAGCATCGACTCTCCAATCCGGATCGCCGCCGCGGTCCTCTCCATCTCGTCCGTCCGGATCAGGTGTGCGCCTTGCTTGACCGCAAACGCCGCGAACGTCGCCGCGGCCGTCTCAAACGCCTCGTCCGAGGACCGAATCGTGTCCGTCAAGAACGGTAGGCGCGCCGCACTCACCATCACCGGGCGCTGCAATTTGTGGAACGCGCGGAAGTGCTCCAACATCTCGTAGTTCTGCGCTCCGTGCTTGCTGACGCCGAATCCCGGGTCCAGCACGATTCGCCTCTTCTCGATCGACGCTCGCCGCGCCCGAGCGATCGCGGACGTCAAGTCCGCCTGCATCAGCTCCATCAGCCCGGCAACGCTGCGCGAACCCTTCCAAGTCTGCGGGGGGCCCGTGGCGTGGCCCAAAATCAACCCCGCGTTCACCGCGTTGACCACCGCCCCCATCTCTCGGTCCAGCGACAGACCGGTCGGGTCGCGAATCACGGCCGCGCCCAACTCCAAAACGCGTTCCGCCGTCGCCGAGTTGTATGTCGTCACCACCACGGGCGCTTCCAGCCGCGCGATGATCTTTCTCAGCGAAGGCACCAGTCGCGCCCGTTCCTCGTGCGATTCAATCCGCCGACCTGAGGGCGCCAGCGGCACCGCCGTCACGTCCAGCAAATCCACCCCTTGCTCTTCCATCGCGATCGCTCGATCGAGAATGCGGTCCGGATCCGGTCTCTCCGCATGCGATTCGGGCGATAGGTCGATCACCCCCATCACGAGCGTCCGCCCGCCGAGCGGCAACTCGCCGTCGGCGAGCTTCCAGGGAAAACGCGGGCGTTCGAAGGGCATCCTCTTAACCGTACTCGAAACCGGCCGCCCCCCACATGCGCTCCGCATCCGATCGCACCGCGCCGCCGGGGCGAGCCATCCGCACCAATCGCCGTTTCAAGACGAATCCCAGTTCCCCTGCCAATTCCGTTGCTCCCGCATGCTCCGGCAATAGATCCCAAAAATACGGCTCGCCGGGACGCCCCCGAATGGCGGTTTTCACAAGCCTCCGCGCCGTCTCGCGGTCGGCCGCAACCAGCGGGCCCAGGTAACGTGCGTTCGCCCCGCTTCGGGTCAGTGCGAATCCGCCCTCGGTCTCGAACGACTCCGCACCGGGCATGCTTGCCAACCGCTCCAGCAATTCCCGCCGATCCTGCCCAAACGCATCCAGGGCAAAATCTGGAACGCCTGCTTCCGTCCTTTCTCCCGCTTCACCCGTGCCGCCCCAGCGCTCAATCAGTTGCTCGTCCTCAAACCCCAAAGCCAAGTAGAGCGGTCGCCCGAAGTCCGTCGCATCCAGCTTGACCGTCGGAATCTCCCTCGCGTCGCACCACTCCAGCGCATGCTCCATCAGTCTCCGCGCGATACCTCGACGCCTGCGATCTCCGCGGACCAACACCATCCCGATCCAAGCCAACTCCCCGGAGTAGTCCACCGCCGTCGCCGTGCCCACCAGCTCGCCGGCGTCTTCAAAGCCCCAGCAACTCCCGACGCCCGTCTTGAGAGCCGCCCGCCAATCGTGGGCCGTCTGATTCCATCCCGCCTCCCGGCTCAGGCTCATGCAGGCCTCGATGTCCCTCTCCGTCAGCGGTCGAATCATGTCAGCGCCAACCTCTTCTGATACCGCCAGAACACCAACAACACCAACGCGACGACCACGCCCGTCACAGCCATCGATCCGTAGTCTTGCTGTTCCAACTGCGCCCCGAACAGCGTACTGAACAACAGCGCCGGAGTCCGTCCCAGGTTGGAGATCAACAGAAACTCCAAGAAGGGCATCCCTGACACCCCGGCCCCGTACGACATTGCGTCCTTCGGAGCCCCTGGAAGCAGAAACAGCAGGAACACCGCCGTTCTCCCTCGCTGTGATCCCGCCGCCCGATCCAGCTTCTCGATCGCTCCCTCTCCAAATAGCTTTTCGCTCAGCGGCCGTCCCAGCAGACGCCCCACCATAAACGCCGTCCCCGACCCGATCAGAATCCCCACAAATGAATAGAGGAACCCCAGCCAAGCGCCAAATACATACCCTGCCGCTATTTGGGTGATCTCGCCCGGGATGGCGAACAGAATGACCTGCACAAACTGCACGGCAATCAGCAGCAGCGGCCCGCGCCACCCATCCGCCCGCAGGAACTCCACCAGTTCATCGCGATCAGCGAATCTCTCGAACAGCCCGAAGTACCACGCTGCCCAGCCCACGCCGACCACCGCCAGCGCAGCCAGCGCCGGTCCGAGCCACCGCAACTTGGAGGGAGAGGACAAACCGCGATTGTACGCCGTCAACCGGCTCGCGCTATGGCTACGGCGGCGATCGCCGCCGTCTCGGCCCGCAAGACCGTCGCACCCAGCCGCACGCCGACAGCCCCAGCCTCAGCCGCTTCAGTCCGCTCGCTGTCGGTCCAGCCGCCCTCTGGGCCGATCAGCAACGTCGTCCGCTGGTTCTCTGGTGCAGGCTCCAGCGCCTCGCCCTCGAAGTCCAGCAACAGCCGTCTGTCCGCCGGCCTCTCCAACGCTTCGCTGAATGAGATCGGTTCGGCGATCTCCGGCGCCGCCAGCCGCCGCGACTGCTGCGCCGCCTCTTCCGCCACGCGACGCCACCTCTGTGACCGCTTCACCGCCGCCCGCACCAGCCCGCCGTCGCTTCGTTCCGCCGCCACCGGAACAATGGTCTCGACGCCCAACTCCGTCGCTTTCTCCACCGCCAGCTCAAATCGCGGGAACTTGATCACGGCCAAGTGCAACTCAATTGAGGGGCCGCGGTCTTGCTGGTCCACCGGATCGCCCAACAGGAAAACCACCTCTTCGCCCGACACGCCCTCCACCGTTGCCGTCCAAGCCTGCGACGTGTCGGACACCTCCACGCGTTCTCCAACCTCCAGCCGCGCCACGCGAGCCAGATGGTGCGCCCGCGGGCCCTCCGCATAGGCCCGCCCGCCGACCACCGAATCCGCCAACACCCGTCGCAACGCCACAGCTACGCCTCCTCTCGGCTCATCCGCCGATCGTACCGCTGACGGCTGCCCCGCCGCCTCCTCCTCTGACACTGGACTCACCGGCCTCGGCGGGCTACGATGCGGCCAACCACCCCGCCAGGAGCAACTAAACCCATGAAGATCGCAATCATCGGAGCCGGCAGCGTCGGCGCCGCCCTCGGAAAGCAGTGGATCAAGTCCGGCCATCAAGTCGTCTACGGCGCCCGTGACCCTGAGTCCCCGAAACTCCAGGCCGCCCTCGAATCGGCCCCCGGCGCCCGCTCCGCCTCCATCGCCGCCGCCGCCGAGTCCGCCGAGGTGGTGGCCCTAGCCGTTCCCTGGGTTGCAACTCAAGCCGCCGTCGCCGCTTGCCGCGATCTATCGGGCAAGACCGTCCTTGACTGCACCAACCCCCTCGTTAGCCTTGAAGGACTCGCCGTCGGCCACTCGACCTCGGGCGGGGAAGAGGTCGCTCGCTGGGCCCGCGGCGCGCACGTCGTCAAGGTCTTCAACACCGTCGGCGCCAACTTGATGGAGGACCCCGACTTCAACGGCCAAGCCGCCGCCATGCTCTATTGCGGCGACGACGCTGTTTCCAAACAGACCGCGCACCAACTCGCCGCCGACTGCGGTTTCGACCCCGTCGATGCCGGCCCTCTCCGTCAAGCTCGCCTACTGGAACCCGTCGCAATGCTGTGGATCTCGATGGCTTTCGCCGGCAAGAATCGCGACTTCTGCTTCAAACTCCTCCGCCGCTAGCGCCCAAAACGTGGTCGCACGCCTTGCGTGACCGTTCGCCCCTCCCGAGGTGCTCAGGCTTCGGCTGGACCTGCTTTCGAGAACGGGTCTGGCTACAAGTAAGTCTCAGCGGCTGGCCTGTACGGCCCTCCTCAAGACGGAGAGCGGCGCCAATCGCAGACCTCACAAGCGCGTTTCCGCGAGGGAAATAGTGGGCGTTCTCCCCGAACTGGAGTGAGAACAACCTCTTCCGTCTTTCCCTCAGGACGGTCGTTATCGCCCTGACTTAGCGGATGCTGCGAATAGTGCTCCAAGTCCGATGATCAAGAAGACTAGAGAAGATGGTTCCGGAACCGGATCAACCACGGTCTGAAACGCTAGATCATCTGACCTAGACAGCGGAACCCAGACGCCTGGGGGATTTGGCCGTGAATCGAAGAAAGCGCTGCCGCCGCCGTAGGGATCTCCGGGCAGAGTCGGATTGATGCCAAAACTGTTCGGAGACCGAAGGACGAAAGCGAACATGTCGCCCGCTGAGAAAGCGACCGGCGAAAGAAACGTCAATTCGCGGAAGCCGTCAGTCCCTGGTGCCGGAATCGCCGCTCCGGCAAAGGGCTCGAATAGCAGTGAAGTGCCGTTAGGTAGACCGTTCGTCACCCCTTGTAGTTCCAGTGTTAGTACGCCCGAAGAGCCAAGCAAAGGAAGATTGACGCCGACCAAAGTACCGCTGACGCCGGCGGTGACCACTTGGGCTAGGACTTGGTCGCTTTGACCTCCGATGGCCAGGGAAAAGGAAGGGGACGGATCGAACGGGGAAACTTGATCGACAATTGGTGCCGCCGTCGCGGAAGTGAGTGCTAGAAGGACTGCCGGCCCCGCGAAACGTTTGACCACTTTGTACATGATTCTCCTCATTCCTCTCTTGCCTTCTTCTCACTTCCGCGGCCATTTTGGTCGTGGTCTTCCTCTCTCATCCGCGCAGGCGAACTTCACGTTCCTCGGCGTGGGAGAGCGTATCTTCCCCTAGAGTCGTGAACTTGCGTCATGGAAGTACGGCCGCTCGGGAAGCGCTGCCAAGCCAACCGCCGTAACCAAAAGGAAATGGAATTTCATGACGAATACCTCCTTCCTTGGCTGGCGGCCTGAGCGGGCCGCAATCTAGCGATTGCGGCCCGGCCGAGCCGTTGCTGCAAAATCACGGTCCGGCACACTCAGGCCCGCTCTACTACGGCAGGAACACCGCTACCTGAGGGTCGTAGCAGGGGAACACGCGTTCCGTCGGATCCGGATCGACCGGATGCTCGATTGGACCCGGCGGGTTGGTACATGCTCCGCCGATCGTGCCCATTTGCCGGTAGAGCACCGCTGCGTTCTCGCTTGGCGCGCCGTGGGTTTTGATAATTACGTTGATCTGCGCGCCCTTGGCGTCGAGCAGCCCACAGCCGACCAGCATCTTTGGCGCCGCGAACGGAATTTCCGGACATGGCTCCCCGGGGGGATCGCCGACCAGAGCTTCCGCCTCGACCTGCAGCCTGCCGTCCGGTCCCACGATGCCGCCGGCAGCCCAAAAGACAGAGAAGCGAGTGGCCGGGTTGAAAGCGTCCTCGAAAAAGTCGCAGTCCCCCACGCAGTTCTCAGGAGCGTTGTAGATCTCCCACCACAACGTATACGCGCCAGGCGGGAGCTGGCGCGTGTTCACCCTTACGGCAACGCCGTTGGCCCTACGCACGAGCTGCGCACGGGCCCCGGGAATCGCCCGAGGATTGGGAATAATCGTGTCTTGGGTATCTTGAAACTCAAGAACCCTTGCGTTTTGCACGTTTTGCGCAGAGGCGGGTAGCGAAAGAACGAACCCGCCCGCGACGATGAGAATAGAGCGAACGTAATGTCTTACCAAGCCCTTTTCCTCCTTCTATAAGAAATCGATCCGTTAGTTGACCGGCGGGAAGATGGCTGCCTGCTCGTCGCCCGACGAAGCGCCTGGCTCGAACGTCGTCAACTCCCCCGCCTCTAGCGGCAGTGCGGAAGCCTAGGAGCCCGAAAGGGGATTGCGAGTGCCGACGATGGCGGCCATTCCCCGCTCCTACCCTCATTCGTTACGTCGGCATCGAAGCACTGCTCTAGCGCTGCGAGATTCGCCTCTGGGGGATAGTCCGCACCAGTAACACTCTGTGACTTCACAGTGACATTCAATGGAATGAATCACTTGCAAGTCCTTCGAAACGAGGGTAAGATCCCCGTGCGACTGAGGTACGCGAGCCGGCGGCTGCGCAGCTTGAGTTCAGATCCCCCGGAACCGGATATGCCGGCGGGCCGTCTCTCGGCCGAACGGTGGTTCGTTCCTGCCGAGCGCTTGATATTGATGACGAGGGCCCGCACGTGAAATCGAGCAAAGGCCGGGACGCGCCGGTCGAACCCCCGCCGGAGTATTCGCTCGACCCAGACCTCGCCCGCAGCGAGCTAGAGCGGATCTTGTCCAGTGAAGAGTTCCGCGGCGCCCCGCGCCTCAGCCGCTTCCTCAGCTACGTCGTTGAGCGCTCCCTCGCAGGCGACGCTCAAGGCCTCAAGGAATACGCTATCGGCCTCGAGGTCTTCGACCGGCTGCCTACCTTCGACCCGTCCACCGACTCGATCGTCCGTGTCCAGGCCCGCCGTTTGCGCCGCCGTCTGGACGACTACTACGCGGGCGTCGGCGCACTCAATGTTCACCGAATCGAGATCCCGACGGGCGGCTACATTCCACTGCTGAGACTGCACAGTTCGCCGCGCTCTCGACGCCGGACGCTTCTTCTCGCGGCCGCCGCGGCCGCCGTCCTGCTGATCGTGGTTCGCGCAGCCTGGGTTCAACGAACGCCTGGGAAAAGCCTCAGCGCCACAGGCGATTCTCCCCCTCTCAGCGCCCCGCTCACGTCCTTCGAGGGCCACGAGCGCCATCCCGACTTATCGCCCGATGGAAAGCGAGTGGCGTTCGTCTGGGATGGCGGCGCTGAGAACAACCACGACATCTACGTCAAGCCCGTTGACCGCGACGCGCTCGTACGCCTCACCAACGATCCTGCTCCCGAGTGCTGTCCCGGCTGGTCGCCCGACGGCAGCCAAGTCGCGTTTCTGCGCCCGACCGACGCAGGCGCCGACCTGGTCGTCGTCCCGGCTGAAGGCGGCGCCGAGCAGCGCATAGCTAGCCTGTCTTACCTGGGCGAACAGATCTGCTGGTCGTCTGACGGCGCACTCATCGCCGTGGAAGACCGGCCGCCAGGCGAGCCGCCGGGCATCTTCGTCGTCTCGACGGAGACGGGCGCGCGGCGGCGCATCACCTCGGCGCCTCCGGGCGAGTCTGACCGCTGGCCTGCCTTATCGCCCGACGGCCGCAATCTCGCCTTCCTTCGTGGAAGCGCCCTCTTCTCTGTCCATACCGTTCCCCTGGCTGCGGACGGCCGCGCGGTCGTCGAGCCGACCCGGGCGACCCGCGAAGAGTATGCTCTCCGTGGCCTAGACTGGACGCCCAACGGCCGACACCTTGTCTTCGGGGTATACACCGAGGAGCTCGGCTGGCGTTTGTGGAAGATTGCATCCGACGCGGAAGCCGGACGCCCGACCCCCTTGCCGATGCTCGGGACAGAGCCCTCGTTCGCTCGTCCGCCGCTCAATGCGGCGGTTCGCCTCGTCTACGTCGCCATGTCCGATGACATGAACATCTACCGCATCCCCGGCCCCGCCGGCGTTTCGGGAAATCCCGAGCGCATCGCCGGCTCCAGCCGATCCGATACCGGCCCGGCGCTCAACCGCAAGGGCGACCGCCTCGTCTTCGTCTCCGGGCAGACCGGGTTTGGTGAGATCTGGACGACGCGCATCGACGGCTCTGAGGCCCGCCAGATGACCGACTCCGGTCCAGTGCAGGTCGGCACGCCGAGCTGGTCGCCGGATGGCCGGCGCATCGGCTTCAACGGATTGATGGACGAAAGCTACGACGTCTACCTCATGGACGCCGCAGGGGGTGCGCCGCGGCCCTTCACGAACGCGCCCTCGACCGACGGCGGCCCCACCTGGTCGCTCGACGGTCACTGGATCTACTTCATGTCGGATCGCTCCGGCCGGCCCGAAGTCTGGAAGAAACCCGCGTCGGGTGGCGAGGCGATCCAGGTCACTCGTCACGGCGGATTTCAGGCTATGGAGTCTCCGGACGGTCGATGGCTCTACTTCGTCAAGAGCATCCGCCGCCCCGGCGTTCCAGAGTCGTTGCCCCCCGACGGCGATCCCGGAGTCTTCCGCATGCCCGTCGCTGGGGGCCTAGAGGAGCGCGTTCTCGACCAGGGCGCCTTCGGCCGCTGGGCACTCTCGCGAAGCGGCGCCTATCTGCTGCGCAACGGCGATCCCGAGCGCCCTCCCTCCATCGACTACTTTCGCTATGAGACCTGGAAGCGCAAGACTCTCATGACCTTCCCGCGCGGCTCCCGCTTCGGCATGGCCAACGGCCTATCGGTCTCGCTCGATGACCGCTGGATCGTCTATTCCAAGTACGACCACACCGAGTCCGACCTGATGCTGCTCGATCACTATCAGTAGAATCGCCCCGGGCAATCAAGGAGCCCTGACGGATTGGGCTCGCGAGCGAAGCCACGAGTGCCGAGAGAGCGTTCGTTTCCCGCCTGACCCGCACAGCACAAGCCCCAGCGCCATCTCGACTGTCCACAAGCCGCTAACGCAACGCCGCAACCCCGCGTACCCCCGGCAACCGCAACCGATAGACTCGCCCCGGCGTCCGACTCCGATGTCCGACGCTGCCCGTCACGTACAGCTCGTTCATCTCCGCCCCGCCGAAAGCCAGATTGCTCGCGTCATAAACGCCGGCGTCCAATGACCGCCACAGCTCGCCTGCGGGCGTAAGCACCCGCACCGTGCTCGTCCCCAGGTGCGCGACATAAACGTTGCCCGCCTCGTCGATCGCCATCCCGTCCGGTTCGGCCTGGTGTCCGTCTCGATCCGGCAAGTTCGCGAACCACTCCATCTCCCCCAGCGACCCGTCATCGCGCACCGCGAACCGCACAATCCGATTCGGCACGGTCTCGGCCACGTGGAGCGTCCGCCGATCCAAGTTCAACACCAAGCCGTTCGGTACCCACATCCCTCCCGCCGCCAAGTGCGTGCGCCCTTCGGCGTCAAGATAGTGCACCGTTCCCACCGGCCTTTCGCGCGCCCCGCCCGGATCAGTAAAGTAAACGCCGCCTCGCCCGTCGAGCGTCAGGTCGTTCGGCGCCCGCAGCGGTCGCCCGTCGCACGAATCCGACGCGACTCCCAACCGCTTCCCGTTCTCGTCCAGCCGCAGCACCGCCTTCTCGCCCGGAGCGCAAAGAAGGTGCGTACCGTCCGGCAGGACCTTGTGTCCGTTGGCGCCTTCCGTCTCCGTCCATACCTCTTGCCGACCGTCCGGACGCACCCGCGAAACGAAACGCCCGTGCGTGAAGAACAGGTTCCCGCTCGAATCAAACACCGGCCCTTCTGAGAACTCATCCGTCGCCGCGACCAGCTCAGGCTCGGACGTCGCTCGGCTGACAGCCGCTCCTGCGAGCCCGGCCAGCAACGCACGTCGGGAGACCCTGGAACAAGACATGCGCGTATCCTATCGCGCTAGGCTTTTTGGGACGCGTGTCTACCGCCGATCCCTACCGCCTCGCGCCCGAAGCCGTTCAGCCGCCGCCCGCCGATTGGCGCGGCGTACTCGGCCGCATCGGTCCCGGTCTCATCCTCGCCGGCGCCATCGTAGGCTCCGGCGAACTCATCGCCACCACCGTTCTCGGTGCTGAAGTCGGCTTCACCCTCCTCTGGCTCATCCTGTTGAGCTGCTTGGTCAAGGTCGTCGTCCAAAACGAGCTGGGCCGCTACGCCGTCGCTACGGGCGAAACCACGCTAGAGGCTCTCAACCGCATTCCCGGTCCTCGCTTCCTCGTCGCCTGGCCGGCCTGGCTGTGGCTGCTCATGGTCGCCGCCGTCATGTTTCCCGTCGGAGGTTTGCTCGGAGCCGTTGGTGAAGTCCTCCACCGCATGGCGCCGGGCGTTTCGGTCGTCGCCTGGGTCTGGATACTCGACGCGCTCACCCTCGCCCTCTTGCTCGCAGGCCGCTATGCCGTCATCGAAAAAACCTCCGTCGTGCTCGTCGGCCTTTTCACGCTGGTCACCGTTGCCGCCGCGGCTATCGTTCTGGGCGACCCGCGCTACTCCACTCCGTCCGACATCCTCTCCGGACTCTCCTTTCATTTGCCGCCGGGCGGCCTCGTCACCGCCGCCGCCGTCTTCGGCGCCACCGGCGTCGGCGCGGGCGAACTTGTCATGTATCCCTACTGGTGCATTGAGAAAGGCTACGCCCGCTGGGCCGGACCTCCCGATTCCAGTTCGGCTCGTCTCGCACGCGTCCGAGGCTGGACGCGCGTCATGGGCTTCGACGTCCTCGGAGCTCTCGTCCTCTACGCTTTCTCCACCGTCGCCTTCTACCTGCTCGGCGCCGGTGTTCTCGCTCGCCAAGCCACAATCCCTCAGGGCGCGGACATGGTCGCCGCGCTGTCCGCCATCTTTACCCAGACGTTGGGACCCGCCTCCTTGCCCTTCTTCCTCGCCGGAGCCGTCGCTGTTTTCTACTCGTCCATCTTCTCCGCCACCGCCGGACACGCTCGCATCCTCGCCGATTTCGCGGTCGTCGCCGGATGGTGCCGCCGCGACGACTACCCCCGCCGCCTCGCATTCATGCGCGCCGCGGTCGCTGCCACGTTGCTGATTCCCACGCTCTGCTTCCTCTGGCTGCAGGAGCCTGTACTGATGGTCATGATCGGCGGCGTCGCTCAGGCGCTCATGCTGCCCGTCATCGGTTTCGCGACGATCTACCTAGGCCGCCGCCTCCCGCCCGAAATCCGTCCCTCCGCCTGGCTGCGCGCTTTGCTTTGGATCTCCAGCGCCGTTATGTTCGCCGCCGCCGGCCTCTACCTCGTCCGCGCGTTCGCCGGCTAGCCGCCAAGCGGGCTCAAGCCCAACCCTTTGGCGCACCGACTTAGATCCCCAATCGTCTCGTCATTGAGCGGGATTCCATCCGCTCGGTAACGCGCTTCCGTCAACGCTTCGAGTTCGCCTGGCGCGTAGATCTTCTCGCACCCTTGCGCACGCCGGCTCTCCCGGATCTGTCGCACAACCCGATCCACCCGCTCGCCGAACACGTCCCGGTCCACGAACGCCGCCGGGTCCAACGCCAGCAAGAACTGCCCGTCTTTCCCGGCTTGCGGTCCGTCGACCATATTGCCCAACTCCGTCCCGTAAGACGCGCCGGAAAGCGCCGTCGACAGCACGCCCATCACCACCGCCAGTCCCACACCCTTATAGTCGCCGATTGGCCGCAGCAACCCGGTCAATGCCGCCGCTGGATCTGTCGTCTCTCTCCCCTCTGCGTCGAACGCCCATCCTTCAGGAAGCGCCAGACCTTTCTGGTCGTAGATCCGCACCTTGCCGTGCGACGATGCGCTGAACGCCGCGTCAATCACAATCGGCCCTTCATCCCCGGCGGGAATCGCAACCGCCAGCGGATTGATCCCAACAATCTTGTCGACTCCGCCCCACGGAGCCATCGTCGGCAACGCATTCGTCGTTGCCAGTCCGACCAGGCCTTGCTCCAGCGCTTGCATCGCAAAATACGCCAAAGCTCCGCAATGATTGCTGCCCCCCACCGCCGTTGCGGCCAAGCCCATCCCACGCGCCTTGATCACCGCGCGTTGCATTGCAAATGTACAAGCGATCTGTCCCATCGCGTTGTCGGCATCCACCACGACGGCCGACGGCCGGTCTTCAGTCACTCGAGGTCTTCCCTTAGGGTTGACGCCCTCATCCCGCAGCTTCTTCACATAGTCGGGAACCCGCAACACGCCGTGCGAGTGACAACCGCGCATGTCGGCCACAACCAACGTTGTAGCGAGCAACTCAGCGTCCACGCGATCCATGTCACAAGCACGAAAGATGGTTGCTACGAACGCAGTCAGTTCATCAGGGTCGAATCGGCGCTCCTTCTCAGCGCCCGGGTAGCCGGCCATGCCGACAATGGTAAGCGGCAGCCTCTTCGTGGCGCAGGCTTCAGCCTGCAAAGGGACTTCAGTCCCGCCCTCGGGCGATTTGCGAAGCAAGAGCCCGCTGTGTAGCCCGGAGGGCGGCGCCTCTTAAAGCCCAGGGCGAAAGCCCTGGGTAATCAATACAATATCTGTAGCTCTCCCTCCTCTTTCGGCGTTCGCGGACGCAGCGCGGCTAGCCGCGCTGCGTGTGATCGCAACACCGAGACCTGCGCTGTGACCTTTCTTCGTGGCGCACGCCCCCGGCGTGCACTGGAGCCCATGGCTCCAGAAACCAATCAATCAGGGAAATCCTAAAAACTCACCCGCAACCCGACATTCGCCTGCCGGAACATCCCTGGCTGAATCCCTTGCGGCGCACGGGACGAAATATACAACTCGTCGAACAGATTCTTCACCGTGAAGTAAGGCGTCAGTTCCCAGCGTTCCCGGCGAATCTTGTAGTCCACCATCATGTTGAAAATCTTGTACGCCGGAAGCTGACCGACCGTGCCGTCCGCCGATCCCGCCATCGTTTCCCGGTTATCTCCGAACTGATCCGCCATGTAACTCATGTCCAACTGCAACCCCAACCCTTGCCGCTGCCGAGCGCCCAGCAGGAACGAGAACGTGTTGCGCGGCGCATAAGGCAACCGGTTGCTCGCGAATAACTCGTTGTCGCGAAACTCCGCCGTCGCCAAGTGCATATGTCGAACATCGGTGAAGAGCGTCCAGGACCCGGTGTCCGCTACGTCGTTCCAATTCACTCGCAAGCTCGACTCAAACCCCTGGTGCAGCGTCGAACCGCCGTTCGTCAACGTTGTCGTCGCGCCGCCCGACTCAGCCGCCGTAACGATCTGATTGGAGAAGTCCATCCGGAAGAACGTGAACTCGCCGCGCACGCCCCTGGCGCCCGCAAGCCGCACTCCCGCTTCGTAGTTCCAACTCAGTTCGGCTTCCAGGTCCAGGTTTTCCGCGTCGTTCGTGATTGCGATCTTCGTCCGCGGCGGCGCGAATCCGCGATGGACTCCCGTGAAGACCGTGACCGCCGAATTCACCTTGAACGACGCGCCCAGTCCCGGCACGGCTGTCGTAATCGTGTTGTCCTGACGTCGGTCCACGTTGGTGGGTACGCCTTCCACGCGAGTCCGCGTGATGTGTCTCTCCTGCGTGTAGCTCTCCAGCCGGACGCCGGGCGTCACGATCAATCGGTCGCCGAAATAGAAACGGTTCTGCACGAACGCCGAGAACGCTCTCCCAAATCGGTCCTCGTCGTCGCGAATCGTTCCCGTGCGCGCCCGCAATCCCGGCCCGTTGATCCGTTGGTCGTTTGCCTGTTCGTAGACGTAACGCAGCCCAACATCGAGCTTGTTTCTCCGTCCGCCCAAGTCATGGTCCGACGACAAGCCTGTCTGAACACCGGCGACATGGAACTCGCGATTGCGGTTGCCGGCCGAGTCGCGCAGGAGGACCGCCCCGCCGTCGACTGACGGATCGCCGAACACGCCGACGTAGTCTCGCCCCCGGTCTGAGCGATCGAAATCCGTCCGCCCCCAGTTGCGAACCGTGTGATACGCGAACCCGGCTGTATTCCACGTCGTGTGAGGATCGATCGTGTAGACGTGCGACAGCGAGGCCGACTCCCTGCTCACGGCCAGGTCATCGCCCGGGACCGCGTTTTGGTTCGGGTCCGCGTCGAACATCGGCTGCGTTAGCCCCAAGTACGTGGAATTGGAGCGCTCGTCGTAGACGCCCGCCCTCAGCGCAAGCGCATGCCGATCGCTCGGCTTCAGCGTGAACTTTGCCTGCACGTCGTCGATATCAAAGAAGAACCGGCGCCACCCGTCGCCTTCCTTATGCAGGTAGTTCAAGAACCAGCCCGCCCGTTGACTCTTGCTGCTCCCTCCGATGGAGGCGTTGCCCGAGAAGATTCCCCTTTGTCCGGCCTCAAGGTCCACGCCCCCGTGGAGCTTTGACGGCGGATCCGGCGTGACGAAATTGATCACGCCGCCGACGGTCTGCGGTCCGTGGGCGATCTGTCCGCTTCCCTTGAGCACCTCCACCCGCTGCATGCGATCGATCGGCGGCGAGTAGTACATCTCCGGCTCGCCGTAGGGCGCGAGCGAAATCGGAATGCCGTCTTCCAGCATCAACACCTTCCGACTGCGGTCCGGATTCAATCCTCGTAGTCCGATATTGAGGCGCATCGCCATGGGCCCGGAGTCTTCCCGCAGCGTCACGCCCGGTACTCGCCGAAGCGCCTCGTTCGCGTCCATCGGCTTTGAGTCGCGCAGTTCCTCCTTCGACACCAAAAACACGGACCCTGGGATCTCCGCCAGCACCTCTTCCGCCGTGCCAACAACCTCGATCGTCGCCTCCGCCTGTCGCACCGCCTCAAAGCGAAGCTCGATCTCGGTTCCCTGCGCCCCGATAGCCACCGTCCGCGTCAGAGGCTCGAAGGCCGGAGCGACGGCCGTGGCTTCCACGGTTCCCTCAGGCAGATCCTCCAGTCGAAAGTCGCCGTCGGCGTCGGTCCAAGTCTGCCGTCCGGCCGCCGCTACTTGAACGCCCGAGACCGGCTGCCCCTGCGGGTCCGTCACCACCCCGGATAGCGTAGCCGCGTGAGCTGCGGGTAGAAAGATGAACAGCGATAACGTCGCAATCAATCGCATCATGATAGGTAACATCGACAACCAACGAGTAGACCTATATGCAAATGGTTTGCACATAGATCCGAAAAATCTACGCTAACCAAACATGCAACTCAGTGTCAAGTAGGAATCGGAGCGCCCCGTGTCGCCCCACTTGGAAGCTGTCCTCCCGGGCCTATTCGACCGCCCAGATCGAGCCCGAATCCAGCTCCTTCAGGCGGGCCTCCCCGGCCCGCACAATCGCATATCGCGCCGAGATCGGCCCGAACATCTCGTAGATCGCAACTGAGGAAAGCACCACCGTCTTGATCGTCGCCGCGTACTCCGGAAACTGTGTCTGGGCCGCCATCATCAGCCCTACGGCGAGTCCGGCCTGCGCCATGAGCGCGTAGCCCAGGTACTGCTGCACCTTGGCATCCAGACCCAGGACGCGTGATCCCAACGTCGCCCCCAAGAACTTGCCCACGGCCCGAGCCGTCAGGTAGACCACCCCGAGCCTCCCCATCTCAGGAATCGACGTAATATCCAAATCCGCTCCTGCAATCACAAAGAAGATTGCGTAGAACGGCGGATCCGTTCCTGACAGCGTATGGAACAACCTGCGACTCCGTTGCGAAAGATTGACCATCGTTGCGCCGACCGCCAGACTCGCCACTAGCGGCGACAGGTCGAACATCTCCGCCACTCCCACGCACAACAGGATCGATCCCGCCAGCAGAATCAGCATCTCCCCCGTTTCGTGTACCTGACTCGCCCAGCCCGCCAGAATCAGTCCCACCAGGAAGCCCAACGCGACCGACCCGATCAACTGCCAAGCCAGCGGGAACAGCGCGTGATAGAGAGTCGTCGGCAGCGTCTCAAACCCCGACCATCCGCCGATCAGACTGATCGCCGCGCCCACCAGACTGTAGGCGATGATGCACAGAATGTTGTTGATCGCGATGATCCCCAGCAACGTATCCGACAGCGGCCCGCGGCTGTTGCACTCGCGAATCACCATCAGTGTCGACGCCGGCGCCGTCGCAATCGCGATCGCCCCCAGGAGGAAGGAGATCTGCCAATCCTGCCCCAGCGCCAGCATCCCGCCGGTCACCAACACGGACGCCAACGCCGATTCAATCAGCGTCAACCGCAGGATCCGCTTCCCGAACCGCAACAGCAGGTTGTACTCGAATACGCTGCCGATGGAGAACAGAATCAGCCCCAGGGCCACCTCGCTCAAAATGCTCAGCGCCTGCAGGTTCTCGTGGCTGACCCACCCGAGAGCGGAAGGCCCCAGCGCACACCCCGCCAGAATGTACCCCGTCACCTCCGGGATGCGCAGCACCTGCACCAGGTGCCCGGCGAGCAATGCCAGCAGCAGGATGATTCCGAGTGAGGTGAGTTCGTTCATCTAGTTCAGGAAGACGCCCCAGATTCGCTCGCCCCGCCGCACCGTCAAATAGTTCCCCGTCTCGCGCTCCGACCCCAGCGCCCGTTCGGCCGCAGCGCGGCTCTTCAGCTCCGCGCCGTTCACCGCCAACAGTAGGTCCCCGCTCCGCAACCCCGCCTCGAAAGCGGGACCCTCGCGATCCACCTCTCCAATCTCAAAACCCGCCGTCGTCTCCGACCAGCGCATCCCGCCGGGAATGTATCGTCGTCGGACTTCCCCGCGCGCCCGCAGTTCGATATGACGCGGTCGTCCGCGACGGATAATCCCCAAATCAAAAACCTCACGCGCAACCGGCAACGTCAACGGCTCCAAGTCTCGCTCGGCCGTCACCGGATTGCCGTCGATCTCCGTCACCACGTCTCCTGGCATCAACCCGGCCTCAGCGGCCTGATAGCTCTGCCGGACTTCGCTGACCGCGAACCCGTATTCGGCCCCGAATGCCGCCCGAGCCCGAGGGTCCAGTTCCGCCAGGCGCAATCCGTAGCGTCGCAGCAGGTGGTCGACGAGCGTATCTCGGTCTCTTAAGACTTCGTCTACTGCTTCCACGTCCAAAGCGACCAGGCGACCGTCGCAAGAGGCCGCGACGCCCAACAGGCCCTCGTCCAGATCGAAAATGCCTGCTCCCGCCGTCTCGTCCTCCAGCGTGAGGTTGAGACGAAGCGCCGTAACCTCCGCCCCGTCGCACAGAATCGTCTCAGTGCCCAATAGCTGTCCCGCCCGAAATTGCAGGCCGCCGTCCATGTCCCTCCACACCGCCACCGCCCACGCGCCCGCCGGATAGAATCGCGCCGAAAATCGATCCACGGGACTAGGCGGCGGAGCCCCCTGCTCGATGGCCGCAAGGTCGAGAACCGCTGCCGGCAAATGCGGGCCCGCCGTCTTCGTCTTCGTCGTCCACGCGTCCGAGGACTCGTCCGCCCCCCGCGCTTGGTCCTCGTCCGGCAGTCTCGGCGACCCGCCTGCGGTCACCGCCTCCGCCGGACCCCAAACAATCGCTGTGCGGCCGCCCTCTTCCAGCCGCAGCACACGGTCGTCCACCTGTCTCGCCAGTTCGGTAAAGAACTCCGCAAATCCGTCAATGGAGCGCCTCTGCGTCAGTCGTTGCAGCCGAGTGATGTCTGTGGATGCGCCCGCAGCCGCCGTCTCGTCCGGGCCGGGCGTGCGCGGTCGGAAGATCGCTCCGGCTACAAGAATCGTGATCGCGGAGATCCCGAGGATCGCGATGTAGCGTGGATTTCTCCGAGTCGACGGCATCGTGAATCTCTGAATTGGACCCTAACGGGCATCCGCCGGGCTGTGGCTGAGTCGCGACTCCAACAGCAACAGTCCCAGCGCCGCCAGTGAGGCTGTAATGCCGAGCAGCAGCGCCCAGACCACCGCCGTGATTCCCCAGTTCGTGGCAATCGGTCCCATGGCCCAAGCGCAACCGAGCGCCGCCAGGAAGGAGCCGGCGGTATAGATCCGTGCCAGTCCCCTGGGCGCAGGCAGTACGCGCGTCTGGACCGTGCGCAGCGTCAGCGGATGTGCCGCACCCGTGCCCGCCCCCAGCAAAATCGCGCCGGCCAGCGCCCCTGACGCCTGGACGGTTTGGAGTAGAAACAGAGAGCCCAGCAGAGAGACCCCGGCTACGGCCAGCGCCGGCCAGACGCGCCCCGCGCTCTCCGGAATGCGAGTCGCCGTTGCTCGCACCACCGTCGCCGTCGCCCAATATCCGATGAGGATCGTCACGCTCCAATCCAAAGAGATCCCCAGCTTTCGAAACACATAGAGTCCCAACCAACTGCCGGCGATTCCCGAGTTGGCTGCCTGTATGAAGGCCCCTGCCGCCAGCAGAATCCCCCCGGGGGTCCATGCCATGCGCAAGGTTTCTCGCACGGTGTCGCCCACCGGCTCAATTTCGATCGCTCGGCCCCACCGCGCCGTTGCCGCGACGAGACTCGTAACTGCAGCCAAGGCGATCAACAGGCTCACCGATCCCGTAATCCCGTTCAGCAGCCAGGCCAAGCAGCAAGCGCCCACCGCGCCGAACCCGAACGATACCCCCGCTAGATGGAGAACATCGGCCGCCCGCCGGTCGGTCAAGCAGCCCTCCAGTAGCCCGGCGGCGATTCCGGCTACCGCTCCCACTCCCAGGCCCAAACCGGCTATTGGGAAGGCCAAGTCCCCGGCATTGCCGACTCGCGAAGTCCCCACCAGGCACAGAGCCGCAAGCAGTCCGGCGATAAAGAACAGCTTCCTGACGCGCTCCTTCGATTGCCCGTATTGCATGGCGCCCACGCTGCCCAGCAGCGCTCCCACGCCCAGAGCCATAAAGGCGTTCCCGGCGTCAATCGAATCCAACGACAGCTCAAACGCCCACAGCGGAAGCAGCGCGCCGAGTCCTCCCGCCATCAGTCCGATCAGGAAGAATCCGCTCATCGCCAAGCGAACCTTGGCGGGCTCGGGCGTATGGCGTGGCCCAGTGGGCGTGCCGCGGGCTGTCAGCGGCTGCATCTCGGCCAATTCTACCAGTCCGATCTCGCTTCCAACGTGCCGCTAGGACTCCGTCGGTTCCTCGGATGCACCCGATTTGAAGAAGTCTTTGATCTTCTTCTGCCCGTAACCCAAGCTCTCCAGGATGGCGCGGCTGTCTTGCCCTCTCGCCGGCGCTTCCGCGCCCACCGCTCCGGGCGTCGCCGACAGTTTCGGCGAGACTCCCACGCTCGGCGGCGCGCCCCCGGCGCCCTTGATCTGTATGATCATTTCCCGGCCAGCCAGGTGTTCGTCGCGAAGCGTATCGCCTAGCTTGCGAACCTCGGCCACGCACACGTCCTTGCCTTCAAAGAACTCCAGCCACTCCGAGACCTCTTTCTTCTGGAAAACACGAGTCAACTCGGCGACCAAGATCTGCTGTCGATCGCCCGTCGCAAACTGGTCCTCCAACAGGTCTTCCCGGTTGATCGCCTTGCAGAGATTCTTCCAGTAGTCCGGCTCCAGCGCCGCCACCGTCAGCCAACGTCCGTTGCGTACCGGATAGAGGTTGTAGCAGGCGTATTGCCCGAACAGCGGCTCCTTGCCGTGCTGCGGCGCCCGTCGCGTAGCGGCGTACTCCGAGAGCGAGGCGTTAACCAGGTTGAGCAACCCGTCGTACATCGCTACGTCCACCAGTTGGCCTTGCCCCGTCCGCTCACGTGCGGTCAACGCAAGCAGCGTGCCGATCACCGCCGGCAGCGCTCCTCCAGCCGTCTCCGCAAGCTGAATTCCTGGGATAGTCGGCAGCCCCTCGGGCGAGCCCAGCAGGTCCAGCATGCCCGTCAGCGCCATATAGTTGAGGTCCGCGCCGACCCGTCCCGCGTACGGTCCGCTCCGCCCGTATCCCGTCAGCGAAACGTAGATGATCCTCTTGTTCTGGTTCTTGAGCGTCTTGTAGCCCATACCCAGCGAGTCCATCCGTCCCGGCCGACCGCTTTCTACGACTACGTCCGCCGTCTTCACCAGCTTCTGGAAAGCCTCTTTCCCGGCGTTCTTACGCAGGTTGAGAGCCAAACTCTTCTTGCCTCGGTTCAGCGCGTCCACCGCCGCTTGAGGCTCGCCCGTCTCGGCTCGGACTTCCGTTGAGCCCGGGTGGACCACTTTGATGACTTCCGCCCCGAAATTCGCCAGCATCAGCGTCGCCGCTCGACCTGCCAGCGTCGTCGACACGTCGATCACCTTCACCCCGCTCAAGGCGCCTGCCTTGGAACTGCTGCGAGGCCGAACCACCGCCGGCCGTTTGGTATCCACCTCTTGCTGCGCCGCAGCCTTCGATCCCCGAGCCGCTTTGGGCGGTCGCGCGTTCTTCTTGGGGGTGCGCGCCGCAGCCACGGCTCCCGGCGAGCGTACCGCCCGCCCCGCCTTCTTAGCAGCCTTCTTGGCTACTTTCGGAGCTGCTTTCTTCGCGGGAGCCGCTTTCTTCGCCGTCGCTTTCTTCTTCGCGACCTTCTTTGCCGCCGGCTTGGCAGCCGCTTTTTTCGTCGGCGTAGCCTTCTTCGCAGCCGCCTTCTTCGCTACTGCTTTCTTGGCCGGCGCAGCCTTCTTGGCCGCTGCCTTGGGGGCCGCCTTTTTCGCTGCTTTCTTCGCGACCTTCTTCGCTGCCTTGCTCGCTTTCTTCGCCATGGTCAAATTGCGACGCTGCGCGCCGTCCTCCCGACTTGCCGATGACCCTCCGCCCGGATTCTTACTGTGTCGATTCCGTAGGCGCGATTCGCCCCTGCGGGACGCAAATCACCCCGCCCGCGACCAAAGTTGCCGACAGCTTAACGGATTATCAGACGTTTTTGCAGAGTTTCTTCGAGGGTTGATGCCAAGAAGTGGCTTCAACTGTTTGATTATAAAACATTTGAGCCGGAAACGCGACGTGGCGGGCCAGATTGCGCCGCCGCCGGGGCCTACCGTCCTCGATTGCCCCCAGCCCAGTACAATGCCGGAAAAAGGGGTCGCACCCGTCGGTGCGACCCCATATTTCGCCGGATATTTGCCCCTCAGCCTTAGCTCAGGTGCGGTTTCAGTACGTCCACAAGCTCTTGCACGGCGTCGGCGCTGTGCTTCAGAGCCCCCTTCTCCTCGTCGTTGAGGTCCAGTTCGTAGATCTTCTCCAGCCCGTTCGCGCCCAATTTGCAGGGTACGCCCACATACAGCCCGTCGATGCCGAACTCGCCCTCGAGCAGCGCCGCACAAGGCAGCACCTTCTTCTTGTCCTTCAGAATCGACTCCGCCATCTCCACGGCCGCCGCCGCCGGGGCGTAGAACGCCGATCCCGTCTTCAGCAGCCCCACGATCTCGGCGCCGCCTTTGCGCGTCCGGTCCACAATCGCATCTAACTCGTCCTGCCCGATCAGCTTCGTGATGGGAATGCCCGCCACGGAGGTATAGCGCGTCAACGGCACCATCGTGTCGCCGTGCCCGCCCAACACGAAGGCCACCACGTTCTCTACCGAGACGTCGCAGGCCTCGGCCAGGAAGCAGCGGAAGCGAGCGGTGTCGAGTACGCCCGCCATGCCGATCACTCGGTTCTTCGAGAAGCCCGATACGGCATGCGCCACATGGCACATGGCGTCCAGCGGATTCGCCACAACGATGATGATCGCGTTCGGCGAGTACTTGACCGCCTGCGAAATGCAGCTCTTGACGATCTCGTAGTTCTTCATCAGCAGATCGTCGCGGCTCATCCCCGGCTTGCGCGGGAATCCGGCGGTCTGGATGATGATGTCCGAGTTAGCCGTATCGGCATAGTCGTTCGTGCCGACAATCCGCGTGTCGACGCCCTCAATCGGAGCGGCTTCAGCCATATCGAGGCCTTTGCCCTGCGGGACGCCTTCCACGATGTCGACCAATACGACGTCGCAGAGCTCCTTGTCGGAGAGATAGAGAGCGGTGGTGGCGCCTACGTTGCCGGCGCCGATAACAGTGACTTTTTTGCGCATGTTTTCGGGGTTCCTAGGGAAACCGCAAGTGTATCAATCGTCGATCAGCGACGCCAAACGCTTTCGCTCCACCGCAAGTGGCGCGGGCTTCAGCCCGCAGCGGGACTTCAGTCCCGCCCGCTCCTCAGCCCGGAGGGCGGCATTTCGTTAGCCCCGGGCGCAAGCCCCGGGCTAACCACATGACAGCCGCGCCTCCATCCTACTGTGGTGCGCCGCCGATCGCACCTCGCACCTGCGCCGCAGCCACGAGTCTGCGGCGCCAACGCCGTGAAGCGTCTTCGCCCAGGATCTTCCACCTGCCGGCCGTGCTACGGTCTCCGAGATGCGCCTTGTCCTCACCTCGCTTGATGTCGATCTGGCCGAGGCCTGGCGAAGACACTGCGGAGAGCTGGAGTTCGTTGAACTTCATCGCGGTTCCATCCTCGCCGTCGACTGCGACGCCATCGTCAGCCCCGCCAACAGCTTCGGGTTCATGGACGGCGGGATCGACCTAATCTATAGTCGCCATTTCGGCTGGGAACTCCAGAATCGACTCCAACAGGCGATTCGAGAGAACCACTACGGCGAGCTTCCAGTCGGACAGTCGGAGATCGTCGAGACCGGCGACGCTGCTATTCCCTACCTCATCGCAGCTCCGACAATGCGCGTTCCATCAGTTCTTCGCGAGACCGTGAACCCTTATCTGGCGGCTCGGGCCGCTCTCCTTCACGTTTGCTACGGAACTGCTCCAGCGGGCGAGGCCACGCGCCCCGCTCATGAAGTCGTCCAGTCGATTGCTTTTCCCGGACTTGGGACCGGCGTCGGCCAAGTCGACCCAGACGTGTGCGCCCGCCAGTTCCGCGCCGCGGTGGATGACGTACTCATCCGAGAGCGGCCTTTCCCGGAGAGTTGGACCGCCGCCCAAGAGCGGCATCACCGCCTGCTGGAAGGCTGAATTCCAAACACGAAAGCCCGCTCGAATCATCGAGCGGGCCCCGTTGAACTGACGATGGAGCGCTTCTTACAGATGCGCGATAATCGCGTCGCCGAACGCCGCAGTCCCCACCTTCGTCGCCCCTTCCATCTGGCGCTCCAGGTCGTACGTCACGGTCTTAGCGTCGATCGCGCCCGCCAGGCCGTTCTCGATCCGATCGGCCGCTTCCTTCCAGCCCATAAACCGCAGCATCATCACGCCGGAGAGAATCACCGACGAGGGGTTGATCATGTCCTTATCCGCGTACTTCGGCGCCGTGCCGTGCGTCGCCTCAAAAATCGCCGCCGTGTCGCCGATGTTGGCGCCCGGCGCCAGTCCCAATCCGCCCACCTGCGCCGCGCAAGCATCCGACAGGTAGTCGCCGTTCAGGTTCGTGGTCGCGATCACCTCATACTCCGCAGGCCGCAGCAGCAACTGCTGGAACATCGCGTCGGCAATGCGGTCGTTCACTAGAATCTTGCCCTCGGCCGAGGCGCCGTTCCAGGTCTCTTCCTCGGTCACCACGTAGTCGCGGAACTCCTGCGTCGCTACTTCATAGCCCCATTCCTTGAAGGCCCCTTCGGTGAATTTCTGAATGTTGCCCTTGTGCACCAAGGTCACCATCTTGCGGTCGTTGTCGATCGCGTACTGGATGGCGGCTCGCACCAGCCGCTTCGATCCGGTAATCGAGATCGGCTTGATCCCAATGCCTGAGTCCAGATTGATATTCCGGCCCATCTCGCCGTTCAAGAACTCAAGGACCTTCTTGACGTCGTCGCTGCCTTGCTCCCACTCGATTCCCGCGTACACGTCTTCCGTGTTCTCGCGGAACAACACCACGTCCAAGTCCTGCGGGTTCTTGACCGGGCAGGGAACTCCGGGGTACCAGCGAACCGGACGGACACAGCTATAGAGCGTCAGCAACTGGCGCAACGCCACGTTCAAGCTGCGAATGCCGCCGCCCACAGGCGTCGTCAACGGTCCCTTGATCGCAACCTTAAACGCTTTGATCGCCTCCAACGTATCGTTAGGCAGCCATTCGTTGAACTGGTCGTGCGCTTTCTCGCCCGCAAAAATCTCGTACCAGACGATCTTCTTGGACGAACCGTAGGATTTCTCCACCGCCGCGTCAAAAACCCTCCGCGAGGCTTTCCAAATGTCGCGCCCAGTACCGTCGCCTTCGATAAAAGGAATGATCGGATGATCCGGAATCGTGAATTTCCCGTCCTCGACGGACACGACTTGGCCGTCTGAAGGGACGGCGAGATTGTTATAGGACGCAGCAGGCATCGGTGTCTCCTCACTTGGGCGGTCCACTACCGCCGACGCGCGACGGACCCGCCGCCGCGCCAACCCAAAAGTCTAGCAAGCCCCGCCTGCACCCGGCCCATGCAACAATCTTGGCTTCCCCGCGATGCCTAACCAGCGACAGCCCGTCATCCTCGCCGTCGACGACGACGAGCTGATCCTCGCGGCCCTGCGCGCGTTCTTCACCATCGAGACCGAGTACCAGCTGCTGACCGCGTCCAGCGCTGCTGAAGCGCTCGCCGTCGTCTCCAAGCAGCCGGTCGATCTCGTCCTCTCCGACTTCCTGATGCCGGAGACCAACGGCGTCGAATTTCTCAAGCAAGTTCGCGACCTCCAGCCCGACGCGCCGCGCATCCTGCTCACCGGCTTCGCTGACAAAGAGAACGCCATTCGCGGCATCAACGACGCCGGACTCTATTACTACCTGGAGAAACCCTGGTCGAACGACCATCTCCTCCTCGTAATTCGTAACGCACTGTCGCAATCCGACCTGCGCCGGCGTCTCACCAGCAAAGCTCGTGAGCTCGATCGACTCATCCATGAGCATCAGAACCTGCGCGACCGCCATCAAGGCCTCGAGAGGGAACTCGAGATGGCGGCGCGAGTGCAACGCAGTCTCCTGCCCGCTGAACTGCCTCAAATGCCTCCCTTGACCATCGCCGGCTGCTACGAGCCCAGCGAACTGCTGGGCGGCGATTTCTTCGACGTTCATCACGGCGACCAAGGCTGCACCCTGCTCATCGCCGACGTCTCCGGTCACGGACCGCCCGCGGCCCTGGCCGCGTCTCTACTGAAGGCCGTCTTTCACGAGGCTACCGATGAATGCAGCGACCCCCAGTCGCTCCTGGGCGAAATGAATCGTCGCCTGTCCCGCTTCTTGCCCTCCGGACTCTATGCCGTCGCCGCTGCGGCTCGCCTCGACGGTCCGCACGTCGAATTGGCCAGCGCGGGCATCCCGCATCCCCGCGTTCTGCGAGCCTCAGGCGCCGTCGAGACCATCGCCCTCACTGGCACGCCGCTCGCTCTATTGCCCGAGGCCGAATCGAACGCCTACGACGCTCGCACCGTCGAACTCCAACCAGGCGATACCCTCTTGCTGGCCACCGACGGTCTAGGCGAGGTGCGCAATCGCGCCGACGAACAGTTCGAGGACGTCAAGCTCCCCCAGGTGATGGCCGACGGCGCGGCCGATCCCCGCGCACTCCTGGATCGACTCCTTGCAGCCGCCCGCGACCACGGCGACTTCCGCGACGACGTCACGGCGCTCGCTCTCGGCTATCCCCGCTTGGATGCGTGAGCGCCGTGCTAGCTCCGCCTGTCGAACCACTGCGCGTCGCCCGTCCTCGCCGCCTCGTCTTCCAGCAGAGCTTCCAATCGGGATTCCTCAGCTAGCCCTTTCCCCGCCAGGTTCGCCCGCTCGTGTGGGTCCTCCTGTAAGTCATAGAACTCTCGACCACCCCGCAAGTAGACGTTCAGTTTCCAACGAGCCGTCCGCACCGCGCGGACAGGGTTCGCCCATCGCTGCTTCGAGTGGTACTCGGCAAAGATCGCTTCGCGTCCAGTCGCCCGTCCGGCCAACGCCTCTCGCAGACTGATTCCGTCCAAGTCGGGCGGCGGCTCCACTTGCGCCAAGTCGCATAGCGTGGGTACCAGGTCCGCATGACAAGCCAACTCCTCCGACTCCCGGCCGCCGAGCACGCCGGGCGCCGCGATTACGAACGGAACGTTCATCAATTCCTCGTAGAGAAAAGGTCCCTTGAACGCTAACCCGTGCTCCCCCAGCCCGTCCCCGTGATCCGACGTGTAGACCACCACCGCGTCTCCTCCCGCCGCCTCCAAGCAAAGGCCGAAGTTCTGGTCCGCATCCTCGATCAACTCGTAATAGAGACTCCGATACTCGCGCCAATCCTCGCGACCAAAATCAGCCGCCGCCTGCCCCTGGTCTTGCTCCACGTACGCCCTCTGCGCCACAGGCCGGTCCGCGAGATCATCGATCGTCGTCGCCGGCGCCGCCATTCCCTCCCGAATTGCGGGCGCCTCGCCGGATGATCGGAGCCGCGGGTAGTCGTAGATGTCGTGCGGCTGGAGCACCGAGACGATGGCCAACCACGGCTCTTCTTGCGCTCGGATCCAAGCCGCCGCCCGCTCGGCGACCTCCCGATCCCCGCCTCGCCCGTAGCCCTCCGCCACGTCGAACCCGTAAGCTTCTCCGTCGATCTCCCGCCCCGCCGTCAGGTGCCATTTCCCGAAGTAGCCCGTCCGATACCCCGCTGCTTGGAACACCGTGCCCAAAGTCGGCGTCCCCGCCGCCAGCGGTTTGGACCCTACTGCCCCAATGTTGGTTCGCACTCCCGAGCGATGCGGCGCGAGCCCCGTCCACAGCGTGCCCCGCGCCGGCGAACACTGCGGCGTCGCGCACCACGCGTTCGGAAAACGGACTCCGGAGGCTTCCAGTCGCTCCCGGTTCGGCAGATCCAGCAGCTCCCGGTTGACCCGTGCGCTCTCTTGATCGGACAGGAAAACCAGCACGTTCGGCCGTTTCGCCTGCCCCCGCAACGCGCTTGCACCCGCCATGCCGCCGAGAAACGCTCGTCGAGAAACTTCTTGCATCGAACGACATCCTACACCCGGTTTTCAAACGCTTCTCCTCAGAGTCGTAGGGTGATTTCCCCTAGCGAACTCCGATGGCCGGACTATGGACGGAAGCCCTCCAGCACCCGTATCTAAGAGGCAAGCCCGATAATCCGATGTCCGACAAAATCACAATTGCCGTCGCGGACGATCACTCCGTGTTTCGATGCGGAGTGACCACGTTGCTCTCGCTTGAGGACGACATGGAGATCATCGCCTCGCTCAGCGACGGCTCGCAAGTACTCGATCTACTTGAGAACGCGGAGCCTCAAATCCTCCTCCTCGATCTGCGCATGCCCGGCATGAACGGGCTCGAAACGCTGCGTAGGCTCAAAGGCAAGGAACGAAATCTGCGCATCATCCTCTTGACCGCTTCTGAAGACCAAGCCGAGTATGCCGAAGCCGTCGCCAACGGCGCCTCGGGCGTCATGCTCAAGCAGGCCGCCACCGACAGCCTCGCCGACTGCATCCGCACCGTCGCCGCCGGAGAAATCTGGTTGGACTCCGAAGCCCTCCCCTTGCCGGACGACTTCTCTTCCGCCGTCATCACCGGCTAGCGTGCTTAGTGTCAGGCCGTCGCCTCGCTACGGATGACTCTAGCGTGAGGACCAAGCCAGAACATAGTGCCCCTTCGTCGTTTTGGAGCGGCCCAAGACTAAGAATTCGGCCCACCGCGACCGGCCGCTTGGAGCCAAAGTGGAAAAAATTTTCGAGTCGCGGTCGGTTGTTTGTTCCAGCCAATCAAGGCTCCGAACCGGCTGAACTCAGAATTATAGCTACCGCGTACGCGGTAGCTATAATTTTACCGCACCCAGTCAAGTCCAGCCACGCAGTACGTCGTACTGTCTTGCAGCATCAACTTCGTACAGAAGCAATCTGAGGCCACCCGAATACCAGATATTGGGCCTCGACACTGCGTTGCCCCAGTGCTAGTGGGCTGGTAGAATGCAAAAAAGTTTGGGGGCACCGTTGGCCCGGTGCCCCCTTACTTCCCGTTGTTTTGAACGGATGGGATGTAATTGACATCGTCATCCTAGCGGTCATGACCGCTATCCGTCAACATCGGCCGGGTCTAACCGTACGTCTTGAAGATGTCTCAACGAGTACGACAGCACCCTAGCCAGGAACTTTTCCCGACCTGGCGCGGGTCATGGATGAGGACGTAGAAATGTTGACAAGAAGCCAAACGGCTTATTCCGTTACATACGATCTGCGCAGTCCCGGTCAGGACTACCGCAGCTTGATTGATCGGCTCAAAGAGCTCGGTGCAATCCGGCTCTTGGAGTCGTACTGGACGCTTCGGTCCGCCTGGACTGCTGCTCAGATCAGGGACGACCTGCTTGCCCACATGGACTCCAACGACCGAATCATGGTCGCCGGATTGTCTGGTGAGGCCGCATGGTCTAACACGTTGGTTGCTAAACACCAGATTACCCAGGTTCTCGCAGCTTAGCGCTACACAACAGAGCCCCGCCGAGCGTCCATTCGGGCCTCGGCGGGCATTTCTAGATTGGCGGCTCGGTCCCAAAAGAATCGGGCCCATCGCGCCCGCCGCCGGTGCTACCATGAGGCTTCCCCGGTGAGTTTCGTGAGCCACCCGTGTCGATGAAGTTCGGCGTAGTTACTTTTCCCGGATCCAACTGCGATCACGACGCCCTCTGGGCGATCGAGAACAACCTCGGCCAGGAATCCTTCCCCATCTGGCACGGTTCCCAGGACCTCAACGGCGCCGACGCCGTCATCCTCCCCGGCGGCTTCTCCTACGGCGACTATTTGCGTTGCGGCGCGATCGCCCACCTCTCGCCCGTGATGGGCGCCGTCAAGAAATTCGCCGAATCCGGCGGACTCGTCGTCGGCATCTGCAACGGCTTCCAAGTCCTCGTCGAGTCCGGCTTGCTTCCAGGCGCACTCATCCATAACATCCGCCTCAAATTCGCCTGCAAAGACGTCCGTCTGCGCACTGAGACCTTCGACTCGCCGTTTACCAACGCCTGCCCGCGCGATCGCTCACTGACCGTCCCCATCGCCCACGGCGAAGGAGCGTACGTAGCCGACCCGGAAACGCTCTCTCAACTCAACGCCCAGAACCGCGTCGCCTTCCGCTACGTCGATGCGGCGGATGAGGCCACGGAGGCGGCCAACCCCAACGGGTCGCTTGAGAATATCGCCGGAGTCCTCAGCGAGGGCCGCAACGTCCTCGGCATGATGCCGCACCCGGAACGAGCCGCCGACCCGGCCCTCGGTTCCGACGACGGCAAACACGTCTTCACTTCGATGCTCGGCGCCTTCGCGCCCTCACGTTAACCGAATGTCGACCATCACCCCCGAACTCGTCCGAGAACACGGAGTCACGGAAGAGGAATACCAGCGTATTCTCGACCGTCTCCAGCGCGAGCCGACCCTTACCGAACTCGGCGTCATCTCCGTCATGTGGAGCGAGCACTGCTCCTACAAGAGCTCGCGCATCCACTTGAAGAAGCTCCCCACCGAGGGACCGCACCTGCTGGTCGGCCCCGGCGAAAACGCCGGTATCGTCTCCATCGGCGGAGGCTGGGCCGCGGCTTTCAAAATCGAGTCGCACAACCACCCCAGCTTCATTGAGCCGTTCCAAGGCGCCACCACCGGCGTCGGCGGCATCCTCCGCGACATCTTCACCATGGGCGCGCGCCCCGTCGCCGCCATGGATTCGCTCCGCTTCGGTCCGCTGGACGACCCCGAAGACGGCGCCCGCAATCGCCACATTGTCGAGGGCGTCGTCGGCGGCGTCGGCCACTACGGCAACTGCTTCGGCGTTCCCACCATCGGCGGCGAGTGCATCTTCGAGCCCGGCTATTCCGGCAACCCCCTCGTCAACGCCTTCGCCCTCGGCATCTTCCGCGCCGACGAGATTTTCTACGGCGCAGCCGAAGGCGTCGGCAACCCGGTCATCTACGTCGGCGCTAAGACCGGCAAGGACGGCATCAAGGGCGCCTCCATGGCGTCCGAAGAGTTCAGCGAGGACTCCGAAGCCAAGCGCCCCAACGTCCAAGTCGGCGACCCCTTCCTCGAGAAGCTCCTGCTTGAAGCCTGCCTCGAGGCCATGAAGACCGGCGCCATCTCCGGCATACAGGACATGGGCGCCGCCGGTCTCACCTGCTCCACCTGCGAGATGGGCGGCCGCTCCGGCGCCGGCGTCGAGATCGATCTCAAGCACGTCCCCCAGCGCGAGTCCGACATGACTCCCTACGAGATCATGCTGTCGGAATCGCAGGAGCGCATGCTGCTCGTCGCCGAACGCGGCCGCGAGCACGAGGTTTTCGAAGTCTTCGAGAAGTGGGGCCTCGATGCGGCCGAAGTCGGCGTCGTCACCGACGACGGCATGCTCCGCGTCCGCAACCACGGCGAGGTCGTCGTCGAGCTTCAGAACTCGTTCCTCACCGACGACGCGCCGCTCTACGATCGCCCGCACAATACCGCCCCCTTCCGGCCCCATCCCCTCGACGGCCCGGGCGTACCCGAGATTGACGGTCGCCAAGCCGCCTCCGCTCTGCTCGACCTCCTCTCCGCCGGCGACGTCTGCTCGAAGCGCTGGATCTACGAGCAGTACGACTACCAGGTCCGCACCAACACCACGGCCGGGCCCGGTGGCGACGCGGCCATGATCCGCATCAAGGAAGCCGGTGTTTCGCTGGCCATGTCGCTCGACGGCAACGGTCGCCACTGTGCCCTCGATCCGCGCCTCGGCGCCATGCTCGGCGTCGCAGAGTGCTGCCGCAACCTCGCCACTGTCGGCGCCGTCCCGCTGGGCACGACCAACTGCCTCAATTTCGGCAACCCGGAAAAGCCCGAAATCATGGCCCAACTCGTCGAGGCCATCGAGGGCATGGGCGACGCCTGCCGCAAATTCGAGACCCCCATCACCGGCGGCAACGTCAGTCTCTACAATGAGACGCTCGGCACGGGAATCTACCCCACCCCCACCGTCGGAGTTGTCGGCTTGGTCGAGGGCATGCAGCCGCCCGCCGGGATCGATTTCAAGGCCGCCGGCCATAAGCTCATCTTGCTCGGCGGCCTCATGCCGGGCGCCGACGATCAACCTGACCGCCGCTTCGGCTCCTCGCAGTACGCCAAAGAGATCAGCGGCGAAGTCTGGGGCCTCCCGCCCGCCCTCGATCTCGACTTCGAACTCGCCGTGCATAACGCCGCGCGTCGCATCGCGAACGAAGGCCTCGCCGAGTCCCAGCACGACCTCTCCGACGGCGGACTCGCCGTCGCTGCCGCCGAATCGACGTTCGGCCCCGCCCGAGTCGGCGCGACGCTCAATGTCCGCTCCGACTTGCCCGTCGCCTTCGCTCTCTTCCACGAGGCGCCTTCGCGCATCCTGATTTCTGTCTCTGAAGAAAACCTCTCCGCGGTCGAAAAGATCGCCGAGGAGTTCAGTGTCCCCGCCTTGGCCATTGGCCAAACCGGCGGCGACGCCCTCACTGTCAACCTCAACGGCCAGGAACTGTTCAGCGCCTCCGTCCAAGACCTCTTCCAGGCCTGGGATACGGCGCTTGAAGGAATGCTCGATCAATGAAGACGCACCATGTGAGCGCTGAGCAGGACGCCTTCCGCGATGAGTGCGGCGTCGTCGCGGTCTTCGGCCACCCCGAGGCCGCCAACCTCGCCTACCTCGCTCTCCACGGTCTCCAGCACCGCGGCCAGGAGTCCGCCGGGATCGTCGTCTCCGACGGCGAGCAACTCAACCAGCACAAGGCTATGGGGCTCGTGCAAGGCATCTTCACCCGCGACGTCATCGAGTCGCTCCCCGGCCACGCCGCCATCGGTCACACCCGCTACTCCACCGCCGGCGATTCCGCCGCCCTCAACGCTCAGCCCTTCTACGTCGAGTGCAGCAAAGGGCCGCTCGCCGTCGCGCACAACGGCAATCTCACCAACGCCATCGAGCTACGAAGCCAGCTCGAGGCCTCCGGCTCCATCTTTCAGGCCACTTCGGACACCGAGGTTGTCCTTCACCTCATGGCGCGCTCCAGCGAGAAGACGCTGCGTCACGCCTTGCGCGAGTCGTTGTTGCGCCTTGAGGGCGCCTACTCGCTCGTTCTGCTCGGCAAAGACCGCATCATCATCGCTCGCGACCAACGCGGTTTTCGTCCGCTCGTCTACGGCACGCTCGAAGGCCCCATGGGCACCGCTCATGTCTTTGCCTCCGAGTCCTGCGCCTTCGATCTCATCGAGGCGACGCTCGTGGGCGAAGTCGAGCCCGGAGAAATGGTCACCGTCTCTGCGGACGGCGTTTCCCGCGAGAACTTCGCGCCGCCCCTCGGCCGCTCGCACTGCGTCTTCGAGCACGTCTACTTTTCGCGACCTGACTCCGTCGTCTTTGGACGCTCGGTCGAAGAGACTCGTCATGCCATGGGCCGCCGCCTCGCCATCGAGTCGCCCGTTCCCGCCGACTGCGTCGTGCCCGTCCCTGACTCCGGCGTCTCCGCCGCCCTGGGCTACTCCGCCGAATCCGGCATCCCCTATCAGCCCGGCCTCATCCGCAATCACTACGTCGGCCGCACGTTCATTGAGCCGCAACAAGAGATCCGCTCCTTCGGCGTCAAGCTCAAGCTCAACCCGGTGCGCTATCTCATTGAAGGCAAACGCGTCATCCTCGTAGACGACTCGCTCGTCCGCGGCACCACCAGCAAGAAAATCGTCCAACTCGTCCGCGATTTCGGCGCCGCTGAAGTTCACCTGCGCATCTCCTGTCCCCCAACCATGGCGCCCTGCTACTACGGCGTCGACACCCCCGACCGCGAAGAGCTGATCGCCTCCACCAAGACTCTAGAAGAGATCCGCGCCTACACCGGCGCAGACTCGCTCGCCTATCTCTCGCTAGATGGCCTCCAGGGCGCTATCCACGGCGACGAAGAATCCCACTGCTTCGCCTGCTACACCGGCCGCTACCCCACCGACCTCGTCGGCATCGAACAACTCGTCCACGACCGCCAAAAAATCGACCGCGTCGGCTAGCCTCCGTCGTGGCGCACGCCCCCGGCGTGCCGCGGAGCCCATGGCTCCGCAAGCTAACTTCAAGCACTCTCGCGATACGCGCTAGACCAACGCCATTTCTCCGGCCGATCGACCAACCCGGCCCGCACCGGATTCATTTCGATGTAGCGCTGAATCCGCCCAAATTCCTTTCCATCCCGGACCCATCGATCGTACGACTCCCGTTGCCAAAAGGCCCCCGACAGTCCAAGCGCTCGATTGCACTCTCGGCCCGTCAGGCTCTTCAGTGACCGCATCATCCGCGTGGGCGAGACCCGAGGCGTAGCCAACAAATGCACGTGGTTCGGCATCAGCACCCAAGCATGTAGCTCATAGTGCCCCATCTCTCCGCCGCCGCGAATCAAAGCTGTGGCAACCAGTTCCGCTAACTCTGGATTCTTCAAATACAGTGGCCCTGACCGAGCCGTATCGAGAAACCGATCCATCCAAACGAACGCCTGGCCCGCACGTAATTCATCCGGCGGCGGGTACCGATTCCGGGGCAAGCTTCCCTGCAAATGTCAGGTGACAAAAAGCGCCTCTCCCTCAACATAAACATGCGGGAGACGGCGGCGAGTCCATCCCAAGCCGCATAACCTACCACAAGCCTCCGTCGTGGCACACGCCCCCGGCGTGCCGCGGAGCCCATGGCTCCGCAAGCTAACTTCAACAACGCCGCTACAATACCCGCAACATGCGACCCCTCCTCGCGGCCACCCTGTTGCTCACCCTCGCCTGCTCCTCTACCCCCGACCCCCTCGCCGACCTCACCGTCCCCGAAGGCTTCGAGCTCATCGTCGCCGCCGCCCCGCCGCTCGTTGAGCGCCCCATGATCGTCGACCAAGACGACCAAGGCCGTCTCTACGTCGCCGAGTCATCCGGCTCCAACGACCCCGTCGAGCAGCAACTCAAAGAAGCTCCCCACCGCATCCTCCGCCTCATCGACGACGACAACGACGGCGTCTACGATCGCCGCACCGTCTTCGCCGACAAGCTCATGCTCCCCGAGGGCGTCCTCTGGACACCAGACGCCGTTTACGTCGCTGCGCCGCCCGTCATTTGGAAGTTCACCGATCCCGACGACGACGGCGTCGCCGATACCCGCGAGGCCTGGTACGACGCCAAGACCCTCACCGGTTGCGCCAACGACCTCCACGGCCCCTACCTCGGCCCCGATGGTTGGATCTACTGGGCCAAGGGCGCCTTCGCCGAACAGACGCACGAAATCACCGACGGTTCGACCCTCACCACGCGCGCCGCCCACATCTTCCGGCGCCGCCCCGAAGGCGGCCCCGTCGAGGCCGTTCTCACCGGAGGCATGGACAACCCGGTCGAGGTTGCCTTCCTCCCCAACGGCGAACGTTTCATCACTTCCACCTTTCTCCAGCACCCCGAACTCGGACGCCGCGACGGAATCATCCACGCCGTCTACGGCGGCGTCTACGGCAAGATCCACAATGTCGTCGACGGCCACCCGATGACCGGCGGATTCCTGCCGCCCGTCTCGCACCTAGGCCCCGCCGCTCCGGTCGGCCTGCTCGTCTACCAGTCGCCGAGCTTCGGTCCTGAATACCGCTTGAACCTCTTCGCAACCATGTTCAACATGCACAAGGTTACGCGCCACGTGCTCACCCTCAGAGGGGCGACCTATCAGAGCGAAGACTCGGACTTCCTGGTCTCCTCCAACCCCGACTTCCACTCCACCGACGTGCATGAAGACAAGGACGGCAGCCTCCTCGTCGTCGATACCGGCGCTTGGTATAAACTCTGCTGCCCCACCTCGCAACTCGCCAAGCCGGACGTACTCGGCGCCATCTATCGAGTGCGAGCGAAGGCTCCGGCCGCCCCCGCCGCAACTACCTCGACCGATGAAGCGACCGACGCCGTATGGGCGCTCGCCCGCGACGACTCGCCCGCCTCGCGCGAAGCGATACGAAAGGCCTTGCGAGCCCCCGACGAATCCGTGCGTCACGTCGCCGCCCACGCCGCAAGCCTTTTGCGCGACGCCGAGTCGGCCCCCGCTCTTCGCGAGCTGCTCACCCAAAGTCCGCCGCTTCGTCGCGTCGCCGCCGAGGCTCTCGGCCGTATCGGCGACCGCGAAGCCGTCCCCGCGCTCCTAGCCGCTGCCGCGGAAGCCGAGGACGAAGTCCTCGCCCACTCGCTCACCTACGCCCTCATTGAGATCGCTGACCCCGTCGCCACCCGCAGGGGCCTACAAGCCGCCTCGCCCAAGGCGCGGCGTGCGGCGATGCTCGCCCTCGACCAGATGAGTCCCGCTGCCCTCGACCCCAAGACGGTCTTGCCGCTGCTCTCCTCCAACGATCCGCTCGTCAAACAGACCGCCGTTTGGATCGCGGGCCGCCGCCCGGAGTGGGGCGGCGCCCTGGCTGGATCGTTCGGCCGACGTCTCGCGGCGGGCGAGCCCGAGATTGAAGACCAATTGGTCCGATTCACCGGCTCCGCGGCAGTCCAGGCCGTGCTGGCCAAGGCCGCCCGCACCGGCCCGGCGAACACGCGCCAAGCAGCCCTCCGAGTCATGTCTCGCGCCTTGATGGACGAGACGCCGGCCTCCTGGACCGGCGCGCTCGCCTCGACCTTGGCCGGCTCCTCCGGCGCCACGCTCGACGAAGCCGTTCGCGCCGTCAAAGCCTTGCCCCGGGCCGAGACGCCCGACCCCCAGCTCCAAGCGTCGCTCTTCGCCGTCGCCCGCAACGCCACCGCTTCCGACCAGGCCCGAGTCGACGCACTCGCTGCGGCTCTCCCCGCCGCCCAGGCAACCCCCGCCGACGCCTTTGCGCTGCTCACCGCGAAACTCGACCCCGAACATCCCGTCCGCCTTCGCGGCGCCGCCGCCCAAGCGCTCGCGGCCGCACCGTTGAGCCGAGACCAACAGTTGCTCCTCGCCGACGTGTTGCCCTCAGCCGGACCTCTCGAGCTACCCCGCCTGCTCGACGCCTTCGCGTCCGGCGGAGACGCGGAACTCGGCGAGAAACTCATCGCTTCCCTCACCGGCGCACCCGGCCTCCGCCGCGACCTCCTCGAGTCTCTCCTGGAAAACTTCCCGCCCAAAACCTCCGAGCAGGCCGCCCCGCTGCTCGCGCAACTCGACCAAGACCGTGAGCAACAGCAGGAACGTCTAGAGACTCTTCTCGCCTCACTCGACCATGGCGACATACGCCGCGGTCAAGCTGTTTTCAATAGCGAGAAAGCGGCCTGCATCTCCTGTCATTCCATCGGTTACGCGGGCGGGGAAGTCGGTCCCGACCTCACCAAGATCGGCGAGATTCGCGAGCGCCGCGATCTGCTCGAGGCCGTTCTCTATCCCAGCGCAAGTTTCGTCCGCAGTTACGAGCCCCTCATCGTCGCCACACAAGACGACGTCCTCAGCGGAGTCCCCGTTGAAGAGACCGACGACTGGCTCGTTCTCGCCACCGGAGCCGACGAGCAAGTCCGCATCCCCCGCTCCGAAATCGAAGAAGTCCGCCCCGGCAAAGTCTCCGTCATGCCCTCCGGCCTCGAAGGCGAACTCACCGAACAAGAACTAGCCGACCTCCTAGCCTTCCTAGCAGCCACCCGCAGGGGAGCCTAGAAGCGTGGCTAGCCCATCACCAGCAACAACCTACAATTCTCGCCCCCCTTTCCCTTGCGCCGGCGCCGTACCCTTGAGATCAAGGTCCGAGGGCTGAAGTAGCGCACGGCTCGGCCGTGCCGCCTTCGAGCTGCGCTCGAAGCTTCTTCCTCTCGTCCAACCACGGAGGCCAACCACGGAGGCCAACAACGGGGACTGTCACATCAAAGCGTCGACTCCACGGCAACAACCCAGCGCGTGCTGACTGTCCCCAAGTGATGCAATGTCAATAATTTCCACAGTCATTCTTCCGCATCTAAACAACGAACTACTCCGTCCAACAGCTACGGCGCCGCGTCGTCTTCCGGACAGCCGAGCGACCGTCTGCGGACAGCGGAAGCACTCGTCCCCAAGTGCCTCAACACCAACAACTTCCACTGCCCTTCATCCCGGATCAGCCGATCAACGGCTCTCCTTCCTGACATCCCGGCCCACCCCTCATCCCAACCGATGCTTCTGCACCTTCCCCAACGCATTCCTCGGCAATTCCTCCACCCGCGTAAACGTCTTCGGGGCCTTGAATGAAGCCAATCCTTCCCGACAAGCCGCCGCCACTTCGTCCAAATCCACCCCGTTCTCGGTCACCACAAACGCTGCTGGAACCTCCCCCTTCAGCGTATCGGGAGCCCCCTTCACCGCCGCCTCCCGTACCCCCGGAAGCTTCAGCAAGAACTCTTCCACCTCCCGCGGATAGACGTTGAACCCGCTTGAAATAATCAGCTCCTTCCCGCGCCCCTGCAACGTAAAATAGCCGTCCTCCGCGCACGTCCCCAGGTCGCCCGTCCGGAACCAGCCGTCCTCGGTGAACGCCTCAGCCGTCGCATCCTCCCGCCGCCAATAGCCCCCAAAAACGTTCGGTCCACGCAGGTGCAACTCTCCCGTCTCGCCCGGCGATACCAACTGATCCTGCTCGTCGCAAATCCGCACGGAGACCCCCGGCAGCGCCGGCCCTACGGACCCAGGACGCCTCTCTCCGTCGTACGGATTAGACGTGTTCATGAGCGTCTCGCTCATCCCGTAGCGCTCCAAAATCTCATGCCCAAACAGATCGCGAAACTTGCCCAACGTCGCGGCCGGCAGCGGCGCCGACCCCGACACGAACAGCCGCACGAACCCGCCGATCTCCCGCGCCTGCTCGGCAGGCGTTTCCAGCAGCCGCTCGTACATCGTCGGCACGCCAAAGAAGACCGTCGGCCGAAAGTCCAGGAAATCGTCGACAATCGTTTCCTTCCTGAACCGCTCCAACAGCCGCATCCGGTAGCCGAGCGCCAGCCAGGTATGCAGTCCGTTCCCCAACCCGTGCACGTGGAACAGCGGCAACGTCAGCAGCAACCGATCCTCGCTCGTCATCCTCCACGCGTCGATCAGGCTGAGTGCATTCGCCGCGAAGTTCGCCTGCGTCAACATCGCCCCTTTCGGTCGCCCGGTCGTCCCCGACGTGTACACCAGCGTCGCAACTGCGCTCGGTTCCGGCTGCTCCTCTAGCGGCGTCCTCTCAACCGCGTCGATCTCGTCAGCTAGATCCTCCACCCAATAGGGCTCCGCAAGCTCATCCAGCAGGGCCGCCGACGAGCGCGAGGCGAACAGCAACCCCGGTTCCGCGTCGCCCAAGATGTGCGCAATCTCGCCCGCGCGATACAGAATGTTGATCGGCGTAAACGCAAACCCGGCCTTCGCGCAAGCCAGGTAGATCAAGATCAGTTCCGGCCGGTTCGCGAGATAGACGCCCACCCGATCCCCGGGCCGTAGCCCACGGCCCAGAAGCATCCGAGCAACTCGGTTGGATCGCCGATCCAACTCGCTGAAGGTCCACTCCTTCCCGTCAAACTCCAGACCGACTCTATCCTTCCGCTCGACCAAAGAAGGGCGGAACAACTGAGGCAAGTTCGTCGTCATCGATCTCGCCACTGTACCGTCTTCGTGGGCGTCGGAGTCGCTCGGCCGCAACTCCAGCCGGTCCTCGAGTCTTCTACGCGAAGAAAGGTACGTCGGGAACGGCGTACTTCCTCATCCCCTCCTCGTTGATCTCGACCCCGATGCCCGGCACGTCGCGAAGCGGGATGTGACCGTCGTCGGTCAGCATCGGTCCGTCGTAGCTGACGATCTCTTCGTACATGGGCTGCTTGTGGAAATAGATCTGCCACTCCAGGATCAGGAAGTTCGGCACCGCTGCGCAAACATGCGCCGACGACATGGCGCCCAAGTACGAGGCCACCATGTGGGGCGCGAACGGCACGTTGTAGGTATTGGCCAGGTTCGCGATGCGTAGGCCTTCTCCTAGGCCGCCGCACTTCTGCAGATCCGGCATGATCACGTCCACCGCGCCCAACTCAAGCGGATGTCGGAAGCCGTAGGTCAGATACCAGTTTTCTCCGCCGCAAATGGGCGTCGTCGTCTTGGCCCGGATCCGAGCATAGGACTCAGGCACCTCGGCCGGAACCGGCTCCTCCAACCACATCAGGTTGTAAGGCTCCAGAGCCTTGGCGATCTTCATGCCGGCCCCTTCGTCGAAACGTCCGTGACAATCCACGCAGATATCGACGTTCGGACCCACGGCCTCGCGGACGGCGGCGATTTGCGCTTCCATGCGCTCCAACTCGGTGATGCTCACGCTCCAGTTGTATGCGTCGAGCTTGTTGGGATCGCCGCGGTCGTCGATGTCGAACTTCACCGCGGTGAAGCCGTACATGTCCACATCCTCTTTGGCTCGTCTTGCCATCTCCGCCGGCTCCAACCGGCTGCCGGCCGTGTCGCAGTAGACCCGAATTTCGTCACGGAACTTACCGCCCATCAGTTGGTAGACGGGCAAGCCGAGCGCCTTGCCGACTAGATCCCAGAGTGCAGTCTCCAGCGCCGTCATGACGCAGACGTACATTCCCGCCTGGGCCCCTTTGAACAGACCGCCGCGCCGCATCTCTTCCTGAAGCCTGTTGATATTGAGCGGATTCTTGCCGATCAAGTGACGCTTGGCCAGATGCTTGACCACGTAGTACGTGCCGTACACGCCGTCCACCGCCTGGCCGTGGCCCACGATGCCCTGGTTCGTGTAGATCTTCACGAACAGACTGTGCTCGCCTCGAATCAATCCGGCCTTCACGTCGGTGATCTTGAGCTCGGTTGGGCTGGACGACTTTGGAGTCCAATCCACGGCCTGCGCCAGTCCATCCAGTGAACTCGCCAAGACCCCTCCGGAGACGCCCAGAGCGGTTCTTGAGATCAACGACCGCCGCGAAAAAGTATTCTTCATTTTCCTGCTCCTTCCTTGAGCCATGACTTCGGTATTGATTTTCCCGTTATCGATATCGTAGACGACGTTGCTCCCGGCGCGCAAACGCCCAGCGTCGTACTGGCTACTTGTTCTGCTTCTTGAAATCTTCTTCGAGGGTGGGGTGCAACGGGTAGACGTCGCGAATCGAGTACTTCTTGCTGCGTACGACGCCCCGCTCGAAGTGCTCGCGTCGCTGGCGGGCCGCCGACCGCTCAAGGACTTGCTCGACCAACTGCGGAGGGATGAACAGGACGCCGCCCTCGTCCGCGACCACGATGTCTCCGGGGACCACCGTCGCCTCGCCGACCCGGATCGGAACGTTCCAGTCCGTACCCACCCAGGTGGCCGGCTGCACGTCGAAGAACCGTGCGAAGACAGGGAAGTTCGCGAACTCCTCGCCTCTCAGCTCGGCGAGGTCCCGTGTCCCGCCGTCGATCAAGACGCCCGCCGCATCGCGCATGGCAATGCCGAGCGCCGTAATGTCGCCGAAGAAATTCGCGCCGTCCACGCCGCCTAGATCGACCACGATCACGTCGCCCCTGCGAGCCTCTTCGCCGGCTCGAATGTAGAACCGGCGATCGCGATCGGATTCCTCGGCAAGGGTCTGGGCGGCCTGATCCAGATCAGGCCGACTCGGTAGGAACCGTATCGTCAGCGCCCGCCCGACGATGCGCTTGCCCGGCTGAGTCGTCTGGAACCCAGTGACGTAGTTCGACTCCCGGTACTCGCCCATCGAGCCCCAGAGGTTCTCGAGTTGGTACTTTCGCAGCTCATCGAGCTGCGCGTCCGTTACCGTGGTTCTGTCGCGCTTGAGGATCTCGTAGATCTGCGAGTAGCCGTTCCGATTCTTGAGCGCTTCTTCGGGAATGGGGTGGTCTTCCGGCAGCGGATTGTTGAAGGGGCGCTGAGCAGCTAGGGGGAGGGTAAGCAGGACAGCACAGACGAGAGTTCTCATGGCGGGCCTAGTATAGCCGCGGGCAGCGCGTCCAACATGACTCTTCCCGAATCCGTCATGTCGGCTATCATGGCCTCAGGAGCAGGATGTTGTCGGAGAGCGGCTCCACAACCGCGCGCGATACGAAGCGCGACCCCGAGGGGCCTGCAGCAGACCGCAACTGATCGATCGAATGAATTCGGGCGCGTAGCTCAGTTGGATAGAGCAACGGCCTTCTAAGCCGTAGGTCGCAGGTTCGAATCCTGCCGCGCCTGCCACCTTGTCTGGATTGAGATTCACCTTCCGGCGACTACCTCAGTCGCCGATGTCCCTCCCGTGAACATCCTGTTGACGGCGCTCGTATACTAATTCTGCGTTGCGACATCTTCCCCCTTCGAACCCCAAGAATCGCCGCGACCGCCTGCTGTGGGCTGCCTGGTTGTTTGCCCTCTACACGGTATTGGGTCTGCTGCATACCGCTTACAAACACCTCGACTCGGTCGCTCAGGGGGAAGACGTCCGCCTGGTCGACTCGCTGGTCCCAGAGATGACGGGGGCCTACGGCGCGTTCCTCTTGCTCCCGATCTTGCTGTGGTCCGCCAAGCGCTTTAGTTTCGCTCGTGACGGCTGGATGCATGGACTCGCCGGGCACGCAGCCGCGTGTCTCGCGTTTTCGTTCTCACATACGACCTTCAACGCCGTCAGCCGGAGCCTGACCTGGCGAGGTTTGGGCCTGGGCGAGTATGAATACGGCGATTTGGCCGTCCGCTACTGGATGGAGTTGCCCAACGACCTAGTCACCTATTTCGCGGCTCAAGCTGTGATTCACCTGTTCTATTCCTGGAGAGATCGAACCGCAACCCACCTCTCTCCGGCGACGCCGGCCGTGTCAGCAACCAAGGCCCGGCGGCTCCTCATTCGTACCGGAAAGAAGGCGCGCCTGCTTTCGATCGATGAGATCGATTGGGCCGAGGCGGCGAACAACTACGTGGAGGTCCATTCCGCCGGCAAGACGCATCTCCTGCGCGGAACGTTGAGCTCGCTGGAGGATCGTCTGGACCCGAATCGCTACCTGCGAATCAACCGGTCGCAGATCGTCCGGCTCGACTTCATCGACGAATTGGAACCCTGGTTCCACGGCGAATACAAGGTCTTGCTGCAGGACGGATCGAAGCTTAGCTGGAGCCGGCGCTACCGCGACCGAAATCAAGAGTTGGTGCTGGAGAGCCTCTAGGCCCGCCGGGCAATCTCTTCGGCCCGCTCGTCCCTAAGTTATTGAAGAAGCGTGGGGACCCGCAGATCCTAGAGCCATGCGAATACTCGTCCTTCTCGTCGCATCGACGTGTGTCTCCTGTGGCGACTCCAAGTCCCAGTGGCCTCATTACGGCGGTTCGGCCGGCGGAACGCGGTACGCCCCTGCCGGCCAGATTACGCCCGAGAATGTGGACCGGTTGGACGTCGCCTGGCGCTACCGCACGGGCGCCCTGGAGGAGCCCAGCGGGCTCGACCGTAAAGCGGCTTTCGAGGCGACGCCGATCCACGTCGGCAACCGTCTCTTTCTGTCGACCCCCTACAACCACGTCATCGCCCTCGATCCCGAGAGCGGCGCCGAACTTTGGAAGTTCGATCCTCAGGTGGATCGTTCCCAAGACTACTCCGAGGTCACCTCTCGTGGAGTCTCCTACTGGCACGGAGGCGCCCAGAACGGCTCCTGCTCCGAGCGCATCTTTGCGGCCACGATCGACGCCCGGCTCATTGCGCTGGATGCGGCGTCCGGCGAGCTCTGTGCCGACTTCGGCGATGACGGAGTGGTGGATCTGGAGGACGGCATCGATATCAAGGACCGCGGCGACTATCAGTCCACGTCCCCTTCCGCGATCGTCGGCGACTTCGTCATTCTCGGATCCTCTCTCGGCGACAATCGCCGGGTGGAGGTTGAGCGCGGCACGGTTCGAGCGTTCCATGCCCGCAGCGGCGAACTGCTCTGGTCCTGGGAGCCCCTTGAGGCGTCGCTCAAGGCCGGCGCCGCCAATGCTTGGGCTCCGCTCTCCGCCGATGAAGAGCGCGACCTCGTCTTCGTCCCCACCGGCAGTCCCAGCCCGGACTACTACGGCGGCCTCCGACCCGGCGACAACCGTGACGCCAACTCCGTCGTCGCCCTTCGTGCCTCGACGGGCGAGAGAGTGTGGGGCTTTCAAGTCGTCCATCACGATCTTTGGGACTACGACGTGGCCTCGCAGCCGACCTTGGTCGAAGTGAATGGTCGGGCCGCGGTCGCCGTCAACACCAAGATGGGCCATCTCTTCCTGCTGGATCGTGAGACGGGCGAGCCGCTGTGGCCTGTGGAAGAGCGTGAAACGCCGGCGAGCGACATTCCGGGAGAGCAGGCTTCCAGGACCCAGCCCTTCCCCTTGAATCCGGCTCTCGCGCCCGCCGAGATCACGCCCGACGATGCTTGGGGGCCCACCGAGCCGGATCGAGAGGCTTGCAGGGAGCGCATCGCGAGTCTCGACTATGAAGGAATCTTCACGCCCCCCAGTCTCCGCGGCGCCGTCGTCTATCCCGGTAACGTCGGAGGCGTCAACTGGGGATCGGCGGCCGTCGACCCGCAGCGGGGGCTTCTCCTTGCGATGACCAACCGACTCCCCTTTGACGTCCGGCTGATTCCCAGGGAGGACTACGAAGAAGAGCGCGCCCAAGGCCGCGACAACCGGCTCGACGGCGAGTTCGCCCCGCAGCGAGGAGGCCCCTACGGTATGTATCGGTCGTTGCTTGTCGGTCCCAGCGGAGCCCCCTGCGTCCCTCCCCCCTGGGGGGTGCTCTCCGCAGTCGATTTGTCGAGCGGAGATATCCGCTGGGAATCTCCCGTCGGCGAGGTTCGCCTCGGCGGCGAGTCCGTCCCGGGAGCCCCCGGATTCGGAGGTCCGTTGGCAACCGGTGGAGGTCTCGCCTGGATCTCCGCTACTCGCGGCGACGACCGCCTCCACGTCTACAACATGGAAACCGGGGCTCCTGTGGCTCACTTCCCGTTGCCCGCCGGAGGCCAGTCGACGCCCATGAGCTACGTCGGAAGGGACGGTCGCCAATATGTCGTCATTGCGGCCGGCGGCCACGGCAAGGCGGAGACGACCCTGGGCGACTGGGTGATCGCCTTTGCTCTTCCCGCAGACTAGGCAAACGCCAGCGGTCGGATCGGCGCACCGGTCCCGCCCACCAGATTCAGCGGCGCCGCAATAAACGCGAACTCATGCACTCCCGCCGCCGACAGCGCTTCCATGTTCAGCATCTCCAAGATATGAATGCCGTTCTCCACCAGAAAATGCACGTGTACGGCCATGGCGGGGCTCGGGACCACCTCAAACGCAACCGTGTCCGAACCGCCTGCAAATACGCCGTGTGAACTGAGCCACTGCGCGCCCTCCAGGTTGGGTCCGGGGTTGTGCAAGCGGTTGATGTAGCGCGACGGCGAGTCCCACAGGCTCGCCCAACCCGTCCGAACAAGCACGACGTCGCCGGAGCGAAGTTCCGTCTCTTGCTCGTCGGCCAGGACGCGCAGGTAATCCGCATCCATCGTGAAATCCGGCGTCAGCTCGTCGACGCCCTCGCGCTTCGCCGCGTCCAGCAACACCCCGCGACGGACAATCGGGTCGATCGTCTCGACCCCGTGTCTCTCCACCCCTCCGCCGTAGGACTGCACGGAGGCCGCCTCGATGCCGCCGTGCAGCTTGCCGTCTTTGGAGAAGTGCGCGATCGCATCGATATGGGTACCGACATGGCCGCCTAGGCCGATGCTCTCGGCGGCGGCGCTCGCGCCGTCCTTGAGCACGATCTCGCCGTGCGCCTTGGCGAGGCCGCGGATGTACGGCGGATGCACCGGATGGTGCGGCATGCCTACGTAGTAGGGCTGCGAGAGATCAAACACCCGCGCGTCGCCCAATTGATCCAGCAAATCAGCGAGCATCTTGACCCCACTTCGCTTGCATCCCTTCCAGAAAAGCCTGGGACTGCCCCTTGGGAATGCTCAACGTCCTCCACTCCGAACCGCGAAGGTGGCGGGCCAGATAGATGATCTGGCCCACATGCTGGGAAACGTGCCCCAGTGATCGCGAGAGCGCCTTCGGGATCGAATGCGGCTCCGCACGGATCGGGATTGACCGCATCATGTCTTCGTCGCCGAGCGCTCCTATGGAATCGAAAACGCACCCCCAGCCGTGTTCCCAGGCCGCCGTCAGAGCTTCCCGCGTATCGGCCTCGCCGATCACGAACTCTTGATCTCGATGGCGATCCGGCTTCTCTCCGTCCGTCGTCAGCCAGTCGGTGAACCGCGACCGCAAGTTGCCGCCCACGTGTTTGACGATCTGCGCCAAGGAAGTCGAATCCTCGTCGATGCGCGCGAAAAACTCGGAGTCCGGCACTTGCGCTAGGGCGCGATCGGCAAGCCCCTTGGTGGCCTGAAACCGCTCCAACATGTCGTCGCGATAGAGCGTCTTGAACTCGTCCATCCGTTCTCCTCCAGGACGCCTAGTATACGTCCCGTCGCGGCGGCTCCAGAAAATGACTATGCTTGTCTCCGTGCGCGTACTTCTTGCCTTCATCGCCTTGGCCGGATTCGTTTCGACGGCTCAAGCTCGTCCCAACATCGTACTCATCATGGCCGACGACATCGGCCTGGAGTGCTACACGCCCTACGGCGGCGAGTCCTACCAGACGCCGACTGCCGAGCGCCTCGCGACGGAAGGCGTGCGCTTTACTCATTGCTACTCGCAGCCCGTATGCACGCCCTCCCGCAACAAGATCATGACCGGCCGCGGCAATCGCCGGAACTACATCGGCTTCGGCACCCTGCTCAACACGGAGGTCACCTTCGGCCACATGATGCAAGCCGCCGGCTACAAGACGGCCGTCGCCGGCAAGTGGCAGCTGACCGGCGCCAACCCCGCCTGGAAAACGAACGGCCGCGGCTCCACTCCCGAGCAAGCCGGGTTCGACGAGTACAGCCTCTGGGCTTACGAGCACAACCTCACGCCCGAGCAGTTCGAGCGCTACGAGTCCGAATCCGGCCTGCAAGGGAAGACCTCTCGCTTCTGGGCCCCCGCCGTCCTCCAGAACGGCAAGCTCCTTCCGACGGGTCGCGATATCTACGGTCCTGATCTCTATTCCGACTTTGCGCTCGACTTCATCGAGCGTAACCAGGACGAGTCCTTCTTCCTCTATTACCCGATGACGCTGACCCACAGCCCGTTCGTCGCCACCCCGCACTCCGGCTCCCTAGCGGACACGGAGAAGTTTCGGTCCGACAAGAAGCACTTCGGCGGCATGGTTGAGTACATGGACTTCCTGATCGGGCGCCTGGTCGACAAACTAGATGAACTCGGTCTGAGCGAGAATACTCTGCTCCTGGTCACCGGCGACAACGGAACCATGCGCGGCGTCGAATCACGGCGCAACGGAAAGATCGTGATGGGCATGAAGGCGCATCCGGTAGACGCCGGTACGCACGTCGCCTTGTTCGCGCGCTGGCTCGGCAAGACGCCGGGCGGGGAAGTCAACGACGACCTCATCGACTTCTCCGACTTCTTACCCACGATCGCTGACGCCGCTGCCGCACCTCGGCCCATGAGGCCGCTCGACGGCCGCAGCTTTCTGCCTCAAATCCTCGGAGCGCAAGGCAATCCGCGGGAGTTCATCTTGATGGACTACGACAAGGACCCAGATATGGACCGGAAGCAATTCGCCCCCGTGCGTTTCGCGCGGACCCAGCGCTACAAGCTCTACTCGGACGGCCGCTTCTTCGATATTCCCTACGACCGCGAAGAACTGCGCGCCATCCCGCCCGGCCGAGCCGGCACCCTCGGCGAGCAGATACGCGCCCGACTCGAAGAAGTCCTCACCTCGGTCCCAACCTGGCGAAAGTAACGCTCCCCGTCGTGACGCACGCCCCCGGCGTGCAGCGGAGCCTATGGCTCCGCAAACCAATCCACAGCCAGCCGAATTGAGGCCTCTACGGCATCTCAATCAGCGGCTTGATGATTCCATCCGCATAGGCGCCCATCGTCTCGAACGCTTTCGCCCCGTCAGACAGCGGAAATCGGTGCGAGAGAATCGACCGGACCGGGTCGATCTTGCCCGCCTCGATCAGTTCCAGCGCCGCGTGGTCGTTGCCGTTGTTGCGCTTCTGGACCGTGATCGTGACCTCTGCCTGCAGCGCCGGCCAAAGGCTCACGGCGACGTCCTCTTGCGATGGAATCCCAATAATCACCATGCGCCCGCCCGCCCGCGCCGAGGCGATGCCGGCGTTGATCGACTGCGGCTTGCCTGCCGCGTCAAAGACCACGTGGACGCCCTTGCCGTGGGTGAGATCGCGCGCGGCGTCCGCGATCGAGTCCTTGGATACGTCCACGACTTGATCCGCGCCCAGCGCCCGCGCGCGTTCCAGCCGATGCGGAATCTTGTCGCCGATCACCACCGTGGAAGCTCCCGCGAGTTTCGCTACCTCCAGCGCCAGCAGGCCGATCGGCCCGGCGCCGAGAATCGCCACGGTTTCTCCAAAGCGCAGATTCGCGAGATTCATGGCGTGCAGCAGCACAGCGACCGGCTCAACCATCGCGATCGTCGCAAACGACATGGAGTCGGGGACCTTGAGCGCATTCTCTTGGGGCGTCACCGCATACTCGCGCAGCAATCCGGGGCGTTGGATACCGCCCATGAACAGCACGTTCTCGCAAAGGTTGCGCCGACCGGCCCGGCAGAACTCGCATTCGCCGCACGAGACAGCCGGCTCTACCGCCACGCGGTCGCCCGCCTTCAGTCCCTCGACCCCCTGTCCTACGGCGACGACTTCGCCGGCCGGCTCGTGTCCCAGCACCATCGGGTAGGACGCCGGAGTGCCCGCGCAGCTTTCCTCAAGATAAAAATGCATGTCCGACCCGCAGACCCCCACGGCGCGGATGCGGACGGCGACCTCTCCCGCCCGAGGCTCGGGCGGATCGGGGATTTCGCGCACTTCCATCTTCTTCGGCGCGACCAGTTCAAGAGCTTGCATGAGCCCCCACTATGCTCAATCCACGGTGCTCAGGGCAACAGCGCCCCGAGAAGCTCGTAGTAGGATCATTCCAGGGTCCGCCTCGCTATGTACCGTTTCCTAATTTCCCTCTTGCTCCTAGCGCCGCTGTTCGCACAGGAGCCGAGCCGCGACGCCCAAGTAGCCGACGCACTCCGGGAGTCTCGGGACCGGCTTGCTGCAGCGGACTCCGATCCGGAGGCGTGGGTCGCCCGAGCGCGGACCTTGCTCCAGGCGGGTCTGGGCACAGCCTCCAGACAGGCAGCCGCTCGGGCTGTGGAGTTGGCCCCCGATCTCGCAGCTTCCCACCGAACCCTAGGCCAAGCCCTGTCCGCGGACTCGGTGGGGCGCATGCTGGTCGGCGATTTTGACCACCAGGGTGCGGAGGCCGCGTTCCGCCGCGCACTCGAACTCGACTCCGAGAATCCGGAGGCGCGCTTCGGCCTCGCGCTGGTTTTGGAGCACGACTCTCACGGTCGCCGCTATGCGTCGGACGCGCGGCTGGAGGAGGCCGCTTCGCACTATGCCGAACTTCTCCGGATCGACGCGAAGCCCGCCGCCGTGCGCTCGCTGGCGGCGTTGCTGCTGCGCATGCAGCGGTATGAAGAGCTGCGGGAGCTGCTTGAGAAAGCCGCACTCCCGGGAGCGGAGCCGCTCCACGCCGCGGCTATCGCCGCCTTGGAAGGGCCTCCCACCGCCGTGAATTGGGTGAAGCAGACCTCGCCGGAGGACCAGTTTCGTCGGGTGCTCTCATCGGCTGCAACGCTCCTGACGCAGGTGCGTGCCTATCGACCCGCCGCAGGGCTGATTGCCGCCGCGTCTCGCGGTTCCGTCAACGCCCAGAAACTTATTGGGCAGGCGACGGTCCTAGAAAACATGCGTCCCTACGAGCAGGTCGAGTTGCCGGCGGACGATCCTTCGAGCGTTGGATACCGCATGTTGATCGATCTCTATAGCGAGTTGCCGGTGGAGCAGCTTTTTGAACATCGCAGCAAGCATGCCCGGCGTCTTTTGGACAACGAAGCATATATGACGACCTATCGTCGAGAGGTGGAGATGCAGCGGCAGGCCTTGCGTCGGTCCGGCCTGTCGTCTGAGGCTGCCTTGGACATAGCGATGTCCCGGCGCCGAGCTAGAGCCGAAGGCGACGACGCCATGGGCTACCGGGTGGAGGCGGTCCTGGGCGGCCGTCCGGCGGTCTACTTCGTCGTCAAGGAAGATGAAGAGTACAGGTTGCTCGATACCGTCTCGCGGCCGGGCGATCCGATGACCGACTTGGCGCACGAGGTGCTTCGCCGCGTAGACTCCGGCCGCGTGGACCTAGCCCGGCGCCTATTAGTTTGGGCCTACGATCGCCGTCAGGCCTCCGACGAATCTACCGCCGACCCGATGAGCGGTCCGGTGTTCGCGCGCTTCTGGGAGCCGGAAGCGGCGGTCGGGCTGGACGAGGCTCGCTGGGCGGCGGCGACTCTGTTGGCCGAATCGGCGCACGACGCCGCTCGGGCCGTCGAGATCTTGCGCCCGGCCCGCGAGCAGGCGAAGGATGATGCCGGGCGTGCGCGCTTCGACATCGCTCTGGCGACGGCCTACAGCAGCCTAGGGCGAGACCAGGAATTCTTGGACTCCGCTCGATCGTTGTACCGTCACTTCAAAGATTCGTACCTGGCATTCCAGGCGCTGTCCGCTGCTTTAGCGGCCAATGCGGAGTACCAGGAGCTGGACGCCCTCGTCGCATCCCGATTGAAGAAGAATCGACGCGACTTGACCGCCTGGCAGATGAAGATGCAGGCGGCCGTACAGAGGAGCGATCTCGCGGGCGCACGCGACGCCGCCAAGGAACTCGGGGAGCGCCGCGAACTCGGGCCCGCCGAACTCAATAACCTGGCCTGGGCGGCGCTGTCCAGCGACTCGGTCGACGCGATCGCCGTCCAACAGATTGAGCAGGCGAAAGAGATGCTCAAGAAGACGCCCAGCCCCGCCCTGCTGAACACGGCGGCCGCGCTCTACGGAGAGCAAGGACGGATCGTCGACGCCCGCCGCGATCTGCTGCTTTCCATGCGGCTGTCTGGATTGTCGGTTCCCAACTCGGACTCTTGGTACGTCTTCGGCCGTATCGCGGAACAACTGGGAGAGTTGGATGCGGCTCGCGAGATCTATGGTCGCGTCGAGCCGCCCGCCCGCAAGAGCGAACGTCCGACCTCGACGCACGCATTCGCCCAACGGCGCCTGCAAGCGATGAGCGCCGAGTAGTTGGCCAATAACTCCCGTCAGGCTAGAACCCCTTCAGGCTGAGAACAGGCTTCAGCAATGCTCCGCCGCGGATTCGCGTCAACGTCTGTTCGACGACTACGACGTCGTTGTCAAAAGAGCCGTGGGCCAGCGGGATGTATTCCTCGCGGGCGACTCGGACCTGCTCCTGCGCGTGAACATGCGGCTCAATGGTCCCGCCGGCGAACTTCCGCCATTTCGCCAGACCGTCGAGGCTGCTCTCGTTCCACATCTCTGAGTCGTCGACGCCGTCCCATGCGCGCGCCATTCCCAGCAAAGGGGCCTTCTGTACGTCTTCGAGCGCCCGACTCACCAGATAAAGCAACGACTTCCTATACGGCCCCACCGAGTCGTCTCGCTCGCGCTCGTCGCTCAGCAGATCCACATGGATCTGGTTTTTTGCAACCACCTTCGGAGCCGCTCTCACGTAGTGTCGGACAGCGAAATCAACGGTACAAGCCGGTGCGTACAACGACACCGTTGAGGCCTTCAGGCTCCTCTTCTTGAACAACGACAGCAGATGCCCCAACAGGATCGAGCCTGCCGAATGCCCCACCAGGTGGATCTCGAGATCCGACGCCTTCTTCGCGAGCTCCTCAAGCTGGTCGACCACCAGGTTCAGGCCCGCTTGATCCCCGCCGGACGCCGCAGCCGCATTCTGCTTCATCTGAGCCCACACCGGCTTGACCAACAGTTTTTCGCTCGCCACTTCAATGGAACGGTCGCTCGCCTCCGTGACGTGCTGCTTCAGGTCCGAGATCCAGCCCCGGGCGGGCTCCTCGTCCGGCCTGGAGAAGAAGCGCTCGACGGCATCCTCCAGGATGCCGGAGATGCTCTCTAGGAACCCGGTCCGCCAGGTGATGAACAGCGGGTAGATATCGTTTGCGATAAAGTACGGAGCCATCTCTCGGATGCGCTTGATGGAAGCCGCTTCGTCGTTCAGCCCGCCGTGCGCGTAGATCGCGATCTTGGGGGCCTTCCTTCGCGCGGCCTTCGCGCGGATCCATTCCAAGGGATGCTGATAGGCCGCTTCGCGGACTGCGCCTTCCTCATCCTCAATGTCGAGGTAAGGGTTGATCGGACGCCCGTTGTTGCCCAGCACCACCGTGTGCTGATAGGCATGGCTCTCGTCTAACGGCCTCGTGTCCGGGTCGCGATCGGCGGCGCTCCTCGCCGTGTCCGAGCGCCACGACCAACTCGCCTTGCCGGTCGTTAGATCGCCCAAACTGACGCTGCTTCTTGTCCGCGCACTCTCCGCCCCCGTCGACGATTGCATGGGCGCCCCCATCACGGCGGCCCAGGCGTCGGTTCCATGCTGGACCCAGTCGGAGTAGGGGAGTAACGCAAACCCGTATCGTCCCCAATCTCCTCCCCAGGAGTTCTGGACGATGAAGCCCTGCTCGGTATAGCCCACCACCGCGAAGGCGTGACCGCCGAGATCACCAGGATCCGCCGGCTCGGCGATCCGCGGGATTGTGTGCCCGCCGTCGAGGTTCTGCCAGCCGTCGTGGACCATTGCGGAGACGTAGATGGCTCCCACTTCGCGGATGGCGGCCTGCAGGTCGAGTAGGGAGTCTTTGTTGATCCGGTAGTAGGCGCCCAAAGGCCGCTGAGCCGCATCCCGCTGCCATCCTGACTTCGGCTTCATAAACCGGATCTGGTTGTTGGCCGTCCGGTACGGCCACAAGTCGTCGTTGCACACGCCGTGTCGGTGCCAACCCTTGATGGCGCCGCGACAGCTGGAACCCTCGTAGTCCTCGCCCGGCCACTCGTCATAGATCCGCGCCATGCGGTAGAGCATTCTTGTGCTGACCCGTTTGAGTCTGTCCTGCTCCTCGGGGTCGTCTTGTAGTTGTCGCCAAAGCAGGTAGTTGATCACCGCCGCCAACCCGAAACCGGTACAAGCCCCCTCGCTCCCCTGGTCGAGGATGAGAGCGTCGCAATAGCGCTTCAGGTTCTTCTCGATCCAATCCGAAGAAGGCCATTGCGGCGGAAGCGACACCAGAGGCGGATTGTAAGGGCGATCCCTGACGTCGATCCGATCCGGTCGAGCGTCGAATTTGTAATTGCCTAGAGTCTTGGCCACCGTACCCTCCGTTACCCCCGAGCGCGGGTGAATCGCTCGAAAGTCGTCAATAAATCGTCTGATCGGGCGCTGCGGGCAGGGCCAGTCTAACCCAGAGGGCGACGGTCGGCAAGATCTTTAGTTGCAGAGGTTCGCTCGGGCTGAGAAGGACGCGACAGAGGGCACGCTACTCGGATTTCCCCGCTAGTGTAGACTCCGAGTCTTGATGATTCGTCGGAAGTCTCTCGCCCAATCCGCCCCTGTTTTCGCACTCGCCTTGTTCTCTTCCTGCTCCTCCGAACCGCCCCAGCCGGCCGAGCGTATTGAAGTCGCCGTTCCCCGCGCCGACGGGACCTCGCAGCCGGCGTACGTCATCACCCCCGACGACTACCGTCCGGGTTCGGACGAATATCCGCTGTTGGTCTCCCTGCACTCCTGGAGCTTCGGTCACGAGCAGCGCCAGGAAGAGCTGGAGCACCTCGCCCAATGGCGCGGCTGGATTTATCTCTTCCCCAACTTTCGTGGAAGGAACGATCGCCCGGAGGCCTGCGGCTCGGAACACGCACGACAAGACATCCTCGACGCGGTGAAGTGGGCCAAGCAGAACTACCCGGTCGATCGCTCGAAGATCTATCTGACTGGGTCCTCGGGCGGCGGGCACATGTCCCTGCTGATGGCTGCGAGGCACCCGGAGGTTTGGACCGCCGTCAGCGCCTGGGTGCCGATCACCGATCTTGCCGCCTGGCACGACCGACACGCGGAAGTTGATTACGGAGAGATGCTGCGCGCCTGCGCCGGCGGTACTCCCGGCTCCAGTCCGGAAGTGGATGCGGAGTACCGAGACCGATCCCCGCTCGGCTTTCTCTCCGCCGCCAAAGATTTGCCGATTGAGATCGCCGCCGGCGTTCGCGACGGGCACCAAGGGTCCGTTCCTATCCGTCACTCCTTATTGGCCTTCAACGAGCTGGCCGCGGCGCACGGAGCCGAGCCCGTTTCCGAGGCCGAGATCGCCGAGTTGAGCACGGGACCCAAGGCGCGTCTAGCCAAGCCGCAACCGGGCGACCGAGTCGAAGACCCGGCCTACGACAGGGAGATCATCCTCCGGCGTACGGCCGGCCCTTCCCGCATCACGATTTTTGAGGGAGGCCATGAAGGCATCGCCTCCGCTCAGGTTGATTGGTTGCGGCGCTATCCGGCCGACTAGGGCGCGACGGCGGGTTCTGCCACGGGAACGAACGGACCCTCGGGCGTCGAAACGCCGTCGACCGTCGCGATGACCTCATGGTTTCCCGCCGGAAGTGCGGCCGGGATGCGCGCCGTGACTTGGTAGAGTCCCGCGCAGCACGGCGCCGCTCCCACGAAGAAAATATCTTCGGGAGGCACGGCCATGCCGCCGATGGTCAGCGAGAAAGAGCCCGTAACACTTGCCAGTAAGCCTGCGGGCAAGACGGTTTGCGGAATCTCCCCCGCTTGAACGAACGGGTCCGTCGCCCCAAATCCGGTAGCGAAAAAGCTCCCGAACTCCCCGGCCGGAATCGGCGCCGCCCCGGCGAATAGACCGTCGGGCGCCACGATCGACGGGCCTCCCCCCAACAACGTCGCAATCGGGTTCGCACCGTTCTCCCCGCCAAACTGCGGGAAGACGAAAAATCCGGGAGAGACGCGCCCCGAGTTCACCGTGATCGGCGCACTGCGCTGTTCGGCCGACGTCCCGCATCGTTGGATGACCACGACCTCGACCGGACCTTCCACGCCGACCAGATTCGAAGGCGCCTGGAAGTTTACCTGGGTGTCGACCACCGCGAACATCGGCGAGCGGGCGCCGTTCATCTCGACGCAGGTCTGCGACAGGTTGTCGGCAACCTTTCCCGAGCCGTCGACTTCGGGTTGCACCACCAGCGTCCCCGGCGCCGCGAAGCTCTGGCCGAAGACCGTCATCAGTGCATTCGCCGAAGCGCCCGAAACTGACGGATTGAGACTGGCCAGCACCACTCCGTTTTGAGAGATCGCCGGCATTGGCAGCGGCTCCGGCGCGGGCGCCTCGACGCGCGCCGTCGTCGTGTAGACGTTGTCGCCGGTCTTCTCGCCGTTTCCGTTGGCTGCGTTGCCGGCGGCCGCGAAGATGATGGGGCCGATGTCCTCGTTCGGCGCCGTCCAGTTGATCGTGAAGGTCGCCTCGTTGGGACCCGCGGCCGCGAAAGCATGGATGCCGAACTCGAGGCCCGCGCCGCAGGATCCGATGGCTTCGTCGGAAGCGCGGACAATGGATCCCGGAACCTGCTGGAATTTCCCCGCGCTCACGCACCCGTCGCTCTCCGGGCGAGCGGTGATCTGGTATCCCCAGCGGCCCTGATTCGGATCCGCCACCCGCACGAGCACCTCGATCGTCTCGTTCGGGATGTATTTGTACTCGTCCATCGGGGCGCCGTTGACGGACATGAACACGCCGCCCGGTCCGCTGTTCGGCTCCACGTTGTGGCATTGCGCCCGCCCGCAAGACTGCTCGCCTGGGAACGGTCCTCCTGTGACGCCGAGGCGCGCTTCCACGCCGTTCGGTTTTGCCGCCAGCGATGCCGTCGTCAGGCAGACTGCGGCCATTAGACCAATGGTGCTCTTACTCATGGATGTTTCAACCCCCAACCAACCTCAAACCCCAGGCGCTTCCGAAAGTTGCGCCGCCGCCAACGCTTTGCGAGTGATCGTGGTCAACGGGAGCGCACCCCTGCGGCTCCTGCCCACCCAGCGCCACTCCGGCGGCTTTGCTCTTAGGAGCTTTGCACGGAATACGGTCCCGTGAAAGGACCGCACCGTGATTCCGTGACGAAACGTACCAATCTCGTCGAGCAATTCAATCCCCGCCGGGCACGCCTCCGATCCTTCAAATTGCGGCAACTCCCAGAACCCCGGCATGACGCTTTCGTCTTCCGGGCGCTTGCGCATCAGGAGGCTGTCTCCGCGTCTCACCAGGGCCACAGAGAGTCTAACGCGAATGAGCTTGGCCTTGGGAGGCTTGACCGGCAGGCCCGCGAGCGTACCGCGTTGGAAGCCGCGGCACTCCGCGCGCAGCGGGCAGAGCAAGCACTTGGGCGACGCCGGGGTGCAAACCACGGCTCCGAGTTCCATCAGCGCCTGGTTGAAATCGCCGCGCTCGCCGGGTTGGACCTGGCGGATCCATTCGTCCGCCAAGTTTTGCAACGATCTCCTGGTCGCCGTCTTCGTCACGTCCCGGTGATCGTCCTCTAGTCGCGTCGCGACGCGGACTACATTGCCGTCTAGGACCCCGTGCGGAAGGTCGAATGCAATGGAAGAGACGGCTGCCGCCGTGTAGTCGCCGATGCCGGGGAGGTCGCGGATCGGCTCGTACTCTTTGGGAAACTCCCCGTGGTGTTCCTCGACGATGCGCAGAGCCGCAGCCTGAAGCTGTCGCGCTCGCCGGTAGTAGCCCAGGCCCGCCCAGGCCTCCAGCAACTCCGCCTCCGGCGCCTGGGCCAAGTCTTCGACGGTCGGGTAGCGGGCGAGGAAGCGCTCCCAGTAGGGAATCACCGTCTCGACGCGGGTCTGCTGCAGCATGATCTCCGAGACCCAAATCGCGTAGGGATCTCGAGTCCTGCGCCACGGCAGGTCGCGCCGCCGGCCGCGGTACCACTCGATGAGCCGCGTAGAGTCGATCAGCGTCCTACTCGCCCTTGAGTACCGCCGTGCGGTAGTCGCTGTTCATCTCGCCGATAAACTTGACGCTGATGCCCTTCGGACACGCCGCTTCGCAGTCGTACGTGTTGGTGCAACTGCCGAAGCCTTCGGCGTCCATCTGCTCGACCATCGCCTTGGCTCGGCGGTAGCGCTCCGGCTGTCCTTGCGGGACATGCGCCAGATGCGCCATCTTCGCCGCAGTAAATAGCGATGCGGAGGCGTTCTTGCACGTGGCTACGCAAGCCCCGCAACCGATGCACTGGGCCGCGTCGAAGGCGGTATCGGCCTCGGGCTTGGGAATCGGGATCAAGTTGGCGTCCGGCGTTCCGCCCGTGTTCACTGAGACGTAGCCGCCCGCCTGTACAACGCGATCGAACGCCGAGCGATCGACCACCAAGTCCCGCAAGACAGGAAACGCCGTCGCCCGCCAAGGCTCCACCACAATCACGTCTCCGTCTGAGAAGCTGCGCATGTGCAATTGGCAGGTCGTCGTGTGGCGCGCGGGCCCGTGCGGCGTCCCGTTGATCACCAGCGAGCACATGCCGCAAATCCCCTCGCGGCAGTCATGGTCGAACGCGATCGGGTCTTTGCCGCCTTCAATCAGCTCCTCGTTGACGTAGTCGAGCATCTCCAGGAAGCTCATGTCCGGAGAGATGTCGCGAGCCTCATAGGTTTCAAGGCTTCCCGAATCGTTCGCGTCCTTCTGCCGCCACACTTTCAGAGTGATGTTCATGGCTACTTGTAGCTCCTGGTGGCCAGTTGCACGTTCTCGAACTCCAGCTCTTCCTTGTGCATCACGGGCGTCTCGTTTTCGCCCTTGTACTCCCATGCGGATACGTGCGAGTACTCCTCGTCGTTGCGCATCGCTTCGCCGTCTTCGGTTTGATGCTCCTCGCGGAAGTGGCCGCCGCAGGACTCGTTACGGTTCAACGCGTCCCGGCACATCAACTCGCCGAACTCGAGGAAGTCCGCCACGCGCCCGGCGTACTCAAGCGACTGGTTGAGTTCCTCGCCCTCGCCCGGCACGCAAACGTTCTCCCAGAACTCTTCCCGAATCGCCGGAATCTCGGCAATCGCTTCTTCCAGCCCCTTCTGGTTGCGGGCCATGCCGCACTTTTCCCAAATCAGCTTGCCGGCCTGCTTGTGGAACGACATCGGCGTTCGCTTGCCGTTGATCGAGAGCAGTTTGTCGACTTGGCCGGTAGTCGCCGCTTCGGCCGCCGCAAACTCGGGATGATCGGTTGGGTGCAGCGGCGGGTGCTGCCCGGCCAGGTAGTCGCCGATCGTGTACGGCAACACAAAATAGCCGTCCGCCAACCCTTGCATCAGCGCGCTCGCTCCGAGTCGGTTCGCCCCGTGGTCTGAGAAGTTCGCCTCGCCGATCACGTGCAGACCGGGAATCGTCGACATCAGGTTGTAGTCCACCCACAGCCCGCCCATCGTGTAGTGCACGGCGGGGAAGATGCGCATCGGGCGCTCGTACGGGTTCTCGTCGGTAATGCGCTCGTACATCTCAAACAGGTTGCCGTAGCGCTGCTCGATCGTATCCCTTCCCAGGCGCGCAATGGCGTCGCGGAAGTCGAGATAGACGCCGAGTCCGGTGGGTCCCACGCCGCGCCCGTCGTCGCAAGCCTCCTTGGCCGCGCGCGACGCGATGTCGCGAGGCGACAGGTTGCCGAAGCTCGGATACTTGCGTTCCAGATAGTAGTCGCGCTCGTCCTCCGGAATCTGTGAAGCGGGCCGGTTGTCGCCCTGCTTCTTCGGAGCCCAAACCCGTCCGTCGTTGCGCAACGACTCGGACATGAGCGTGAGCTTGGACTGATGCTCGCCCGAGACCGGGATGCACGTCGGATGGATCTGGGTGTAGCAAGGGTTTGCGAAGGCCGCGCCCTTCTTGTAAGCCCGATAGGCGGCCGAGACGTTCGAGCCGATCGCGTTCGTCGAGAGGAAGAAGACGTTGCCGTATCCTCCCGTCGCCAACACGACTGCGTGACCGGACCAACGCTCGGTTTCTCCCGTGATCAAGTCGCGTGTGATGATGCCGGCCGCTCGTCCGTCAATCGTCACGAGCTCCTGCATCTCCGAGCGCACGTGCATCGTCACCGCGCCTTTGGCGATCTGGCGCTCCAAAGCCTGGTAGGCGCCGAGCAGCAGTTGCTGCCCCGTTTGGCCCCGCGCGTAGAACGTTCGCGAGACCTGAGCCCCGCCGAAGGAACGGTTGTCGAGCAGCCCGCCGTAGTCGCGCGCAAACGGCACGCCCTGCGCCACGCACTGGTCAATGATGTTGTTGGCTACCTGGGCGAGGCGGTAGACGTTGGCTTCGCGCGAACGGAAGTCGCCGCCCTTCACCGTGTCGTAAAACAGCCGGTAGATCGAGTCGCCGTCGTTCGGGTAGTTCTTCGCTGCGTTGATCCCGCCCTGCGCCGCAATCGAGTGCGCTCTGCGCGGCGAGTCCTGGAAACAGAAACAGTCGACTTGATAGCCGAGTTCCGCCATCGTGGCCGCCGCCGACGCGCCCGCCAACCCCGACCCCACCACAAGAACCTTGTACTTGCGTTTGTTGGCCGGGTTGACCAACTTCATGTGCCCGCGGTGCAGATCCCACTTCTGCTCGATCGATCCGCTGGGAATGCGTGCGTCTAGTTTCATCCTAAAAACTCCCCTGCGCAGGCTCGATCAGCCCCACTAGACACGCGAATGGGATCGAGATGTTTCCGATGACGACCAACAGCGCCAGCATCCGGCCGCCCGCGTCGATCCCCTCTTGCCAGGTCAACTTCCGCAATCCCACCGTTTGGAACGCGCTGGCGACGCCGTGGTAGAGGTGGAATCCCAAAAAGCCCATCGCGATGACGTAGAGTCCGGCCACGAGCGGCTTCTGGAATCCGAGAACGAGCATCGAGTACACGTCGTGGCGCCCCGCCGCGTCCACTAGCCGGTAGCTGTCCGGATCCGTCCACCCCAATGTGAAGTGCGCCAGGTGGTAGAGCACGAAGGCCAGCAGCGCCAGGCCCGTGAGCAGCATCGAGCGCGAGGCGACCGTTGCGTCGATGGGCTTGTCCACCTCGTACCGTTGCACCCGCGCCGCCCGATTCCTGGCGCGCAGCTTGGCGTTCGCCCAGAGGTGGACGCCGAACATCAACAACAGTCCGGACCGAGCGGCCCAAAGCGGTCCCGGCATGCCCTTGAGCATGGCGGCGTAGTCGTTCATCGCATCCGGGCCGACGAAAACCTGTAGATTCCCCAAGAGATGGATCAGAACGAACCCGCCCAGCGCCGCGCCGGTCGCCGCAACCATCGTCTTTAGCCCTAGGGTCGTCTTGAAAACGCCAGACGGCAAACCCATCGCGTCCTCCCCGCTCTTCCGCAGATTCTCAATCTATACAACGACCATTCGGCCGCAAAAGCTGAGGCCGACGTTTCTCGGTGGAATTGTTTGCCGACCCCGACGGGGCGTCGACAGTCTACTTCTCGACTTCTTTCTTGTGGATGATCTCGTCGATCAGTCCGTAATCTTTGGACTGTTCCGAGTTCAAGATGAAGTCTCGTTCCACGTCCGCGTCGATGCGTTCCCGCGGCTGTCCGGTAGCGTCCGACATGATCTGGTTCAGCGACTCGCGCATGCGCAGAATCTCTTTAGCGTGGATGTCGATATCCGTCGCTTGACCCGCCAAGCCCGACATCGAGGGTTGGTGCAGCAGGAACCGCGAGTGCGGCAGTGCGTAGCGCTTGCCCTTGGCTCCGGCCGCCATCAGCACCGCCGCCATCGAAGCTGCTTGTCCCACGCACACCGTCGTGATGTCCGGGCGAACGAACTGCATCGTGTCGTAGATCGCCATGCCCGCCGTAATCGAGCCGCCCGGCGAGTTGATGTAGAGCCAGATGTCGCGCTCCGGGTTCTCAGCTTCCAGAAACAGCAACTGCGCCGTGACGAGATTCGCGATCGTGTCGTCGATCGGATAGCCGAGAAAGATGATGTTGTCTCGCAGCAGGCGCGAGTAGATGTCGTAGGCGCGCTCGCCGCGGCTCGTCTGTTCGACCACCATCGGGACCAGTCCGCTCACGGGGCTGGGGATGGTGCTGTGCGTAGGGATGTCGGGCATTCCGTTTCCTTGCGTCATGTCTCTCTTCACCTTACCGAACCGAGATCGGCGTCCCTCTCGCTCGCTAGGCTTTCTTCCCCGGCTCGAGCGCCTCTTCGTAGTAGTCCTTCTTTTCCTCTTCGCCTTCCTCGCCTTCTTCAGGCGGGTCGACCTTGGTCGACTGGTCAAACAGGAACGTCATCGTTCGCTGATTCACGTAGTGCGATTCGATCCGGTCGAGCGTGCCGTCCTCGGCCAATTTCTTGCGCGCCGCTCCCAGCGTAATCTGGTTGCGTTTGGCGTAGGCTTCCACCTCGCCGTCAATTTCGCTGGAGTCGACTTCGATGGCTTCCGCCTCGGTAATCCGCTCGAGCACCAATCCGGCCTTCACGTCGCGGATCGCTCCGTCGCGCTGGGAGTCCCGCATCTGCGACCAGTCGATCGTCGACGGGTCGACCCCCTGTCCGGCGAACATGCGAGCCGTCCGCTCCAGTCGCGTCGTAATCTGTTGGTCGATCAGCTTCTCGGGGATTGCGAAGTCATGCTGCGCGACCAGCGCGTCAATGATCTTCTCGTCTGCGTCCGAGCGCGCTTGACGGCGCTTCTGCTCGAGGATCTCTTCGCGAACACGGGTCTTAAGCTCGTCCAAGGTTTGGAAGTCGCCCACGTCGGCGGCGAAATCGTCGTCCAGTTCGGGCAGTTCCTTCACGCGGATGCCCGAGATCTTTGAGTGGAACGGGATCTTCTTGCCCGCCAGCTGCTCGTTGCCGAAGTCCTCGGGGTACTCGACCTCAAAATCCACCTCGTCGCCCGGCGACTTGCCGAGGAACGCTTCGGTGAATCCGGCCATCGTCTCTTCGCCGCCCACCAAGATGGTCGTCTCGCTCTGGTCGATCGCCGGTGCGCCTTCCACTTCCTCGCTCTTCAGCGAGACCACTGCGATGTCTCCGTCCTCAATCGGACGCGGGTCCAGGTTCTTGAAGCTCGCCTGCTGGTCGCGAATGCGTTCCAGTTCCTGGTCGACGTCTTCGTCGGTCGCTTCCGGATCGGCGTAAGGAATCGACAGGCTCTTGTAGTTGCCCAGCTCGAAGTCCGGAATCATCTCAAACGCGGCCTTGAAGGTCAGCGGCTCGCCGTCCTCGAACTTCACGTCGGTCACGTTCGGAGTCCCGATGACGTGGTAGTCCTCCTCCTGCGCTTGCTTCCAGAAGTAGCGTCCGACCAGCGTCTCCACCACCTCGGCGCGAATCTCGGCGCCGAAGCGGGTCTCAATCACTTTGTCGGGAGCTTTCCCGGGTCGGAAACCGGGAATTCGGACCTGCTTTCGATAGCCCTTGAGGACTTTCTGGGTCTCTTTCTGGACTTCGTCCCAGGGGACGCTCAGTTCCAGTTCGCCTTGTGTTACGTCTTTGTCAGCCAACGGTTTCTACGCTTCCTTGTTGATAAATCGGGTGAATTCCCATCTTACCGTAGGGGCCGGTCCCCCCGTATTTGCCTCGCGACCCAGTCCAACCACAAGAGCGACCCGCGGGGACTGGCACATCAAGGCCTCAACTCCCGCCGAGACCACGATGAGTGCTGCCTGTCCCCAGCCGACTACCAATGCCCAACCCACCCGCTCTTCGAACCCAATCCAACCACGAACGCTGACCGCGGCGTCCTCAGCCGACCAGAAAAGCCTCGCTCGCTCGCCTCTACAGCGTCTTCAAGAACCGAATCGCCGCTTCATACTCCGGGAACTTCCGCTCCTCGGCTTTGAACCCGCGCGAATGGACGCATCTCCGCCCGTCCCGGTACTCCACCGGATGCTTCAAGTGCAGCATTTCATGGAAGAGGACGTAGCGCGTCACGTACTCCGGCGTGCCTGCTTCATCGAGCAGACTGCTCAGCACGATGGCGTCGTGCGCCGGATCGTAGTGCCCCAGTAGACGCTTGGATGAGTTCGGGCTCCACCCGATCCGAGGCTTCTTCAGCGCCCCGTCGAAGTACGCGCCGTTCAACTCGTCGAACATCTTGTCCAAGTCGTAGGTGCGCCCCTGAGGATGCCGGAACTGTTTGCGCCCCCGGCTGCGACGGACGTTCATGGCCCGTTCGCGAACCTCTTCTCGGTTGATAAACCTGCGGTACCGCTCAGCGATTTCCTCAGGAGGCTGCTTGCGATAGAGCTTGCTCAGCAGCACCCAGGCCAGCGATTCGTGGATCTGGGGAGGCGCCTGCTCCAATTGATCGGAGATCTTGACGGAAATGCACCGGTGCCCCGCCTCCAGCCGAATCTTGGAGTCGAGATTCGCATACGGCCGGAACCGGACGTCAAACTCCGGCGCCGGCGTGCGCGGCTTAATCTGCCGAAACACGCGCCGATACACGTCCTCGACCGATTCAAAAGGAAGAACGCCCTGCACCATAGAAGGAAACTCCTACGATACCGGACCCTTGGCCAGTCGTTCCCACTCCCCGGCGCCGCTCTCGACTTCGTCTCGCGGTAGGCCGCCCGCTTCCAACTCCTCGTCCGTCTTCTCAAGCAGACGCTGGTAGAGTCCGCGTCCCAACGCCCACGTCGGGTCGTCCGCTGCGACGACCTTCGCCACGGCGTACAGCGCGTCCTCCGCCTCGCCAAACCGCTCGGCCTTCTCCCAATAGAGCGGGAGCAGCCGGGCCGACTCGATCGGGACTCCCGGCCCGTCCAGGGACCGCGCCAGCTCCTCAATGTCCATCAGGAACCCTTCCAGCCTGGGGGCGCCCGGACCGCAAAAGACCTCCAGGTAGAGTCGCAGCGCCTTCCGCCGTCGCTCCAGCGCCTCGTCCGGCTCGTCGAGAGCCTCGCGGATCTTCGCCTCTTCCGTCAGCAGCTTGGCCGCCATCGCGACTTGTTCGGGACCCAGCAGCCCGGAACGCATCGTCGCCACCAGGTCCTCGGCCGACTGCGAATCGATGAAATCCGCGTCCGCTGCTAGAAACGTCTTGTAAGCCCGGCGAATCATGCCGAGCGCTTCCTCATACTTTTGCTCCTGCTCGTGGTTGAGGATGCGCCGCAGCAGGATGAAGAACTGCTCGATCAGC
>Ga0209273_10000194_pt1 | contig 105110 bp, 95 predicted proteins | sample tdAd471_FD_187126 | JGI IMG/M metagenome (GOLD analysis project Ga0209273, IMG submission 187126) | Marine sediment microbial communities from the Atlantic coast under amendment with organic carbon and nitrate - tdAd47.1 (SPAdes)... | ecosystem: Environmental > Aquatic > Marine > Coastal >... | reverse complement strand
CAGAGGAAGATTGGGTATGGATAGATGTAGAGCCGTTGATTTCAGAGGAGGTCTGGGACCAGGTACAGACAACACTCAAAGCTAGCTCAACCGGGAAGCGCATCGCCCGCAAACCTGCCAAGCATATCTTCTCGGGCGTCACGTATTGCGAGTGTGGCGGAGTCATGCGGGTGCCATACAACAATCCCAAGTATGTCTGCACAAAATGCAAGGCGAAGATCCCTGTGGAAGATCTGGAGGCGATCTACCGCAACGAACTAGAGAATTTCCTCCTCTCCGAGGACCATATCGCTGAATACCTCCATAAGGCCAATGACACTGTCAAAGACAAGATGGACCAACTGAATATCCTTCTCAAGGAACAGAAATCAATACAAAAGAAGATCGATAAAACCTACCAGCTCTATCTGGACGACAAGATTTCCTCAGACGGGTTCGGGGTACAGTGCAAACCGCTAGAAGATCGAATGGCTCAACTTAATGAGGAAATACCCAAGCGCCAGAGTGAGCTCGATCTTCTCAAGATTGATAACCTGGCAGCCCATTCTGTGCTCGATCAAACCACTGACCTAGCACAGCGTTGGGACCAGATGTCGAAGGAAGACCAGTATGGAATTGTTGAAGCTATTACTGAAAGTATTGTTATTAAAGACAAGGAGATAGCCATAAACTTCCACTACCTCCCCTTTTTTATAAATATGACAACTAAGCAACGCAACAACAGGGATTCATTGCAGCTATCAGCTGGAAACTGGCTGGATAGCGGACACGATGGTTGGCCCGAGTTATGGTGATGGATCTGGCCTCAAGCGGTTCGCGCAGTACCTCCAGGGCTCGTCCTGTAAACTCAGGCAGCTCATCAAGAAACAGCACTCCGCGATGGGCCAGGCTAACCTCGCCGGGTAGCGCCCGTGCGCCGCCGCCAACTAGACTTGCTGGTGTCGCTGTGTGATGGGGACAGCGCAGAGGAGGCTGGTAAAAGTCGGTAAGTTCAAGTTTGAGGTTTGCCACCGAGCGAAGTGCAGCTACTTCAAGTGCCTCATTCTCATCCAGTTCGGGCAATATCCCCGGCAGGGCACTGGCTAAAAGTGTTTTACCGGTGCCAGGTGGCCCTTTCAATAAAAGATTGTGGCCACCTGCGGCTGCAATCTGCAGGGCGCGTTTGGCAAGCGCCTGGCCTTTGATGTTTGCAAGATCACGGAAGCCTTGTTGGCCTTCGCCGTCGCCTGTTGGGCCGAAGGTTTGTTGTGGACAGACAGGTAGCCCTGCGCCGTCGGCCAGCATTTGCAGCACACCCTGCAGCTCACCTGCATAGCCGGACCGGCAGCCTTTTACCAGGCCAGCTTCGCTGCGATTGGCAGCCGGAACCACCAGCTCACGGTTGCTTTCCCGGGACCGGATTGCAGCAGGCAGTACGCCGCTGACACCTCGGAGCTCGCCTCCCAGCGCCAACTCTCCGAGGAATTCATACTTCGCCAACCGCTCCGCCGGCAACTGATCGGAAGCTGCCAGAATGCTCAGGGCGATTGCCAGATCATAGCGACCTCCTACCTTGGGAAGCTCGGCGGGTGCCAGGTTAACCGTGACTCGCCGGGCAGGAAATTCCAGGTTGGCATTCAGTATTGCACTGCGTACCCGTTCGCGGCTCTCCCGCACGGCGGTTTCCGGCAATCCTACTATCGCCAGCCCCGGCAAACCGTTGGAAATGTGAGTCTCCACCGTGACCAGAGGTGCTTCGACGCCTACCAGTGCCCGTGAATAAACCCTTGCCAGCGACAACATCCACTCCCTTGGCAGTTGCTTAAGTTGGTCTTCCCTTAACAATTGGAAAACGGATTATTTCCCGAATCATTCCAGCTTCAGGAGTCTATTTAATAAATAGACCAAACCTGGTTGCCATGCCAGCTGGCTGCCCATTTTCACTGCTAATAGCCTGACGCAGAGCAACAGCCGAAGAACCATCAAGCATCTGTCGGATGTTGGATTCAGGAGACCTCTGACTAATAATGGAAATACTCTGGCCTGAAGGCGAGTTTACTGACAAGGCGCATTGCCGCCAGCATGCGGCGGCCTGCCAAGGCAAAGTAAAGAAGGCAGCAGGCGCGCCTGAAGGAGGGGGGCTGATAACGTCGCGCAGACCTGGCCACTCATTTGTTTTATTAAACATCGAGGCAAAAAAAGGCCGCCTGAAGGCGGCCTTTTCCATCTTGCTTAAGACTATCGACTTACTGGCCCGCAGTGGCAACCATGTAGTCAACGATAGCCCGCAGGTCTTCGTTAGTGCAGTTGAAACACAGACCTTTGGCTGGCATGGCATTCACACCGTTGATTACGTTAGCCATGATGGCATCCATTCCTTTCTCCATCCGGGCAGTCCAGTCGTCAGGATTGTTCGGATTGGGAGCGCCGCCGGCACCAGAATTGTGGCACGCGAAGCAGGATGCCATGTAAGCCTGCTGGGCATCAAACCCGTCAGTCAGTTGAGCCAGCAGCAGAGGTTCTGCGTTGTTGTCATCAGCAAATATAGAACCACTTAAAACCAGTGCGGAAATCGCCAGGCCAGCTTTTATCACTTTGATTAAATCAGTCACATTTAGCTCCTTACATTTCAAAAAAAGTTACTATCCAGATCGAGGGCTAATGGCCCCTCTCATTGTAATCCGTTGCTACTGGCCGCCTTCGACCATGTAATCAATCAATGAACGAATGTGTTCATCGGTGCAGTCCATACACAGGCCACGGGCCGGCATGGCACCTACGCCATTGATGGCATTGGCCATTACTGCCTCCATACCTTTGGCCATTCGTTCGCCCCAGGCATCGGCATCGCCGCTAACCGGCGCACCCGCTGCACCAGTACCGTGACAGGCAAAGCAGCGGAGCTGGTAAGCACCGGCAACATCAAAATCATTCGCCGCTGGCACCGCCGCGGCAGCTGGCTCGGGTTCAGTCGCAGCCACCGGTGCCGGGGCTGCAGCAGCCGGTTGTGAAACGGCTGCCGTGCCTGGCGCGTCGGTACACGGATCCCCGGCCAGACAGACTTCTCCGACTGGTGCAAGATTGCTGGAAATTCTGCCGGTATCGGACTGCGCCCAGACCAAAGAGGCAGAAAATCCTAATACTCCCAACAGGGTCAGTACCCTGGCTATCAAACTGATCGATTCGCTTGGTTTGAGATACACCTTGTTCACCTTTCTTTCTAGTTGCCGTTTCTATCTAAGTACCGTTTCTATCTAAGTACCGTTTCTATCTAAGTACCGTTTCTATCTAAGTACCGTTTCTATCTAAGTACCGTTTCTATCTAGGTACCGCTTCTACCCAGCTGCCGTTTTAACCTAGTTCCCGAATTAATCCGGTTCACCCTGACTCTTTTTAGCTGTTATCAGCTGAATGCCGACTTAACCAGATCCTATACTGCGTCCAGTCGCATTTTCCTGCGTCGCAATCAACTGACCCGACAGGGAGTGACCAGAAGTTACAAGAGCCAGGTCAATTGCATGTTCCAGGCAAGGTATCAGGAACGCGCACAGCCTACCGGGTTTGTGAATTCCACGCTAATCCGGTCAGGCAAAAGCGGCGGGATTATACCCTTTTCGCAATCGCTTCGAAACATTAGCCAGGTTCTAGTTCTTGAAAATTAACCGGAAAATGTGAAAAACCGGCAACCTGTTGGCGTTTTCGATACCTCGAATGCAGCGAGTCAGGGTTCAATCAGCAGATTGATAGGATTCTGGTGAAAATACAGCTCACCCGGCTGCTCTTCGAGGCCATAACCAACATAAAAATTGACCACTACCTGCTCGATTCCAAGGTCCTGAGTGACCAGATTTTGTGCAATAGAAACCAGCTCAATGTTCTCAAGGGCCTTCTCCGCCGCCTTGATGAGCGGCTCCCGGGAAGGGTCGTATGCAATCCACTGGTCCGACTGGTTTTTCAACAGAAAATCACCCTCTATGAGCGCCCCGAGCACCAGAAAGCCAGGTTTGCCCACATGATCAGGGTCCACCACTATGCGGGCACTGATGTCCAATGATTGATCGGGTTTAAACCGGTTACCGTAACTGTTACCGTCATCAGCACTGACCCCGCCAAAGAACATCGCCTCCGCCTGTGTGCCCAACAGGCTGACTCCCGCCTGCAGATCGCTCCGGTCGCCAGTAGAGAAAGTTAAGCTGAGTTGATAGGGGCCCACTACTTCTGCGCAGCTGGATGACTCGTCGTAGGTATTGCTGAGAAGGTAATAAGTTCCAGCGGAAAGGTTGTGCGTCAACCTGGCATCGCAGTTCAGACCGCTATTGTCATCGAGATCGAGAATACGCAATTTTTCATCAGCCAGCAGGATCACCGAGTCGAGGCTTCCAGAGCGCATATCGATAGTCAGCTCTGTCGGTTCCGTCAGGACGAGACGTCGTACATCGATGAAACTGAGGTCGTCGCCACCCACCATCAGGTCCCGCACCGTGCAGTCTCCACTGCTCAGACTGTCGCTGGTGGATCCGAAATAGACGGGCAGCACCTGACAGTTGTCCAGCCCGCCGTACAGAGCATTGGTACCATCAATATCATCCTGCTGCAGACCATCTATGTCACCAATAGTGGAATTCATGATGGCGTCCACCTCATCGTCATGGCCCAGACCGATAACATGGCCCAGCTCATGCAATACTACTCGCCTCAGATCAAGCGGGTTGGTTCTGGTGCCCAGCAGGAAGGGCGAAATCGGTCCATCGAAAATCTCAAAGACCTTGCCCTCATTTACGACGATATCTGCACTGAGTATATCGGGTGGGCCGAGAACAGAAGGCTCGAAATCACGCAATGTTACTGCAATAGTACTGGACCCGAACGAGGAGCCACAGACGTTACTGGTAAAATCGATGCTGTTACTCAGGTCATTCAGGCAGGGATTGCGATATTCTTCTCGAACCACGAAGTTGAAATCGGTCTGGCTGTTCCATTCATCGAGGGCTTCCAGTACCGCATCGTTCCAGGGAATAAGGCGATTGGAAAATCCTTCCAGTGCGGTATAGAACTCCGTTTCGCCACCCTGCCACTTACTGCCATCGATCTCATAGGCTGTCGACGGAACAGTCTGCAACATCAAAGCTAAAAGTGACAAAAACCTGATTCGCATTCGACTTCTCTTTCTCTTTCTCTTTCTCTTGCTCTTGCTATTTCTCTTGCTCTTGCAACTACTACCAGTAACTGCCGCCCATACCTTCCACCGGTAACTGATACTTGTAACTGGCGCCACTAACTGTTCCGATTTACGTGAAAAACCAATCCAGTTTTATTGCCCGATCGGCGTTTGCAACGGAGAATACAGTATCTCGGTGAACTAGGACCGGTGGCTGACGCAAAAATCACTGCCGGTAAGAGCCATCAAGAATAGCCTGCCACCAGGGCTCGTTGTCCAGGTACCATTGCACAGTTTTACGCATGCCGGAATCAAAGTCTTCCTGTGGCTGATAACCGAGTTCGCTGGATATCTTGCTGGCGTCGATGGCATAACGGGTATCGTGACCCGCCCGATCTTCAACATAGGTAATCAGACTGTCAGCCGGTGTTCCGCTGACACAGGGGCTAGCGGGAAAACGTTCTGCCAGACGGTCATCACTGGCAAAGGACTCATCGACAATCTTGCATAACAGCCGCACGGTGTCGACATTGGCCCATTCATTGTTACCGCCGATATTATAACACTCGCCTGTCCTGCCCTTGTTGATGATCAAATCTATGCCACGACTATGGTCATCCACATACAACCAGTCGCGGATCTGCTGCCCGTCACCATAAATCGGCAAAGACTTGCCCTGCAGAATATTCAACAAGCACAGGGGAATCAGCTTTTCCGGAAAATGCAACGGCCCGTAGTTGTTGGAACAGTTGCTAGTGGTCACCCGTAATCCGAACGTATGGTGGTATGCCCGAACCAGATGGTCCGATGCAGCCTTGCTGGCGGCATAGGGAGAGTTGGGCGCATAAGCATTGGACTCGGAAAAAGCCGGATCGTCAGCCTTCAAGGTGCCATAGACTTCATCCGTAGAAACATGATGGAACAGGTGCTGGTCAGTCTGATGTTCTTCCAGCCAGTATTGTTTGGCTGCTTTCAACAAGTTGTGAGTACCAACAACATTGGTTTCGATAAATGCATCCGGGCCGGTGATCGAACGGTCCACGTGACTCTCTGCCGCGAAGTGAACCAGGTTCGTTACCTGTTCTTCCCGTAACAAATTCAGTATCAGCTCATAGTCCCGGATATCGCCATGAACAAAACGGAAATTGTCCCGCTTTCTAAAGGGTGCCAGGTTGCTCAGATTTCCTGCATAGGTCAATGCGTCCAGCACAACGACTCTATCCTGCGGATAAGATGCCATCCAGTACTTGACAAAATTGGCACCAATGAAGCCGGCGGCACCCGTTACCAGCAAGTTTTTCACAATTCTAATTCTCCCATGTTATTAGGGAACCTCTGATTAATTATGGATATACTCTGCGGGACTCTGTCGGAAGAACTCACTGCCTTCGTTGCCTTGGCAGGCCGACGGCAATGCCCCTTGTCAGTAACCTTGTCTGGAGGCCAGAGTATATCCATAATTAATCAGAGGTTCCTAAGTGATTCCATACCGCGTGTTCTTCGCATTCCTTCTCCAGCGAGCAATTCTATAGACTCCACCAATCAGGCTACGTCTGCGATTTCTTTAAGTTCGACTATTACCCTGCGCAACTCGGACCGCCAATGTACAGCTGCAATAGCAAAGCGATCGTAACTGGCCGACTTGTCCAGTACGCTGTAACCAGGGCGGACCGCTGGTGTCGGGTATTCCGACGAGCTGATGGGCTCAACAGGAATAGCCTCGTTTAACAGTCCAACCTGCAGCGCCTCTTCCTGTATGGCCACAGCAAAATCATACCAGCTGGCAACACCGGCATCAGACCAATGAAAAACACCTTTGGATTCGCCACACACGATCACTGACTCGATCAGGCGCGACAGCGAATGGGTAGAGGTTGGTGTGCCAACCTGATCGGCGACAACCCTTAGCTGATCCCGTTCAGCCATCAGCCGTAACATGGTAGTGAGGAAGTTGGATTGATAGCGTGAATATAGCCAGCTGGTGCGAATAATGGTCGACTTGTCAGGGTGCAGTCGCTTTATCGCAGCTTCACCCTCCAATTTTGAAAAACCGTACTGGCTAACTGGTGAAGTGGCATCTTCCGGCGCATAGGGTTTGGCAGATCTGCCATCAAACACGAAATCGGTGGAAAGGTGAATCAGCCTGCAATCATTTGCGGCAGCCCATTCTGCCACATGCGCCGCACCATCGCGATTAACCCGCAATGCCTGGTCAAACTCGCTCTCAGCTTTGTCCACCTTGGTATAGGCGGCGGCATTTATTACAACCTGGGGAGCAAGGCCTGTCAGTTTTTTGGTCAGCTGTTCGGGTTGGCAGATATCCAGCGACGATCGATCGAAACAATGTAGTTTAACAGGAAATTGAGCAACAACTGCCGCTTCATTGGAGATCGGTATATCTCGAATGCCGCTATCCTGTTGCCAGTCGGCGGCGATTGTTCTTCCCAGTTGGCCACCGGCACCTAATAGTACGACTGGTGCCGAACTCAAGGAAACAGCTCCGCTTCTTTCAAAGAGGGTGCGTTCTGATCTTTATCCGACAAGATCGGTTGACCGTCAATCAGCGGCCATTGAATGCCAATGGATTCATCATTCCAGATCAAACTACGATCATCGACCGGAGAATAATACTCGGTACACTTGTATACAATCTGAGCCATCTCACTGGTGACATAAAAGCCATGAGCGAAACCCGGCGGCACCCAAAGCTGCAACTTGTTTTCCTCAGAAAGTGTGACACCAACCCATTGTTCGAAAGTCGGAGAGGATTGGCGGAGGTCGACGACCACATCGAATATTTCCCCTTCGGTGACACGGATCAACTTTCCCTGTGGTTTATTCAACTGATAATGCAACCCTCGGAGAATGCCCTGGCCAGACCTGCTGTGATTGTCCTGCACAAAATCCAGCTGGAGACCACGCGCCTCGAACCAGGATTTGCGAAAAGTTTCCAGAAAAAATCCACGGTTATCGCCATGCACTACCGGCTCGAGAACAAGCACTTCTGGAATGGCGGTTTCTGTGATCTTCATTGTAAAAATTACTAGTGTCCGTCCAGGATCTTCAGCAGGTATTGACCGTAACCACTTTTTTCCAATGGCGCAGCAAGCTGCCGCAGCTGGTGATCATCGATGAAACCCTGGCGCCAGGCAATCTCTTCAGGACTGGCAATCTTCAACCCCTGGCGTTCTTCCAGTACCCGGATAAAGTTGGCTGCATCAAGCAGTGACTGCACGGTACCGGTGTCCAGCCAGGCAGTGCCACGACCAAACAGCTCCACCCGCAGGGCACGTCGCTCCATGTAGACCTTGTTAACATCGGTTATTTCCAGTTCGCCCCGGGCGGAAGGCTTGATGGACTTGGCGATGGAGACCACGTCATTGTCGTACATGTAAAGCCCGGTTACCGCATAGTTGGATTTGGGCTCGGCAGGTTTTTCTTCAAGATCGATGGCGATGCCCTGTTCGTCCAGCACTACTACACCATACCGTTCCGGATCGTTGACATAGTAAGCAAAGACGCAGGCACCTGAATCCTGTTCCACGGCATTCTTCAGGGTGTCTTGAATGCGATTCCCGTAAAAGATATTGTCGCCAAGAATCAAACATACCCGGCTGTTGCCGATGAACTCTTCTCCGATGATAAAGGCCTGGGCCAGGCCTTCAGGGTTTGGCTGTTCAGCGTAGCTGATTTCCAGCCCCCAGCGCCTGCCGTCCCCCAACAGTGACTGATAGGTAGTGGCATCTTCCGGGGTGGTGATAATCAGAATTTCCCGAATTCCCGACTGCATGAGTGTCGAAAGGGGATAGTAGATCATCGGTTTGTCGTAAACCGGCATGAGCTGCTTGCTCACTGAAATGGTCATCGGATGAAGCCTGGTGCCGGTGCCACCAGCCAGAATAATTCCTTTTGTCATGGTATCGCGCTGTGTCCAATAAAATTTGTCTACTATTTTACGTCAACCAGGTCTGCTAATGCAGTGTAAAATGTCTGTTGGGGATTAAAACCCAGCTCTTCACAGATCTGATGATTGCTGAATACATTGTCGGCCACCAGATTGCGATAACTGTGTATTCCCAGGCCGGTTTTTAGCAGTCCAAAACGGTTAAGTAGCCCGGCAGCCACAGCAGCCAGATAGAAAATACCCCTTGGACTGTGCCAATCGGGCTTGTCTTTGCCCATAGCCTGATAAATCGCAGCTTCGATGCTGTTCAATCGATAAGTGAGGGCGTCGGTTACCAGGTAGGTTTTACCATCCGCTTGCCCACTCTCCAGTGCCAGTAAGGCTGCCCGACATAGATCGTTCAGTCCCACCAGTGATAACTGCGTGTCCAGCTCTGGCAGTGGAGGCAGCACACCACGGTCAATCATCCTGATCATGGCTGCAAGATTACCCTTCATACCGGGCCCGTAGACATTGACTGGTCGCAGGACAGTTACTTTGAGCTGAGTATTTCGGGCGATAGAAAACAGGCTTTGTTCCGCCTGGTATTTGCTGCGCCCGTATACTGTCTGCTCCGGTTTGTTTTGTTCCGCCGCTACTGCCAGGCTGCTGCTGAAATAGATGACTTTTTCAACACCGGCTGCGACAGCCGCGGATGCCAGATTGGCAGTGCCCTCTACATTAACCGATTGCAGATACTCCCGCTGGGGGCCATCCACGTGGGCGATACCTGCCAGGTGAAGCACCGCCTGCACTCCCACCAGTGTCCGATCCAGGAATTCCGGATCAAGGATGTCGCCACTGAAATCCGCGGTGCCGAATTCATTACCGGACGTTTCAGAATCATTCTGTTGTGCCCGTGAGCGAGAAAGCTTAACCAGTGAATAACCTGCGTCGGAAAGTTGACGACAGAGCTCGGACCCAATAAAACCTTCAGCGCCGGTGACCAGAACTTTTTTGCCGGTAGCGGTCATTGAATCAATCGCCAACCCCAGGTATTGAAGAAACGCCAAGCTGAGCGGCTATACATAGCGATGTGAGATAAGCCCTTACCCGATGCATTGCCTCCAAGGTGACGGATTTTCATCCCGGGTAGATACACTACCCAGCCTCTGCTGCTCAGACGTCGGGAAAGGTCAAAGTCTTCAAAGTACAAAAAGTAGTTGTCATCGAAACCCTGAACACCGCGCAAGGCATCGGTACGGCATAACATGCAGCAGCCACTGACATGGGGAATATTACTACTGGGCCGGTCTTCAGGCAGATCATGCATCTCGTAGTGGGCAAGGCGCTCGCTGAACATTTTTTGAATCCACGGAGGACAGAAGCCGCGGGTGAACAGAGTGATTACGGAGGGATCGCGTTTGCAGAGATGCTGCTTGTCACCGTCTCCGGCTACCGCGGAAGGGCTGACCACTGCCACTTCGGGATTCTGCTCCAGGTACAGCAATCCCACCACCAGACTGTCTGGTGCCAGCTCCACGTCGGGATTTAGTATCAAATGATAGTGGTGATCATGGTTCTTGATCACCAGGTTGTGGCCCCGCCCATATCCTACATTGCCATGGCCGGTGACCAGATTCAGCACCGCATACCGGGTCTTCATGCGCCGCCTAAACTCGGCAAAATCCGCCAGGCGTAATCGTTGGTCTTCGCTGTTATCCACCAGGCTGACGTGAGTAACCACTTCCAGTCCCGCCGCCGGTAGCGTCGCCAACGCGGTCAGCAGAGACTCCAGCAGTACATGCAGTTGCCCGGTGTCAGTGTCGTAGACGACTACCGAAATGGTCAGAGTTATGGGTTCTTGATTTGCCACCTAGTTCTATTTTTCCATAGTTTGTTGGCTCTAATGAAGATTTCCTGGACCAATCACCAAACTAAGTAGCCGATATTGAACCGAAACTGACCTCAGGTAATTTCTCAAACAACGTTGTAACAAAGAAAAGCTTACCCAAACTGAACTGGCAAAGATTGTCAAGACCAGTCAATCCTGAGTGGTCAAAACGGAAGCTGGTGATCCTTCTGTTTCGATAGATCTGTTGATCAAGACATTACTCGTCTTAGGTGTATCGTCGCAAGATCTGGCAAGAACTATTCGTTTGTCACTTTACGCAGAATTTACTGCCAACTATTCCCGCACCAGGCGATCACCGAATGGTGTGGACACTATACGCATGCCGGGAGGCACATCGTCTGGACTGATCCGCCGAGGCGTGAAACTGCGTCTCGGCGTAGTGGATGGCGCCTGGGCATCACCGTTTTGCAGAGCTCTCGCCCGCAGTGCAGCAAACGGGTTGGTGGGCTCTTCCGGTTTTTCTTCGGAAACGATTACCTCACCCTCTTCTTCGACAGCCTCTTCGCGGGCGGTGATTATTGCAGGGGGAATTGGCTCACCCTTGGTAAGTTCCAGAGTAGCGATATTTGCTGCTGAGTTGCAGCTAACTCCCCGATCTCTATACTCAACACAGGAAGAGCTGTTGGGATACTGGATGGATATCCGACCCGGATTGACGTCCACCACAGAATACTGGCTGAATCCTTCGATTCGGGTGTTACGTCCTTCCTCCGCCGCTACTACAACCTCACTACCGTCTCGATTCTTGAGGATCGCGCTGTAACGATCCCCGATACGAGAAGTCCCCACTAAGGTAAATTCTGGCTCGGCCTCATCACGAGGGCTGCGATTTCGCCGACTGGACTGATTCATATCACGGTCACCATCGCCACTATCATTGGCCACCTCACCAAACAACGAAAACTCTCCAGCTTCTATCGGCATTTGCTCTACATCCGAAACCTGAGCAAGCGAATAGCTGGCTGAAAAGCCCAAGAACAACATAACGCCTTTCGGAAACGAGCAGAAATTACTCAGAGTTTTCCCCGCTATCTTGAACATATATTCTACCATTGTCTTGGTGCCAGATTCCTTATTAATCATTGAATTCCAGCAGATCGCAATTTCCCAGAGCCTAATTTCAACTACACGACCAATAATTCGCTTTTTTAACTGACTAGAAATCTTATCGAAGGTTCGAGGCCTGTTCGAATACTGTCAGAGGTAAGTAAACAATCGCCCGGCCAGCTTTACTTCCATTTCAATCTGTGACTGAAAAAGGGATAGTAACAACTAACTACGACATAACTGTCCCACGTGAAAAGTCTAACAAAAGTTTCGTCAATTTTCTGCACCATTCCACAATTCCATGAAATTTCGTCACTATAACAAACAGATTGATCTTGCAGATGACAGTCGTGTGCCGCATAGAGCAGCTGCTCTTGTCAAACGTACTCCCAGCAAACAATTTAATCGATGGTTTGATGAATTCAGCAAGGAACTATGCCTTACACAAATACTACTTACTAGAAATTGAAACTCAAACCAAACTCAATAGAAGTATCGTTGTTAGTAAACAACTCTATATTACTCTGCTGTTCTTGATAAAACAGGTTTACTTGGAATGAAGCTCTATTGGAAATTGGTTTTCGATACTGAAAAAATAAATAGCTCCGATCAATTGACCTTTTTGCGCCATTTGCGAGGATAGGGCTGTAGGTTTGCCGATCATCGTAATCAGTGTAGCTTAATTGCCCTAATAGTTCTCCGGCACCTAATTCAAGGCGCCAAGTCAAGTTTGCCTGCCAGCCATTCCTATCGCCTCCTGGTCGCCCCCTATCCAGTGCCATATTGCTTAGCAAGCCTAGTTCAAAAATCAATTGTTGAGTAATGTCAAGCCACTTGAACGGGCACGAGAATCCTGCACCGAGCTTGCTTTCCACAGCATTCAGCTCACTCCTTTCATGATAAGACTGGTGTTGGAGTGCCAAATCGTAATACGGGTCACATTTACCACTGCTTCTAGATTGAAACCTTACGATTCCTTCACTTGCTGTATATAGAGGCGTTCCACCGAATAATAGGTGGGTCAAGCCGGCATTGAATTGCCAGCTATTATCTCTTCTAGGACGAATGAAGCCGTAATTTAGTTTCAGTTGCAGTATATCTGATTCTTTTTCACTGCTCACTCGTCCACTACCTTCCAACCGCAAGCTTTGCTGATGTCCTGGTTCTAGTCGACTAAGGCTTCCGCCAAACTTGAAATTTATATAGGGGCCACTGATTGGCTGAAACTCGGGATTTAACTCCAAGACTACCGGCTCGCCTGAGAGCGTCAACGTAACCTGACTGGATTCCGGCGCCGTATTCAAATTACTGTCGTACCCTGCGAGCAGATCAATTTGCAGTGTTCGTTGTAGAGTAAATGATTCCCATTCCTTTTGTCGTGTTTCTAGAAAAGGCAATAGGTTTCCCGGAAGATCCTCTCGGGACAGCAATTGACTGTTTAGTTCAATTGCTGCGAACAGGTCACCTTGTAAGAACAGTGCCTGCGCGTAGTCTATCTGTGCGGCACCATTACTAGGCTCAAGCAGAAGCGCACGCTCCAAGGATTCTAGAGATCCAGCAATATTGTTGTTGTTCAACTGTGCTGCGCCCAACAGTGCGAAATATTCTGAGCTTTCGAGACACAAAGGCAAGAGTTCGGCCAGTTCTTGCTCTAGTGAAGCCCAATTTGTTTCATTGCTTCTATAGTACTGCTGGAGGTCAGGACAGGCAAAGACGGATGTCGTAAAGAAAACACCACAGAGTATAAGTACCCAACGATGCAGCAATGATTCTCGCTTTATTGAAAATTGAAGACAACAAAATTTGCGTGCGCTAAATGCCATGGCGGCATTATCTGGGATCATCCCACCACACGCAATAATGATGGCTTAATAGAGACCTTGATTAGCAGTCAGACAGCAGCTATCCCAACCCGCCTTTGATAATCTTCAGTCTTTGTGTTTTAAGGTGCCTCTCAGGTAATTTTCTTTCAGCGGGTAGAGCGAATAACAAGTGAGGAATGCGCAATCCGCTCAGTAAGTAGCTCCCCTGAGATTCCAAGCCAAATTCACTCAACTGACGGGAAGCACATTCCCCAATCAATATCGGCTGTGCCAGTTCAGCTGTCATTTCCTGAATTCTTAACGTGATGGTAACAGTGTCACCAAGCAGTGTGTGAGTACGTCGGTTAGCGGGGCCGATCGATCCGATTAGAGCTGGTCCCTGCTCTATTCCTATACCCAGAGCCAGCGGTGAAAGCCGTGAGGGAAGATTCTTGTGTACCAGACACGGGGAAATGACTTCTTGCATTTGCTGGGCAGCAGTTAGTGCCGTTCGGGCTGATATAGAATCTTGACTGTCCCAGACTGCCAACAGCCCGTCACCCTTAAACTCTTGAATTCTTCCACCGTGTTTTTCTACGATCTCGGTAGCCTTAACAAAAAAGAAGTGCAATATCGAAGCAGACTCCTCTGGCGTCCTTGCTTCGCCAAAAGCAGCAAAATTCCTCAAGTCCGCACACAGCAGGGTTACGTCACGGCGTTTCGCGTTGATTTTGGAGCTCGGTAAACTATAAGCAATCTCCTTGGCAACATCACCCGGAAGGTAGCTGTTAAGGTTGCTGAAGACGCGGCCGCGCTCGCTTCTCAATTTTCCTTGTTCTAGCAACAGCAACATGCTCGCAGCACAGATAGAAAATACTGATGGAAAAATCCAGCCGAACCAGATTTCCATACTCATCAATAATTGTACATGCAGCCAGAAAGCAGCAACTGGAAGTAGCAGACCTGCAATAGGCAGCCCGTAAGCAGAAATTTTCTCTCGTGCACCTGCGAGCAAATATAAAAATACGCCCGCAAGAAAAACCAGCACTACCATGAAATGAGACGCGAACCTAGGCGTATAGGGAACAGTTGCGTCCAAGAGGCTTGTAAGTATTCGCGCCCACAACTCAACCCCCGGGGTCGCTCCACTATAGGGTGTAGGTATTACGTCTCCAATGCCAAACGCAGTAGCACCAACCAGCACCCAGCTATTGTCAAGTAACTCGGAATCTACTGTTTTATTCATGACGTCTATTGCTGGAATCGAGATAAAACTTTCCGGCGCTTTCCTAAAGGAAACTCGCATATTCCCATGCTCATCAAGGGGAACCGAAAAACCTGGATAACCGTTAACCTCAAGAATCTGCGCAGGACTTAATAGAGATCTGCCCGCTGACACGCTAACCGACCATTCATCATTGCCTATGCCTTGCAACAAGGCAGAGAGCGCCATGGTCGGATACGGCTGTCCGTCAACACAGATGAGTGCGGAAACATAACGAACAGCACCGTCCGTTGAAATGATTGGTGTGATATGTCCCTTTGGAACAGCGGAATAGCCTTCATGAGGCGCGACAAAATCGCTACTCTGGGGCAGCCTTGACTCGCAGCTGACACCGGTTACCGGATGAGTCAACATGCCGGTCTTCAATTCTTGTGATGAGAATAAAGACGGGACCTGTCCTATTACTGCACCTATTACTGCACCTTGAGCCCCTGTCAACGCCGATACAAGTAGCTCATCGCCAGTATTGGGTTCAGCGTAAACGATATCGTGCAGTTGTAACTGGACACCATATTCGTTGAGGGCGGTAACTAACCGCGCCATTTCACTGCGTGGCCATGGCCACGCCCCGATCGCAGCGACACTTTTTTCATCAATGGAAACGAGAAGAATCCTCTGTTCTTCCGAATCGTCGGGATCAAGTGTCCACCCTAATGAACCGAATCGTTCCTCGAGATTCTGCAGACCTGCCGAAAATACAGTGCATATAAATATGCTTACTAACAAAGCAAGTGAAATAGCAATGATCCGCCCTCCCCTGGGCAACATCCCCAGGGTGAGGAAAGCACGGCTAATTGACTCGAGAATTACCTGCATCTTTACCTGTTGTCCCAAAGGGTAAGCCCTTGGATTCCCCCGCTTTCCAATTGTTGCTCGAAAAAGTAGCCCGCTTGAGTTCCATCTATACTAGTCGAGCCGGCGATACGCTGCTGTTCTGAGTTACTGAAAAAATAGCCACTTTTGCTAATTCTTCCTGATGCCTCGAAGTTAACGATTCCCGTATCTCTATGACTAAGGTCTAACTGTGTTTGGAAAAGCCGCTCGGAAAAATCGACGTCAAGGTTACCGCCATTAACGTGCATGACTACTACTCCCGATTCCGAATAGTAAAAAGCCTGGGCACTGTTGAGCGCAAAACTGATTATCCCTAATTCCCTGTCAACCAGCTTTGTATCTGTCTCCGCTCGAAACAAAGCATATTCATGGTTACCAACCGTCACTTGCCTACCCTCTTTCGCTACTTCAAAAGGTACGGTAATCCTCTCATTTTCAAGTAACTCGGTTTTTAAGGAAAATCGCCCCCAAAGAAGCTGGCTTTCAGTCAACGAAGCTTCGTCCAGCCCGGCATCGGGTGTGAAATCCGGGAGCTGGGCAAACGGGTCAGGTTCAGCAATCGGTGTATTACTGTTTTCAAGTTCGGATGCCACAGTGACTGTTTTTACTTCCAGAAATGCGTCGTTGTCCGAAGTCTGATCTTCACTATCAGTTTGTTGGACTACAGGGGTAGTGGCCTGGACACCGGCAAAGTCTGATTGCTGCTGCACACTGACTTGTTCATTTTCCTGTGAAGTCAGCAGGGGTAAACGTTCAGTCGAACGAAGCTCCAGCACTTGGAAGCTTTGACCTCGAAGTTCCACTGAATTGCTGGTATTACATGGTCCAAAGGACTCGATGCTGCACTCATCAGAGAAAGGGGAGAGCACAATCGTACCCTCGTTAACCAATGCGCGAACTGTTTCTTCCGAGGCGCTTACTACAAAGTCTGTGCCCCTGACTCCGATGGCCGCAATGGGTGTATTTAAACGAAACCTGGTTCTCGCAGCCTTGGCACCTTTACCGGAAATTGACCTGGTCACTCCTTCGACGAGGTTGAATTTTATCGAGGATTTCTCGGGGTTTTCAGACTGAAATACATAACTTACGATTTCAAGTTCACTGCCAGGCCTTACGCTGACCAGCGCGTCATCAACGAAACGGATATGCACATGTCCGTTAAGTTCGGTCACAACTTTGTCCGATACTCTGACCGGGAGTCCTCTGGTTATTTCGAGGGGGGGCTGATCAGATGTGTGAAGATACGCCTTTCCAAGCACCATGCTGACTACACCAATGGTCTCAACATTGTCAGATACTTCAGCCTGAGCAGTGACCAGCGGTGCAGACAATGCAAGTATCAAAATACTCGCGATCGTTGACATGCTAAAGAAACCCGCAAATTTGACGAGTCTAAAGGAATGACGTAGTCCCATACAAAACCTCACGGCACACAAGAAAGATCAAATTGAACAACCCAACACAAGAGTTTATTGTACCAGCTTAGGCATGAAGGTAACTCAAGCTAGAATCTATACGAGTGACTTCGGTCACACCAGAATTAAATAGCATATAATTGTAAATGAATTCAAATGGTTAGGCTTTGTGCTCGCGGGAAATTCCGTCCTAAAATACCCCATTGGTTCTATTTTTAATGGTAATTACTCCTGAGTTATTAGCCAGATTTCCCATTCTGAAACCTTTACCTTTGCAAGCTCACGAAGAACTCGCTGCCAGGTCATCAATTGAAAAGTTTGCAAGACGAGGCATTGTAATTCGTGCGGGAAATCGAGAAGAGAGTCTTTGCTTTCTCTTTGAGGGACGACTGCAGGGTGTAGATTTCACAATAGATGGAAGAGAAGTGGGTCTTTACTTCGTTGAGCCTGGAGATTTCTGCGGCGAGCTTGGATTATTCGATGGTGGACCTCAGCCGGAGTTTGTGATCGCTTTGACAAGGGCTGTGGTGGTTAAGGTTCCTATTGATAGTATGAGAAAAGTCATGATGGAAACTCCTGGTATAGTCAACATGCTTGGAGCTCGACTGGCATCCAGGGTAAGACAACTAACCATGCAAAGATCTCTACTAGGGCTGCCAAACGTTGCCCAACGCGTTTGCTGTCAACTGTGGCTGCTGGTTCCCAGTTCTGAAAAACAGAAGATGTCTCAGGCACAAATTGGCAATCCCCCCACCCACATGGAAATTGCCATTATGTTAAACCTTAGTCGGGAGAGTGTAACTCGAGTATTTCAGGCATTGCAGAACAAAAAAATAGTAAGGCGAGATGGACCTTCCAGACTAATTGTAGATGACTTACCATCGCTGAAAAAACTGGCGGAGGGCAAGGAGGTATACTAATTTTTGCGCCACACTTGAGTCACAGCAAGTTATAGTGACTTAAGCCGAAGTGGCTTGATCGTGGTAGCATTTCCCCTGACATCCTCGATGTATCGGCTAGAGACGTCGAACTAACCTTTTTGGAAGGGATACATTACTACCGGGGATCTTATCTTCAGGATAACATTGGAAATGTTACATACCATGCTGCGTCAATGGATTTTTACACCGTTTGACAACTACCGGCTGTTTCACAACTTCGTAAAGCAGGACTTCACCGGACAATTTGTCGGTTCTGTAGGTGGTTTTCTGTGGTTGTTCATCACCCCGATAGTCAATATCATCATATACGCCTTTGTCTTCCGCTACGTGTTCGGCGTCCGGCCGCCCCCGGAGTTCGGTCAAACCAGCTTTGTAATCTTCATGATGGTGGGCTATCTGCCATGGTTCGCCTTTGCCGACGCGCTAGGCAAGGCCCCGAACCTGTTGCTGGAAAAAGCGCCATTAATCACTAAAGTGATGTTCCCGGTTAACATTCTCCCTGTAGTAGGATCCCTGATTCCTTACCTGACCCATTGCATTGGTTTTGCGCTGCTTTTGGTATACCTGGCGTTTGATGGCTACCTGAATCCACTATGGCTATTGCTGCCAGTCATATTTGTCCTGCAATTTCTATTCACTATGGGGCTGGTGGCTATTCTGTCGGCCTTCTGCGTGTTTTTGCGAGACCTGCAACAGCTGGTGTCCCTGATGGTCACGAGCTGGTTCTTCCTGACCCCGATCGTTTATCCGCTTTCCATTATAGATGACGAGTCAGTAAGAAGTCTTTACTACTACAATCCAATGCACAATTTCGTAGATCTGTACCGACAGATCGTGCTGGCCGGCGAATTACCGCTGCTGAATCTACAGATTGTAGTAACCGTATCGCTGGTCACTTACTTGCTGGGGGGCTGGCTTTTCATGCGCATCAAACATGCATTCGGCGACGTGCTTTAGTGATGGAAGAACTGAACGAAATGACCGTCAACGACAGCCCCCTGTATCGCATTCAGGTAGAAGGCCTGCGCAAGGACTTCAAAATTTATGACCAGCCCAAGGATCGTCTGACTGAGCTGCTGTTTCGTAAACCCAGGCACAAAATTTACCATGTGCTCAGTGACATCACTTTCCAGCTGGAGAACGGCAAAAGCCTGGGCATCATCGGTGACAACGGTGCCGGAAAATCCACTCTGCTAAAACTACTGGTGGGCACACTGCAGCCGACAGCAGGTCGAATTGACGTACAAGGTCAGGTAGCGGCTCTGCTCGAGCTCGGGGCGGGATTTCACCCGGACTTTACCGGCCGTAAGAATATTTACCTTAATGCATCCCTGCTCGGCGTGCCGGATGACAATATCCCGGCACTTGAATCCGACATCATTGAATTTTCCGAGCTCGACTATTTTATAGATCGACCGGTTAAAACCTATTCCTCAGGCATGTTTGTGCGTCTTGCATTCTCCATTGCCACCATGGTGCGGCCCGATATCCTGGTGATCGACGAAGCACTCAGCGTAGGCGACATGGCATTTCAGAAAAAGTGCGTGACCCGCATGAACAGTTTTCGCGAACAGCAGAAAACCATGGTGTTCTGTAGCCACTCCATGTATCACATTCAGCAACTTTGCGACACGGCTATCTGGATAGACAAAGGCAGGATCAGGGAGATGGGCGCCAGCGAAGAAATTGTCGCCCACTACGAAGAGTACTGTAACAATAAGAAAACCTATAACAACATCGAGGAAGACATTCAGGAGCTGAAGACTGCGGATCAGATCTCTACTACAGACGAAATTGATGAAAGTGGTCAACCCCGTGACTTCCGCATTACGAATATCTCGGTCAAAAATCCAGAGGGTCAACCGGTAACCGAGGTGGCACCTCTTTCTGACCTGGTGTTAAGTATGGAAGTGAAAATTCTCACGGATGGTGCTGAAGCGAACTTTGGGTTCGCATTTATGCGTAGCATCGAAGATATTCTGGCGTCCTGGCATACCTCCGATAGCAACGATATTGATAAAGGACCGTTCCATAAAGGTGATCACTTCGAAGTCGCACTCCGGGTCAAAAGCCTGGCCATACGTAGCGGCGAGTTCACAGTACTTGGCGGTGTTGCCGATCGCAGTGGTTTATTGTGGTATGAAACCAAGTTCAGTAAACCCATCCATGTGGCAGCCAGTAAAGGTGTAGGCCAGCTGATCATGGAGAGTGACTGGTCAGTGGTGCAGAAAGACTAACCAGGCTAAAACTCGATATCGTACTCGTGGACCCTGGCTGGCGCGGTGTCCGGTAAATAGCCATACGGGTTCACCTTAAAGACTCGAGGGGGATTGTTGAAATCCCTGATTTCAACTGTTTCGGTGTAGGACTGTACCACTGGATCCGGATTAAAATCCTGATTCGATTCCTGCTCCAGTTGTTCCTGCAGCTGTGCGGAGAGCTCAAGCTGTGGGTAAGCAAAAATAGAATACACGTTTGATGTATTGTTACCAACCCAGTTGGAAAGCTCCACCAGGTTTTCAAATGGAACCAGCTCGGCCAGTTCAGCGCGGTTGTTGATATCCTCAACTTCCCTGAAAGCGATGATGGTTTCTATCAGCTCTTCGTCCAGTCCCGGTAACAACTGCATGGCTTCCCGGGTAGCCAGGTTCATATTGACCGAGCGGTTATTACCGTAGATGGTAAAAGCAGCGTCCAGGTTGACGCCCTCGAACAACTCGGCAAAACCCCGTATCTGCAGAATCTCTTCCACGGTTTCCAGCTCTGGATTATTCCTTGGACGATAGGGCGGATCCAATGATAAATAGTAATCTTCTTCAGCGCCGTTCAAACTTTCCAGGTCATTCAGGTCAGTCCAGTCGGTCCAGGCCGCCAGTAAATCCTGCACTTCTTCAGGATCCGCATCCTCACCTCCCAGGCGCTTCTCGATAATAGCCTGCATGTTGCGGCGTGGTATGCGATTAAGATTTATCTTGCCGGCATGGTCATAGACTCTCACTACTATGCCTTCGGCTGCTGGATAAGCAAGTTCCAGGGGCTGACCGTTAAAGCGGTAGGCAGGGATCAGAATTTCGCCGTCTTCGTCCGCCTCCAACTCTTCACCAATCGGTCTGGGCATGCGCTCCATCATCAGTTCCATGTAAGCGTGATTAATGGCCGCAGTAACGTCGGCCCACTGGCTGACACCCTGCTGATTGTGAAAGGCAGTCGTAGCAGAAAGGCGCACCTTGCTAGCCATGGCAGTGACCAATACGGTCAACAATACTGCCGTCCACAGCACGATGATAATCACGGAACCTTTCTCCCTGTCAGCTGGAATGATCATTAGTTTTCACCGATCAGCCTGGAACAGGCTGCGGCTGCGGGCATCGCCCTGGAACAGGCTGGGCCGCAGATTGCGATGTTGATTACTGGCAACCCTGGCTACTACTTCTAGTTCCTCCAGCGCACCATCCTGATCGTCGATAGGAGTAAAAAGCACCTGCACCGCCAGTGGCAGACTCTGCATTTCTTCTCCCACCCAGTCGTCCCGCCATTGTCGGGACTCATCCAGTTCCTGGTACAGGTAGCTGAAACTTGCCTCGTAGTCAGGCAGAATCAATTCCGGTTCCGCTTCTTCCAGCCGTTCTCCAGGGTAGTCACTGTATGCCGGCGCGAGGCTCAGGTGCACGCCGTCCTCATTGGAAAACAACTCCCAGGCCATCAACCCGGCTTGCCGCTGAGGCGACACGGTTGATACCCAGCTCAGGTAATCGTCTTCCCCGACAAAATAAACGTAGCGAGCGGAGTTTTCCGGATCGGTATAGCCATGAGGAAACGCGCCATGCAAAGCCCGATCGATCTGCAGGATGGACAGGGCTTCGTCAAGGTGGCGGTCCAGGCGATCGGAATTGCTGTTCCAGTCACGGGCAACGACATAAACGCCGGTACTGAGCAACCCCAGCAATGTGGCAGTTAACGCCAGCGCCAGGATTACTTCTACAAGAGTAAAACCGTTACAGGTACTCGGAAAAAGTTTCTTGCGTTGTGCAGCAGTGGTTAATGCATTCACATCTCATCTACCTTGGAACTTCCAGTTGCAGCCAGCGGGTGCCAGTGATCGCCTCGTCCCGGTCATCACTCACCACCTCGAAAATCTCAAGTGCATAGCTCGTCGCTTGAGTCTTACGCTCTGGATCTTCCAGTACGTCGCCGGTACGCACATAAAAACGATCATTCTCAACTACGGGTTCGACTTCATTGTATGCGTTCTCCAGCAACGCAAAGTTAATATGTGCACGGGCGTTGATGGCTCGAATCAGACTGGCCTCGGACCGCCAGGATAACTGCTTGCTGCCCGCCAGCAGCGTAAACAACCCACCCAGGAGGAAACCGGTGATGGCAAGTGCCACAATAACTTCGAGCAAGGTGAATCCTTTAACTTGCGAAAGCCTGCTGGCCTCAGGCAAGCGTCGAGGACAAGCTGAAGTTTTTCTGGTAAAGCGCCTCTTCATTCTGTTGACCCTAACGCTCATCGAGAAATTCAGTTTCCACACGGCCAGTAAACGGATTTATCACGATACTGGCAAGTCGATCCTGATACATAAGAATCAGGGCTCCACCGGTACTGCCACCCTCCGGGAAAAAGGTAATATCCAGAGTATCCTGCACTTCGATTTCCTGGTCCGCACTATCCTGAAACGTCAGCTCGATCCCGCTGCCATCCCACTGGCCAACGCTGAAAGAAGACCTTGTTGGCTGCACCCCGGCACGAGCGGGCGCAACCGAAAGACTGGCGATACTGGGTTGGCCACTGACAACGGCCGTGCGGCGCGCCAGGTTCAGTAAGGTATGAGCTTCTCGTACCCGGGCGTTGAAGCTGCGGGTTTCCAGACCGGTGATGTTGGGAAACACGACCAGGCTGGCCATAGCCACGATGGCCATTACCAGCATTAACTCAAGTAGAGTAAACCCTCTAATGGATAGTGAGCCATAAAGCTTACGCTGGCCCCTGAATAGAACCGCGGTTTTGCTTCTGGCTTGTGCGCTACGGTCAAAGACCGATATCGGCGTCATCATCTTCGCCGCCCGACGCGCCATCAGCGCCATAGGACATCAGGGTAAAGCTGCGCCCGTCGGATTGATAAACGTACTCGTTGCCCCAGGGATCTGATGGTAGGTCCCGACGCAAATAGGGTCCGTTCCAGCTGGCACTGCCGGATTCGTTCTCCATCAGTTCCGAAAGACTGTCTGGATACTCGTTCATATCCAGCCGATAGGAGTCCAATGCAGTTTCCAGCGACGAGATTTGCGACAGGGCAGCATCACGCATGGCACCGGCCTGCTGTCGAAACAGATTAGGCGCTACCATCACCGCCAGCATGCCGATGATGGCCATGACCACCAGGATCTCGATCAGGGTAAAGCCCCGACTCAGTCTTGCATGCGTGTAGCTATTCAGTTGAGTATTTTGCTTCATGGTCATAGTCTGTTCCAATAATTTTAACCTGGCGCGGCACCGAAAACTTGTCGGCTATATTCGCCTGCCAGGATTACAAATACCTGGATTATCAATATCAGTTAATACCTGTTAATTGGTAATGTCTATTAAATGCCTGCCTCTTCGAACAGCTCAGCGGCCAGTTCGAATCGTTCAAGGATCTCCGTATAGCCCAGCGAGCTCTGATCGTTCAAGTTGACTACTTCCGGTCTCAATACGATGAACAATTCACGACGCTCATTCAAGTCCTGTTGATAGGAAAAAAGACCTCGTAAAACAGGAATCCGATTCAATCCGGGTACTCCGGTATTCAGATCCTGGGTATCGTTCTGTATCAAGCCCCCCAGCACGACACTCTCGCCATCCCGCACTACTACATTCGTACTGATATTCTGACTGTTAAACACCGGGTTGTTGTTTACACCTGAAGCACTGTTGTCCACAGACGAAAGCTCCTGTTCTATCGTCAGATTTACGACCCCATCGGCGTTTATCTGTGGCGTCAGCGTCAACACAATACCAGTTTCTCGGTATTGGATATTAGTGGTGGCAAACCCCCCAGTGCCAATGGACTGCCCCGCTTCCACCGGGACATCGGATCCGATTTGAATCTGCCCTTCCTGATTGTTTGTCACAGTCAAAGTCGGTCGTGCCAGCAACCTCACCTCATTATCAGCGGAAATCGCTTCCAGCGTTGCATCAACCTGAGCAGCTCCATCGACGAAAGTCTTGTTAAAAAGTAAACCTCCAAGTCCACCGGACGGAAGAAAAGTTGTCGACGTGTCCGTAGAAATGTCATCCACTGCAGCATTGGCAGCAACTCTGGACCAATTGACCCCGAAGCGAGTGTCATCAGTAAGAGTAATCTGGGCAATCACTGCGTTGACGACCACCTGCAACGGTACCGCGTCCAGCTGGTTGATCGTCGTGAGCAATTGTCGATAGTCGCGCGCCGTGCTGCGAATCAGCAGGCTGTTAGTAGCTTCATCCGCAACAATGCGAACCCGCAGGTTGGCCGAAACAGCTGTGAAGGTGGTGAATACAGACAATTCCGGACTCAATTCTACGGCCTCAAGCCCCTGGTTTTCTGGAGCATCGGGCACTGCTGGTACGAACTCATCCTCGTCATCTTCAAAAACATTCGAAAGCGTTTCCGCCAGCTCCACGGCACTTAGATTCTTAACCTGATAGTAGAATAACTGTTCTACCTGCTCCTGATTTTCTGAATCCAGAATCCTGACCCAGCGTTCAATTTCACCGAAGCCTCGTGTGGCTGGTGCAGTAACCAGGATCGCGTTGATCCGCGAGATACCTTTGACCTGGTAAGTAGGCGCCGAACCTTCAATCAGAGCCAGTATCTCTTCCAGCTCGGAGGCAACTTCTTCGGCACTGGCGTTTCGTAACTGGAACAGCTGGATACCCTGATTGGCAAACGGATCGGCGTCAATCAGGGTCAGTAGCTCGTTAGTTCGCTCAAGCTGGGAGGCTGAGCCGGAAATGGCCAATATGTTGCGGTTGGTGAGCTTGATAATTGCATCATCGTCGAGCATAGGGGTGAGCACTTCAATTGCCGTATCCGGTGCCACAAAGGTTAGTGGAGTGATCTGCATGACCCGGTTACCCCGTGTTTGCTCGACGGTATCCGGCGTGACGATATCAGTGGGCAGGGCAGTGGTAACCGTGTAAGCGGCCCAGAAGTCGCCCAGGCGCTCGAGCGTCACACCATTATCGCGCGTAATTACCCGGATCAACGGCCAGATGTCATCGCGGGTCAGCGGCCGCTCTGTCGAGGTACGGATGGAAACCCGGGCATCTATGCTAGGATCGGCTATCAAAGTGATATCAATGGCATTCGCCAGGTCTTCGAGCACCTGGCGCAGGTCGGCCTGTTCGTAATTCAGCTCGACTATATCTTCGCCCTGGGGGTTCACTGCCTGTGGCGCTTGCTCCCGGACATCGTCGAACTCCAGTGGGTTACCGTCCCGATTGATCTCATTGATCAAGCGTTGAGTTTCGGCGGCATTGTTAGAGCTCAGTTCCGGAAGTGCAAGTACCTGGTTTCTTGATATCGGCGGCCCTGCACTTGTCGGCGCGCTGCTGGACGGTGTTGCCGTGTCTTGTGAGCTCCGGGAATCAAAAGACGTGCAGGCGACCAGGGCCATCCCGGCTCCGGTCAATAGCACCACATTGACAGCGCGCGCCAGGCGCTTCAATCCGGGTTTCAAGCTCGTCTGTTCCTTCACGTTATGAACTCCCTATTCAAAATTCCACAGCATTCATACTGAATACGGCTGACAGCATGGTGATAGTGATGCCACCAACTGCTATCGCCAGGAAAATTATCAGCGCCGGCTGAAGCGCCGATACCAGCCTGGTCATCTGGTTTCTTACCGAATTATCGAACGTGGTTGCAGTTTTCGACAGGATACTCGCTGTACGCCCGGATTCTTCGCCCACCGTCACAAGCTGATGCAACAGAGTTGGGAAACACTGGGTTTTTTCCAGGGAAATACCCAATCCGGAGCCACCTCGCACGTCTTCCTCCACCTGCACCAGGTGGCGGGTAATTTCATTGTTCTGAACTACCTCCCTGGATATCCGCAGTGCCCGGATCAGCGGTATACCAGCTCCAAGCAAAGCACCAAGGGTGCGTGAGAAAACCGCGCTCTCCCGAAACAAAATCAGATTTCCCAGCAACGGCAGGGTAAGCAGAAACTGATGCTTCTTGAGCCTATTCGCTGGATCCCTGTCCAGATACTTCCAACCTGCCACCAGCCCGACGACCAGCACAACAAGCAGGTAGCCATAGCCCTGCAGAAATCCGCTGAGCGACAGTAGAAACTGGGCGGAAGGTGGAATTTCAGTACCTGCATCTTCAAACATGGCAGCAAACTGCGGCACTACAAATACCAACAACAGAAACACCGAGATGACCCCCACCGCCAACAGCACGATAGGATAGATCATGGCATTGATAATAGCCTGTCGATTCTTGGCACTGGAATCGAGAAACTCGGCAAGTCCAGGTAATAACTGATGCAGTATACCGCCTTCCTCACCGGCACGAACGATATTGACATACATTTTGGAAAATACATCGGGCCTTTGTTCCATGGCCTCCGCCAGCCCCTTGCCTTCCTTCACTTCGCGGCGCATGGTCATTACCAGATCCCGCATCGCTGCCGATTCGGTAATGCCTTCAAGCAGCCTGAGTGCCTTGTCGATGGGTACACTTGCTTCGGTCAAGGTACATAGACCATTGGTAAAATCCAGCAAATCACTCTGCTTTATTTTTTTGCGCCGGGCACGACCCTCACTAGCCCGGGCCTGCTGAACCTTGACCGGTACCAGCTTACGACCCTGCAGGATTTTGACCGCTTCCCGCTCAGATTCAGCATTCAGCTGCCCGGTCTGCACCTTACCAGCACTGTCATAAGCCTGATATTTAAAGTAAAGCGCGCTCATACGGCCCTGGTTACCCTCACAACTTCTTCCGGCGTAGTCAGACCATCGCGAAGCTTTCGCAAGGCGTCTTCACGCAAGGTTTGCATACCTTCCTTGATCGCTTGTTCCCTGATGACATTGGCGTCGGCATCGACGGCAATATGATGGCGAATTGCATCCGACATCACCAGCAATTCATACAATCCAACCCGTCCCCGATAGCCGGTGCCGCCGCAACGATCACAGCCCGTGCCGCGATTCACAGAGGGACAGCTGCCTTTGTCGATTTCCAGGACCCTGGCTTCGTCATCGGTCAACTCAACCTCGGTCGAACAGTCAGTGCAGACCCGGCGCACCAAACGCTGAGCCTGAATAGCCAGTAAGCTGGAGCTGATCAAGTAACCTTCCACACCCATATCCTGCAGGCGGGTTACGGCACCTGCTGCATCGTTGGTATGCAAGGTGGAGAATACCAGGTGACCGGTCAGGGCAGACTCGATCGCCATTTCGGCGGTTTCGTGGTCGCGAATCTCACCGACCATCAATATGTCCGGGTCCTGGCGTACTATAGAACGCAGGCCTGCGGCAAAACTGAGGCCAATTTTGGCGTTGGCCTGAATCTGGGTAATCCCCTCCAACTGATACTCCACTGGATCCTCGACTGTAATTATTTTCTTCGATTCGTTGTTAATCTTTTCCAAGGTGGCATACAGGGTCGTGGTTTTACCACTGCCAGTGGGGCCTGTAATCAGCACCATGCCATTAGGCTGGGTGATGATCTCTTCATACTGCAAGCGGATACGCTCAGGCATACCCAGGTCCTGCAAAGGTACTGCCGTATCGCTGCGATCCAAAATTCGCAGTACCACCGATTCGCCGTGCACGCCAGGTAGAGTAGAAACACGCATGTCGAGCTGTTTACTGCCGATCTGGTAATCGATGCGACCGTCCTGAGGTAAGCGTTTTTCACCAATGTCCAGCTTGGCCATCAGTTTCAAGCGAGATGCCACCGCGTTGTGGATCTTCACCGGCAGCCTTTCGATACGGTGCATGATTCCATCCACCCGGCAACGTACATCCAGGTGTGTTTCACTGGGTTCAAAATGAATGTCACTGGCGTTGAGGTCGAGGGCGCGAGCAAACAGATGGTTCACCAGGCGAATTACCGGCGCTTCCGATGCCAGATCGGTAAGCTCTTCATCGTCTTCGAAACCTGACACGAAAATTTCATCGGTACTTTCGATCTCCGGCGACAATTCCGCCCGCCAGTGCCGCATCAATCGCTTAACTTCGTCAACACTGCCCAGGGAAAAATTAACTTCTTCATTCAATATGAATCGAATCTTGGCGCGTAGCTCGATTTCAGGCACGTCAGTGCAAACCAGGGTTCCACTGTCCGTGTAATCCATTGCAGGGACGATGTTCTGCGGCTCCAACAGCTCATTGAATACCGGCATTGTTATCTGAATGTGTGACATCTGCTACCTTGTCCTGGCCTCCGCCACCAGAAGACCTTCGCTCCTGGCGAATCCCACTACCGTAATTGATCCACTGAACTGATTGCGAGTTCGATCGATGCTGAAATCCGAGACCCAAAGGCGAGGGGTCGAATTTTCGAGACTTTGCAGGAAACTGATCGTGTTAGCGGCATCAGTAGTACGAAACGCCATTTCCTGGCTGATCAGGATCCAGCCATCACCTTCCCGCTGCTCAGCAAGACGGGTCGAAGTGACGCTGATAAGGCTGTCCCTGGCATACTGAGTCAGTGCCCGCTGAATATTGGCTTCTATGATCGGAATTGTCTCACCGGAGAACAACTGATTTTGCAGCTCTGCCTCAATACTTTCTACCTCGGCCCGGCGACTGCGCCAAGTGATACTGTCATCAAATAGACGACGTTCTCTTTCGATCTGCAAAGTGATATCTTCGATAGTCTCGTTGCGTTGTTGGTGGAAGTTCTGCAATGCAGGCATCAGACTGTTGATTGCAAATGCGGCAGCAACAACTCCCGCCAGTATCAATATGTTCCTTTCACGTTTACTGATTTGCATGACGTAGACCGCTAGTTATCCGGAAAATAGCGCACCATGTAACCTTCGAAATTTACAGTGCTCAGACGTAGATCAATGTAGTAGCGCGCATTGCTGGTTGCGCGGGAAAATGCCACCTCGGTAAACCTGGGGTGTTGCTCAAGGCGCTGCAGGATCGCCTGGGGTTCGGCGCTTTCGCCTTCAATACGGATTACACCCTCACTGAGTTCCAGAGACGTAAGTTGCTCGGGACTCAAAATGCTTTGCAGTGTAAACAGGGTCTGCACCAGTTCCTGCTCCGGAAAGTTGGAAATAACCCCCCATTGCTGCTCAAAGTTCTGCACTACCTGACGGTCTTCGCTGGCCGTGCTGCTTAGCTCCTGCTGATCCCGCAGATTGCCTTGCAAACGCCAGATTTCAAACGACTGAACGAGGAACGGCAGCGAGGCAATCAGTGCCACGGCCGCCAGGGCGGTCACTCCAAGCATTAGCCGTTTACCCTTTTCAACCTGCCGCTTGGCCAGCATCGCATTGCTGGGAATGAAGTAATAGTGCTCATTTCCAGGTTGGTGAGTGTCGACTTGCAAGTAGGCTTCTGTAGCATTTTCAGAATTCAGCTCAATACGGCTATCGGGATCCATGGCAGCCGAAGCCTGACGCCACTGTCGCTCGAAAATCTCCTGCTCCAGGTCCTGCTTGCTGACGTGCAGCCACTGGTGCACAGCACCCTCTTTGATCGTCACTCTGGTAATTGAGCGCTGATCCTCTTCCTGTATCTCCTTGCCACCCACTTCGTCCGCCAGCGCCAGACAGCGCGGGATTACACCAGCCAGGAACAAGCCTTGCTGCTCAAAGGCCTGATACAGCTCATCGAGCCGGCGCTCGGCGATCCACAGTGCGACGTCCGACTCCACTTCGCCGCTGCCCTGGGAATTGATTGCTACTACCAATGGTTCGGAGTAACTGGGAAGCAGGTTATCCACCTGCAGTTGCAAAGCGGAAACCAGGGTATCCCTGGCCATGCCCGGCAGGGATACCGAAGTAGCCACGAATTCATCGGGTGGTAACAGCAGGACCACTGACATATCGCTGGCTCCCAGCTCCAGCAAATCACTGGTTGCCTGAGCCAGACTTTCGGCAGAGTGATCGATGACTTCGTGCAGCTGGGACTGGCGACCGGTAGACAGATCCATAATGCGGTCGTCGAAAACCAATACCGCAGCACCGACATTCTTCAGCACTTCGCGACGCGAACCGCCAGCAAAGACATCCTTCAGCTCTCGTGGCAGAAGCTTTTTTAAGGATTCCTGCCAGCGACCTATGTCAATTACTGTAGCTGCCATGTCTAACGGTGTGTATTTCCTGGATATTCCGGGTGCTATAAAAAATCAGCCTGTTGAGAAGCTGCGAACTGGCTTTGAATACGCCTTTCGGTTCCAGAACGGAGCCGGTTAATTTAAGGGAACCTTAGCCTAACTTTTTGAAAATTTTATTAATTCCCTACTAAGACTGTTATATCGGCAAAATAGTTCGTTCCATCAAACAATGCTCATAGACGGTTAAGTAACGCCTGTAGACTGTTGAGTGTGGCAGGAAGTTTTAACAGGTTGCGGACCTGACTCACAAAACCTGATTCATAAAAAAGCCAGCTGCGGTCATCCGTAGCTGGCTTTTGCTGTGTCCTGCGACGCTGAAAACGGTATTTAGTCGCCGGAGGCTAGTGACTGCCTCTCTAAATTGATAAGAAAATCAACAACATTCAGCATTTCCTGCTGTGTGGTTACGGCTTGACCGGTTGAAATAAGGTATTTGCCGTTAACGATCATGTTCGGGGTGCTGCGTACCTGGTAGTCCTGCATGCGACGATCGCCCTGATTAACCTTGGTTCGGACTGCGAAAGAATTAAAGGTCGAGGAGAAATCGTCTTCGCTAACCCCGTGTTCTGTAAACAGCGCACCGATCTGACGCTCATTTTGCAGTCGGTTACCCTCGATATTTATGGCATTGAAGGAGGCTTCGTGAAGTTCGTCGAACTTCGCCTGATTGATTTTTCCTGCCGCCATCAGCGCCTCGGACACGTAGAAAATCTGCGAATGAATTTTCATCAGCTGGTTCCACTGGGCAGGGAACAGAACAAAATCCACGTCATCGGGCAGGTTGGAAACCCAATTGTGCAGCAATGGTTCGAAACGGAAACAATGGCTGCAGCCATACCAGAAGGCTTCCACGACCTCGACCTTGGTAGGATCCTGAGTCCGGACGGGAGTGCTGAGTTCCACATAGTGGGTGCCTGCGATATATCGCGATGGCTGTGCGTAGGCGGAGAGCGCCAGCGGCACCAGGAAAAGAATCGCAACAAACTGCTTGATTCGATTGTTCATTTGGATGCTCCGATAATGACTGGTTAGTGACTAATTATTAGCTAATCTTTTCGGCTTTTCTATTTCCGGCCTAAATTCTATCCGGCTTATATTCGGTCTGTTTAGTTCAGAAAGTATCACAGGGTCACTGACTCCGCTATAGCACGCGGACCTTGCCCCTGCTCAACTCATCTCCATTACCGGTATAGCCTACTGATTCATCTCTGAACCGGGGATTAACGCAGCCTCCCGGTGGCCGTTCTGGCCAGATTTCAGCAAGCCGGCAGCTAAACCGGTGTTTTCGTTCTGACTGGCGAGTCAGTTCAGTCCAGCCAGGTAGTTTGCCAGTGCTTCCAGCTCGGCATCTGTGAGCCTTTCCACAACTGTACGCATCATTCCGTTCAGGTCGTTGTTTCGCTCGCCGGCACGAAAAGCACGCAGCTGTGTAAGGGTGTACTCACTATGCTGGCCGCCCACGGCAGGGAAGCCGGCAGGCTCATTACCCTTACCTGTAGGCGAATGACAGGCAGTACAGGCAGCCGCCGAGATATCACTGTTACCGGCGCGATAAAGGGACTCTGCCAACGCCAACGATTCGGTACCCGGTTGCGCACCGGTCAGTTGACGTTGTTGCGATGCGTAGTAGGCAGCAATATCCGCTACATCCTGCTCGGACAGGTTCGCTGCCATTGGTGCCATGATGGCATTCTGACGAGCTCCTGACTGATAATCCTGCAGTTGCTTAATGATGTAGTTGGCATTCTGTCCCGCCAGACTTGGGTTCTGAGGGATCTGGCTGTTGCCACCAGCGCCGTGACAGCTGGCGCAAATCGCCACTTTACCCGCACCGGCAGCAGCATCGCCCTGCGCACTTGCGGTTTGAATGACAGCCAGCGCCGCCAGGGATATTAACCAGGATAGTAGGGTAACGGATTTCTTCATTGACAGTTCCAGGATTACTAAGGCTCCAGTAAAAACAGAGAACCACTGTGGTTCCCTAAAAACGCGGTCGCGAATTATAACGCAAATCCCCGGAGGACTCTATCCACGAGACCCTGTGGTTTGGATTTGATAAACTGCCCGGCGCCTTTTCTTCCGGACTTGGAAATATTACCCACTATTGCTATGGATTTGCTATGGATTTTCACGCTGCGAAATTTACCACCAGTGCTGACAAACTTGGTGCCTGTCCTTCCGATAGCTTGGTAGAAGTGGCTTTTGCGGGTCGTTCCAATGCCGGAAAGTCCAGCGCCATCAACGCCCTTACCGAACAATCCAGGTTAGCACGCACCAGTAAGACGCCGGGACGAACCCAGTTAATCAACTTTTTCCTGCTGGAAGAAGGTCACTATCTGGTCGATCTGCCGGGCTATGGCTTCGCCAAGGTGCCGCTGGCGGTAAAAAACAAGTGGCAGAACGAGCTTGAGCGATATCTGCGACAACGTGAGCCACTGGCTGGCCTGGTGCTGCTGAGTGATGTGCGGCACCCCCTTAAAGAATTCGACCGCATGATGGTGCAATGGGCGGTGCAGTCCCAGTTGCCGCTGCACCTGCTCTTAACCAAAGCGGACAAATTGAAGAGGGGTGCAGCAAAAAACACCTTGTTGGGGGTACAACGAGAATTAAAGGACGTGGCTGATGTCAGCGTTCAGCTGTTTTCCATAAACCAGCCGGAATCCATCAAAACGTTACGCAAGAAGCTTACCGACTGGTTCTTATTGTCAGAGGACAATCCTGTCAACGGTGATTGACCCTATACCAATTAACGCCGGGCTAGCCCTGTTGATGAACCCAATTCGTAGCGAAACCGATTCAGTGCGCTTCGTCCCAATTATTGCCGAACCCCACATCCACTACCAGTGGCACATCCAGTGATGCCGCGGTGACCATACGGAACTTCACACCCTCGGCCAGCAGGTCGACGTCCTGTTCGGCCACTTCGAATATCAGTTCATCGTGAACCTGCAACAACATAGTTGCATCAAGTGGATCAGTATCCAGCCAGTGATCGATATCGATCATGGCCTGCTTGATAATATCTGCGGCTGTTCCCTGCATCGGTGCGTTAATGGCTGTGCGCTGGGCAGCACGGCGCAGCATCGCGTTTCCTGCTCGGATATCGGGTAGATAAAGCCGCCGACCAAACAGTGTTTCCACATACCCTTTTTCATCTGCCAGTGCCTGGGTCTGATCCATGTACCTGCGCACTCCCGGATACCGATCGAAGTATCGATCAACATACTGCTGTGCTTCCTGACGCCCGATGCCAAGCTGATTGGCGAGCCCAAACGCGGACATGCCATAGATCAGGCCGAAATTGATGGCCTTGGCACTACGGCGTTGCTCCGTTGTGACATCATCCAGTTCCAATCCGAACACTTCAGCCGCAGTCGCCTGATGCACATCGAGTGATTCGGCAAACGCCTTCAAGAGCCCTTCATCCTGCGACAAATGCGCCATTATTCGCAGCTCCACCTGGGAATAATCAGCAGCCACCAGTTTGTAACCCGCCTTACTGACAAATGCCTTACGGACCCGGCGACCTTCTGCCGTCCGGATCGGAATATTCTGCAGATTCGGTTCGGTAGAAGACAGACGGCCGGTAGCTGCCACCGCCTGTTGGTAAGTGGAATGAATGCGTCCACTCTGGCTGTTGATTTCCAAGGGCAGTTTGTCGGTATAGGTGGATTTCAACTTCGCCAGGCTGCGATGCTCCAGAATCAGCCTGGGCAATTCATAGTCAACTGCCAGTTCCTGCAGCACCGGTTCCGCAGTGGAAGGTTGCCCGGTCTTGGTCTTCTTTAAAACAGGCAGCTCCAGTTTTTCATAGAAAATCTGCTGCAATTGTTTTGGCGATCCAAGATTGAATTCCTCTCCCGCCAGGTTGTAAACTTCCTGTTCCAATTCATCCAGTCGTACGGCGAGTTCTCCACTCTGCTTTCTCAGCACGTCGGCATCAACCTTAACTCCCCGCCTTTCCATCTTCTGCAACACAGAGATCAGTGGCAGTTCGTAGTGGCGATAAAGTCCGGCCAGATGTCCTGTGGCTTCCAGCTTATACTCCAGAAGCGTCGCAAGCCGCAAAATCATGTCAGCCTTCTCGGCGGCATACTGTGTCGCTTTGTCCATCCCCAACTGCGAAAAAGTCAATTTAGCCTTGCCTTTCCCAAGCCAGGCATCGAGATCGACAGGCTGAAGATCCAAATAGTAGCGGACCATGTCCGACAGATTATGCTTGATGGCAACCGAATTGAGCACATAGGAAGCCAGCAAGGTGTCACTCTTAAATGGTGCCAGGCCTATCTCATAATTTTGCAGCAAATGAGCGCCAGCTTTAAGATCAAACCCAACTTTGGTTATGCGCCTGTCTTCCAGTAGCGGTTTGAGTCGCTCGAGAACCGCCAGCCTGTCCAATTGCTGTATGCTTTCGTCCGTATCGTGAGTCAGGGGAATATAACTTGCCTTACCGGTTTCAACACTGAAAGCCAGGCCGATCAACTCCGAGTCGAGAAAATGCCGAGCATCGTGTTCAATGGTAATAGAAAATCGATCGGCCGCCTTTAACCTGTCGATCAGCCCATCGAGAGCTGTATCGGAAACAACCGTTTCGTACTCCAGAGTTTCCGGGACCTTCAGAGCATCGACATCCAGGCTGCCAACTGATGAAGGTAGTGGTTCCTGGCCTTCGGCAGCCTCAATTCCCTGGCTCTCCAGCTCTTTTATCCAGCTTTTAAATTCCATTTCGCTGAACAACCTGTGTAATTCCTGGCCGTCTTCTTCTCCTGGAATCAAAGCATTGATACCAACCTCAAGCTCGACATCTCTTTTAATGGTAGCCAGTTGGTAAGAAAGCCGTAGCTGATCAATGTTTTCTCGCAAGCGCTCACCGATCTTGCCTTTGATTTCCTCGGCGTTGGCAATAACTCCTTCCATGTCATGGTATTGCTCCAGCCATTTGACCGCAGTTTTTGGGCCGACACCTGGTACCCCGGGAATGTTGTCCGCCTTGTCCCCTACCAGCGCCAGGTAATCGATAAACTGGCTGGGCTGCACACCGAACTTGTTCTGTACGCCCTCCTCATCGAGCACTTCACTGGTCATAGTATTGATCAGCGTTACATGGGGAGACACCAGCTGAGCCAGGTCCTTGTCACCGGTGGATATCAAGGTATCTATACCATGGTGATTGGCCTGGCTGGCCAGAGTGCCGATGACATCATCGGCTTCAACCCCTTCAACTATCAACAGTGGCAAGCCCATAGCCTGGACAATTTCGTGAATCGGTTTTATCTGGCTACGCAGCTCATCAGGCATCGGTGGCCTGTGGGCTTTGTATTCCGTGTAAATCTCATTTCTAAATGTTTTACCCTTGGCATCGAAGACGATGGCAATGTGACTGTCCGGATAATTCTTCATTAAACTGCGAATCATGTTGATTACGCCCTTGACGGCTCCCGTTGGATGGCCGCGTGAAGTCACCAGGGGCGGCAGAGCGTGAAATGCCCGGAACAGATAGGAAGAGCCGTCGACCAGCACCAGGGGATTGGAATTGCTATCTGCCATCAGAGTCTCTCTCCCACAAGGCAGCTGCTGAAATCATTCACCAGACTATCAATCAATTGACTATAACGAGCAGCGTCTGCAAGACGGTCTCCCAGCAGGTCGAGCTGCTGCTGGTGCACCTTATGATCTGCGAACAAAGTATCGATGGTATTCTGCCTGGAGGTTACATCGGTAAACAGGCACACGGGCAGCAACTCGCTGATTCTTCGGCGTACATTCATAAGATGACGAATGCCCGGCTGAACTTCCGGATCATCCACCAGCACTAATCTGTGCTGGCGGTTGAACTCTGCTTCGAAATAGCCGATGGCATCGTGATACACCGCATAGGAAGCCTGTGGCAACTCCTGTAACTGCGCATGCCAACGCAGCCTGGCGTTACCCAGCTCCAGTTCCAGTTGCCGGTAGTTAGCATTGATCTGCTGCGCCAGTCCGGGATCGATTTTTATCAGCCGATCGCGAATGGCGGCCGCTATTTGCATACCATTTTCACTATGCAGCCAGATATGGGGATCTACGCGATCGGTATCCTGCAATTGCCGCTTCTGAATAGCCGGAACGCCAAGGAGCTGCAGCACCGACTGGTCCCGTCCGATCCCACCCAGGGCGGCATGCAGTTCAGTTTCCAGCTCCTCGCCCACATAAACTATCAAGTCAGCTGATTCCAGCGCCAATCGGTCGGATGGCGTCATCGTGTAATGGTGAGGCGAACCAGATTCCGGAACGAGCACACGGACGTTACCGTTTGCTCCTAATATTGAATCGGCTATCAGCTGCAGCGGCCGGATGGACACCACCAGATTAACTTCGGCAAAGGCCTGGGACGTCAGCAACAATACTGTGGCTAGAAACAGGTAACGGAACATATCAGGAGTATTTCAATTCAATAGCTGATGAGAAAGAAGTTCCCCAGTATACCATTGTGTGCCGAGTATTCTCCGGGTAAGCTGCAGCGTCGCGCCGTTTTACAAGGAGCTGGCAACAGGTCGGCACCCACCCAGGAAACTGCAATGCAGCAAGCAACTGAATCTGCCGATCAGGCTGAATACCAGCAGGAAACTCTGGTCAACGCCAGTAACATTGCTGTCAGTTTTGGCGACCGCCAGGTGCTGCACAACGTCGACATCGAAATTCAACGAGGCCGTATCGTCACTCTGATCGGACCTAATGGTGCCGGTAAGACAACCCTGGTCCGGGTGATACTCGGTTTACTGAAGCCCGATAGCGGCGAGATATGGAAGCAGCCAGGACTGACTATCGGCTACATGCCGCAGCGACTGCATATCGATCCTACTCTCCCAATGACGGTATTGCGGTTTTTACAGCTGACCGGAATCAGGCAGCGCAATCTGATTGACGGATTGCTTGAAACGCTTCAGATAAATCACCTGGTGGATCATCAGGTACGGAAAATTTCCGGCGGCGAGTTGCAGAGAGTCCTGCTGGCACGAGCCCTGCTACGCAAACCTTCCCTGTTGATTCTCGATGAACCAGCCCAAGGCGTGGACGTCAGTGGTCAGGCAGAACTGTATCAATTGATCGATCGAATTGCTGAACAGCACGCCTGTGGAATCCTGATGATCTCCCACGACCTGCACCTGGTCATGTCTGCCACCGATGAAGTGGTCTGCCTCAATCACCACATCTGCTGTCACGGCAAACCGGAGCATGTCAGTAGCGATCCCGCCTATCTGTCGTTATTTGGCACCGGCGGCGCCGAGAATATCGCGATCTACACCCACCATCACAATCACAGTCATGACATTCACGGCAGGGTTATCGAACCGCAGGAAGATGACCATGCCTGATTTCATTCTCTATGCGCTGATTGCCGGCCTTAGCCTTGCTGCGGTCTCCGGTCCCCTGGGCTCCTTCATCGTATGGCGCCGAATGTCTTATTTTGGTGATACGCTGGCACACTCGGCCTTGCTAGGAATAGCCCTGGGTCTTTTGCTGGACTTCAGTCTGCAGTTAAGCATTATTGCCGTTTGTGTGATTACCGGTCTATTACTGGTTTCCATGAGTCGCCAGGATACTGTGGCAACTGATACCTTGCTTGGAATATTTGCCCATAGCGCACTCGCCATCGGTGTTGTTTTACTGGCGCTTTCAGGCTCGACCCAGGTAAGTCTGGAAGCCTATCTGTTCGGCGAACTGCTCACCATAAGCATACCTGATTTACTGCTCATCGTGTTTGTCAGCTTGTTCGTTCTGATCATATTGTTGGCTCTCTGGAACAGCTTTCTATCATTTACTGTCCATGAAGAAATTGCCAGTATCGAGGGCGTGCCGGTGCAAAAACTACGGTATTTACTGGTTATTCTGATGGCTGTTACGACAGCTGCAGCACTGAAAATTGTCGGTGTTTTACTTATTACTTCGCTGCTTGTTATTCCGCCGGCGGCCGCTCGTCAGCTGGCACGTGGGCCGGAACAAATGGCAGTTCTGGCCAGCATTATTGGGTGCCTTTCTGTGCTTGCAGGCCTCTTCGCAGCGTTTCAGGCAGATACGCCGGTAGGGCCCTCGATTGTAGTGGCAGCAACACTGATATTCCTGTCGCTATACCTGTTTTGTTCGACAATTAAAAAAGATACTTGACACTAAATTATTTTCAAATGTCATCCCGAATAGCAAGATAGGCTTGCAAAAGCTGCGCTCGTCGATGTGGCGCATGAAGAATACCGCGATACCTGCCATCGGGATCAACCAGAGCGACATAATCGCTGTGCGCGACAATATAATCACCGTCGTCGTGCATGAAACCGTGTTCGCCCGGCTGGGAAAAGGCAATGAACAGCTGGGACGCCAGATCTGCAATTTCTGGATATTCGCCAGTCAGACCTATGAAATCGGAGTGAAAGGATTGCAGATACTCTGCCATGATTTCGGGTGTGTCACGTAATGGATCAACGCTTACCATGATTACACCAGTATCATCCTGCAGACCGGCCTGATCCAGGTCCAGGTAGAATCCTTCCAGCTCCTGCATGGTGAGCGGACAGATATCCGGACAGGAAGTGAAACCAAAGAAAATAAAGTGCCAGCTGCCCGTCAGGTCAGACCGGGTAAAGGGATTTCCATGCTGATCGATCAGGCGAAAATCATCGAGCATTGCTGGCTGCTCGAACAACGCGACGCCGAGCTCCGACAGAGCGTTTTCTACCGCCAGGTTGGAGCGCACCATCCACAAGCTGAACAACAACACCACAAGCAGGATATCGAATACAGCAAAAGCGACAAAAGCAAGCCGTCTTCTAGTCATGGGCAATAACTGCCTCTTCTAGAAAAGGTAGTGGTCGGTTAACAGAGCTACAAACAAAACTGCCAGATAGAGAATGGAGTACTTGAAGGTCTCCATGGCAGTCTTCGGACCCGGCCTGAACATCAATTTCAGTGACCAGGCCATAAATACAGCGCCGAGCACCAATGCCGCCAGCAGGTAAAGCGGGCCACTCATGCCTGACAGGAATGGGAATACACTGACCAGCACCAGGATGGCGGTATAAATAATGATATGCACTTTGGTGACATATTCGCCATGAGTCACCGGCAGCATTGGGATTCCAGTCTTGGCATATTCGTCTTTACGATGGATGGCCAGGGCCCAGAAATGGGGTGGCGTCCAGGCAAAGATAATCAATACCAGGATCATGGCTCCGGGCTCGATAGTGCCGGTCACGGCGGTCCAACCCAGTAACGGAGGCATGGCGCCAGACAAGCCACCAATCACGATGTTCTGTGGAGTCGCACGCTTCAGGTATCCGGTATAGATAAAGGCGTAGCCGACAAACGATGCAAGGGTCAACCAGGCGCAAAGCGGATTTACCCAGAGCAACAGGATCAGCATGCCCGCCACGCCAATGGCCGTGGCGAAAAGGATGGCGTGCAGTGGCTCAACCCGACCCTGTGGTAAAGGCCGATTGTGGGTGCGTTTCATCAGCGAATCGACTTTGCGGTCGATCAGGTGATTAACAGCGGCTCCGGAGCCGGCCACCAGGGCGATGCCCAGATTTCCCAGAATCAACACATCCAGAGGCACCATGCCCGGCACAGCCAGCAGCATACCCACCACCGAAGTCAGGATCATCAGCATGACAACCCGTGGCTTGCACATCTCGTAGTAGTCACGCCAGCTGGCGGACTGTTGGCTGATTATGTCGGTCACGCTGTTTCTCGTTGGTAGGGGGCTTGTAGGCCCGTGAATTTATAGAATAAAAAGTGATTCAAGCCTGGCTGACCCTGTCCTTGTCGAGCCGACACCGAGCGGCGGGCATTCAACCACGTTTTCCTCCCAACCTCAAGGTTGCAGCCGGTAAAAACAACCTGACCATCGACTCCCGCCCGGCGAAAAACAACTCTTATGCTCTGCCAGAGCTGACTCTCTTCCAACCCACTGAGACACCCAATCACCGACTCTGAAAAAACCTGTTGATTTATCGCAACATATTGGCATTTTATCGTGTGTTATCACTTGCGATAAAAAGGAAAAATCTATACGATTGCGCTGGATTTAAAGGTGTATTGAGTGAGCTTCTCGAGACGTTTTTTTACGCTAGGTAAAGAGTCCGTCCAGTTATCGATAATTTTTAGAAACAGAGAATAAGAACCGGGAAAACGGCATTCTTCTAAAGTCCAGTCAGTCTGGCTGGTTGAATGAAGAAGTGGCTGCGCAACCCTTCCGGGGTTATCCATAACTTGCTTAGTGTCACCACACTGCTTCGCGCTGATTCCGCCCGTTTGTCTTCCGGGTTGAGATGGGCGCGAAACAAGCGATACACAATGATCCAATGAATACCGCCAGCGGCTGCCCAGGGCAGGCGCTGGCAAAAATCTGTTTTACAGTTTGAAAAATAAGGACTAGTCAATTATGGCTCTAGCAGTTGTTGTAGCACTCTTGGTTGTGGGTTCAATAATCTTCCACTTCGCCTCCATCCCGGTGGGTTGGTGGTTTACCGATATCGCCGCAGACTGGGGATCGGTTGATTTCGTGATCCTAGTGACGTTCTGGGTTACCGGGTTCGTATTTATTGCCGTTAACCTGTTCCTGGCCTACTGCGTCTGGAAATTCCGTCATAAGCCTGGCCACAAGGCAGTATACGAGCCCGAAAACAGTAAGCTGGAAGTCAGCTTGTCTGTAGTCACCGCTGTTGGCGTCGTCTTGATGCTGGCACCTGGCCTGTTTGTGTGGGCCAGTTTCGTCACTCCACCTGAAGATTCCTATGATGTTGAGATCCTTGGAAGCCAGTGGCAGTGGCAATTCCGCTACCCTGGAGCCGACGGACTTCTGGGGACTGCCGATACGCAGTACATTTCCGAAGCCAATCCCTGGGGTGTCAATCCTGAGGACCCCAACGGCCAGGATGATGTGGTAATTGACGGTAACACCGCGCATCTGCCTCTCGGCAGACCAATTCGCGGCCTGTTGCGATCCAAGGACGTACTCCATAACTTCACCGTTCCGCAATTTCGCGTAAAGATGGACATGGTGCCCGGCCTGGTTTCTTACCTGTGGTTCGAAACTACGGCTGCAGGAACCTACGACATCCTTTGCGAAGAGATGTGCGGGCTGGCGCACTTCATGATGCGTGGAAATGTCGTGGTAGAAGAACAGGCGGATTTCGACGCCTGGCTTGCTTCGCAGCCAACTTTCGCACAAACACAGTCTGCAGCGGCACCAAACCTGCAAGCCGGCCAACAGTCATACGCTGCCTGCGCCGCCTGCCACGGTCAGAATGGCGAAGGTAACCAGCTGTTGAACGCACCTAAAATCGCCGGTCTGCAGTCCTGGTACCTGGAGCGACAACTGAATTACTTCAAGACCGGCGTCCGAGGCGGCGAAGGGGACACCAATGGCGCTGCCATGGCTCCCATGGCACTGATGCTCGATGACGCTGGTGTTCGCAATGTTTCCGCTTACATTGCCAGCCTCACAGACACTCCGGCAGCGCCTACAATCGCAGACGCCAATGTATCCAACGGCGCAAGGATTTATGATCGCAACTGCAAGGCCTGCCATCTTGAGGACGGCTCCGGCACCTGGTACACCGATGCCCCTGCCCTGGCCGGTATGAGCGACTGGTATTTCGTCAACCAGATAAACAGTTTCAGAAACAAGGTCCGCGGGCTTCACCCCAACGATCTCTATGGTGAGCAGATGGTGTGGATGGCCACTTCCATGGCGAATCAGGACGAAGTAGAAGACGTAGCCGCTTATCTGAACTCACTGCGATAAAAATTCAGATATAGGGATTAACAGTTTAATTATTTGTAGCTTTTTACAGGACACCGTTGAGACACAGGCACGCTGCTGCAACTGTCCCTGTAAGTTTTTAAGTACTTTTAGGAGGTTTTAATGGCTTACGTACCTTTAGCCGACCAGGAGCAAGAACTCCATCATCCACATAGTTGGGTAACCAAGTATGTATTCAGCCAGGATCACAAGGTGATTGCTATCCAGTATGGCAGCACCGCGCTGGCTGTTGGATTGGTGGCGCTGGTACTGTCCCTGTTGATGCGCATGCAGCTGGGTTTTCCGGAATCCTTTTCCCTGATTGACCCCAGCTCCTATTACCAGGCAGTTACCATGCACGGCATGATCATGGTGGTCTATCTGTTGACCGCCCTGTTCCTGGGTGGCTTCGGAAACTATCTGATTCCATTGATGTGCGGAGCCCGGGACATGGTGTTCCCGTTCCTTAACATGCTCAGTTATTGGGTTTACCTGCTATCGGTAATTATCCTGATGATCAGCTTTTTCGTGCCCGGGGGGCCAACCGGGGCAGGCTGGACGCTGTATCCTCCGCAGGCCAGTATGATCGGTTCGCCTGGCAGTGAATGGGGTCTTATCTTCATGCTGCTGTCCCTGGTGGTGTTTATCGTCGCCTTCACCATGGGTGGTTTGAACTATGTCACCACGGTCTTGCAATCCCGCTGCCGTGGTCTGACCATGATGCGCCTGCCGCTGAGCGTGTGGGGTATTTTCGTAGCGACGGTACTGGGTCTGTTCGCATTCCCGGCACTGTTCGTAGCCGGCATCATGATGGTATTCGATACCCTGTTGGGAACCAGCTTTTTCATGCCTGCCATTATCGAGGCTGGCCAGGCGATGGATTACCAGGGCGGTAGCCCGATCCTGTTCCAGCACCTGTTCTGGTTCTTCGGCCACCCTGAAGTATATATCGTGGCGCTGCCGGTTTTCGGCCTGGTGTCTGACATCATCAGTGTGCATGCCCGCAAGAACATCTTTGGCTACCGCATGATGGTATGGGCGATTATCGCTATTGGTGGTCTGAGCTTCATCGTTTGGGCCCACCACATGTATGTCAGTGGTATGAATCCCTATTTCGGCTTTTTCTTCGCCACTACCACGCTGATTATCGCGGTACCGACTGCATTGAAGGTATACAACTGGGTACTGACTTTGTGGGAAGGCGACATCCGCATGAACGTGCCGATGTTCTTCGCAATCGGCTTCATCTTCACCTTTATCCATGGCGGTCTGACCGGTCTGTTCCTGGGTAACGTGGTAATCGACCTGCCATTGTCAGACTCCTACTTCGTTATCGCGCACTTTCACATGGTAATGGGTGTGTCACCGGTACTGGTGTTATATGCCGCGGTCTATCACTGGTTCCCACTGATGACCGGCAAGATGTACAACGAAACCATGGCCAAGTGGCATTTCTGGCTGACCTTCCTGGGCGCCTATGCCATCTACCTGCCGATGCACTACCTGGGCTTCCTGGGTGTGCCACGACGTTACTACGCACTGGGCAGCACCGACTTTATTCCAGAATCTGCCCAGGCGCTTAATGCCAACATTTCCATTGCGGCGATTATCGTTGGCCTGGCTCAGATACTGTTCATCGTCAACATCATCATGAGCCTCAGAAACGGTGAGAAGGCCGGCAAAAATCCATGGGGCGCGGCTTCCCTGGAATGGCAGACCAAAGAAGTTCCTCCTGTTCATGGTAACTGGGGTGACAAGCTGCCTTCCGTGTATCGCTGGGCATACGATTACAGCGTTCCGGGAGCGCACCAGGACTTCATTCCACAGGACACACCGGAAGCAGACGAGCCTACGTTTGACGAGCAGCATTTTGACCCGGACCATGATGCGTCCAAGGCAGATATATGAGCTTTGTTAAACAAGTAACCAGTAAGCCCTGGGAAAGAAAAGGCATCATCGGCCCCCTGCGGCCAGTGGGTGCCTTCCCTGTTGCGCCTCAAAAGGTCGCGCTTGGATTCTTTCTGATGGTTGTGGGGGTGATTTTTTCACTCTTCACTGTGAGCTACTTTATCCGCATGGAGTTGCCGGACTGGAGGCCACTTGCTGAGCCCGGCCAGCTCTGGTTCAACACTGGCCTGCTGGTCATCAGCAGCATTCTGTTTCAATGGACCCGGACTCTTCTCAAGAAAGATGAAACCCGCAATCTGCGAACCGCACTTGTTGGCGGAGGATTGTTCGCTATCGCTTTCGTCATTGGACAGGTGATCGTGTGGAACAATCTCCAATCGCAAGGAATTACAGTTTCATCCAATCCAGCGGATTCCTTTTTCTACCTGCTGACCGGATTACACGGCGCTCACATGCTGGGCGGCCTGTGGGTCTGGAGCAGAACGTCCATCAAGCTGTTTTCCGGGGCAGAGCCCAAGGACATCAAGCTAAGTGTGGAATTATGCACGGTCTACTGGCACGCACTGTTGCTGGTATGGCTTATCGTGTTTGGCATGTTAGCCAACACGTAAAGAACATTAACGAATTAATAACAGGCAATTTTGTAGGGTAAAAATGCATGACTGACTTAGCAGCAACAGAACTGTCTCCTCACAAGGGGATGGATGGGCTGGTAGACGACTGGTCTGCCGACAAGCAAACGTACCATGTGCCTTGGGGCAAGGCGATGATGTGGATCTTCCTGGTAAGTGACACCTTCATCTTCACCTGCTTCCTGACCAGCTACATGCATGTACGATGGACCACAACAGAGCCCTGGCCCTACGCCAGTGAAATCTTCGCGCTTTCATTTGGCGGTGATCCTATCCCGCTAGTCCTGATCGCCATCATGACGTTCATCCTGATTACCAGTAGTGGCACCATGGCATTGGCGGTCAACTACGGTTATCGCCGGGATAAACAGAGAACCGCACTACTGATGTTCGTTACTGCGCTATTCGGTGCTTCTTTCGTCGGTATGCAGGCTTTCGAGTGGACCAAGCTGATCACTGAAGAAGGCATTCGACCCTGGGGTAACCCGTTCGGGGCACCACAGTTTGGGTCGGTGTTCTTTATGATAACGGGCTTCCACGGATTGCACGTAACGGGTGGTGTCATTTACCTGCTGATCGTAGCTAACAAGGTCCGTAAGGGACACTACGAAAAGAAAGGTTACGAGATCGTCGAAATTGCCGGCCTGTACTGGCACTTTGTTGACCTCGTCTGGGTATTCATTTTTGCATTTTTCTATCTTTGGTAAGGAGAGACGGTAATGTCAGCGGAAGCAGGTCAACAACATCCACTGGGAATTTATTACAAGGTCTGGGTTCTCCTTTTCGTACTCAGTGCCTTTTCCTACGCCACGGACTTCCTGGAAGCAGGGGTATTCCGATGGTTTCTCATTCTTCTATTCATGACTCTGAAGGCCGGCTTTATTGTCGCAATCTTCATGCATGCATTCTGGGAAAGAATGGCCCTGGTGTTCACCATTCTCGGCCCACCAATCGTGCTATTGCTGTTGATTGGCTTCATGGGTGCAGAAAGTCAGTATACCTGGGGCACTCGAGTCGAGTATCGCGGCCAAGATCCGAACGCTCAACCCCTATCGGTGGAAGATGTTCACGGTGGTGGTCATGCCGAGGAAGAAGCTCACTAACCAGCGTCTCGCTGTTTAGAAAAAAAGAGCCAGCTTATCAGCTGGCTTTTTTTTGCGCCCTGATCTTGCAGCGCTCTTTCGCTAGTCGTTCGTTTTTAGATATGCGTTTGGTTTAGCCCGCAGGGATTCCTTTCTGGGCCAACAGCGCGTCGATCTGCGGTTCCCGTCCCATAAAATCTTTGAACAGCTCCAGGGCTTTGGCCCCTCCACCGCGACTGAGAATTTTTTCCAGGTAACTGCGGCCGGTATCCGCATTCATCACGCCCGCCTGATCGAACTTTGAAAACACATCAGCTGAAAGTACTTCGGCCCAGTAGTAACTGTAATACCCGGCCGCATAGCCTCCTGCAAAAATGTGGGAAAAACTGTTCTCGAAACGATTGAAATCCGGCGTGGGGAAAACCGAGGTTTTCTCCTTTACACGTTGCATGGTGTCTCGAATATATCCAGGCTTGAAATTGGCCAGCCCACGATGCAACTCAAAATCGAACAGCCCAAACTGCAGCTGCCGCATCATCTGCATGCCAGCCTGGAAGTTACGCGCTTCCAGCATCTTGTTCAGCATTTCTGCTGGCAGCGGTTCGCCGGTTTCATAGTGGGAAGAAATGAGCCCTATAGACTGCTCATTCCAGCACCAGTTTTCCATCAACTGACTGGGCAGTTCAACCGCATCCCACGCAACACCATGAATGCCTGATACCCGCAAGCTGCTCTCTCGAGTCAGCAGGTGATGAAGGCCATGGCCAAATTCATGAAACAAAGTTTTGACTTCCATGTGTGTCAGCAGCGCAGGCTTGCCATCTTTGCCATTGGTAAAATTACAGACCAGGTATGCTGCCGGTAACTGTAACGAACCATCGTTCAGTACCCGCCTGGTTCGACAGTCGTGCATCCAGGCACCGCTGCGTTTGCTGTCGCGGGTATAAAGATCGAAATAAAACCGGGCAATGGGCTTTCCTTCTCTGAAGATGTCATAAGTTTCTACTGAAGAGTGCCAGGTCTCGTAGAATTGATTGGGCTCGATGGTTATTCCGAACAACTGGCTGACAATCTCGAATAATCCTGCTTTGACTTTTTCCACCGGAAAATAGGCTCGTAGCTCTTCCTGTGAAATGTCATAGAGTTTCTTGCGCAGTTTTTCACTGTAGTACGTAATATCCCAGGCATCTAGCTGACTTTTTCCAAGCGAGGCGGCAAATTCCTGCAACTCCCTGAACTCCTGTTCAGCGACCGGTTTACCCTTGGCGACCAGTTCGTTTAAAAACTGCAGAACATTTTCTGCACTGTCAGCCATCTTGGTAGCCAGAGAGAGTTCGGCATAGCTATCGAAATCCAACAGGTCGGCTTTTTCCCGGCGCAGCGCCAGGACCTCATCAATTACCGGGGAGTTATCCCATTCAGAGTTGCTACCACCTTGGTCTGATGCTCTGGTAACAAAAGCTGTATACATTTCCCTGCGCAGATTTTCATCATCAGCATAGCTGGTCACCGCTTGGTAGCAAGGAAAATCCAGCGTCAGCAGATAGCCTCCCAGACCTTTCTGCCGCGCAGCATCTTGAGCCGCTCCCAGGGCAATCTCGGGTATACCTGAAAGCTGTTGCCTGTCAGTGATGTGCCGCGTCCAGCTGTGGGTCGCGTCCAGTACATTATTACTGAACCTGGTCGACAAATGGCTGAGCTGTTTTTCTATTTCCTTAAAGCGCGCTTTTCTGTCAGCTTCCAGAGCCACACCCGCTAGCTTGAATTCCAGCAGGTAATCGTCCAGAACCTTAAGCTGACTGGACGTCAACTGCAGTTCCCGGGCGCGTTCCCGCAATGCCTTGATGCGGCGGTAGAGTGTTTCGTTCTGAGACAGTTCTGTTGAATATTCCATCACCAGTGGCAGGCAACAGTTATAGATTTCCCGCAATTCAGCGCTGTTGTTTACAGAAAAAAGGTGACTGACTGTAGACCACAAGTTGTTTAACCTGTCCTCCAGGTTATCCAGCACCATAACAAGACTGGACCAGTCAGGAGGCTGATCAGAGGCAAGCAATTCATTGAGAACTTGCTGATTGTCCGCGATAACTTGTTTGACTGCGGGTTCAATATGCTCAAGTTCCAGTTCTTTGAACTGGGGCAACTCCGTTTCGGACAATAGGGGATTACTCATTACTCACCTTTGCTTACCTTTGCTTACCTTTGCTTATATTTACTTACTTTTGCTCATCTTTATTTATCTTTACTCACCTTTCTAGGGCTGATCTGACCTGTTCGATTACGCAGGCAGTTTCCGGGGCCACTTCCAACCAGATGGTAAATGATTCGGCAGCCTGTTCTACCAACATGCCCAGACCGTCAAGCACCTGGCTGGCGCCCTGCTGTCTTGCCCAGGTCATGAATGGGGTATCGTGACTGCCGTACATCATATCGTAACAGCAAGTTTGGGAGCCAACAGCATCAGGGGAGACTTCCGGAGCCTCGCCCTGAAGGCCGGTTGATGTGCCATTTATGACAAGGTCAAAAGGACCGTCAAATTGAGCGTCGAAGGAATGGGCGCTGATATTCGCCAACTGAGAAAATTCCTGTTGTAAAGTGACCGCTTTACTGAGCGTACGATTGACCAGGGTAATCGAGTCTGGTGTTTCTTCAGCCAGACTTCCAAGAGCGCCTCTTACTGCACCACCGGCTCCAATCATTAGCACTCGCTTTCCGCTTATCACAATACCATGGTTGTCACGCAAATCCCTGACCAGACCGATGCCATCTGTATTGTCTCCACGAAGTCGTTGCTGGTCGTCCAGGTACAGGGTATTAACGGCTCGTGCCAATTTTGCACGCTCGCTATGAACCTGAGCCAGTTCAAATGCCTGCTCCTTGAACGGTACGGTGATATTAAGTCCAGTCCCCCCAGACCAGAAGAACTCCTGCACAAACTCGGTAAAACCATCGAGAGCGACTTCCTCTCTGGTGTATTGCAGCTGTTTGCCAGTCTGACTGGCAAACAGTGTGTGGATCATTGGAGATTTACTATGACTGACCGGATTACCAACAACGGCAAAGCGTAACAATGGGACCGTCCTTCTGTGCTAATAACTACCAATGGCCTGGTAGTAAATTTTAAGGGCTACCTGGTGTTCTGTTAAACCAGTTCATGACTGAAACAGGTAGCTATTGTAAGTGAAAAAGCGGCCTGGTTTGTTACTAAACCCATTCTCGGTGGATAAGGTATTCCTTGTAAAGTCGTTCTTCTTCCGTGCCGGACTCAGGGTGCCAGTCGTATTCCCAGCGCACTACTGGCGGCAAGGACATCAATATAGATTCGGTTCGTCCGACACCCGACTGCAGGCCAAATACTGTGCCACGGTCGTAGATCAGATTGAACTCGGCGTAGCGACCCCGTCGGTACTCCTGAAAATGCTTGTTTGCTTCGGTGTAAGGCGTATCCTTGCGCCGCTCGATTATTGGCACATAGGCATCGGTATAGGTATACGCAATATTCTTCACCATCGCGAAGCTTTGTTCGAATCCCAGTTCATTGAAGTCATCGAAAAACAGTCCGCCTACGCCACGAGGTTCTTTGCGATGTTTTAAATAGAAGTACTCATCACACTCTTTCTTGAAGCGCGGATAAATACCTTCACCAAAGGGATCACATGACTGCTTCGCGACTTTGTGCCAGTGTACACAGTCTTCATCAAAGCCATAATAGGGGGTCAGATCATAGCCACCACCAAACCACCACACCGGTTCTGCACCTTCTTTCTCCGCCACAAACATCCGGAAGTTGGCGTGGGAAGTTGGTACAAACGGATTTACCGGATGGATAACCAGTGAAACACCCATTGCCTGATAAGCCCGTCCGGCAAGTTCGGGTCGGGTTGCCGACGCGGAAGCAGGCAATGACTTGCCGAACACGTGGGAAAAATTGACGCCGCCTTTCTCAAGCACTTCCCCTCCACCGATAACTCGGGTGATTCCGCTACCACCTGCTTCGCGCTCCCACCTGTCAGTACGGAAAGCTGTGCTGCCATCCGCCTGCTCCAGCTTGCTACAGATGAAATTCTGCAAATCCAGCAGAAACTCTTTAACGTTGGAAATATCCTGGGTGTTCACAGTGCTTCCCCTTTTATGTGGTCAGGCTTAACGAAATATCCGGCCGCTTGCCAGATCCCTTATCGTTGAAGGGTTTGACTCTGGCCCCAGCTGACCCGGAACGACGAAGTCCAGTTTATCGCCAAGTTTCAGCTGGAGTTTTAATCTGGATCGAATTTCCGACTCACCCGCGAGGTTTGCCGAAGTGGAAACCAGCATACCGCCAAATTGATTGCACAGCTCGACGACCAAGGGATGGGCACTGACGCGAATTGCGACGGAACTGTGTCCTCCCTTGATCCAGGCCGGCACCAGATCATTCGGATCAGGTATCAACCAGGTGTTGGGGCCCGGCCAGGTTTCTTCCAGCGCAGTTTTCTGATCCTCAGATAACGGGTTGTAAAGCGGCGCCAACTGACTTGTCGAGGCGGCGACCAGGATCAAACCTTTGTTTACCGGTCGCCGCTTGATAGCGAGCAATCGGTAAACCGCGTCCCCATTCCATGGGTCACAACCTATGCCCCAGACAGCCTCTGTAGGATAGGCAATTATTCCCCCGGCGTGGAGGCAGTTGGATGCTTGGCGTATATGTAAATGGCTCAAGTGACTACGACAAGCCTTCGTTTTGTGCCAGAACTTTCTCTGCGTTCTGCTCCCGTTCCTGTTTGAGGCGCGCAGCGAGATCTGCGTTCTTTAGAGAGAGAATTTGAGCGGCCAGATAAGCAGCGTTCTTGGCACCTGTCTTTCCAACGGCGACCGTCGCAACCGGTATGCCCGCTGGCATCTGGACTGTCGATAATAGCGAGTCCATTCCCTGTAAGGGTCCGGCATCAATCGGTACTCCAATTACCGGCTTCAGTGTATGAGCGGCAGTTGCGCCAGCCAGATGTGCGGCTAAACCTGCCCCGGCAATAAATACCTCACAACCCCGCTCTTCCGCATCTTTGATATAGCTTTGTGTATTGGCGGGAGTGCGATGGGCGGAAGTAATCCTTATTTCGCAGGGGATCTCCAGACTACGCAGGATATCGGCCCCTGCCTGCATGATTTCCAGATCGGATTTGGATCCCATAAGAATAGCCACGAAAGGTTCTGACATTGAGTAATTGCCTCGCTGATGGTGGAAAAAAACAGCAAGCTACCCTAGCCCGCAGGATTCGTCAAATTCCTTAGGAGAGTGTTCCAGAGTACTGTATTCGCCTTAGGAGTTTGGCAAAACCCGTGGGTTATTCCGAATTCTGTTGCAAGCCACTCGCCAGACGCTGATATCGTCCTGCCTTTTGTTGCAGATATCCTTTCAACTCCAGGTTAGATAAGGTCTGGCTAATCCGATCTATGCTGAACCCAGCTCTGATCGCCAGCACCTCGGCCGGACACGGATCAAAGCCTATCAACTCCAGCAAATAACGTTCGTTGTGTTCAAGATCAATTTTTTCTGAAATACCATCACTCTGCTGATTGCTTTTTTTACCCCGATCAATATCGATGACCCCCAGGATCGGCCCAGCCAGTTCCTCGAGAACAGAATCCACATCTTCCACCAGCTTGGCTCCCTCCCTGATCAGACGGTGACATCCCCGGGAATTACCATTGTGTATTGATCCAGGAATGGCAAACACTTCTCTGTTGGTTTCCATTGCCAGCCGAGCGGTTATCAAGGATCCGCTTCTAACCGTTGCTTCAATAACGATGACCCCCAGACTCAATCCGGCGATGATTCGATTGCGTTGCGGAAAGTTACCTGGGATCGGCGGAGTACCGCAGGGAAACTCGGATAGCAACGCGCCAGACCGGGTTATTCGCTTTGCCAGTAGCCGGTTTCGTGAGGGGTAGATCCGGTCAATACCGTTTCCGAGAACACCGAGTGTTCTACCCTTGTTCGCAAGCGCGCCATTGTGGGCACAACTGTCAATCCCCGCAGCCAGGCCGCTGGCTATACAAAAACCATACTTTGCCAGTTCACCAGCTAACCAGACAGCGATCTGTTCCCCGTTGCTACTTGACCTGCGGCTCCCGACGACCGCCAGTTGCGGCAGTTGCAGGCAGGAAACATCTCCCTCCACAAACAGCAAAATTGGTGGGCAGGGGATTTCTTTCAACAGGGCTGGGTAATCAGGATCTTCAAAACAGACCAGGTGTCGATGCTCCCGGTCCTCATTCAACCAGTGGGATGCTTGTCTGATCACCTCAGTAACGGGCACCCGCCCGTTGAGAATTTCCCGTAGCTGTTGCTGTTGTCCACGGTTAATTCCGAAAGTGATCAGCTCCAGGCAATCCGCTGCCAGGATCCCATCGATTGAACCGTACTGCTTTATCAGCCTGCAGCGGTTGCTTCGTGAAAGGACATCACTGTGAACCAATTGCAGATATTGCAATTGCAGGGTAGTAACCATAAAGATCGTCCATGATCTTGGTTCGGATTATTGTGGATAAAGCCAGAGGCTCACGCCTGCAAGCTTGGTCTGCAATAGGAGTTAAGGATTAACTACCATGTCTCCCAGCCGCGCGGGTTCGGGGCTGGTGAGTATGACGCCATAGCTCAGGTGGTCAAATACTCGATAAACCAGAATAGTGCCAACTTCCTGTCTTGGCATTTCCACTGTCTGATTGGAAGCCTTGGCAAAAATTCGTCCGAAAAATGATTTCCTTTCCAGGTCGGTATCATCAATCACCTGCTCGCCGGACTGCTTAACTGTGAGGACATTGCCCACTTCGAGACCATCTCTGGCCCCCACATCTATTAGTATGGTGTCCAGCTGGGATGCCATTCGTTCGGTATTGGTCATGGCAATAACCCTGCCAGACACTTCCTGATCAGGTTCGGTGGGATAAATGATCGAATCAAATCGAATTTCTTCAGCTATCAATAAATGATCGCCAACCTTGATTTCGGAAGCACTGGCATTGATTGCCAGTCGCATGACGTTGTCTGATTCTTCTCCGACAATTGTTGCGGTGCCCACTGTCGCCAATTCCACCGAACGGCTTCCGCTGTCTTCGGGATCCCGAAAAGTATTGACCTCCCGGTAGACCTCGAAGTTGGTGACACCTGTGGGCCAGTCACCTCGAGCGTAGACTTCATCGCCGGTGCCGATGACCAGGTTTTTACTCATGGGTGAAACGATGTAGGGAGCGGAGTCGAAGGTGTCCAGGGAGACAATGCGATTCCTTGTAAAGGCACTTTGGATATCTTCCAGAGGTATTGCAGGAATTTCACTGGTTACCGCAATCTCCCGCATCTGCGGCTCCAGACGCTCAAATTGCAGGTCTCCCCGCTGCGCGACCAGTCTCGCTCTGCCGTTGATGAACTCGACTCGGACAACATCCCCGGCAGTGATTTCGCTGTCATCATCACGGAATGGTGTCGGCAGCCAGAAATCTGACCATTGTGACGGATTGGTCAGGAACTTGCCGGCAATTTGCCTTATCGTGTCGCCTTCTCGTACGATATAGCTTTGTGGATAATCCCTCACGAAAACTGAACTAACCTGACCATTTACCGTACTAACAGGTAACAGTAGGCAACTGATCACAAATAGGGGTAAAAAACTGTGTAGGTGACTCTTCATAGCTTAATTTCCACGGGCTGCGGGGCTGATTATCTTAGCAATAAGGTATAATCAGAACCGGTCCCAGTTCACAGAACAAAAATTGGTTCAACTGGCTAATAACGCTAATGAAACAACGTAATCATGGCAACATTACAGATACTTGAATTTCCAGATCCGCGGCTTCGTACTGTTGCCGAAACGGTCACTGTCTTCAACGACGACTTGAAACAGCTGGTAAACAACATGTTAGAGACTATGTACGAAGCACAGGGTATAGGCCTGGCTGCCACCCAGGTTAACGTGCACAAACGGCTTCTGGTAATAGATTTATCGGAAAATAAAGATAGTCCTCTAGTCTTTATTAATCCAGAATTCGAAATAATTGATGACGAGCTGTCTGAATACGATGAAGGCTGTCTGTCGGTACCTGGATTTTACGAAACGGTATGCCGACCGAAAATGATCAACGTTGCCGCTCAAAACACAGATGGGGAAAATTTTGAGCTGGAAGCTGCCGGTTTACTGGCTACCTGTATTCAACACGAAATTGACCACCTGAATGGCAAGTTGTTCGTCGATTATATAAGCGCGCTTAAACGAACCCGAATTCGCCACAAGCTGGAAAAAGAACAAAAGAAAACCGCTTGATAATGCAGCCGCTTGATATTGTATTTGCCGGCACCCCTGAATTTGCTGCCAAACACCTGGAATCCTTGCTGGGAGGTCACCACCGCGTAACTGCCGTCTATACCCAACCAGACCGAAAGGCCGGTCGCGGTAAGAAACTGCTGGCAAGCCCAGTTAAACTGCTGGCTGAACACCATGGAATCCCGGTAAAGCAGCCACCAAGCCTGAAAGACGTTGCCGCACAGGACGAACTTCGTCGACTTCAGGCTGATTTACTGATAGTGGTCGCTTACGGACTGATTCTTCCCGAAGCAGTTCTCGAGATACCACGCCTTGGATGTATCAATGTCCATGCGTCTTTACTGCCACGCTGGCGCGGAGCAGCCCCGATAGAGCGGGCCCTGTTGGCCGGCGATCGCGAAACCGGTGTGACTATCATGCAAATGGATGCCGGACTGGATACCGGAGATATGCTATTGCGTAGATCGGTATTTATAGCGGCCGATGACACCAGGGTAACCCTGGAGCGTAAACTGGCCGAAGCCGGTACCGAAGCGCTCACTTACGTTCTCGACCATATCAATGAAGTCCAGGCCAGCGCTGAACCTCAGGACGATCAACTAAGCAGTTATGCCAGCAAACTGGAAAAAGCAGAAGCTTGTATTCATTGGGAAGAAGGCGCCGCTTATATCGACAGACAGGTTAAAGCGGGAATTGGTCGAAATCCGGCGTACTGCTTTGCCAATGGCGAAAGATTGCGAGTACTTACTGCATCGCCAGCCACTTCCTACGGGGCGTCTGCAGGAAAAATTATTTCCTATGATAGAAACGGCTTGCTGGTAGGTTGCGGCCAGGACTGCCTGCTGATTACCCAGATTCAACTACCTGGCAAAAACCCGATTTCTATCCAAGATCTGCTTAACGCCAGGCCGGGCTTTTTCGAACCCGGCACTTTTCTCAGTTCAGCTGATTCGGTCAACTAAATGGCCATTTCTAAAAATGCCCGCGCTGTTGCCGCACGTGTTCTAGGCAAGCTACTCGCCGGCCAGGGTTCTTTGAGCTCGCATCTGACCGGCTATTCCGAGCACAAAGACTCTCCCCTGATACAGGAAATTTGTTACGGCGTCTGTCGATATTGGTTTGCATTAAAGGCCGCGACTGACGACCTACTGGAAAGACCACTTAGGAATAAGGATCAGGATATCTATTGTTTGTTATTAGTGGGCGCTTACCAGATTTACCAGATGCGGATACCAGACCACGCCGCTGTCAACGAAACAGTAGATGCGACACTTGCCTTGAAAAAGCCTTGGGCCCGGGGCCTGGTTAATGGTGTGCTGAGACGGCTGATCGACCGAAAAGAACAGTGGCCGTCCCTGCTTGATAATAAAGATGAGGAAATACGATTCCTTCACCCACAGTGGCTGATCCAGGCGATGAAACGTGACTGGCCGGATCACTGGCAACAGATACTGCAGGCCAATAATCAGCGCGCACCCATGTGCCTCCGAACCAACAAACAAAAATCTTCCCGGGATGCGTACTTGCAGATACTGGAAAAAGCCGGGAAAAGGGCATTTGCGGGTAAACTGGCGGGCTCCGCCATCTATCTTGAGAATCCATGTTCGGTTGAGGAACTGCCAGGTTTTGCCGACGGCATGGCAAGCGTCCAGGATGAAGCATCACAGCTGGTTCCGCCTCTTTTGAAATTGGCACCAGGCCTCTCGGTGCTCGACGCTTGCGCGGCCCCCGGCGGGAAAACATGCCACATATCAGAAAGTGAGCCCTCACTTGCTAGATTGCTTTCGCTGGATATTGATGAGTCACGGCTAAAGGGTATCGACGAAAATCTGCAACGGCTCGGATTGCGGGCAGAAGTCAAAGCGGCTGATGCGTCGCAGGTTGATCAATGGTGGGACGGCAAACCTTTTCAGCGAATCCTGTTGGATGCCCCCTGCTCAGCAACTGGGGTGATCCGTCGTCATCCGGATATAAAAATCCTGCGACATCAGGAGGACATTACATTGCTTGCTGAGCGCCAGTTGACCCTGTTGCAGAGCCTGTGGCGTTGTCTTGCCCCCGATGGCCTGCTTCTCTACACCACCTGTTCTGTTCTGAAAACCGAGAACGAACAAACAATCGATCGCTTTCTTGCCAGCTGCGAAGAGGCTAAATATCAAGCAATTACGGCCGATTGGGGGTTAGAATGTGCGTTTGGCAGGCAGCTACTCCCCTATAGCACGGGCAGTGATGGCTTTTACTACGCACTACTTCAAAAATCCTAGTGCAGCCAGTCAGTTGCTCATAGATTTCCTGAGCGCTAGTCGGCAGCAACCTGCAGGACCAGTTACATGAAGATCATCATCCTCGGCGCCAACCAGGTCGGCTCGACGCTGGCGGAAACTCTCGCCAACGAACAGAATGACATCACTGTCGTCGATACCGATGTAAACCGTCTGCGGGAACTGAAAGATCGAATCGATATCGGAACAATCACTGGCATGGCATCACACCCCGATGTGCTGGAACAGGCAGGTGGTGAAGACGCCGACATGATCATTGCCGTAACAGAGAGCGATGAAATCAACATGGTAGCCTGTCGAGTCGCTTACTCGCTGTTTCACACACCCAAGAAAATTTGCCGACTGCGTTCCTCCGCTTACCTGGTCAGTGAAAAGTTGTTCGGTCAACATGGCCTGGCAGTCGACGATGTCATCAGTCCTGAACATATTGTCTCCAGCTACATGAGCCGGCTTATCGATCTGCCGGGTTCTTTGCAGGTATTGGATTTTGCTAATGGCAAGGTTCAACTGGTAGCGGTGAAAGCGCATTATGGCGGCCCACTGGTCGGGCAGGAGATTCGCTTGTTGCGTCAACACATGCCATCTGTCGATACTCGGGTAGCTGCAATTTTCCGGCAAAACAGACCTATCATTCCAGAAGGATCGACCGTTATCGAGGCAGACGATGAGGTGTTTTTTATTGCTGCTCGCAACGACATTCGCGCTGTCATCAGTGAGCTTCGCCGCATGGATAAACCCTATCGTCGGGTCATGATAGCCGGTGGAGGTAATATAGGTCTGCGCCTGGCGGAAGACCTTGAAAAACGCTACCAGGTAAAAGTTATTGAACACAATCGTGAGCGCTGTGTTTTTCTATCAGAGACGCTGGACAAAGCTATTGTTCTCAATGGCGAATGTTCACAGGGCGAACTGCTAGTTGAAGAAAATATTGAAGACACTGATGTATTTCTCGCTCTCACCAACGATGATGAGGCCAACATCATGTCGTCCATGCTGGCTAAGCGGCTGGGCGCGAGAAAGGTCATGTGTCTGATCAACAACCCTGCTTACGTAGACCTGGTGCAGGGTGGTGAAATCGATATCGCCATATCACCACAACAGGCAACGATTGGCAGTTTGCTGGCGCACGTCAGAAGAGGCGATGTAGTAAACGTACATTCCCTGAGAAGAGGCGCGGCAGAAGCAATGGAAGCAATCGCTCATGGCGACATCCATTCCTCCAAGGTAGTAGGTAAGGCAATCGAAGATATTGAACTGCCAGATGGAACCACTATCGGAGCCATAGTAAGAAATGAACAGGTGCTGATAGCACATGACGACATAGTGGTTGAGTCAGACGACCACGTTATTCTTTTCCTGGTTGATCGAAATAAAATTCCTGAAGTGGAACGGTTGTTTCAGGTGGGATTCAGTTTCTTCTAGGTAGTCATGCATTTCTCAATAATAATAAAGATACTTGGCATCCTGTTGATGCTGTTCAGCTTCCTCAGCAACCTGCCTCCTATGCTGGTTGCCCTATTATACCGGGAAGAAACTGTTCCGGCGTTTGCTTCATCTTTGGTTTTGACTTTTGCGACGGGGCTGATTCTTTGGTTATTAACCGCTCGATCAAAACAGGAGCTTAGAACCAGAGATGGCTTCCTGGTTGTCACTTTTTTCTGGACGGTGCTGGGCACATTTGGCTGCCTGCCCTTTCTCTTTGCTCCAGAACCGACCCTGTCAATAACCGATGCGGTATTTGAATCTCTTTCAGGCCTGACGACCACAGGTGCGACAGTCATTAGCGGTCTCGACGACCTGCCAAGATCGATCCTTTTTTATCGACAACAATTGCAATGGCTGGGTGGCATGGGCATCGTGGCTCTGGCAGTTGCTGTTCTGCCAATGTTAGGCATCGGTGGTATGCAACTGTATCGCGCCGAAAGCCCTGGACCAGTCAAGGACAACAAACTGGTGCCACGACTGGCGGAGACTGCCAAGGCGCTCTGGTACATTTACCTTGCCCTGACTATGGCCTGTGCGCTGGCATACTGGGTGGTTGGTATGGATTTTTTTGACGCCATCACCCACAGCTTCAGTACTATCGCTATCGGCGGATTTTCTACTCATGATGCCAGCATGGCTTATTTTGACAGCCCCGCAGTAGAGTTGGTTGCGGTAGTTTTCATGTTCATTGCAGGGATTAATTTCGCACTGCATTTCACCGCCTGGAGCCGTCGGAGTATCAGGCACTACCTTTCTGACCCGGAGTTGCGTTTTTACGCCTTTATTCTTCTTCTTGTTTCTCTGATTACCATCCTGGTTTTGCGAACTTCAAACCACTACGGGCTTTTCGATTCGGTTATCAAAGGGGTATTCCAGGCAGTATCAATCGCTACTACTACCGGTTTTACCTCTGCGGATTTCAATTCCTGGCCCTCGTTCCTGCCCTATATGTTGTTCTATGCGGCAATCATCGGTGCCTGTGCTGGCTCGACCGGCGGCGGCATGAAAGTGGTGCGCATTCTGCTGATTTTCAAACAGGGGATACGTGAAGTACAGCGGCTTATTCACCCCCGTGCCGAAATCCCGATCAAGCTTGGCAAAACCCCGGTTCCCGGCCGAGTAGTAGAAGCTGTTTGGGGGTTCTTCGCAGTTTACGTCATGGTGTTCATGGCCATGTTGCTCGCTCTACTGGCTGCTGGCCTGGACATCATTACCGCGTTCAGTGCCGTAGGGGCGTGCATCAACAATCTGGGACCTGGTCTGGAGGGAGTGGCTCTCTCTTATGGGGACTTGCCGGGAATTGCCAAATGGATTCTTTGCCTGGCCATGTTGCTGGGGCGCCTGGAGGTCTTCACCCTGCTGGTACTGGTAACACCGACATTCTGGCGCAAGTAGCTATTGGGTAGCTACTGGTAGAAACGCGATCCATCCGGGCGACGTTTGAATCTTTTGTACTCCCACTGGTACTGGGGAACAGCTTCCTTGACACAGTCTTCCACCGATTTATTTAATCCTGTGACCGAATCCACCAGGCCCGGTTCATAAATCATTGAATCGGCTGCTTTGATAACCAGTTTGAATCCGCGACCGCCTGGTAAACGCCTGGCGTACCCGCAAATTACCCTGGCGCCAGTCCTTTCCACCAGACGCGATACCAGGGTCATCGTCAGTGCCGGAGTACCAAAAAACTCGGCAAATTCGCCCCCGTCTTCCCCGGGTTCCTGGTCTGGTAATAATCCCACCATTTCACCTTGTTTGAGTGCTTTTAGGAGGATCGAAACCCCTTGTCTGCTGGTTGGTGCCAGCCGGGCATTACCCCGACTGCGGGCAGCCTTGATCATACTGTCGAAGTACCTGTTCTTGGGAGGCTGATACATGAAGGTAGTTGGAAACTGTTCAGTAAAGTAATAACCAAAAACTTCCCAGTTGCCCAAGTGGGGGGCCAACAGCACGACACCCTGACCATGGGTCATGGCATCTTCGAGCACATCTTTGCCTTCCACTTCCCGAATAGTTCCCAGTACTTTATCCAATGGGAGCAGCCAGCACTTGCCCATCTCCAGGGCTGTGCGGGCCGTTTCCTTGAGACTTTCTGCTGTCAGTTTCCTAAGTTCGCTTTCAGACAACGCAGGAAAACAAAGTTGCAGATTTTGCCGGGTCGTCTGTCGGGCCCGGGTCGGGAACAAGTTCATTAACTTGCCAAACAGACCGGCAATACCCTGGACAAGAGAAAGGGGCAGCCAGGCGCACAATATGAGCAATCCCCGCGCAAGCATGAATTTCAGTTGATCGATAACAGCACCCTTAATTTGCTTAGTGTTGGCTTAGTGTTTCCGTCAATGACGTCCGGGCGAAATGGAAGCACAAAACGAATTGGCAAACAACTCGTAATAGGTTTGGAATCAAGACCTTGTGCCAATTCCGGTATAGATATGTTGAAAGGAATCGAGGATAATTGCAGCCCTTTTTATTATCAGGTCACTGTTCTGGATTCTTTAGTTTAGAGTCTCTGGTCCAGACCAACTGAAATTTTAAACCTGAAATTTGAAACTCGACAGACCCCGGTGTTCCGAATGAGTCGTGAAGCAGATCTGAAAACCTTTCAAGGAATGATTATCGCCCTGCAACAGTACTGGGCTGATTATGGATGCGTGGTTCTGCAACCGCTGGATATGGAAGTGGGGGCTGGAACCTTCCATCCGGCAACTTTTCTTCGTTCCATTGGCCCGGAAACTTGGAATACAGCCTACGTGCAGCCAAGCAGGCGACCCACTGACGGCCGCTATGGTGAGAATCCAAACCGTTTGCAACACTATTACCAGTTTCAGGTGATATTAAAACCATCCCCCGAAAATATTCAGCAGCTGTATCTAGACTCGCTGAAAAACCTGGGAATCGACACATCGATTCATGACATTCGTTTTGTTGAGGACAACTGGGAATCTCCGACCCTGGGCGCCTGGGGATTAGGCTGGGAAGTCTGGCTGAACGGTATGGAAGTTACTCAGTTCACCTATTTTCAGCAGGTAGGCGGACTGGACTGTTTCCCGGTCAGTGGTGAAATAACCTATGGCATCGAACGAATCGCCATGTATCTGCAAGGTGTTAACAGCATCTACGATATCGTCTGGGCTGACGGGCCCGATGGCGTTGTTACCTATGGCGATGTATTCAAGCAGAACGAAGTGGAAATGTCGGCGTTCAACTTTGAACACGCCGATATTGAACTGTTGTTTCGCTATTTCGACGAATGTGAATCGCAATGCGAAAAGCTTATTAAAAAAGGACTGGCACTGCCTGCCTACGAACAGGTATTAAAAGCGTCTCACTACTTTAACCTGTTGGATGCCCGACAGGCCATTTCGGTTACCGAACGGCAGCGTTTCATTCTCCGCGTCAGGTCACTGTCCCGTATGGTGGCAGAAGCCTATTTCGAAAGTCGTAAGAAACTGGGCTTTCCGCTGGCACCTGAATCACTGCGCAAACAATTTCTAGAGACTTAAGTTTATTCCTAAGATGTCTGAAAAAGATCTATTGGTAGAGATTGGCACGGAAGAATTGCCACCCAAAGCACTGAAGTCTCTGGGGTTGGCTTTCAAGTCCGGAGTTGAGTCTGGCCTGCAATCCGAGGGCCTAGGTTTCTCTTCGACCACCTGGTTTGCAACACCACGACGACTGGCCGTACTGGTCAGCAATTTGACCCCGGCAACGCCAGACAAAAACATTGAGAAGTATGGCCCGGCAGTGAAAGCAGCCTTTGATGCAGATGGCAACCCAACCGCTGCGGCCGCTGGCTTTGCACGTTCCTGCAACACACAGGTCGAAAACCTTGAGCAAGGGGAGAAGGACGGCGTCACCAAGTTGCTTTTCCGATCATTCGATAAAGGCCAACCAGCTGAAGTCTTTATTCCTGATATTGTAGATTCTGCTCTTAATAAACTCCCTATTCCAAAACGTATGCGATGGGGAAGCTCAAGAGAGGAGTTTGTCAGACCGGTCCATTGGATAGTCATGTTATTCGGCGACCAGATTGTTAGCGCATCCATTTTGGGCAAACCCGCCGGCAGAATTACATTTGGCCATCGTTTTCACCACCCTCAGCCAATCGAAATTGACAGCCCCGCTGACTATGCACAACAACTCGAATCAACAGGTTATGTGATCCCGGACTTTGAGACCAGAAAGCAGAAGATACGAAATCTGGTCAATCTTGAAGCAGAGAAGCTGTCAGCCAACGTCAATATTGAAGACGCGCTGCTGGACGAGGTAGCCAGCCTGGTGGAATGGCCTGTGGCACTGACTGGCAATTTTGACGAACACTTTCTTTCAGTTCCGGCGGAAGCACTGGTTTCTTCTCTTACGGCACATCAGAAATGTTTTCATCTGACCAATGACCAGGACGAGTTGTTGCCAAACTTTATCGCCATCAGCAACCTCGAAAGTAGAGATCCTTCTCAGGTGATAGAAGGTAACGAGCGGGTAATCAGGCCAAGACTGGCGGACGCTGATTTTTTCTACCAAACTGACAAGAAGGAATCGCTGGAAAGTCGTCAGGAACGGCTTAAGCAAATCGTTTTCCAGCAGAAGCTTGGTACCGTCTTTGAGAAATCTCTGCGGGTTGCTTCGCTGGCCCGTTTTATCGCCGATCAGCTTGGTGGCGAGTCAGACCTGTGCGAACGCGCCGCCCTGCTGGCTAAATGTGATCTTGTTACCAGCATGGTTGGTGAGTTTGCAGACTTGCAGGGCATCATGGGTAAATACTATGCCCTTCACGATGGCGAGAATCCAGAAGTCGCCGCCGCCCTGAACGAACAGTACATGCCACGACATGCTGGCGACGATTTACCAGGTTCACTTACCGGCAGCATACTTTCGCTAGCTGAGAAGATCGATACTGTGGTTGGGCTGTTTGCCATCGGCCAGCCTCCGACCGGATCCAAGGACCCGTTTGCACTGCGAAGGGCAGCTATTGGGATACTGCGTATTCTGGTGGAAAAGCAACTCGACCTTAACTTAAAGGACACTATCGCCGAAGCATTAAAGGGATTAGCCTTTACCAATCCAGATCAGGAAGTTTCCAATCAGATTTTCGATTTCTTTCTTGATCGATTCCGTTACTGGTACCAGGAAAAAGGTATCCCCGCAGAAGTGTATCAGGCAGTACTTGCCCTGCGCCCTGAAAAGCCCGTGGATTTTGACAGCCGTGTCCTGGCCGTTGATCATTTCAGCCGGCTCGAAGAAGCCAGAGCGCTGGCCAGTGCTAATAAGCGCGTTGCCAACATCCTTGCCGACTTTGAAAATAGCTTAAGTGATTACAAGGTAAATGAATCGCTTTTCCGAGAGCCGGAAGAGCTTGAGCTGGCCAACCTGGTCACTTCGAAAGAATCAGACGTGGCGCCGTTGTTTGAGAGCAGAAATTATCGAGAAGGGTTGGAACAGCTTGCTGCCTTAAAAGACGCAGTGGACAGTTTCTTCGATAAAGTTCTGGTGATGGATGAAGATTCCGCGATACGGAACAACAGAATTGCTCTTTTAATTCGCTTGCGCGCACTCTTTTTGCAGGTTGCTGATATTTCCTATTTACACCAGACCTGATTACTATTCTCTTGGCTGAATGCGCATGTCCAAATCGATGGATGAACAGGTGAGACTTGTTATTCTTGATCGGGACGGTGTCATCAATCAGGATTCCGACGCCTATATTAAATCCCCGGATGAATGGATTCCCATAGAAGGAAGTCTGGAATCCATTGCTGAATTAAGTCGTGCAGGATTTAAGATAGCTGTAGCCACTAATCAATCGGGTATCGCGCGTCAACTTTTTGATCACTATACTCTTGCCCGTATTCACCAGAAGATGAGTGCAGCGGTTGAAGAAGCTGGCGGTATACTGGATGGCGTATTCTTTTGTCCCCATGGACCTGACGAGGGATGTCTGTGCCGTAAACCACGTACCGGATTACTTGAAGCCATATCTCAGGAATTTGGTATCGCACTAGAGGGTGTTCCCCTGGTAGGTGACAGCCTGAAAGATATCGAGGCGGCAAGGCAGATGGGTTGTCGTCCTTTTCTGGTTAGAACTGGTAAAGGCCTGCAAACCTTGGCGTCCTGCGATCAACGGGAACTTGAAGGTGTTAAGGTCGTAGATAGTTTAAAAGTCGCTGCTGAGGTAATTCTTGGAGAGTCCTGATCAAGCGCATTCACATGCGAGGCCATGGAAATGTTAGCGAATGTCATTTTGAGATCCTGTCTTGGATAGCAGATGAAAAACACAGTTCTGTTTTTCCGCTCACTGGTTTTTTATATCGGGTATATTCTGGTAACACTTATACTCGCTTTTCTCTGCCTGATGTTGTTCTGGCTGTTTCCAGATTCTAAGCGCCATCTTTTCAACAAGCTCTGGTGTTCGATAGTTCTGACGTGGTGCAAATTGACCTGCGGCATACACTATAGGATCCACGGACTGGAGAATATTCCAGATCAACCGGTAGTAGCACTGGCAAACCATCAGAGTGAATGGGAAACCATGTTTATGTTTCGCTACCTGGCACCGGTCAGTCCGATACTCAAAAAAGAGCTGTTGGCCATTCCGGTTTATGGCTGGGCCATGCGCATAATAAAACCTATAGCCATCGACCGCAGCAGACGCCATAACGCTGGAAAATCCATTCTCAATCAAGGACAGCAAAGACTGCGCAGTAACCGGTCAGTCATGATCTTTCCGGAAGGGACACGGGCCGAAGCCGGGAACATAGGGAAATTTTCCCGCGGGGGTGCAAAGCTGGCAATTGCAGCCGGAGTGCCGATCCTGCCTATAGCTCATAATGCCGGGAACTACTGGCCAGTTCGCCGTTTCCTCAAGTACCCGGGGACTATTCACGTGCACATCGGTGCACCGGTCGAAACCAGTAATCGGGATGCTTCAGAGCTTACCGAGGCTATTGAGTCGTGGATACGACAACATGTTGTCGTATGACCCATAATGGGCTCCCGGTAATTAAAAGGCGATCAGATATCCAGGTTTTGTACCGATAGTGCGTTTGCCTCGATAAATTCTCTTCGAGGATCGACCTGATCTCCCATCAACGTAGTAAACAACTGGTCCGCACCAATGGCATCGTCAATGGTCACCTGCAACATGCGCCGGTTATCAGGATCCATCGTCGTTTCCCACAACTGATCAGGATTCATTTCACCCAGTCCTTTGTACCTTTGCAGGTAATGACCTTTCATCGCGTCGGCTATCAGCCATTGAATTGCTTCGTCGAAGCTGGCAACGTCGGCTGTTTTCTCACCACGTTTAACAAATGCCCCGGCCTCGAGTAGACCATCAAGCGTCTTGCCAAGCCGGATCAATGTCTTGTACTCACCAGAACTGAAGAAGTCGCGGCTGAACGTGTAAGTTTTTTCTAAACCGTGAAGACTCAATGTTGCTTCCGGCAGGAAGATATGGCGTTCGGGATCTTCTTTTACATTGAACGAATAAGTGCTGCTTATTCCTGGCATATGTGTCTCAAGTATGGCTGATAACTCTTTAATCCAGCTGTCTACTTGTGACCGGTCGGCCAATTGTTCTTCATTAATAGCACTGGTAAAGATCATCATCTCCAGTATTTCAGCAGGATAGAATCGTCCCAGGCGACTGATAATCGAGTGCGCATCGTTGTATTCCTTGACGATGGCTTCCAGAGCATCACCGGCGATAGCGGGTGCGCCTTTGTTAACATGCAAACTGGCACCTTCGAGGGCAGTCTGTGTCTGGTAAGCAGCAAGTTCCGCATCATCCTTCAGGTACTGCTCCTGCTTTCCCTTTCGAACTTTATACAATGGGGGCTGAGCGATATACACATGACCCCTTTCCACCAATTCTCGCATTTGCCGAAAAAAGAACGTCAATAAGAGCGTGCGGATATGAGATCCGTCTACATCAGCATCGGTCATGATTATGATGCGATGGTACCTGAGATTATCCGGGTTGAAGTCTTCGTTCCCAATACCGCAACCCAGCGCCTTAATAAGCGTTCCAATTTCGGCCGATCCCAGCATCTTGTCGAATCTGGCTTTTTCTACATTGAGAATCTTGCCCTTCAGTGGCAATATTGCCTGGTTCTTACGATTACGGCCCTGTTTAGCAGAACCACCCGCAGAATCACCCTCCACAATGTATATTTCTGAAAGAGCCGGATCCTTTTCCTGGCAATCGGCTAATTTGCCGGGCAAGCCAGCCACATCCAGCGCTCCTTTACGACGGGTCATTTCCCTCGCTTTCCTTGCAGCTTCTCGAGCTCGGGCAGCCTCAATAATCTTGCCAACAATCTGTTTTGCTTCCTGGGGATTTTCCATTAGATAATCTGTCAGATGACTGGCCATTTCCTGTTCAACCACCGACTTAACTTCTGACGAAACCAGCTTGTCTTTGGTCTGGGAAGAAAATTTGGGGTCAGGGACCTTAACCGAAATAACCGCAGTCAGACCTTCGCGGGAATCATCACCTGTAGTGTTTACCTCTTTACCCTTTTTGGACGCCATTTCCTTATCTATGTAGTTATTGAGAACACGGGTCAATGCTGCACGAAAGCCAGCCAGATGAGTTCCACCATCCCGCTGAGGAATGTTATTGGTATACGGGAAAATGTTTTCCTGGTAAGAGTCATTCCATTGCAATGCCACTTCGACGGTAATACCGTCCGCCTCTCTTTCAGACACAAAATAGAATATCTTGTTGACAGTAGTTTTATTGGTATTCAAGTATTCGATAAACTGTTTCAAGCCGCCTTCGTACTTATAAAGCTCTGATTTCCCTGAACGTTCATCTGTCAGTCGAATCGCTACACCGGCATTCAGAAAAGCCAGTTCCCGAAGCTTTTTAGCGAGAATATCGTAGTGAAACTCTACGTTTGAAAAAGTGTCGCGGGATGGTTTGAAAGTACACTCAGTGCCGGTCGTATCTGTTTCTCCCACTACAGTCAACGGCGCCTGTGGTACGCCATGGCTGTAATGTTGCTCATGAACCTGCTGATTGCGCCTGATGGTAAGTTTCAACTCCTCGGAAAGCGCATTGACCACCGAAACCCCTACACCGTGAAGACCACCAGAAACTTTGTAGCTGTTATCATCGAATTTGCCGCCAGCATGAAGCACCGTCATGATTACTTCAGCGGCGGAAACCCCTTCCTTGTGCATATCGGTAGGTATGCCCCGGCCGTTGTCGCCTACAGTCACTGTTTCTCCGACATGAATTGTCACGTTGATTTCGTCGCAATAACCTGCCAGGGCTTCGTCTATAGAATTATCAACGAGCTCAAATACCATATGATGCAGACCGGTACCATCGTCGGTATCTCCAATGTACATCCCAGGTCTCTTTCTCACTGCGTCGAGACCTTTCAGGACCTTGATACTGTCCCCTGTATAGCTGGTTTCTTCGCTCATTCATTACCTCAAAGATTCAAACGAAATCAATTTGTGATTTTACCATGTTCCACGTGAAACTTAGCCACTTCGGAGCCCCAATCAAGTGAATTTCTCAGACTCGTATAGTCCACACAAGTAAGGAAAACCTGCGTCTTCATATCCTGCAGGTAACGACAGATTCTCTGCCGGTTACCTTCATCCAGCTCAGCGGGCAAGTCGTCAACTAGAAAGATACAGCTCCTCTCTGCATTTTCAGCCTGGATTACCCCCTGTGCTAACTTTAGTGCACTCACAAGCATCTTTTGCTGCCCCCTCGACAATACATCGGAGGCGGAGATACCGTCATGTTTTACGACGATATCCGCACGATGTGGGCCATTTTGCGTAGTTCCATACTTTAGATCCTGGTTTTCAGTATCTTGCAGCACCTCAACAAGGTCTCTCTCAGCATCCCAACCCCTGCGATAATGTAGCGTAATGTCCCCAATTTCGGCTATCGTGTTGACAACTTCTTGAAAAACGGGGATAAACCGAGAGAAGTAGCCAGCCCTCGCCTGGTCAACCATGGTTGCCACTTTGGCAAGCTCTACGCTCCAGGCGCGAACCTGCCTCAAATCCGGATGCGAGGATTTAAGAAGCTGGTTACGATTAGCAATGCATTTGCGGCTATTTCGCCAATGATCGACAAAAGCGGGTTCCACGTGGAACACTCCCCAGTCCAGGAATCGTCTACGCTCTTTGGGGCTTCCTTCCAGCAGGCGGAATGTTGTGGAATCCAGCACTTGCACAGGCAACAGCCTGGCCACATCAACCCAGCTTGATTGCTTGTCTCCCTGCAGTTTTAAGACCGGCTTCTGGTTACGGTATTTCTGTAATCCAATAGTGAGCCCCTCGCCCAGCTCGGCGAAAACTGTCAGTTCATTGGAACCAACCCTGATCACAGGGGCTGTCTTCGTGCTTCGAAATGATTTGCCGGTTGCCAGTACATGGATGGCCTCCAGTATGCTGGTCTTACCACTGCCATTTGCACCGTAGATCAAATTTACCTGATCACAGGCGCTGAAAGACAGATTCTCTATATTTCTGAACTGAGAAATATTGAGCCGATTGAAAATCGTCATGGCAAAAAGAGCTCACCTACCAAAAATGCAGATGCGCAGTTAGCACTGCAAAACACAGGGCTTGCATGTGCTGATACCATTCTCTGGTGAAGCTCCCTGACCGGGCCTACAATCTCATCGGCATAACAACATACAGTGCTTCCGAAGACTCTCCATCTTCTGCTTCAAGCAATGCACTACTGTTTGGATCAGACAAGGTAATCCTGACATTGGGGCTATGCAAAGCAGTCAGCACATCGATCAGGTAACTGACATTAAACCCGATTTCCAGCGAATTGCCGTCATAATCAACGGAAACGGCTTCTTCTGCTTCTTCCTGTTCTGGATTGTTGGCCATAATTTTCAATTCACCTGACTCCAGAACAAGCCTGACACCGCGGTACTTCTCGTTGGACAAAATAGACACTCTGGAAAATGCCTGGCGTAATTCCTGACGAATTCCAATAATATGTTTGTTGCCACCCTTCGGGAGCACCCGATTGTAATCAGGGAATTTGCCGTCCACCAGCTTGGAAGTAAATGTGTAATCTGACATTCTCGCGCGGATATGGTTACTACCGAAAACCAGAGTTAATTCCCCCTCACCATCAGTAATCAGGCGGGATAACTCCATTATTCCCTTGCGCGGCAAAATCAATTGTTGTGGTTCGTCGGTTTGATTGTTCATGGCTATCGTCTGCATCGCCAGACGGTGCCCGTCTGTGGCTACGACTCGAAGGTAGTCCGGTGCCACTTCGAACAACATGCCATTCAAGAAGAAGCGAACATCCTGTTGTGCCATGGCAAAACTGGTGCTATCAAGCAATTCCTTCAGCTTCTGCTGTTGTACCGTCACTGAAAAAGTTCCAGATTCGTCCCCAATTGTAGGAAACTCCGATGCCGGCAAAGTCGCGAGAGTGAACCTGCTTCTCCCGGACTTGATGACTACCTTGTCCTCTTTTTGCGAAAAATCCAGAATTGAGCCATCTGCCAAAGATTTGCATATATCGACCAGCTTACGGGCCGGGACAGTTACCGCCCCTGAATCGCCACCGGGTTCAACACCGACGGAACCAATAAGTTCCACTTCCAGGTCAGTTCCGGTCAATGACAACTGATCGCCCTTCAATACCAGAAGAATATTTGAGAGTACTGGCAAGGTCTGCCTGCGCTCGACCGCCCCGCTTACCAGCTGGAGAGGTTTCAGCAATGCATCCCTGGATACGGTAAATTGCATAATCTTTTCTTTCCCGGTCTTGTCGTAATTAGAATCTAGCCAGCCAAAGAGCGAAGTAGGTTATTGTAATCTTCTTCGATGTCCGACGTCGTTTGTCTCAGCTTGCTGATTTGTCGACAAGCATGAAGCACTGTGGTGTGATCACGGCCCCCAAAGGCATCGCCAATTTCCGGCAGGCTGTGATTGGTTAGTTCCTTGGAAAGAGACATCGCGACCTGCCTGGGCCTGGCTACGGATCGATTTCTTCTTTTTGACAACATATCACCCATTTTTATCTTATAGTACTCGGCAACAGATCGCTGTATGTTGTCAATTGTCACCATTTTGTCCTGTAGGGCAAACAGATCCTTGAGTGCCTCCCTAATCAATTCCAAGTCTATCGATTTCCCAACGAAATTAGAGTGAGCGATTACTTTCTTTAGTGCGCCCTCCAACTCTCGAACATTAGAGCGCAATCGTTGAGCGATGTAGATAGCAGCCTCACTGGGTAATTCCACATTCACCAGCGCAGCTTTCTTAATCAGGATTGCTGCCCTGGTTTCAAGTTCTGGTGGCTCCACCGCGACCGTCAGGCCCCACCCGAAACGGGACTTGAGCCTTTCTTCCAAGCCATTGATTTCTTTATGAAATCTATCGCAGGTGAGAATAATCTGTTGACCACCTTCCAATAAAGCATTGAAGGTATGAAAAAACTCTTCCTGGGAACGTTCCTTGCCCGCGAAAAACTGAATGTCATCAATCAGCAGCGCATCCACAGAGCGGTAGAATCGCTTGAACTCACTGATTGCATTCAGCTGAAGTGCGGTAACCATTGTTGCAACAAATGTCTCGGAATGCAGATAAACTATCTTCGCGTTCGGCTTCCTCTTTAGCATGAAGTTGCCAATTGCGTGCATCAAGTGGGTTTTGCCCAATCCGACACCGCCATAAATAAACAGGGGGTTATACGCTTTGCCTGGGTTCTCGGCTACCTGCATGGCAGCAGCCCTAGCTAACTGATTCGACTTACCGATAATAAAATTGTCGAAAGTGCTTTCTCCGTTCAACCTGCTTTTATGGCTTAGCTTCCCTGCGATTACAGACTGATTAATTGGAGTCCTGTTGCTTTCCTGAGCTCCCTGTCCTTGCTCTCTAACGCCAGTCTCAATTGGAACCTGCTCTGGTTTTGAAATACGAGGAGCAATTGCTACATGATTATCTGGTGTTTTTTCCGCCCTGTCCCCATACCGCTCACCGACACCAGACGGTCCGGGCGAAGCCGGATTAGAAACCAGCTGAGGTGGCTCAGTCAGTCCTGCCAGATCCAGCTTTTGTTCAGCAATTGCAAACAACACCCGGGCTTCGCCACTTTCTGTTTTAAGTAGCTGTTCAATCCGGTTCCAGTATTTTTCTTCAACCCAGTCTTTGACAAACCTGTTAGGCGCAATCAACGTCACCGATTGCTGATCGGCTTCAACCTTTAGTGGCCTTATCCAGGTATTAAACTGTTGGAGGGGTAATTCGTCTTTTAGTTTATCAATACAATTCTGCCAATTCACAACTAGCACTGCCCATGACCACTGATAGTGGATTCTGTAGTTTTTAATTTTTATATCTGAAGGACAGCAATTCTAACCTATTAAAAAATGTTATCCACAGTTAAGCGCGTTCTTTTGTGAAATTTTGCCCTATTTTTTCCACTTATTTTTCAATAGGTTAAAGACATTAAAACGAAATCGTACGCAAATTGTCGAAGTGAAAAAATTCTGATCTGAGACTTTTTGAGGATTTTATAACCTGTGGATAACTTGTTGCTAAACAGGATATAAGCCCTGCTTTCGCTATTCTGGTGGTACAGCTTCACTTCACCGTTCAATCATTGCAACTTGGCTTCAAAACCTCTAGAATTCGCCCTCCCTTTTTAGAGGTTATTGTGTTTTCCGGCGGTCCCGATTCTGCTCTGTAAACACGAATTACTGGAATTAAAAACCATGAAACGAACATTTCAACCTAGTGTGCTTAAACGAGCCCGTACCCACGGTTTCCGTGCACGCATGGCTACCAAAGCCGGCAGACTGGTAATCAAGCGACGACGCGCCAAGGGTCGTGCCAGGCTATCTGCCTAATTTGAACCTCCCGCTGCCTTAGAAGGTAATAGCATAGTGCCTGGCTACGGCTTTCCCAGGAAGCTCAGGCTAACCGAACCAGCACAGTTCAAAGCGGTTTTTAACCACGCCGATTTCAAGGTATCCAACCGCTTGTTTCTGATCCTGGCCCGAAGCAACGATTTGGAAAGATGCAGGCTCGGTCTGGTAATTGGCAAAAAACATCTGTCCAGGGCTTTCCAGAGAAATCGAATAAAACGACTTCTTCGCAACTCATTTCGCCTGAATCAGAGTTTGCTCGAAGGGCTGGACATCGTTATTCTTGCCCGCAGCAATATGAGCAATCTGGACAACAAGCAGATTGTAGAAAATATTCAGTGTTTGTGGCTCGACCTGGTTAAAAAATCCAAAGCAAAGCCGCATAATCCAACCCACCAGAATTAATCCAAACTGGTACCTGAATGATTACCCGAATCGTGTTAACACTCATTACTGCCTATCAGCATTGCCTTAGTGCCCTTATGGGGTCACGGTGCCGCTTCTACCCAAGTTGTTCTCAATATACAAAAGAAGCAATTGAGAACTATGGTATCGCTAAAGGATGCTATATGGGTTCTCGCCGTATTGTGCGCTGTCACCCATGGCATGAAGGTGGTTACGACCCGGTACCGGGAATCACCCCAGTAGCAAACAACCAAGATAATCATTCCCAGAAGTAGACGCTGACATGGACTTATCCAAATTCTTTCTTTATTCAGCATTGGCTGCAGTTACTTACCTTATGCTGCTGGCCTGGAACGAAGACTACCCAAATCAGGTACCAGAGCCTACTGTACAACCTGCAGTCTCACTCGCTGAGTTACCGGATCCAGAAACCAATGTTGCCGCTCAGGATGACATCCCCAGTCAGATTCCACCGGCGCAATCCGCAACTGTTCAGACGGAAAACCAAGGCTCTGCCGATGTTCCCAGCACCACCTCAAACCCAACGACAAGTAGTTCCAGACTCGTTTCCATTTCTACCGATACTCTCGAACTCACCGTCGACCTCAATGGGGGCGATATCGTTTATCTTGCCCTGCCCCAATATTTGCGGGAGCTGGACGTACCTGATCAGCCTTTTGTGCTATTACAAAATGAGCCATCTCGAAGTTTTATCGCCCAATCTGGCCTGATCGGAGCAAATGGAATCGATTCCAGCAGTCGTGCCCAGTACCAGGCATCGGCAGCCTCTTTCTCATTATCCCCAAATCAGGACAGCCTGAATGTTGATCTTGTCACCGGCTCCGGTAATGGCGTCGACATTATCAAACGCTTCAGTTTTCAGCGCGACAGCTATGTAATAGACATCAGTTACCAGGTAACCAATAATTCTGGTCAGCCATGGCAAGCTAATTTATTTGGTCAGATAAAAAGAGACGACTACCCTGATCCCAGTGATGCCGGTGGTTTCACCCGTAACTTCATGGGATTCGCGACCACTTCGGATGAAGATCCCTATATCAAAATAGACTTTGATGATGTCGACGACGGCGAACCGGCATTTGATATGAGCGGTGGCTGGATGGCTTTCAGCCAGCACTACTTTCTGTCTGCCTGGATTCCAGACCAGTCACAACAGCACAATTATTCTACCCGCAAAAACAGCATCAACCAGTATATTGGTGGATTTGTCAGCCCTGCTTTCAATGTGCCAACTGGTTCTTCAACGACGCAATCAGTCAGGTTCTATGCTGGTCCTACCGATCAGAACAGTCTCGCGGAACTGGCTCCCAACCTGAACCTGACGATCGATTACGGCATTCTCTGGTTCCTGGCGTCGCCTATTTACTGGTTGCTGACTCACATTGAACCGTTTGTCGGCAATTTCGGTGTCTCTATTATCCTGCTGACCGTCCTTATCAAGGCGGTTTTTTACAAGCTCACAGAGACTCAATACAAATCCATGGCTGGTATGCGACGAGTTATGCCCAAAATGCAGCAGCTAAAAGAGTCATACGGTGATGACAAAGTGAAGTTGCAGAAAGCAACCATGGAACTCTACAAAAAGGAGAAGATAAATCCGTTTAACGGTTGTTTGCCGATGCTGGTTCAAATGCCTGTTTTTATCGCTCTTTACTGGATGTTGATGCGTAGCGTGGAGTTACGACATGCACCATTCGTACTATGGATTGAGGATCTATCTGTAATGGATCCTTATTTTATACTTCCGCTACTGATGTGCGGGTCAATGTATTTACAGACGTCTCTCAGCCCACCACCAGGTGATCCCATGCAGGCCAAGGTTATGAAAATGATGCCAATCATAATGGGCATATTCTTCCTTTGGTTCCCCGCTGGCCTGGTACTCTACTGGCTGGTTAACAGCCTGTTGGGGATTCTCCAGCAGTGGTATATTACCAGGAAAATTGAAGCTACTTACGCTGCGAAAGGTACCTGACCCGTCTACTAACCTTTCTACTAACCCCACTGCGCCATGCGTTGTGATCAACAGCTATGACGATCACGGATACCGATACTATCTGCGCTATCGCGACACCACCCGGTCGCAGCGGTATCGGTATTGTCAGGATTTCCGGCCCAGCCTGCCTGTCACTTTCTCAACAGATACTAGGCTTTTCCCCTGAACCAAGGAAGGCGTATTTCACTGATTTCCTTGGCACAGAATCGGAGATAATAGACCGTGGAATTGCCATATATTTTCAGTCGCCAAACTCTTTCACCGGTGAAGATATACTGGAATTACAAGGCCACGGCGGTATATTTATACTGAACAGTATATTAAAAACAGCACTGGATATGGGCTGCAGGATGGCGAGGCCTGGTGAGTTTTCAGAACGATCATTCATAAATAATAAGATGGACCTGACCCAGGTGGAAGCTATAGCAGACCTGATCAGCGCTAATACAGAACAAGCGGCGAAATCCGCTTTTCGAACACTGGAAGGTGCATTTTCTACCCGCATTAATTGCCTGGTGACAGGCATCACCGAGCTGCGTGTTTACCTGGAAGCTGCTATAGACTTCACTGATGAAGATATCGACTTCATTTCTGAAGGAAATATTATCGTAAAGCTGGACACCATCGTAAGTCAGACGGAAGCCGTTTTCAGGCAGGCCAGGGTAGGAGCAATTTTGCAGGAAGGCATCAACGTTGCAATCGCCGGTCGACCCAATGCCGGCAAATCAAGCCTGCTAAACAACCTGTCCGGCCGGGAGTCAGCAATCGTCACAGATATTCCCGGTACCACCAGGGACACATTGAAAGAATTGATTGATGTCGATGGAATACCTGTAAATATCATCGATACCGCTGGCTTGAGAAAAAGCGTTGATATAGTCGAACAGGAAGGCGTCAGACGGGCGCGCCAGGTCATCGAAGATGCAGACCTTGTTATGCTTGTCCTGGACAGTCAGTCACTGGTTAATAACAAAGAGATGCTGGACCAGCTTTTTGCGGAGACACAACTGCCAACCGAAGTCCTGGAAGTCGGTCGATTGCTTTTAGTGTTCAATAAGGTTGATTTACTGGAGGAGAGCCTTTGCCAGAGCCTGCCCGATAGTGACCAGGCAACAATCAGCAACTATAAAGTGCCATCCGTAGCAGTTTCCGCTAAAACCGGTGAAGGCATCGACCAGTTACGCGACGAAATCAAATCCATGGTTGGCTATACAACCAGCGAAGAAGGAACCTTCAGCGCTCGAGAACGGCATATTCGAGCTCTGCAGACAGCGCGGAGCTTTCTGGATTCAGCCAGTGCGCAGTTACGCGGGGCTGGAAACCTGGAGCTGATAGCTGAAGACCTGCGTCAGGCGCAAAATTCTCTTGGTGAAATTACCGGGCAAGTGACAAGCGACGATCTACTGGGTCAGATCTTCTCGACTTTCTGTATCGGCAAGTAGTTAATTCAATTCGTCTGTATAAGCTGTGGACTGGAAATCGGTCTATTAACAAGCTGTCGATTAATTACCATCCTTTGTGGGCAGAACCCTGGATAACACTGGATAAAGTTTCTTCACCAGTAACAGCCTAATACTTCCTAACAGAACATACAGCGTAAGCAACCAGCTTAAGAACCGCTTACCAAGACCTTTATCAACCAGATAACCCAATGATTTTACTAACAAATAATTGCTTATATACAGGAAATCGCCTGCTCTATAATAGCTACTACATACTATTAATTAACTAATACTATTTATTAATAAGTAATTCTTATTAGCGGTATTAGAAATAAAAATCAGCAAACACTGTTCTTGCCACGGGGCGTTTTTTTTCTTTTTTGAACGCGTATACTTACCGGCCCTCTCGTACACGCTAAGCAGATTTGACAGAGCATGGATTTCGATAAGACATACGACGTAATCGTAGTCGGTGGTGGACACGCTGGAACTGAAGCGGCGCTGGCCGCGGCCAGGGCTGGTGTGCGCACTCTGCTGGTTACTCATAACATCGAAACTCTTGGCCAGATGTCCTGCAATCCGGCAATAGGCGGTATCGGCAAGAGCCACCTGGTTCGAGAAATAGATGCGCTTGGTGGAGCAATGGCAACGGCAACCGACCAGGCGGGAATTCAGTTCCGGGTTTTGAATGCCAGCAAAGGGCCTGCCGTGCGGGCTACCAGAGCCCAGGCAGACAGAGTTCTTTACAAAGCTGCCATTCGCCGTTTACTGGAAAATCAGCCGAATTTACAGATCTTTCAGCAGGCAGTTGACGATTTCATCCTGGATGGCGATCGGGTAGCCGGCGTTGTAACCCAGATGGGATTACAAATTAAGGCCCGCAAAGTCGTTCTTACCACCGGGACTTTCCTGGGCGGACGCATTCATATCGGGATGGAAAATTCTTCCGGTGGCCGGGCTGGTGACCCGCCGTCTATCGCTTTGGCGAAACGATTACGTGAACTGCCATTCCGGGTTGAGCGGCTCAAGACTGGCACGCCACCACGGATCGATGCCAGGACAGTGGACTTCTCTGCGATGACAATCCAGCATGGGGATACGCCGACCCCGGTGATGTCATTTCTCGGCAGAGAGCAGGATCATCCAGAACAGGTAGCGTGCTATATCACATCAACCAATGAAAATTGCCATGACATTATTCGCAATGGCCTGGATCGATCGCCGATGTACGCCGGAGTGATAGAAGGCGTCGGGCCAAGGTATTGCCCGTCGATAGAAGACAAGGTGATGCGTTTTGCGGACAAGTCCTCACATCAGATATTCGTAGAACCGGAAGGGCTCAATACCCATGAGCTATACCCCAACGGCATTTCAACCAGCCTGCCTTACGATGTGCAGGTAGCCATGGTGAATCAGATTAAGGGCTTTGAGAATGCCCATATCACCCGGCCGGGCTATGCCATCGAATATGATTTTTTTGACCCGCGCGATCTGCATTACTCGCTGGAAACCCGCTTTATCGAAGGTCTTTATTTCGCAGGCCAGATCAATGGCACCACAGGTTATGAAGAGGCGGGCGCCCAGGGGTTGCTGGCTGGCATCAATGCGGCACTGGCGGTGCAGGGAAAAGATTCCTGGTGTCCACGCCGGGACCAGGCATATATCGGGGTTCTAGTGGATGACCTGATTACGCTTGGTACCAATGAACCGTACCGAATGTTTACCAGTAGGGCGGAGTACCGGCTGTCGCTACGGGAAGACAATGCTGACCTGCGGCTGACTGAGATCGGCAGGGAGCTGGGGCTTGTCGATGAGCATCGCTGGCAGGCTTTCAGCCACAAGCGGGACAAGGTTGAATTGGAACTGCAAAGGCTGCGCAGTACCTGGCTGCAACCAGATACTGCAGCTTCCTCTCGGGTCAATTCATTGTTGGAGAAACCGATGGCCAGGGAATACAGCCTGGCAGATTTGCTGGCGCGACCAGGAGTGACATACGGAGCCTTGCAGCAGTCGCTGACTGAAGATGAGTCCGATAAGTCAGACTGGCTGGAAGACCAACAGGCGTCACAACAGGTGGAAATTCAGATCAAGTACCAGGGATATATAGATCGTCAGCAGGATGAGATCGAAAAGCTGAAACGCCAGGAAAATACGCCTTTGCCTACAGATTTCGACTACCAACAGATGCAGGGATTATCCAACGAGCTGAAACAGAAGCTCGAAGCGGCAAAGCCGGAGAATATCGGCCGGGCTGCCCGAATACCTGGCATGACTCCTGCGGCGATTTCGCTGTTGCTGATCTACTTGAAGAAATATCAGGCGGTACGTCAGAAAGTCAGTTAGGACACCACTGATTAATTGTGGAAATCAGAGGCACCCAAAAGATGGCGGCGCTGACCCATACCGAAGTACAACGGCAGCTGCAAACTGGTATTCAACAGCTAGGTATGGAGCTTACTCAGGATCGACTTGCAGCTTTGCAGTTGTATCTTGAACTGCTGGAAAAATGGAATCGGTCTTTTAATCTCAGTGGAGTCAAGGATCCACTGAAGATGGTTAACCTACACATACTGGACAGCCTGTCCATATCACCATACCTGGACGGTAAAACTATTCTGGATGTCGGCTCGGGAGCGGGATTACCAGGAATCCCGCTGGCAATTTTCAACCCTGACAAGCAATTTATTCTGCTGGATAGCAATGGCAAGAAAACCCGCTTCCTTTTTCAGGTAAAATTGGCCCTGAAACTGGATAACGTGTCGATAGAAAATAAGCGGCTTGAACACTATGATTGCCACAGGCAACTTGATATTGTGATCAGCCGGGCTTTTACTTCCCTGGCCAGATTGGTAGAGCTTTGTAGCAGGGCGACAGGCAATAAGGGACTGCTATTGGCAATGAAAGGGACTTACCCGCAGCAGGAGATAGCTGAGTTACCTGACGGAGTTAGTACTATGAGGGCAATTCGGCTGCAGGTGCCAGGAATTGAGGCATCTCGCTATCTTATTGAAGTCCCGCTACGAAAACCGGAACCCTAAGCCAGTAACCAGCAAGCACAAAGACGTATTCAAGAGTGGCAAAAGTACTAGCAGTTGCGAACCAGAAAGGTGGCGTTGGAAAAACGACCACCTCGGTAAATCTTGCAGCCTCCCTGCAGGAAACCAGGAAAAAGGTTTTATTAATCGACCTTGATCCTCAGGGTAATGCCACAACCGGAAGCGGTGTCGACAAGAACGCTCTGGATTTATCGATATATGACCTCCTGACAGGCCGCGCCAGTTTCGATCAGGTGGTAGTCACACCCAAAGAGCTGGATTACCAGCTGCTACCTTCCAATGGCGATCTCACTGCAGCTGAGGTTGAATTGCTGGAGTTTGAAGACCGGGATCGCCGGCTTCGTCAGATCGTAGACGCGGTTCGGGACCGCTATGACTTTATCGTCATTGATTGCCCGCCATCCTTAAACATGCTGACGGTCAATGCAATGGTTGCCGCTGATGGTGTTTTGATACCCATGCAGTGTGAATACTACGCTCTGGAGGGATTGTCGGCGCTGATGGATACTATTGCGGCAATTGAAGAAAATCTCAATCCGGGGCTTAAGATAGAAGGGATCCTTCGTACCATGTACGATCCCCGTAATCGCCTGACAACAGAAGTAAATGGACAGCTTTTCAATTATTTCGGCGATATCGTATACCGGACGGTGGTACCTAGAAACGTTCGTCTGGCGGAAGCTCCCAGTTACGGATTACCGATTCTCAAGTATGACCGCCAATCCAGAGGGGCAATTGCTTATCTGGCGGTAGCGGGTGAGGTACTCAGGCGTTCGGATAAGAACGAACAGCCAACCGCGTGACAGGCGCAGAAGTGGAATTGAAGCCCGAATCGACGACACGAATGCAATTGCAACGGTATTCAACGGAAAAAGCGGCATGACAGCAAAAAAGAAACTAGGGCGGGGTCTTGATGCGCTGCTCTCCAGACCAGGAAGCGATAAAAGCGATAGAAGCGGAAAACGATCCACTCTGCCGGGAGATCAGAAGCCGCAGGATGCTGGTGAGTCGGCTCTGCCAGCAACCGTCAGCGCAGACAGTAATGAAAGTCAGCCGTTGGTGACAGCAACGAGTGGCGGAGCGGAAGCAGACCTGAAGAACGTCCCTGTTGACCTGATACAACCGGGCAAGTACCAGCCAAGGACCGACATGCATGAAACTACCCTGGAGGAGCTTGCAAATTCCATCAAGCAACAGGGGGTAATGCAGCCCATCGTTTTGCGACCGATTTCTTCCAGCCGCTACGAAATCATTGCCGGCGAACGCCGCTGGCGCGCGACCCAGCTGGCGGGTCTGCACATTATTCCAGCAATTATCAAGGAGGTTAGCGACGAATCGGCAATTGCAATGTCGCTGATTGAGAATATTCAGCGGGAAAACCTCAATCCTATCGAGGAAGCCATGGCTCTGAAGCGCCTGCAGGATGAATTTGAGCTAACCCAGCAGGAAGTGGCTGAAGCAGTGGGCAAATCCCGGGCTACCGTGACTAATCTTATACGATTGATAGGATTGAGCCCGGACGTACGGCGCATGGTCGAGCACGGTGACCTGGAAATGGGCCATGCCAGGGCGCTATTGTCATTGCCCGATCCGCAACAGTCGGAAGCCGCTAGATCAGTGGTTGGAAAGGGGCTTTCCGTCCGTCAAACCGAATCCCTGGTACGCCGTCTGCTGGCCGGTCCTGGCGGTAAGGGAAGCAAGCCGGCGGTCGATCCGGACATCAAGAACCTGGAGGAAGATCTGTCTTCTAAACTGGGTGCCAAGGTGCTGATACAGCATACCGCCAAGGGTCGTGGAAAGCTTATTCTAAAATACAACAGCGTTGACGAGCTTGAGGGGATTTTGGGCCATATTAAATGACGTCCAACGTTATTGATTAGGGTTCTTAAAGTCCCTATAATGCGCGTTCTTTGGAGATCACCGCTGCATCAAGACGGCTGATTCTACCGGCAAAACGGGGTTGGAGATTAAGTTTAGCGCACAGCGATCATGTCCAATTTGAAACCCCCCCCAGTCCACCGGGTCATCGTGGTACAGCTGGTAGCCACAGTCTTGATAGCCGCTATTTTCCTGATTTTTACGAATGTCGTTGCAGCTTATTCGATATTGATCGGAGGGCTGATCAGCGCCATACCGAATTACTTTTTTGCGGTACAGGCGTTTCGTTATCGTGGTGCGCGAAACGCAGATAAAGTAGTCAAGAGCTTTATGAAGGGAGAAATGGGTAAAATAGCCATTACCTTGTTGCTATTTGCCCTGACCTTCACCTTGATCACTGCGATCAATGAAGCCGCCTTGATTGGCGGCTTCTTCGCCGCACAGTTCGTCGGCATCATGAAGTCCGGGATGATTGATTACAATCCCGCTGGTAATAACAGCTAGTAAACTGGAACGAGAGAAACAGGGTCAACATCAACAATGGCAGAGTCGGCTGGTTTGGAACACGGTGCTGCAGAGCTTACCGTCCAAGAATATATAACCCACCACCTTTCTTTTCTGACCTTCGGTAAAACTCACGATGGTCATCTGGGGTTCGCTCATACTCCTGAGGAAGCCACGGAAATGGGTTTTTGGGCAGTTAATGTCGATACCCTTGGCTGGTCAGTTTTTCTGGGAGCCATGTTCCTCTGGTTTTTCTATCGAGTAGGAAAGAAAGCCTCGGTGGAAAACCCTGGTGGTGTACAGAATTTTGTTGAAGCCACAGTGGAATTTGTCGAAGCCCGGGTTACCGAAGGCTTTAACCACAAGAACGACCTGATAGGTCCACTCTGTCTGACCTTGTTCTTCTGGATTCTCTTGATGAATACCATGGACCTGGTACCAGTAGACTGGATTACCGGCGCCTTCGAGTGGTTTGCGGCGACAGTTTTTCATTTTGAACATGCGCCATTCAAGATAGTGCCCACTACCGACCCCAACATCACCATGGGGCTGTCGCTATCGGTTTTTGTCCTGATTATCTACTACAGCATCAAGAACAAGGGTATTGGCGGCTTCTTTGCGGAGCTGGCCTTTCAACCATTCGGCAAATGGATGATGCCATTTAACCTGATCATCGAATTGCCAACACTGTTTGCCAAACCAATTTCACTGGGCCTGCGACTATTCGGCAACCTGTATGCCGGCGAGCTGCTGTTCCTGTTGATTGCATCCATGCTCGGCTTTTGGCAATTGCCTGCTCACTTCGCATGGGCAGCTTTTCACTTACTGGTTATACCGTTGCAGGCATTCGTGTTCATGATGTTGACCATCGTGTATCTGAATGCGGCACACGATAAAGAAGCACACTGATTTTTTTAACTGTTTATCTGAACTGATAAAACCTGGAGGAAAAAATGGAAATGATATTGGCTTTCACAGCACTGGGCGTTCTGCTGGTGCTGGGTATGGGTGCATTGGGCACTGCCATTGGCTTCGGTATTCTGGGCGGCAAATTCCTTGAAGGATCTGCCCGGCAGCCTGAACTGGCGCCGAAACTGCAAGGCTCCATGTTCCTGGTGGCCGGCCTTATCGACGCGGTAACCATGATCGGAATCGGTATTGGCATGTGGTTCACCTTTGCCAATCCTTTCACCGCAGCACTGGGCGGATAAGACTCACACTAAGCGGGAGACCAAGCCGTGAATTTTAATGCAACCCTTCTCGGCCAGACCATCGCATTCATCTTTTTTGTGTGGTTTTGCAAGAAATACGTATGGCCGTTGTTTGCCGCTGTATTGGAAGAACGCAAAAAGCGCATTGCAGAAGGCCTGGAAGCGGCAAACCGAGCTGAAAAGGACCTGGAGCTGGCGCAGCAAAGATCCACTGACCAGTTGAAGGAAGCCAAGTCGGAAGCCGCGGTGATTATCGATCAGGCCAACAAGCGGGCTGCACAGATCGTCGACGAAGCAAAAGAACAGGCCCGGGAAGAAGGTCAGCGCATCATAGCCGGTGCCAATGCCGAGATTGAACAGGAAGTCAACCGAGCCAAGGAAGCCTTGCGTGCACAGGTCGCTGCCATTGCCATAAATGGTGCTGAAAAAATCCTGGAACGGTCGGTAGATCAGGCAGCCAATGAGGAAATACTCAACAAGCTGGCCTCTGAGCTATAGATGATAGGAAACGAGTGATCAAATGGCAGAGTTATCTACACTAGCACGACCTTACGCCAGGGCAGCTTTCGAAGTGGCCCTGCAGGACAGCGCTCTCGATAGCTGGTCGACCATGCTTGGTGTGTCCGCTGCAGTAGCGCGCCAGGGCAAGATAAACGCTTTGTTGACCGATCCATCGCTTTCTTCAGAGCGAGTGGCTCAGTCCTTTGTTGATGTTCTGGGCGATGCACTCGATCCCAAGGGCCAGAACTTCATTCGCCTGCTGGCGGAAAACAAGCGTCTGGTTTTGCTACCGGAAATCTCAGGCTTATTTGAAACCTTGAAAGCCAACCAGGAAAAATCCGTCGACGTTGAAATAACGACAGCTTTCGAAGTCAGTTCAGAAATTTCCGACAAGCTGGCCGGTGCGCTTAAGGATCGGCTGCAACGCGATATCCGCCTGGCGACCAGCGTTGACAGGACTCTTATTGGCGGCGCCGTCATTCGGGCAGGCGACACCGTAATAGATAGTTCGGTTCGCGGGAAATTGAAAAAATTAGCTGAAGCAATGAACTCCTGAACAGGTCAGGAACAAGGAAATTAGCATGCAACAACTGAATCCATCCGAAATCAGTGAAATTATCAAGCAGCGCATAGATAGTCTCGATGTGACTGCGCAGGCCAAGAACGAAGGCACTATCGTCAGTGTCTCGGACGGTATTATCCGGATCCATGGCTTGGCCGACGTAATGTACGGTGAGATGATCGAGTTTGAAGGCGGCATTTATGGAATGGCTCTGAACCTGGAGCGAGATTCCGTTGGTGCTGTGGTGCTGGGGGACTACCTGAACCTGAATGAAGGCCAGTCCTGCCACTGTACCGGCCGAATTCTGGAAGTGCCCGTAGGACCGGAGCTCGAAGGTCGAGTTGTAGACGCCCTGGGTAAGCCTATCGATGGCAAGGGTCCGGTAGAAGCCAAGCTGACAGATCCTATTGAAAAAGTAGCACCCGGCGTAATTGCTCGTAAATCAGTTTCGCAACCGGTTCAGACTGGATTGAAGTCAATCGACTCCATGACTCCTATCGGAAGGGGTCAGCGAGAGCTGATTATTGGCGACCGGGAAGTTGGTAAGACAGCTGTCGCTATCGATACCATTATCAACCAGAAAGGCAAGGGCGTTAAGTGTATCTACGTGGCAATCGGCCAGAAAGCTTCCTCTATCGCTAACGTGGTACAGAAGCTGGAAGAGCACGGAGCCATGGATTACACCGTTGTTGTGGCAGCATCAGCATCTGATCCTGCTTCGATGCAGTTTATTGCTCCTTACTCCGGTTGCACCATGGGTGAGTATTACCGTGACCGAGGCCAGGATTCACTTATCATTTATGATGACCTGACCAAGCAGGCCTGGGCCTACCGTCAGATTTCATTGTTGCTGCGACGGCCACCGGGTCGTGAAGCATACCCGGGTGACGTATTTTATCTGCATTCACGGTTGTTGGAACGCGCAGCACGAGTCAACGCTGAGTATGTTGAAAAGTTCACCGACGGTGAAGTGAAAGGACAGACTGGCTCTCTCACAGCTCTGCCGATTATTGAAACTCAGGCCGGTGACGTGTCGGCGTTCGTACCTACCAACGTGATTTCAATTACCGACGGTCAGATATTCCTGGAAACAGATCTGTTTAACGCCGGTATCCGCCCGGCGATGAATCCAGGTATTTCGGTATCGCGGGTAGGTGGTGCGGCACAGGTACAAATAATTCGTAAGCTGGGCGGTGGTATCCGAATCGCGCTGGCACAGTATCGTGAGCTCGCCGCTTTCGCAGCCTTTGCGTCAGACCTTGATGACGCGACCCGAGCTCAGCTGGAGCACGGCCAGCGGGTTACCGAGTTGATGAAGCAGAAGCAATACTCGCCTATGTCGGTAGCCGAGATGGCTATCTCCATCTATGCTGCCAACGAAGGCTACCTGGAAGACATCGAACTGAACAAAGTACTGGATTTCGAAGCAGCTCTGCTGTCTTTCATGCACAGCGAACATGCGGATCTTATGAATCAGATCAACGAATCCGGTGACTGGAACGAAGATATCGAAGCCCAGTTCAAGGCTGCTCTCGAGAAATTCAAATCCACTGGATCCTGGTAGTGCAGGGAAAAGTGTTAGAGAGCAGGACTAACGGTAGAGGATAGAAGGCAGATATGGCTGGCGGCAAAGAAATTCGCACTAAGATCGCGAGTATAGGAAATACTCAAAAGATCACCAAGGCTATGGAAATGGTTTCGGCGAGTAAAATGCGCAAAGCTCAGGATCGCATGAAGCTGGGCAAGCCCTATGCGCATCGAATTCGCTCGGTGATCGGACACATTGCTAACTCCACGCCAGAGTATCGCCATCAGTATTTCGATACTCGAGATGTAAAGCGTGTCGGTTATATCGTCGTGTCGACGGACCGTGGCCTTTGTGGCGGCCTTAACATCAATGCGTTCAAAACAACCGTTGCTTCCATGAAGGAATGGCATGATAAAGGGGTAGAGATCGACATCTGTACCATCGGTGGCCGTGCTGCGACATTCTTCAATAATTACGGTGGCAACGTAGTGGCCTCTGTCAGAGGTATCGGAGAGACCGCGGAAATTGCGGATGTTATCGGCTCCGTCAAGATCATGCTGGACAAATTCGATGCAGGCCAGATTGATCAGGTGATGCTTGTCAGCAACGACTTCGTCAACACCATGACGCACACGCCCGAGGTAAACCAGTTGTTACCTTTATTGCCATCCGAAGAGGAAGATCTGCAGCATCACTGGGACTATCTCTATGAGCCGGATGCTAAAGAGCTGCTGGACGGATTGTTGCTGAGATTTATCGAGTCTCAGGTTTATCAGGCCGTAGTAGAGAACAACGCCTGTGAACAGGCTGCGCGGATGTTGGCCATGAAGAATGCATCCGACAATGCCGGGGAACTGATCGAAGAGCTTGGATTGGTCTACAACAAAGCCAGACAGGCAGCGATTACACAGGAGCTTTCAGAGATCTCCGGTGGCGCAGCTGCAGTCTGAGCTTAGAAACATAGGTAGAAAAACCGGACAGAAGACAGAAGATCACAATCAGAAGCTCACAGTATTGCTCTGGTAAGACTTCTTGAAGAGCTTAATTCAGAAATAATTTTTAAGAGTGACAGACAAAGACTATAGAGGAACCGGAAATGAGTAGCGGTCGAATCGTACAAATTATCGGAGCGGTCATCGATGTAGAATTCGAGCGGGAGAGTGTGCCTCAGGTATACGACGCGCTGACGGTGGATGGCACCGATATCACATTAGAAGTTCAGCAGCAGCTGGGCGACGGCGTGGTTCGTACCATTGCTCTGGGTAGTACCGAAGGATTGAAGCGGGGCCTGGCAGTTGATGATACCGGAGCACCGGTTTCGGTACCGGTTGGTACAGAAACTCTTGGCCGTATCATGGATGTGCTGGGTCGACCGATCGACGAGCGTGGTGATATCGGCGAACGTGAGCGTATGCCAATTCACCGCAAGGCTCCGACCTACGAAGAACTCTCTACCAGTAATGAGCTGCTGGAAACAGGGATCAAGGTAATCGATCTGGTTTGCCCGTTCGCCAAGGGTGGTAAGGTCGGACTGTTCGGCGGTGCCGGTGTGGGCAAGACCGTGAACATGATGGAGCTCATCAACAACATCGCGACTGAGCACAGTGGTCTGTCGGTGTTTGCCGGAGTGGGTGAACGGACTCGTGAAGGTAACGACTTTTATCATGAGATGCAGGAGTCCAAGGTTATCGACCTGGAAGGCGAGTCCAAGGTATCCATGGTTTACGGACAGATGAACGAGCCTCCTGGTAACCGACTTCGTGTCGCGCTGACAGGATTGACCATGGCGGAGAAGTTCCGTGATGAAGGTCGTGACGTTCTGCTGTTCATCGACAATATTTATCGTTATACGCTGGCAGGTACAGAAGTATCAGCGCTGCTTGGTCGTATGCCTTCAGCGGTGGGATATCAGCCGACTCTGGCGGAAGAAATGGGTGCTCTGCAAGAAAGAATCACCTCTACAAAAACGGGCTCTATTACGTCAATTCAGGCTGTTTACGTTCCAGCGGACGACCTTACAGACCCGTCGCCAGCCACGACCTTCGCGCACCTTGATGCGAAAGTGGTACTTTCCCGAGACATCGCTGCTCTGGGTATTTATCCGGCGGTGGATCCATTGGATTCGTCGTCACGTCAGCTGGACCCGCTGGTTATCGGCCAGGAACATTACGATGTGGCCAGTGGTGTGCAATCTGTGCTGCAGCGCTACAAGGAATTGAAAGACATTATCGCTATTCTGGGTATGGACGAATTGTCAGATGAAGACAAGCAGACCGTTGCCCGGGCACGTCGAATTTCCCAGTTCCTGTCCCAGCCGTTTACAGTGGCGGAAGTATTCACCAACGCACCAGGCAAGTATGTTTCTTTGAAGGATACTATCTCTGGCTTCAAGGCGATTCTGGCTGGTGAGTACGACCACCTGCCAGAGCAGGCTTTCAGCATGGTAGGTACCATCGAAGAAGCGATCGAAAAAGCAGAGAAACTGAGTAAATCGTAAGCGGCATTCAAGCGCGATTGTTAGTGATCTGGACTAGCGGTAGTCAAGAAACATAGGTTGGAGAACCGTATGTCTTTTCAAATGCATTGTGACATCGTCAGCGCCGAGGAGAGCATCTTCTCTGGGCTGGTGGAAATGGTTGTCGCAGCAGGAGCACTGGGTGATCTCGGTATAGCTCCTGGCCACGCTCCTTTGCTGACGGCACTTATTCCGGGGCCAGTCAGACTGATCAAGGAAGGTGGCGAAGAAGAGGTATTCTACGTATCCGGAGGATTTCTCGAGATTCAGCGAGGCGTGGTGACGTTACTGGCAGATACCGCAATTCGGGCGGGAGACGTGGACGAAGCTGCAGCAGCTCAGGCCATGGAAGAAGCAGAAAAAGCCATGGCGGATCAGGGAGCCGAGTTTGAATATTCCGCAGCAGCCGCACAACTGGCGGAGGCCGCCGCACAGTTACGAGCCCTGAGGCAGATAAAAAAATAGGCCGTTTTGTTGCAAAAAAAGAACTGGAACACAAAAAAGGTAGCATTCGCTACCTTTTTTTTTGCTATCCTTTTCCTCTATACGCCCCATTAAATCAATGAGTTATTCAAAAGAGTTAACAAATGACTGTTAATGTTGTCATTCTGGCTGCCGGTAAGGGCACACGCATGAACTCCGAGCAACCGAAGGTGCTGCATGAGCTTGGCGGCAAACCCATGCTGGAACATGTGGTTATTGCTGCAAACTCCCTGGAAAATGCGCAGATTCATCTGGTGATAGGCCACGGCGCGGATTCTGTAAAAGCACACTTTGGGAAATCGCCGGACTTGAAATGGGTCGTACAGGAGCAGCAGCTCGGTACAGGGCATGCGGTCGCCCAGGCTATGCCTGGTATCGAGTTGGCGGAAGGTGCCTCAGTCCTGGTGCTTTGTGGTGATGTACCCCTGATTAAGATGGAAAGCCTGTTGGATCTTGTCAGTCACGTTGGTCCTGACACACTGGCGTTACTCACCCTGAATGCTCCCGATCCGACTGGGCTGGGCAGAATCATTCGCGACCAGCATGGTAAAGTCACCGCTATTGTCGAAGAGAAAGATGCTTCAGAATCCCAGCGTAATATCACTGAAATTAATAGCGGCATAATGGCTATACCCGCCACTCGCCTGAGTTCCTGGCTTGGGCAGCTAGGTAACGACAACAAACAGGGTGAGTACTACCTGACCGATGTCATCGCCATGGCTGTCAGAGATGGTTGTAAAATTTACACCCGGGTAATCGAAGATGAGTATGAAGTACAGGGCGTCAACGACAAGCTACAGCTTGCGAAACTGGAACGACGCTACCAGATGAATCAGGTTGAGCAATTACTGAAGCAGGGTGTGACTATGGCGGATCCGGCTCGCGTAGACATCCGTGGTGAGCTCGTATGTGGCAAAGATGTCTTTATAGATATTAATGTTGTTATCGAAGGCCGAGTGACGCTTGGGAATAACGTAAACATAGCGCCAAATGTCATTGTTAAAAACAGCAATATCGCTTCTTCGACTTCCATCCTGACCAACACAGTTATAGAAGACGCCGAAGTAGCCGAACACTGCAGTGTGGGCCCATTTGCCAGGATCCGGCCGGGAAGCAAACTGAATGAAGGAGTTAAAGTCGGGAACTTTGTCGAGATAAAGAACTCAACTCTTGGAACAGGCTCGAAAGCCAATCATTTTGCTTACATTGGCGATGCCGATCTGGGTAGCTCGGTCAATGTGGGAGCTGGTACTATTTTCTGTAATTACGATGGAGCGTATAAACACCGCTGCACAATAGGAGACAATGTATTCATTGGCTCAAATAGCACGCTGGTTGCTCCAGTTGCTATCGCCAGCGGTGCTTTCGTAGCTGCCGGTTCAACGATCAATACTGACGTATCCGAAAATGAATTGGCTGTTGGTCGTGGTAAACAAAGAAATATCAGTGGTTGGAAAAGACCAACCAAGGATTAATCAGGCCCTTCAACAATCAGGTTATATGTATGTGTGGGATAGTTGGTGCAATTGCTGAACGAGAAGTTTCGCAAATTTTGATAGAGGGTCTGAAAAGACTTGAATACCGCGGTTACGATTCCGCCGGATTAGCGCTTATCGATACTGAAAACCCCCGCCTGGATTGCACCAAGGCAGTGGGAAAGGTGGAAAAACTGCTGGCCCAGGTTGCGCGCAGCAACACCTCCGGAAATATCGGTATTGCTCATACCCGCTGGGCTACTCACGGTAAGCCAACAGTCAAAAATGCTCATCCGCATACCTCCAGTAACCAGATAGCGCTGGTACACAACGGAATTATTGAAAACTACGAAGAACTGCGAGTCAACCTGAAAAAAGCGGGCTATACGTTTACTACGGAAACCGATACCGAGGTTATAGCTCACCTGATTCACCAGGCTAGAAACAATGGCAAGAAAGATTTAGTTGATGCTGTTAAAGATGCCGTAAAGCAACTGGAAGGAGCTTATGGTATTTGTGTAATCGATGCGGAGCAACCGGACCAGATTGTGGTTACGCGAAGTGGTAGTCCTCTGGTAATTGGTAAAGGTATAGGTGAAAATTTTATTGCATCGGATGCGCTGGCACTTGGTCAGGTGACCGACCGTTTTATATTCCTGGAAGAGGGCGATATCGCCAGAATTAAACTGGACAGCATTGAAATATGGAATAAGGGCAGGAAGGTAAACCGAAAAGATACCCGCATTAGCAGCAAGCAGAGCGAAGCTGACAAAGGTGAATTCAGCCATTACATGCTCAAGGAAATCTATGAGCAGCCTGTTGCGATCAGGGATACCCTTGATGGACGAATAAGTAGTACCAGGGTACTCGAAGGGGCTTTCGGTATTAAGGCCAAGGACATATTCGATCGTGTCACTAACGTACAGATTGTAGCCTGCGGTACCAGCTTCCTTGCGGGGCAGGTAGCAAAGTACTGGTTGGAGAGCATTGCCAAAGTGCCCTGCCAGGTTGATATTGCCAGTGATTATCGCTATCGGGACGTAATAGTGCAACCCGGCACTCTTTTCGTGAGCATTTCTCAATCTGGTGAAACGGCAGATACACTTGCGGCATTGCGTTTCGCCAACAAGGCCGACTACGAAGCAACGTTCGCGATCTGTAATGTTGCTATCAGCAGCCTGGTACGGGAATCGGATTTCTGTCTGTTGACCCAGGCTGGCCAGGAGATAGGAGTAGCATCCACCAAGGCTTTTACCACTCAGCTTTGTCTGCTGTTGCTTCTGGCAATCGTGTTAGGCCGGCGCCAGGGTCTGTCTGAGAAAGATGAAGCAAAAATTGTACGGAAACTTCGCAAGCTACCAGAGGTGGTAAGCGATACCCTGGAGCTGGACGACCAGATCAAAAAACTTTCCAAGCGCTTTGCTAACAAACAACACGCCCTGTTCCTGGGCCGTGGTATTCAGTACCCGGTTGCGAAAGAGGGGGCGCTTAAGCTAAAAGAAATTTCCTATATTCATGCCGAAGCCTACCCGGCGGGTGAACTTAAGCATGGACCGCTGGCGCTGGTGGATAGCAGCATGCCGGTCATTGCTGTGGCTCCAAACAATGAGCTGTTGGGCAAGTTAAAGGCTAATCTTGCAGAAGTGAGTGCCAGGGGCGGCAAACTGTTCGTGTTTGCAGATGAAAGTATCGGTTATGAGGGAGACAAGAACTGCAAGGTAATCCATGTACCCACCTCGCGAGACGTGCTGGACCCTATAGTCTTTGTGATCCCACTCCAGCTTCTTGCTTATCACGTCGCGATCTTGAAAGGCACGGATGTGGATCAGCCCCGTAACCTGGCCAAGTCTGTGACAGTGGAATAAACCCGTCAATCAATTGCCGGGTTTATCTGAAGGAGTTCGTAAAGCTCGCAGACTTCGATTGAGCCGTTTCAGGTGATCCTTCAGGTGTGGCCGGCGATGGCGTGCCACACCCATGGCCAGCACATCGATCACCAGCAGGTGGGCGATCCGCGACGATACCGGGCTGAACGCCTGATCATCTTCTTCTATATTTACCTGAATGGATATGCTGCTGAGCCGGCTTAGTGGCGTGTGTTGAGGTGCCAGCCCGACAACTGTAGCCCCGGCTTCTCTGGCCAGCCGGACGCTCTGCAACAGTGCCTTGCTTCTGCCAGATTGTGAGATAGCCACCACCACATCTTTCTTGCCCAGTGATATTGCGGACATATGTTGAATATGGGGATCTGTGTAAGCTGCGGTGGACAAGCGCAAGCGAAAAAATTTATGTTGGGCGTCTGCCGCCACGGAACCGGATGCACCAAATCCGTAGAATTCTACCCTTCTGGCATCGGCAATCGCGTTGATAGCCTTTTTGAGCGCCTTGGGATCCAGGTCATCCCGTATTGCTAACAAGGAGCCGATGGTAGAATCGAATACTTTATGACTCAGGTCTTCGATGGTGTCGTTTTCGTCTACGGCGAACTGTGTAAATACGCTGCCGGATCCGAGCGCCCGAGCCAGTTGCAGTTTGAATGACTTGAATCCATCAAATCCGACAGCGCGGCAGAAACGTATCACGGTAGGCTCACTGACTTCTGCCGCCGCGGCCAGGTCGACAATACGCATGCTGATAATTTCGCCAGTATGTTGCAACACGTAGTCAGCAACCTTGGATTCAGATTTGCTCAGCTGGGGTTTTTTTGAATTGATTCTGCGAAGCAGGTTTCCCATGGGTATTCAGGTCAGTGGTCTCATGGCAAGACATAGAGCCAAGGTTATAATCACTAGCTACCCATAGTAACAGAATGACCGTGGGGATTAGCAACACCGTCAATAATAGAACGGCAACAGAACGGCAACAGAACGGCAACAGAACCGTAATAGAACGGTAACAGAGCAGAAACAGCGCAACAGCAGGCAGGGATTTTGACTGGAACGAAAAACACAGGCTCCTTTAACTCTTCGCAGCCTTCGCAGCCTTCGCAGCCTTCGCAGATTCGATTCCTCGATTCTATCGATGAAGTAGACCGTCGTTGCTGGAATGATCTGGCCGGAGATGCCAGCCCGTTCCTGAAGCATGAATTTCTGTCCGCCCTGGAAAACACTGGCTGTACCAGCAGGGAAACCGGCTGGCAGCCTTATCATGTCGCTGCTTATGATTCCGACAATTCACTTGTCGCTGCCATGCCGCTTTACCAGAAGTACAACTCCTACGGCGAATATGTGTTCGACTGGTCATGGGCGGATGCCTATCGCTCAAACGGAATTCCCTACTATCCCAAATTTTTAACAGCAATTCCTTTCACTCCCAGTGTGGGGCCACGAATCCTGCATAATAAGCAAGCTCAAGAAGAAGAAATTAGCGATCAGATAGTTACGGCGGTCCTGCAGCGGGCAGAAGAGTTGGAGATTTCTTCATGGCACGTATTGTTTCCAACCGAAACGGAAAGTGAACTGCTTGCCACCAGGGGGCTGAATACTAGAGAAGGAAGTCAATTCCATTGGTTTAACCGAGGCTACCAGTCTTTCGATGATTTTCTCGGTGCGCTTAATTCCCGCAAGCGAAAGAACATCCGTAAAGAACGCCAGTCTGTTGCTCAGCAGGGTATTCAGTTTTCAGTGGTAGAAGGTAGTGAAATTGACGAAAAATTGTGGAAACACTTCTACGTGTTCTATCAGAGCACTTATATGGTTCGCGGCATGCAAGGCTATCTCAGTGAAGATTTCTTTCTACGCGTGGCGGAAACTATGCCGGATAACATTTTTCTGGTCCTGGCTAAACATGATGAGCAGATCATTGCAGGTGCTTTGTTTTTTCGTGACAGCAAAAAGCTCTATGGTCGCTATTGGGGATCTCTGGAAGAGTACCAGTTCTTACACTTTGAAACCTGCTTCTATCAGGGTATCGACTACTGCATCAGACATGGTCTGGAACAGTTTGATGCCGGCGCCCAGGGAGAACACAAAATTCAACGAGGTTTCGAACCGATTCGAACACTTTCCAATCACTGGATCCGGCACCCGGCATTTGCGGAAGCGGTGGATGATTTTCTGCAACGGGAAAAGGCTTACGTCACCCGTTACCGGCAGGAGGCAGGCAAGTTACTGCCGTTCAAGAAAACTGACCAGACCGGGTAGTGTTTTCAGTAATCAGTTGAACCTGATTCAGGAAACTTTCTTGCGAAGGAACACAGGCTTGGATTCGGTAGAATCCTGTTCGCTGTAGCGGTAGCCGGCCGTATCGAACTGTTTCAGTTTTTCTACGGAGTTGATACGGTTCTTGATGATGAAGGCTGCCATCATGCCTCGCGCCTGTTTGGCATAAAAGCTCAAAAACCGGTACTTGCCGTTGGAAAAATCCTTGAATGCCGGCGTGACGATCTGCGCATCGAGATCCTTGGGCTGGATAGCGTTAAAGTATTCATTGGACGCCAGATTAACCAGCACCTTCTTCCTTTCATCAGCCAGATCGTCATGCAGAGATCTGGTCAGCCTGTTGCCCCAATATGAATAAAGATCGTCTCCCTTGCTGGTACTCAGGCGAGTCCTCATTTCCAACCTATAAGGCTGCATCAGGTCAAGGGGTTTGAGTATGCCATACAGTCCGGAAAGAATACGGAGGTGTTTTTGAGCGTAGGTTAAATCGGCCGCAGAAAAAGTATTTGCTTCCAGCCCCAGATAGACATCACCCATAAAGGTGAAGATAGCGGGTCGCGCATTGTCCTTGTCGAAAGGCGGATGCCAGTTTGCGTAGCGCTCGTAGTTGAGCGCCCCTAACTTGGAACTCATGTTCATAAGTTCCGACAGCTCTTCTGGACCGAGTTTTCTGAGATCCTTTACCAGTTTTTTGGCATCGGACAGAAACTCCGGCTGCGTAAATTTACGGGTCCGTACGGGAGTTTCCAGGTCCAGAGATTTGGCCGGGGACAAAACGATCAACATGTTTCCGAGCTTCCAGTAATTCTTGACAGTGGCTAATCAGGCAGTGCTTTTAACCGCAGCGCGACAATAATACCAAACCTGCACCGGGTTTGTTTGAATTTACGCTGGCAAGTGGCAGTTGGATGCATGGAAGGGTAAGCTGTTGCGATGTTGGAAAGACTCCACAACCTGGCTGTCAGGCTGGCATGGGTTCAACCCCTGGCTGTTGTTGTTGGTATTTTAGCGCTGCTTGCTTCTGGCTACCTGGCGGTCGGTCATGACGTGCTGACAGAGCGTTATCTGATACCTGCGATTTTGCTGTTCTGCTGGTGTCTGTTGGTGTTTACGCTGGTCGGCATGTTCCGTGAGCCACCGCCTGCCAAAGATGGACGCATGGGATTTTTCAGGCGTCAGCTTGTTCGATTTCAACGATTCCTGCGAAGCCTTGTAGCTCTGGCTTTTCTGGCGTTAACCGCTGCCCTGGTCGTGTTGAGTTACCGGTTGATCGTCATTGGTATTGGCTAATTCCTTCCGCCACTATCAGGCTGGTCGATGCGGCTGCATGTCTTATCGCTGCAATGGGTTGATAGTCCGGGTCGTTGAGAAAAGCGAGCGCATCATCCTTGGAAGGGAACTCAATGATCACCAACCGTTGAGGCTGCCAACTGCCTTCCTGGCTCTCCGGTTCACCGCCTCTGACGCGGTACTGGCCACCGTGTTTTTCGACAAACGCAGGAACCTGGCGGACATATTCCATGAATTGTTCTAAATCGTGAACAGTGATGTCGGCGATAAGGTAAGCTACCATGAATATCCTCTCCCGTTATTCCTGCATGGAATCAGGCAGCGAAATCTTTGATAGTCTGGGCAAACTGCAGCGGTGTGCACTCAGGTCGAAACTTGGTTCACCACCACCGTTCAGGTTGACAAAGCTTTCTTCGCTGTTGTTTTCCAGGCAGATCAGATCCTGGTTCTCAACACCCGGTTTTAAAATTCCACCCCAGGCGACGTTGGGTATTTTTTCCCCGGTTCGTTCGTGAAGTGCTACCAATGCGGCATGGCGCGGGATATTGCCGCCGCCGATAAAGGAGTTGTCGTGAATGTAAATTTTTTCCGGGTAAGGGTCATAGTTGGGATCGTCAAAAGTGCGTCCGCCCAACACATAGCTGTAGATCATAATATTGACGTTGCTGTTATCCCGAAACTGGTTTTCAAATACTTCAATGTTGTCATTGGCCAGGATCAACAGTCCGGTACCCGGAGGAACGTTGGCAACGATGTTCCCCGCTGGTGCGAAGTTTTCGGTGTTGTTTGCAAAGATCTCGTTGTTATAAACGCGAGTTGCCTGACCGCCTTGTACTTCCAGCCCGGGGAGATCGAACACCAGAATTCCACCGGTGTTGTTGGTAGCGACATTGTCGTAGACGTCTGCATAGGTGGAATTCTCGATCTCTATTCCGGCCACGTTGTATTCAGCTCGCGAGTTGCGAACGATGATCTGGCTGGATTGTCCAACGTAGATTCCGGCATCGGAGGCTCCTATCGCTACCGAGCCGTCAATAAGCACGTTGGTAGACTGCACCGGGTAGATACCGTAGGCGCCATTGGTTGATTGAGGACCGGCAGTCCACTCAGTGCGTACCCGCCGTATAGTGACGTTGGTACTGTCATTTATTTTAAGTGCATCACCTATAGTGTCTTCAATGGCAAGGTCTTCGATTACGAAATTGTCTGCACTGACCAGCAAGCCTTCGGCTCCCTGCTGCTGGTTCTTGAAGGACAGAATCGATTCATTTATCCCGGCGCCGCGAATGGTCACACCATCCACGTTCAATGACAGGCTGCGGGTAAATTCGTGAACACCTGCGGGTATCTCAATAACTTCTCCCTGTGTCGCGTTTATCAGTCGCGTTTGCAGCTCTTCTTCAAAGGGTACAGCCGGAGCCTCGGGCGCCGGGTCGCCGCAACCCGCAAGTAACAAAACGAATCCGCCGGTGACTAGCGTTTGGACGAGCGATCGGGAATGAGTATGGCCTGTTAACATTGTTATTCCTCTCTATCTTAAGACTGCGGCGATGAAAGCGCTGGCACCGCTTGAAAATGTTCTACGCTTGGAAATGGATCGTAGAAATGATGCAATAAGGCTTTCCATTGCTGATACTGAGCTGACTTTCTGAAGCCTTCAGTATGATCTTCCAGCTGCCCCCAGTTCACAAGTAACACATAGCGGTTTGGTGATTCTACACAGCGTTGCAACTGGTGAGAAATGTAGCCGGGCATCTGTGAAATAATTGCCTGAGCCTTGCTGAACGATTCTTCAAAGTTTCGTTCCTCGCCGCTTTTAATATCGAGAGTGGCAATTTCCAGGATCATGGTTGTAACGATCTCAGTCCGCTGGCATTTTCCGTCGCTGCCAGCCTATCACAACGGGTACCTGGACCGGTAGCTGCTGGTTGTGTCATGCATTGCTGGAGATACAGCCGCCGATACCAGCTTAAACGCCATGCGATGTGTCGGGAAGGTGAATCGAAAACTCCTGCTGGCAGCGCTTAAGATCCTGGTCATCGATGGTTGTAATTCTGCTGAGTTTTGCAATGTAACTTTCCGGCAAAGATGCTTCTCTTGCCCCAATCAATACATGGTTCAGGTACCAAGAGTAGGGGAGTAATGAGTCGTCGATGTGAGTGGCGTAGTAAGTAAAGGCAGATAGCAGATTGCCACCAGTATCGATGACTGTAATTGCTTTTTCCTCGTAGCCTTGTCCGACACCTTCAAATTCATGCAGCAGTGGCTTGTGATCCGGGTCGATTGTGAAGAGTACACCAAGAATCCTGTGTGCCGGATCTCCGGTCAAAAACGCATTGCACTTGGCAGAACCGTCCATGCTGGCTTTATGAAAACAAAGCTGATGTTGTTCCAGAATGGCCAGACCTTTGCTGCGGGCACTGGATATCCGGCGACCTATTCGTGCCAGCGACATGTTGGAGCCATAGGCGAAGTAATTCAGCATCATGTGATCATGTCAGCCCATCAGTCATCTGGACGTATCCAGGAATTTTTTCGAAGTTGCCAAGCCAGCTTCTGATCGCCGGGTAATCAGCCAGATCGAAACCACCCTCGTGGGCCACGTGGCTATATCCGTAGAGGCTAATATCGGCGATCGTGGGTTGTCCTCCGGCTATGAAATCCGTTTTCTGTAACTGCTTTTCCATCACCCGGAGCGCTTTGTGACCATCGGCCTGTTTGGATTGATACTCTTCCAGCCTCTCTGCAGGAAGTCCCAGGTATTTGTTGATATAGCGGGCAACAGCAATATACGGCTCATGACTGTACTGCTCGAAAAACTGCCATTGTAGTACCCGTGCCCTCGGCAATCTGCCGTCCGGCAGCCAGTCTGTCCCTTCTGCCAGATAGTTTAGAATAGCGTTTGATTCGGCAAGAAACTCCTGGTCGCCTATTTGCAACAGCGGAATCTTGCCATTGGCGTTCTTGCTCAGGAATTCATCGCTTTGGGCTTCCTCGGCAAGAATATCCACGTGCTGCCATTCATGCTCAATGGAGAGAAACTCAAGGAGTAGTTTTACCTTGTAACAATTTCCCGACAGCATATCTCCGTAGACTCGATACATAGTTACCCCAATAACCCAGGATTCATTTGCCAGGAATTCCAGGACAAGGCAGATGCAAAGGTGACCCAAAGAAGATAGGGCGCAAGCAACAGTGCTGCAAACCTGCTCTTTGACTTAAATGTCACTATTGTAGCCACGATCAACAGCCATAGAACAATAATCTCCAGGAATGCAAACAGGCCGGACTGCCAGGCGAAAAACAGCCACGACCACAGACTGTTTACTGCCAGTTGTATCAGGTAAAGGGCCAGCGCTATGCTTGCTCCGCGGAATCCGGCACTACGCCATACCAGCCACGATGCGATACCCATCATCAGGTACAGAAGGCTCCATACCGGCCCAAACAGCCACGCCGGTGGTGCCCAGACCGGCAAGGTCAGCTGCCCGTAAAATGCGGGCGCATTGGCCGACCCCAAGCCACCAATAGCAGCTGCGATAAAAGCCAGCGCCAGCCAGCCGAACAGACCCCAAAGTCTGTTATTTGAAGACATGGTAGACATGACCACAAAGATATCACAGTTATGGAATGGACAATTTATGCCGGTGATCTTATGCTCGACAGTCTTTACAAGAACAAGCCATGAGAATTCACAAACAAGGCGGGCCACAATGAAGCATAGATCTCCTTTCATTGAAATATTTCAAGTAGTTCTGTTTTTTCTGTTGAGCGGACAGGTTTTCTCTCAATCCAGCCAGGTTTTGCAGGTAGAAGGGTTGAACCAGTCGGTGGAGATACTGAAAGACAAATGGGGTATTTCCCACATTTACGCACAAACCGAACACGACCTGTTCTTTGCCCAGGGCTACAATGCGGCCCGGGACCGGTTGTTTCAGTTTGAGATCTGGCGTGCCCAGGCTACTGGTACTACTGCTGAGATCCTTGGCCCACGGGCAATCGACCGGGATCATGGTACGCGGTTGTTCAAATTTCGTGGCAATATGGGCCAGGAGCTGAGCCACTATCACCCCCGAGGTGTTGATATCGTCGGTGCTTTCGTGCACGGCGTGAATGCCTACATCGACGAGATTATGCAGAATCCCGATGATCTGCCCCTGCCTTTCAAAATTCTCGACATTGAGCCCAAGCATTGGACCGAGGAGGTCGTTATCTCCAGACACCAGGGCTTGCTCGGCAATATTGGTCTTGAGTTGCGCACCGGACGGGCTGTCTGTCTGCTTGGGCATGAAGAAGTTAAAGAGCTTTCTTACTTCCACCCGCATGAACCAATACTCGAGTTGGATGACGACATCGACTGCGACTCGCTATTGGGCAACGACATCCTCCATCTCTACAACGCATATCGAGGCACTCTTCGTTTTGAACCACAGGATGTGATGGCTGCTTATCGAAGTGATCAGACAAGCTTCGAGCAACTGGCTGCAGTGCTGGACCAGGAACAGCAGGAGCTCAACAAGCGTTCTATCGATGACATTGGCAGCAATAACTGGGTAGTCAGCGGTGACCTGACCCAGGACGGCTGGCCGATGATGATCAATGATCCCCATCGCGCCCAGGCAGTGCCTTCGCTAAGGTACTGGTCGCATCTGGTGGGTCCGGGCTGGAATGTTATCGGTGGCGGCGAACCGGAGATTCCCGGTATCTCAATCGGCCACAACGAATACGGTGCCTGGGGACTGACCGTATTCAATACCGATGGTGAAGATCTCTACGTCTATGAAACCAATCCGCAGAATCCCAACCAGTACCGATATATGGATCGCTGGGAAGATATGCAGATCATTGAAGAGGTGATTAACGTCAAGGGCAGTTCTCCGGTCACCGTGGAGCTTCGTTATACACAGCACGGTCCGGTCGCTTTTCACGATGCCGAGAAGAACCTTGCCTACGCAGTGAGACCGGCATGGATGGAGCCAGGTGGCGCACCTTACCTGGCGTCTTTGCGCATGAATCAGGCAACGAACTGGGAAGAGTTCCGCGAAGCATCCAACTACAGCAACATTCCGGGTGAGAACATGATCTGGGCTGACCGAGATGGCAACATCGGCTGGCAGGCAGTAGGAATCGCGCCTATCCGGCGTAATTTTTCCGGAATGGTACCAGTGCCTGGAGACGGTCGTTACGAATGGGATGGCTATCTTCCCATCAAGGCCAAGCCTCACGAATACAATCCGGAGCGCGGATTTATTGAGACGTCCAACAGCAACTATACGCCGCCTGACTATCCCTATCTCGATGCCATCGGGTTTACCTGGACGGATCCTTATCGCTGGGCACGAGGTAGCGAGGTGCTGGGCTCCGGTCGTAAGTTCAACATGATGGATATGATCCAGTTGCAGCATGACTATCTGTCGATACCGGCTCGTTCACTGGTGCCGATGCTGAAGGACCTGGAGGCTGACAATGCACGAGTTGAAAGGGCTCGTCAGCGACTATTGAACTGGGATTTCGTGCTCGACAAGAATTCGGTGGAAGCAGGTATTTACGTGGCGTTTGAAAGACGTCTGCTTGACAACATTGAACTGCTGAAAATCCCCGAGCCGGCGCAAGATCATCTCACCATTGGCATGAAACGCATGATCGACTTCCTGTTGGCTCCCGGCGGTGATTTTGGCGAGGACCCGATCGCCGGGCGCGATCAGTTTCTGTTACAGGCACTGGCAGAAGGAATTCAGGACCTGCAGGACAAATTAGGCAATAGTGAGGACAACTGGGTCTATGGTCAGGCTGATTACAAACATGCATTGATCAGGCATCCATTGGCGACAGCAGTGGGTGACGAGACCCGTGACCGCCTCAATGTCGGGCCGCTACCACGAGGTGGTAACGGATTTACCCTGGGCAATACCGGCGGTGGCGACAATCAGACCTCCGGTGCCTCGTTTCGAATTTTTATCGATACCCGGGATTGGGATAACACCTTGGGCATGAATACGCCAGGGCAGGTGGGCGATCCCGATCACCCGCTTTACGATAACCTGTTTGAGCTGTGGGCAAATGACAAGGTATTCCCGGCATTTTACAGTCGCGACAAGATTGAAACTGTGCTGTTCGAGACTCTGCAGTTGAGACCCTGAGCTGACATATCAGAAGTTCCTTAATACCTTACCGGCTCAGAGATATGGAACCTGAGTCGGTGTAAGAGAGGGGCAGGCGGAAACCGCCAAGACCAAGGCGGGTTTCAAGCTCGTAGTCGAACTGCTCATTTTGCCGGTTCAGAAGCCGGGTGAACAGCTCAACCATCCCGGTTAAGTTGGTATTCGCTTCTAAAGATAAAGGAACTTCCGTAAAGGGTTCCAGGGTAGGGACCTCGTTGGAAACGCCTGTCAATATGCGGCTGCCTTCCAGGTTCAGGTTCCAGGACAGACCATCTACCGGAATCGAAACGGGTCCAGGATTGGTTATGGTCAGATCGATTGCAAAGCGCATGCTGAGCCCTTCCGATTCCAACAGCCTCAGATTGGTCAGGGTGACCACGGGTCGTTCATTGATCCCCAATCCTGTACAGCCGGCTAACAGTAGCAATACCGTAACCAACAAAGTAGTTTGCCGAATAATCATCCCGTTCGCCTCTCGCCCGTTAATTTCCTGGTGGATTTAGTGGCGTAACTTTATCCAGCAAGTAAACGGTTCCGCCCCATAAGCGACAGCATAAAGTTTGTGATGGACTTCACGCAACCGGAAACTACAGGCAAAAAGGTAGAAAATTTACCTACCATAACCTGTTCTTGCCAGGAAGTTGGCTTGAAGGTTTTCTCCACCATAACTAAAATGCGATGATGAATAGTGAGCTACCTGACATCGAGTTTCTATTCAACGCTGCTGTCAGGTTTCATCAACAAGGGAATCTGCAGCGGGCGTCAGAGCTATACGACCGTGTCCAGTCCATTGATCCCCTGCATGTAATGTCGTTGAATAACCAGGCACTGATCGCTCGCGCTGTGGGCAGGCTGGACCTTTCCCTGAAAATGCTGAAACAGGCCCTGCAGCTGGAGCCTGACAACTTTGAGATTCTGGTCAATCTTGGACGTGTATTCCTCCAGAATAATCAAGCGCTGGAAGCAGAATATTACCTTGAAGCAGCCTTGCAGATTAACTCTTCTGACAAGAAGCTCAAGATTTACCTGGCCAAAGCACTGCACAGGCAGGGCAGGCACTCCGAGGCCAGCTCACTTTTCGATGAAATGTTGCAACAGGATGGTAATAAGTTTGACCTGTTCTATGCTCTCGGGACGATCTCCGCCAAAGAGCAGAATAACGAAAAAGCGCTGGAGTTCTTTCGAAAAGCACTGGAGATCAGGCCGCAGGATAACCAGACTCTTGAGTGGATCACCGAACTGAGTGCCTGAAACCGGGAAACTCAGAAGACCGAAATCCCAATCACCCAGGTAAACCAACGGTCTGTTGGCCTCAAAGCCGAATCGAGTTGTGCTGCACGGGGTGTGTAATGAGACAGCAATTGCGAATTGCGATATCGCAATTCTATCTTCAGATGTTTCGTCTTTTGCTACTTAACCCAAAGTTCCATGTCTCTTGTAGGCGAAGATTGCTACTTTCTTGCCCGGGCAAATAAGAACAGATCATCGATCCCTGAATCGTTGTCCGATGGGAAAGAGACCTTCTCTGCGTGAACGATTTCAAAACCATTAGTTACCAACTGCTCGATCAAATAATTCAGAGAGTGGTAGTAAACGAACATCCGATCCTTACTGTTGTTGGATTGATAGCCTGAACGACTATACTCGCCTTCTATGGTGCTCAGATAAAGTAAACCATTTTTGTTGATCATCTTGCCTATATCGGTTAACAAAAGCGCTGACTCTTCTCTAGATAGATAAGGCAGGCAAAATCCAAGTAGGATTACATCAAACTTTTTGCCAAGGGATGCTATGTCTCTGGAATCAAGAAGATGGAACTCAGCTGCCGGGACATTTTGTCTCGCCAGCTCAATCATATCTGGAGCGAGATCGAGACCCGTTATTTTGAGATTAGGATTCACATTCAGGAGATAACGCGAGAAATTGCCAGGGCCACAGGCTACATCAAGTATGGTGCAGTGCTTTTTCGTAAGTAGCTTCGCAAATGCACCATACGACTCTACATACGGCGCGTAGCTCATGTACTTTTCCTGATATTGTGACGCGTACTTGTTGAAGGTACTTACAGTTTCTTTTACTTTGTCCATGGCACTTTCTTTAGAGTTGTTGGCCATACTTGAACCTGGATCTGTAGCCTACTGATGTTGGTCCAGGAATTACTCTCTCAGTTTGTTCAATGCGGCGAGTGCATCCAGTGCCTGATGAGCTGGCACTAGTATGTGGTCGTGGTAATAAGCTGCAATCACATTGGTACTGATTCCTTGCATGGCGAGCGCGCTGGAAACTGCTGCAGTTAGTCCAACCGCTTCCAGACTGGAATGTACTTTTAGTGTTATCAGCCTGAAAGTTCTTTCGAATGGGATGCAAGCTTGTTCCGCCTTGTTCCGGGAAATAACCAGGGACAGTCCCTCATCCTCATGAAAGGTTGCCAATGGACAAAGGTGCTCGCAATCAGAGTTTTCATGAAGAGTACAAAAAACATACTCGGTTTCGGAAAGGCTGGGAGACAGAGATTTGAGTAGTATTTCCAACTCTACAATACCCGACATAAATTCTCCTTAGCTTGTCTAAGGCTAACGCCGTAGAAGAAAGAGGAATCGCAATGCGGGCTATTTGCGCTGCTGTCGCAATCGCGTACCCGCCTGCATTTTACTGCGCTTACGACGGTCCGAAATTTCAGATACAATCAGGGCTCCCGCAACTACCGCCACCACCAGAATAACCACCAGTACGATATTGGTATCTCCGAAGCTCTGGAACAATGCGACAATGCTTTGCCAGAGAGTGCCAAAAAAGGAAGTTTGGGATTCGATAACTTACTCCTTGATATTTTTATCTTGCAGTACGGTCATAACAAGGCCCGATTGGTAAGTGACTATATCACAGGGTGCAAATTCAGCTACTTAAGCTCAATGGTGACCGCTTTCGGTGAGCCATCCACTGCTTTCTCTGCACGTACAGTGCCAGCAGGAATAAAGCGTGCGTTACCGACAGCGAATGCTTCGGTAAGGGTGACCCCGCTCTCGAAAGTATATTGCAGAATCCCCGGTTCGGTTATGACTTGCACTGCGTCCCGTTGGTAAGTTAGAAGCTCCCCATTTTCACCCTTTTTCCAGCCGTGCACCCATTCCATTACGCGCTCATTGTCGATGGCCAGCCTTGCGCCGTCACGAGGAAATGCAGCTTTGGTACCACGAACGACATCCGCGCTGCGTCCGAGCACTTCTTTCAAGTCAAACATTATTGCCCAGCGCTGGGGCGTATCTTCTGCAAACCTGACCATCTCCTCTTTGTGAGTGACCCCCGCAGGCTGAAAGAATGGTCGGGGAATTTCAAACGCTGGTGATATTGGGTTCTCTGAACCGTCCAGCGCAGTGACCCGGATGGGGCCATAGCGTAAATACACGGCGGCCATGTCATATCGATGTCGATGATAAGGTTGTTCAACACCACGGAGCCAGGTCACATCCCACGCGAATAAACGGTCATTCTCAAACAGCGTACGCACGCCAATGCGGGGATAAGCATGAGGTAACTCTTCTTCGGCAAGAACCGGAAAGCCCGGCAAGCCCGGCAAGCAGAGAGAGGCGAGAAGCGACAAGCACAGCGTAAGTTTTATCGTTTTCATAGTGTAATAACCGTTACTAATATCTGGAATATACTATTTGTGTCAGTGTAAATCGGATAGCCGCATTAGTCACCAAATTGACCTATTCTAACTTCATTGCATTACTATGTGTCTATAGCGTAAATACCTAAGCATCCAGACTATTCATGTAAATATTAAATTCCCCGCTAAACTAATGCTGGCGCAATTTCTAAACCAAAGACTCATGCCAGTTACGCTAACCGATTGGGTTGCTCCGGCCTTAATCAAAGACATTGTGAGAAAGGCCAGCGTTCGCGGCTCGGATTAAACCTGTTGTTGTCTATCATGTGTCCCTTATCTGCGCTTGGCTACTTCGATCCTGATCAACTCAACAAGTCTCTCAGCTCAGCTC
>Ga0209273_10000193_pt1 | contig 105370 bp, 101 predicted proteins | sample tdAd471_FD_187126 | JGI IMG/M metagenome (GOLD analysis project Ga0209273, IMG submission 187126) | Marine sediment microbial communities from the Atlantic coast under amendment with organic carbon and nitrate - tdAd47.1 (SPAdes)... | ecosystem: Environmental > Aquatic > Marine > Coastal >... | reverse complement strand
TAGTTATCACTACACTGCGCTTCGGCTTCCCAGCCCGCCTCGCCAGGAAGAGTTTATCCTCACCCTGAACGACGATTTTGCAGTCATCGATAAAGAGGTTTCAAAAAGGCCGGGTTAATCTCCGGTTTTTTTTGTGGCTGGGACTTCCGATGCTCAAAAAAAAGCCTGAACTGAGTTCAGGCTTTTTAGTTAAGGGAATATAACAGGGATCAGGCGCTCGCCAGATTCTGGTTTGCGAAGTCCCAGTTTGCCAGGTTATCAAGGAAGCAAGCGAGGAAGTCAGGTCGACGATTCTGGAAATCCAGGTAGTAGGCATGTTCCCAGACATCGCAAACCAGGATGGGAGTTGCGCCATCAGTCAGAGGGGTTTCTGCATTGGCAGATTTGGCGATTTTAAGTTTGCCACCTTCGGCAACCAGCCACACCCAGCCACTTCCGAACTGACCGATACCGTTGTTGATGAATTCGGCGCGGAATGTGTCATAACTACCGAAATCCTCGTTAATCTTGTCCGCGATAGCACCGCCAGGTTGACCGCCGCCATTTGGGCGCAGGCTGTTCCAGAAGAACGTGTGGTTGTAGCACTGGGCGACGTTATTGAATAATGGCCCCTTGTGGTCGGCTGTAGCCTTAACCAGTTCCGCCAGGTCGTCGCCTTCTATTCCGGCTTCCGCAAGTAGCTCGTTTCCTTTAACCACGTAAGCGTTGTGGTGTTTGCCGTGATGGAAATCCAGCGTGTTGGCTGACATGTGGGGTTCCAGCGCGTTCTTGTCAAAAGGCAGTGCGGGTAGTTCTAAAGCCATAAAAACCTCGTCTCGGTCATGTTGATTCAGCTGAACAGCAGGCGTTGCCGTGAGCCTCTCACGGAGGGACTTATCGGTAACATAAGATGCTGTGGGAGCCGGAAAGCCCTGAGATTGACTACGGCCAGAACCACGATCCGGATGACAGATCGCAGTTCCGGCTTACCAACTTGAATCGCTGCGAACAGCGATTCTCAGGGTTTTCGGGACGGAGCGAATTTTACAGATATTGCATGATAATGAGAAGTACAGCTGCCATCCCGAGACCGCAATGGATAACTCCAGGAATTGTCGTAATCGGACCGGTTTTGCCTTTGATAGCGTTAAATTCAAGTGCTGCGATAATCAGCATGCATAGAGCCATCGCCAGGGTGCTGACGCCAACTTCAGACGACATGGGTGCCCGACCAATCCCGGTTAAATGAGCAGAGGCGCCCATAAAGAAGAGCATCGGGATGGAAAACAAGGTATTGGTTCTGGACGCTAATCCTGCCTTTGCAAGTGCTCCTGCTGCCTCAGGCATGGCTTCTCCGCCACCTGCGACCTGTTCGTTCGAAGCAATGACGATGCGTTGATTGGGCCAGATGATGAGCCACACGTTGAGAAACATCAGGGTGCCGAGCAACATGCCCACGACGATATAAAAATTGATCGTGCCACCTAAATACCCCGCCAGCGCCAATCCAGATAAGAACGTAAGCAATGCTCCGTATCTGAACCACCACAACGCCCTGGGGACGAGCTTGGAAATTGCAGAAGATTTTGCTGCGGCGTCGGTTTCCTTGAAATACTCTGTTTGCACAAAGTTGAAGTAGTACAGGATGCCTATCCAGACAATGCCAGCGAAAAAGTGGATGAAGCGAAACAGAAAGCTGATTAGCGCGCCTAATTGAAGCTCCATGGTCATACTCCTCTTGATTGTTATTCTTTGTGGTTTGGTAAATCAGAGCAGTCGGAAAGACGCGGAAGCCTACCTATTGTTCTGAAATTCCTCGGAATACTAACACCAGGGTGAAATAATATCGAACACTGCAAATATTCAGTGATTCGTATGCAGACTGGTTGATGTGATATTTTAAGATCGCTCGACACGGCGATAAATGATGACAGGGCTGCCACAATTTTAGGATAATGGCCAACATGCGTGATTCAGATGAATTAACAGATATACCTCCAATCGTACCAAGTCGTGACGACGTCGCGACTCATCAACAATCCCGGCGCGGTCAGAGTCAGGAAATTGTCAGGCCTGCTCTGGCCCAGCAGAAAGTCAGTACCTGGCCGGTTCGTATCATGCTGGCAGCGTTGACGCTTGCAATGCTTGTTGCTGGTGGAGGGGGCTATTATTTTTACGGCCTATACCAGGATGAATTGCGTGAGGCAGATTTGCGGATATCCGATTTGGAGCGACGTTTAGCGCTGGTTGGTACTGAAAACGAGGACAGCGTCGTGAACATTCAGGAAACGCTGGATTTTCACTTTTCCGAGATCGACAAACTGTGGGCAGCACGAAACACATTGCGTACCGAGGCGCAGGATATTCAGGGCGAGCTTGCCAAGCTTGCCCTGGTCAATGAAGGGCAGGATGAAATCGTCGCCACTTTGACCCAGCAGGTCGATGGTGCCGACAGCCAGATCACGGCCAGTAACAGCAGGATCAATGCGCTGGTGGGAGAAATGGATCAACTGACGCAACAGCTGGCACAAATGGACAGCTCCCTGGCGACCCTGGGCTCTCTTCGTTCTGAGCTACAGGCGGTGCAGACGGCCCTCAACAGTGGTGACAGCAATCTGTTGGGAGTGATCGGCCGCCTGGACTTTCTTGAGGATTCCATGGAGTCGGTCAACGCCCATCGGTTGCAGATTAACCAGACCTTGTTCCGTCTGCAGGAAAATATCGAGGCAATACAGCGACAGGCTTCACCAGCCGGCTTGTAGGGCGCCATCCATGGTCGTCTTGGCAACTCCCAAACTTCGGTTATAATACGCCACCTTCTCGGGGCCTGGGCTCACCGTGGCTCCCGACTGTGCGGATGTGGCGGAATTGGTAGACGCGCTAGATTTAGGTTCTAGTATCGCAAGGTGTGGGAGTTCAAGTCTCCCCATCCGCACCAACTACTTTCCAATCTTCGATAGCTCACGTTCACTGCGTTTTGTCAGATTGTGCGTCTGCTTTTAGCCAGTTTTCCTGTAAAACGAGTCACAGTTGCCTGGCCAATGACCCTGGGCTATGCTGGGGCTCAATGAAAGAGCTCTTTAAAAAGGCTGGCAAAGAACTTGCTCGTTCGGCGTCAGGCAAACCGACTGTCGCTGGCTCCGGTGAGGTTCAGGATTTCCTGAAAAAAGTTCAGACCCTGCCTAAGGCGCTGAAAACGGCAGGCCAGGAGGCACATCTGCTGTTTGCGCTGGATGCCACTGCCAGTCGTCAGTATGCCTGGGATCAGGCTACGCAACTGCAGGGTGAGATGTTTGTCAGTGCCCAGTCACTTGGCGGGCTGAGAGTGCAGCTCTGTTACTTTCGGGGTCTGGGTGAGTTCTACAACAGCGAATGGCATGCCGACCCTGATAATTTGCTGCGCCAGATGTCCGGCTTGCAATGTCAGGCCGGGATGACTCAGATTGAACGATTATTGCGCCATGCCATCCGGCAGAACGGTGAGCATAAATTGCGGGGCGTCATTTTCATTGGCGATGCCATGGAAGAGAACATTGATCGTCTTTGCCAGCTGGCTGGTAAGTTAGGCATGCTCAATGTCCCTCTGTTCCTGTTTCAGGAGCGACAGGATCCGGTTGCCCGTCAGGCCTTTGTCGAGATGGCGCGATTATCCGGTGGTGCCTATTGCCAGTTCGATGCGGCCAGTGCCGAACAGCTAAAGGACCTGCTGAAGGCGGTAGCGATCTATGCTGCCGGTGGATTACAGGCCCTGGAAGACTTCAGCAAAAACTCCCACGATTCGGTTAAACTGCTTGGTCAGCAACTCAGGTAAGCAGCCCGGAACCAGGAATTCATGATATTCAGAGTCTTCGCATTAATTGCGGCCGTGCTGCTGATCTGGTGGGTCATGAGTTTGGCAACTCGGCGATTCTCTTTGACCAGTAGACAGACCCGCTGGCTGTTGGTATTAAGCGTGGTGCTGACTGCTATCGTGGCGCTGATTGCGATGGGTCGCTTACCTATTCACTTTATCCTGGCGCCATTGGGTGTCGCATTGACATTCCTGCTTCGACTGTTGCCCACGGTATTACGCCTGTTACCAATGTGGCAGATGCTGAAAAGCAATAATCCTTTTCAGAGTCGGAGCAGGGGCAATAGCAGCAATCAGAAGTCGGTTATCCGTACCGAGTACCTGGCAATGGAGCTTATGCACAGCACCGGCGACATGGATGGCGAGGTAATCAAGGGAAGCTTTTCCGGCAGGCAGCTATCGTCAATGTCCCTCGAGGAATTAGTACAATTGGGGGGTGAGTGCAGGATCGACCAGGATTCAATTCAAGTGTTGGAAGCTTTTCTGGATCGAATGCATACTGGTTGGCGCGAAAACAGCCAGCCGGGTGAGGAGTCAGCCTATGCTCCTGAAGAGCCTGCCATGAATTCCCAACTGGCACTGGAAATACTGGGGCTGGCAGAGGGTGCTACCAAAGATGAAGTGGCAAAAGCCCACCGCAAGTTAATGCAAAAGATGCATCCAGACCGAGGTGGAACCGAGTACCTGGCCAAGAAAATCAATGCCGCACGTGATTACCTGGATGAGCATCTTTAATTAATCGGAGGTTCCCTGATTTATCGAAGGCTCTCTCAATTTATCGAAGGTTCCTTCAATTAAACAAAGGCTCGCTGGTAAATTACTTACGCCTTTTTTCGGCTGAGAAAGGCCTGCACAATAGCCTGAGCTTCCGGTGTTCTCACAAGCCTGCCGAATTCTTCCATTTCTATTTCAATAGTGCCAGGTAAAACATTTTGAAAGTCACGCTTCATCAGGCGTTTGGTGGTCTGTAGTGCCCCGTTTGGTAACTTCGAAAGTTCCTGGGCTTTTTCTCTGGCGAATTGCAGATAGTCCTCCTGAGGCAGAACAGCGTTTACCAGGCCATATGCTCGGGCGGTATCTGCGCTGAACCGATCTCCCAGCAACAGCAATTCGGCAGCGCGCTGGTGACCCATAAAGTAAGGCAAAAGCAGGCTGGAACCCAGTTCCGGACAGACTCCCAGGCGTGAAAATGGTAATTGCAGAAAGCATTGTTCCGACGCATAAACCAGATCGCAGTGTAACAACATGGTTGTGCCAATGCCGATGGCCAGGCCGCTGATCGCCGCAACTACGGGTTTTTGAGCCTTGCTGATTGCTTTCATAAATACCAATGACGGGCGTTCTCCCGGCTCGTCCGTACCCGTCAGAAAACCCGACACGTCGTTGCCGCTGGTAAAGCAGTCGTCCGTGCCACGTATCAGTATCACGTTGATAGAATCGTCTGCATCCGCTGCCCGGACTCCGTCGCCCATGGACTGATACATACCAGGGGTGAGGGCGTTTTTCTTGTCGGGACGATTTATCTGCAGGACAAAAACGGAGCCTTCAGTAGAATAATCAATGTTAGGATCGGCGGAATTCACTAAGATTTACACTCCTGTCATAATGGAACCTAAATGAACCGATGGTGGCACGCATTATGGACAATCCAGACCAGAACAACAAACTGTCACGACTCGTCCAGTCAGCAACCTTGGTTGAACGCCACGAACAGAAAAGCGTCATTCTGTCTTTCAGCTTTGTTTTTGTGCTCATGGCGGCCTACTACATGCTCAGGCCGGTCAGGGATGCCCTTGCCAGTGACTGGACCAATACTGAAATCAGCATGCTCTGGAATCTCCAGTTTTTTCTCAGTACCGCAGTTGTACTGGCATTTGGTGCTGCCGTATCCCGCATCAGGTTCAAGTACCTGGTGCAATTTGTTTATGTGTTTTTCGCTGCCAGCTTTCTGGTGCTGCATTTCGGTTCCGGACTTATTTCCGACCCGCTAATGGTAGACAAGGGATTCTATCTGTGGGTGAGCCTTTTCAGTTTGTTCCACGTGTCGATTTTTTGGAGTTTTATGGCGGATCTCTATAATCGGGAGCAGGCGGGACGGTTGTTTGCGTTTATTGCGGTAGGCGCGAGCGCAGGAGCGCTCGTGGGACCATTGATTGCAGCGTTGGTGGTCCGTATGCTGGGTTCAGATTCGCTGGTTCTGGTTGCATCGCTGATGCTTTTAATTCCTGTGCCCATGGTGGTGTATCTGCAGCATCTGAAAGGCACTGCATTGCACAATCAATCGGTGCATGCGGATCTCGAAGAATTTAAAATTGGCGGTTCGGCTCTGGAAGGGTTCAAGGATTTTTTCTCCAGTCCTTACCTGATAGCGATAGCTGGCTTTATCCTCCTTTACACAGCGATTGGGTCATTCGCTTATTTTGAACAGACAAATCTACTGCGAGGCTACGAGCTGGATCGTCGGACCGAGATCCTGGCCTGGCTGGCACTGACGGTCAACATCCTCACCTTTGTGCTTGGATTCTTTGCTACCAGTCGGCTGGTAACCCGTTTCGGCATGCCGGTGACTCTTGCGATCATGCCTGTGTTCATGTGTCTGGCGTTGCTGGTTCTCGCGTTTGCCCCGATCCTTACGGTATTGCTGGCACTGCAGGTCGCCCGCCAGGCTGGTAATTACGGAGTAACAAGACCAGCCCGTGAAATATTGTTTACCGCAGTATCCAGAGAAAGCCGCTTCAAGGCCAAGCCAGTCGTTGATGTGGCAATGTATCGCGGTGGCGATGCTATCTGGGGGATGTCATTTGCAGGACTGACCGATGGCCTCGGGTTGACCCTGGGCGTTATGGGAGCCATTGGTGCCGCCATAGCAGCCTTGTGGGCTACTGTCGGAGTTTACCTGGGACGGGCATTCCAGCAACGAAGCGCACTTCAAGAGCCTGACGGCTCCGCTGAGGAAGCTTTGCCGGATTCTCTGAAGAGTCTACAGCCTGGCAGTTTAGGGTCTTCTGGCTGATCTCAATACATTAGGCCAAGACGCAGCATACTCAGGTATTTGTCTGCTTCGTCTGCATGCTAGAATTTACCTTCTGCAGATTACCCGATAAGCAAGGGCTGACTATGTCTGTTATTCATCAAGAAGATCTGGTGCAAAGTGTAGCTGATGCTTTGCAATACATCTCCTACTACCATCCGCTCGATTTCATCAAAGCGGTGCATGAAGCCTACCTGAAGGAAGAATCGCCTGCGGCCAGGGATGCCATGGCGCAGATTCTGATCAATTCCCGCATGTGTGCCGAGGGCAAACGGCCCATCTGTCAGGATACGGGCATCGTAGTGGTTTTTCTCAAAATAGGCATGAACGTTCGCTGGAATGCGGAACTTAGTGTCAGCGAGATGGTTAACGAGGGCGTCAGAAGAGCATACCTGCATCCGGACAACGTACTGCGGGCGTCGATTGTGGATGATCCTGCCGGTGCTCGTCGAAATACCCGTGACAATACACCGGCCGTTATTCACATGGAACTGGTGCCGGGCGACACCGTGGAGGTCAAACTGGCTGCCAAAGGCGGCGGGTCGGAAAACAAGGCCAAGCTGGTAATGCTGAATCCCAGCGACAGTATCGTGGAATGGGTAAAGGATACCTTGCCGACCATGGGGGCGGGGTGGTGTCCTCCGGGTATGTTGGGTATTGGAATTGGTGGAACCGCGGAAAAAGCCGTAGTGCTGGCCAAAGAATCGCTGATGGATCCTATTGATATCCATGAATTACGGACCCGCGGCCCGGCCAACCGGGTGGAAGAATTACGCCTGGAGATCATGGATGCCGCAAATTCCCTGGGAATCGGTGCGCAGGGCCTGGGTGGCCTTACTACCGTGTTGGATGTGAAGATTCTTGATTATCCTACCCATGCTGCCTCCCTGCCGGTGGCGATGATTCCCAATTGTGCGGCAACTCGCCATGCCCATTTTACGCTTCGTGGGGAGGGCCCGGCCGAGCTGCAACCCGTCAGTCTATCTCAGTGGCCAGAAATAAGCTGGGATGTCGGGCCCAGAGCCAAGCGTGTTAATCTCGATTTGGTCACTAGAGAGGAGGTGGCCACTTGGGAGCCAGGTGACACACTTTTATTGTCAGGCAAGATGCTCACTGGGCGCGATGCTGCCCACAAGAGGCTGCTGGAGTTACTGAGCAGCAATCAGCCATTGCCTGAAGGAGTTGACCTGGAGGGTCGCTTTATCTATTACGTGGGACCGGTCGATCCGGTGCGAGATGAGGTTATCGGTCCGGCGGGCCCGACGACTGCTACTCGGATGGATAAGTTCACTGAGCCTTTGCTCGAGGCTACAGGCCTGATGGGCATGATCGGCAAAGCTGAGCGGGGGCCGGTTGCGATAGACGCCATTAAAAAGCACAAGGCGGTCTATCTGATGGCGGTCGGCGGTGCTGCGTACCTGGTGTCGAAAGCAATACGCAAAGCAAAGATTGTGGCATTTGAGGACCTGGGTATGGAAGCAATTCACGAATTTGAAGTGGAGGACATGCCAGTAACCGTTGCTGTCGATGTCAATGGTACATCGGTGCATCAAACAGGGCCTGCTAAGTGGAAGAAGTATATCGAAGAGCGGGCAATTGAAGTCCGCTAGGCCTTTCTTTCTGGCCCTGTTGGCGAGTTCCTGCTGCTGCAAGGCAAATGGGTATTAAGCTGACGGCAGGCTCATGATTGTATCTCACAAACACGAATTCATATTCCTGAAAACGCGCAAGACCGCAGGCACCAGTATCGAAGTTTTCTTATCTGAGGGTTGTGGTGATCAGGACATTGTCACCGAGATATTTCCCGAAGAATCAAACCACCGACCAAGGAACTTTCGCGGCATCGCCAGCCCATTTGAGTCGGCAGCAAGGCAGGAGCCGTTTCTGCGCAGGTTGCGACATGCCGTCAGTTTTCGGCGTTATTACAACCATATGCCGGCGGAACTGGTCAAGGCCCGCGTTGGTGAGGATATCTGGAACCGTTATTTTAAATTCTGTGTTGAGAGGAATCCCTGGGATAAAACAGTTTCCATGTACTACATGTATCTGAAGCGGAGTGGCAAAGAAATCTCCTTCGAGCAGTTCGTCGATAGCTATCCTCGTTTGCCAGTCAACTACGGTCTCTACAGCGACCGCCAGGGAAATCTCATGGTTGATAGATTATTGCGCTACGAGTCTCTCAATGATGAGCTTGCTGCTGTGTTCCAGTCACTGGGAGTGCCATTTGAAGGTGCGTTGCAGCAGCGTGCCAAAAGTGATTACCGGACAGAGCAGGGTCGCTATCAGGATATGTATACCAGTGGCAGTAGAAATCGCGTAGCAGAAATCTATAAACAGGAAATCGACTTGCTGGGCTATGAGTTTGATTGATAAAAAAAAATCCGGGGCGCTCGATTTTATCGTTATCGGTACACCCAAATCCGGAACAACGACGCTGTACAATTGGATTCGTGAGCATCCAGCGTTGTTTCTGCCAGAAGGGAAAGAGCTACCTTTCTTTTCTGAGCCGCTATACGAAAAAGGTATTGATTGGTATCTGCAATGCCATTTTGGCAGTGCGGAACACAATTACCTGTGGGGAAAAGTAACTCCGCAATACATGGGAGGAATCGGCGAAATCATGCCCGCTGTGATCGCTCGAAGAATCCATGACACAGTGCCCGATGTAAGACTCATCGCCATCTTGAGAAATCCCGTTGAACGCGCCTATTCCCACTATGCCATGATTGTCCGACGTGGCCATGAGAAGCGCAGCTTTGAATCAGTCGCGAATGAACAAACTACAGCCCAGGGTATCGAGGATGGCAGGGCGCACCATACAGAAACCAATTGCTACGTAGCCACCGGTGAATATGGCAGGATCCTTGGTTTTTATTATGACTTGTTTGCCAGGGATCAAATCCTGGTACTTTTTGATCAGGACCTTCGCAACGATCGCAATCGTGTTATACGTGAGGTCTTTGCTTTTCTGGGTATTAACGAAGATTTTGTGCCTGGAACATTGCAAAGTGATTTTCACAAAGGCAGCAGCAAACCGAAAACCAGGTTCCTGACACCAGCCTTTTTGAATGCCCTGCCCCTAATTCCATGGATTTGGTCGAAAGCGCCCAATAGATTGCGACGTCAAGTCAATTTTGCCATCAATCAATGGAACATCAGCCAGGAACCCCTATCTTTGAATCCAGCCAGCGACGTCTACAATCAGCTTGTTTCATTCTACGCGCAAGATAAAAAGATACTGGAGGAGCTGATTCAGCGCGAGGTTCCTTGGTAGCTAGCAGTATTCTGGATAGCCGTTTGGCAAGTCGAGGTTTACTGTCTGTTTCTGCCCGCTGATTCTCATCGACTGTGTGGTTATCTCAATATCCTTTGTTTCGAGCACGTTTTCCCCGAACTGGTAAATCGTCTCATAGTGCCCGGCGCAAGCGCTGTCATCGTATTCTTTTATTCTTTCAAGTGTCGTCTCCCGGCGCTGCAGATATTCCGTCATAGCTCTTTTGCCGTGTTTGTTGGCAAGCATATTCTCGGCGCGTGCAGGAGATAGAACCGAGGCGGAAGCGTTGTTGCCGCCAAATCCTTTGGAATTGATAATGACGGCTTCCAGTGTGCTCGGGTCAACTGTCTTGTGCTGCAGTAAAATGTCCAGACCATCGATGGCTACATCATCAGCCACATGATCAATAGTAGTTATGCCGGGAATTATGCCGTATTGCCAGATGCCCAAACTGGCCGCCAGTTGATCTCCCGCAGCGGTAGCAATAGAGTGGCCAAGAAACGCCTTGACCGCTGTTATCGGCCAATTGTTTATGCCAAAGGTCTGTGCCACCTGGCTAAGTATGTGTGATTCAGTGGTCCGATTCTGGGGCGTCCCCGTGCCGTGAGCTTGTACATAGGTTCTGTTGCCCAGGTCCTTATCACCGAGGATGCTGCGGGTCGCCGCGACGGCCTTGGCCATCGTCAGGTAGTTACCAGCACCAGGACCGGCAATTGATCTCTTGTAGCCATCAGCATTCACAAAGACTTCATTGACCGCGCCATAGATATTGGCTCCCATTTCCAGCGCCAGTTCGTCATCGAATAACACGACAAACTGCGCAGCCTCAGCCAGGGTAAAACCCCCGTTATTGCCAAACGGGCGGCAGGCCCGATGGTATGCCGGGTGCTCAGCCGCCGATAGACCGTCCAGCGCTCTCAGTTTACTGTCGTCGGCAAGCGCGCCCATGGTGGTGAAGCCTTCGAATATTTCGGGTGTCAGGGGTGCTTCGCTGGTGCCCACGATAACAACCCGGTGGGTGCCGGACTGAATGTCCCTGATTCCTTGCCGCAGGTTATAGAGGAACGTTGCGCAGGCAGCCACATTGGTGCCGTTGCTACCGAGATTGCCCATTACATAGGCATTGATGAAGTCGGCAGGCATTTCTGCAATACCCAGTGGTAATTGCTTGGAGGTCGGTTTCTTGCCCAGCAATCGGGCTTGCAGTAAACCGCCGAAGCCATTGTAGTCCAGCTGACCAAAACAGCTGCCCGCGTAGACGGCTATCTGGTCGGCGGCGACTCTATCACGAACCGACTGCCAGTCAATGCCAAGGGATTTAATGGCATCGGAAGCGCCAAATACGGTCAGCTGCAGCGCACGCGGATGATTTCTGGACGGATAGTAGGAGTCCGGATCAAAGCCGCTGGGCAGTTGACCCGCGGTGTTAACCTCGGAGTGCCGACGTGAGGTCAGCAACACGTCCAGATTATCATTGACCAGGACGTGCACTTTGTCGTGATGCCCCGATGCTTCGAGAATTTGCCAGCCTGGCGGCAGCGGATCCGGCAGGTGTTTTCTTTTCAACAGAAATTCGACTGGCTGGTCGTTCAAGCCAGACAGCGAAATAGGTTTGTTAAAAGGAATCTGCGCCGGATCAAACAGATTGTTTTCAAGTTTGCGGATCAGGGTTCCCGCCAGTAACGCGTTGCTGATCGAGTCCAGGTAGGAATCAATCTCGACCGTATTGCCACTGCCGTCGTTCCAGCCGACCTGGTCGTTTTTCAGGAGCCCCATGAGGGTAGCCAGTCCTCGTCGGGTCGGTCTGGCGTCCTGGTTGGAGAGCTGGTCCAGCACCAGGCGTCTGTACCCGTGATGCAGCGAACTGCGACCAGCAGAATTGATGCCGCCGAATCCTACAATCAAAGGCAGTCTGGCCATGCTGAGCTTCTCCAGTATGAACGTTTAAGCAGTGCACTATACTGACGGACACCATGCTTATATATGAGAAATAAGACAGTTATTATGGCATATTAGCCATTTGTGATGCGCTGTCCGGGTTACAGAAATCCACTCGTGATCGCTTGCGGGTAAAAAAGGTTCTGGAGGCAAGGCCGACTCGTCAAAACAGTTGTGGTACTTGTGGTACTCTCATCTTGATTAAAGACTGAAGAATTTACCTGCCACGAGGAGAGATAATGAAAACATTTCCAAGAATAATTGCCACCGGCGTTTCGGTAGCAGCACTGCTCGCAAGCAACGCAGGCCTGGCTCAGGATGATCGTTTCGCCAATGTCACAATCCAGACTGTTCCAGTGGCGGGCAACATCTCCATGTTGGTTGGCTCCGGTGGCAACATCGGTGTTTCCGCAGGCGAAGATGGCATACTGATCATCGACGACCAGTATGCCCCTCTGGCTGACCGAATTCGAGCAGCGCTAGCGGATCTGGGTTCAGACTCACCGGAATTCATCCTCAATACTCACTTCCACGGTGATCACACGGGTGGCAACGCCAATTTCGGAGCCTCCGGGATCATTGTCGCGCATGAAAATGTCCGTGGCCGTCTGCGGGCCATGAATTCAGAACCCGTTTCACTTCCCGTGGTCACCTTCGACGACGACGTTACCATTCACTTCAACGGCGAAGACATTACTCTTATTCACATGCCAGCTGGACACACCGATACCGACAGCGTTGTCATGTTCGCCGATTCAAATGTAATCCACATGGGTGACCACTTTTTCAATGGCGCTTTCCCGTTCATCGACCTGGCCAATGGTGGCACAGTGCAGGGTTACCTGTTCAACCTGGAAAAAGCCTTGTCCTGGATTGCCGATGATACCCAGGTCATTCCAGGGCATGGCCCGCTGGGGAGCAAGGCTGATTTGCTGACTTTCTATGAAGTGATCAAAGACACATCAACCGACATCCGTGTCAAGAAATCTCTTGGCATGAGCAAAGATGAAATCGTTGCTGAAGGATTGGATCCAAGCCTTGAATCCTGGGGCGCTGGTTTCATCAGCGAACAACGCTGGATCGAAACGGTGTATGACAGTTATCCACGCTGATTTTTTATAGAGGATCATGTCAATACAAGCAGCTGGTGATGAGCCCGACTACCTGGCACGTCTTCGCAAGATCCATCGGGAGCTGGGAATACCGGAAGATTTTCTGGATACCACCCGGCTCCCGCTATGCGTCGAACCGGAAGATCTGGTTGATACTGAACCTGATTTTTACCAACGCCCTCAGAAGCTAACTTCCGCCACCCATCTCGCCTGGATTGCAATGCGTGAGCGCGCTGCCCGGGACGGTGTAGTACTGTACCTGATTTCTGCATTCCGCGGTATCGATTACCAGCGTGATCTGATCCACAGAAAGTTGCAAAAAGGGTGTTTGATAGACGAAATACTTACCGTGGTCGCCGCTCCCGGATTCAGTGAGCATCATACCGGCAGGGCCGTTGATCTGAATACAGACAACTGTGCTGTGCTACAGGAGGAGTTCGAGAACACTGATGCGTTTCAATGGCTTATGTGCAAGGCTCGAGCCTTTGGATTCACTCTGAGTTATCCCCGCAACAACCCCTGGGGCATTGCTTATGAGCCCTGGCACTGGTGTTATCAGCCCGACAATGCCGGTACTGAGAAGTTTTAGACAAAGTGCAAATAAGGCGGTATCTTTGGACTGACTGACACGGGAAAGTCACATCATTGAAATCACTTTGAGCGACTACAATTTATTATCAGTAAGAGGAGGTAATAATCAGCTAAGCAACGCATGGAATGATGGCCATTATCACGAATTAGCGGAGAATATTTTATGACTAATGAATTTCAAGTTGTGTTTCATAATATCGACCAATCCGACGCCGTAATGGATGCAGTGAACAAGCGTATCAGCAAGCTGGAACGATATTGTGATCAGATTATTACCGGCCGCGTAGTATTAGACTCCCCTCATAACAATCACCACAAAGGCAAGGTCTATTCGGTCGGACTCGAAATTCATACTTCCCAGAAAGAAGTCAGAGTAAACCAGGAACAGCATGACAATCATGCGCACGAAGATCTTTACGTGGCTATCCGAGACGCGTTCAATGCTGCCGAACGGCAATTGAAATCAGTGGACAAAAAACATCGCGCCGACCCATTGGAATTTGTGGAGAGTGAGGTGCTGACGGATGTTATTAATGAAGACCGGGAACAAAGGCCCGGGGCCTGAGGCGGCGACAGGACAATGAAGCTGACTGAGCAACAGCAACTTGAACTGGAGGCGGCGACCTTTCGCCGCCTGATCCAGCATCTGGACGAACATAAGGAAGTTCAGAACATCGAGCTGATGAACCTGGCCAGTTTCTGTCGCAACTGCCTGTCAAAATGGTTTGCTGCAGAAGCCGGGGATCGTGGTCTTGAAGTTGATTATGATCAGGCCAGGGAAATGGTTTACGGTATGCCTTACGAGGAATGGAAGGCAAGCTATCAAAAAGAGGCCACTGCCGAGCAGCTGGCCAGGTTCAAGGAAATTAATCCTCAACCTTAAACAGTTTACTGCGTACCAGCGATCGATATTCCATTGGTGTAATGCCGGTGTATTTCCTGAACAGGCTGCCGAAATGACTGGTGTCATGATAGCCAACTGCGAAGGCGATTTCTGCGATGGTCAGGTTACTCTGTTTCAATAGCTGTTTCGCCTGATTGATTCGAGTTTCCTGCAGGTATTGCATGGGTGTCACCCGGGCAGCAGTCTTGAAGCGTCGATTCAACGACCGCAAACTTATTTTAAATTTCGCGGCCAGCGATTCAATCCGGATGGATTCCTGATGATGTCTCTGTAGCCATTCCTGGATTTTGATTATCAGCTCATCGTGGTGAGTATCCTGCTGGTGGTAGGTGAGCAGCATGGACTCGTAAGAACGCTTGATTTCGTGGGTAAAATGCTTGGCGATTTCGCCGGCGATCGAATTACCAAAAATTTCCTCCACCAGATGCAAGGTGACATCCCGGGCCGCATTAACACTCCCTGTGCAATACAGATTGTTATCAACCGTAATAAAGCGTTTGCGGTCCATTCGCACGCGTGGATAGCGGGCTTCAAATTCGTCAAAGTAATACCAGTGCGTGGTGGCATCACGGTCGTCAAGCAAGCCGGCTTCTGCCAGGAAATAACTACCCGTGACCAGACTGCAGAGTATACTGCCTTCGTTGTGTCGGTTGACCAGCCACTCCATCAGCGCGGCTGACCTTCTCAGGGTTTTAACGGGAGAACCCCATAAGCCAGGTACGAAAATGAGGTCACTCTGGGTGAGGCTTGCTATTGTGGCAGTGGGAGAGATCAGTAAATTGCCGGCCATGTTTGCAGGGCCCGGTTCGAGGCCGACAACCAATAATTCCAGATCGGCATTAGGGCCACCATTCACCTGGCTGATTGATCTGGCAGCGTATAGCATTTCCAGGGGAATGGTAATACTGCTGGCCAAAGCCCTTTCCAGCGCGATGAAGCTTACTCGCATAGCGACCCGTAGCTGATAGCGACGATAAAGTAATGGTGCTCACCAGAAGGTGTGTCCAGGGTTATTTCGCTGTCCACCTGCTTGCCCAGCAGCGCTTTGCCCATGGGTGAATCAATGCTGATGGCACCTGTTTTCGGGTCAATCTCATCGGCGCCCATTAATCTGTATGTCACAGTTTCTCCTTCCTCATCCTCCAGTTTGACTATCGCGCCAAAGAATATTTTTGACGTGTCATCCGGGGACCTTCTTACGACAGTCACTTCATCGAGTCGCTTGTTCAGATAGCGGACACGTCGGTCAATTTCCCGCAGGCGCTTCTTACCATAGATGTACTCGGCATTTTCGCTGCGATCTCCCTGGGCAGCTGCTTCCGATACAGACTGAGTAACCTTGGGGCGTTCCACTTTCCACAGGTAGTGAAGCTCTTCTTTCAGCGTTTTTTCGCCAGCGGCGCTGATGTACTTTGAGCTGGGTTTGGATGGGGGTCTGTAACGGCTCATGTCAGGGGTCTCTAAAAAGCGCCAGCTGCATCTCATTTTCGGGGCGAGAGAGGCGCTCATCGTTCTCGAGTGTAATTTTACTGTCTGCGCTCTGCTCTATGGGGGTCAGTTTTGCCCCGATGCCAAGCAACCTGACCGGGCGTTGGCCCCGCTGGAAACCTTGCTCTATCAGATCGCGGTACTTGTTAAGATCCATAGTGTCCGAAAGTGATTCAACTGTCGTTGATACGAAATCATGAAACTTGATTTTCACTACCTGTTTGGAAATCAGGTACTTGTTGCTGAGGTTTTGCATACGAACAGTTAACTGCTCATATAGCCCCGGCAGTTCAGCAAGGCAGGCATGCAGATCTGGCAGATCACTTACGAAAGTATTTTCCACACCGACGGATTTACGTATGCGGGTCGGTTGCACAGGCCTGTGATCAATGCCTCGGCACAGTTCGAACAAACGCTTTCCGAAGCTGCCGAATTGGCTGTCCAGCTGATCGCGGTCCAGGTTACTCAGGTCCCCGCAGGTTTTGATGCCCAGTTTTTCCATTCTTGCTGCGGTTACTTTCCCGACACCAAATATTTTTCTGACTGGCAATTCGCGGACAAAGTCTTCAACCATTTTCTGCTCAATGACAAATTGGCCATTGGGTTTGTTCCAGTCACTGGCTATCTTTGCCAGGAACTTGTTCGGCGCTATACCTGCCGAGACGGTGATATTGACCTGGCTGGCGATTCTGCTGCGTATTTCGGAAGCGATAGCGGCTGCGCTACCTCCGTGAAGCGGATTATCACCTAGATCCAGAAATGCCTCGTCCAGGGACAGTGGTTCAATGAGGTCTGTGTAGTCCTGGAAGATGTCGTGGATCTGTTGCGAGGCGGCCCGGTACCTGGCCATGTCAGGCTTGATGATAATCAGCCCCGGGCAGAGTTTGCGGGCCATGGCTGAGGCCATGGCAGAATGGACGCCAAATTCCCGGGCCGGGTAATTGCAGGTGGCAATCACGCCGCGGCGTTCCGGTGCTCCTCCCACTGCAATGGGTAGTCCTGCCAGTGATGGATTGTCGCGGATTTCGATAGAGGCATAGAAACTGTCACAGTCGACATGTACTATTTTGCGAGTTGTTGACATAACGCAAATCGAAGTACTCAGTATAACTTGCATTGCAAATCAGGCAATGTACAGTATGCACTGAGGCAAGTAAATTAAGCCATGATCCGTTCCCGGGGCGAGTCTGTAGTCAGCAGGTTCCATCTGTTACCATACTCAATCGCAGCTAATAAGCTATCCAGAAGTTCCTTGTGGGAGGGGCGTAATGAGTTTAAGCAGTCTGATTTCCATTGCAGTCAGAAGAACAGCAAGCGTGGTTGCTTTGCTGGCAGTCAGTGTGCTGGTAATTTCGATTTCACCCGATGCTCAGGGTCAGGATAATCAGGATCAGCAGGATGCTCAATTTGCTCCTGGTGGTGCGCAAACCTGTTTGACCTGCCACAATAATCCCACAGTTACTTCAATTTTGAGCACAGGTCATGGCAATAACAGTGTGGCTGGGTCACCGTTTGCCAATCAGGCATGTGAAAGTTGCCACGGAGCCAGCCCGGATCATGTCAGTGCAATGCAGGCGCCGGCCGTAGTATTTGAAGGCAGCGAAATGTTCCCGGCCAGTGAAGTCGAGTTGCAAAACCAGATGTGCCTGAACTGCCACCAGTCGAGAGAAACTGTGCACTGGTCTGCCAGTGAGCATCAGGCAGCGGACATGGCCTGTGTTACCTGTCATACCATGCATGCCAATCAGGCGTCGGTTCTCAACGAATTGAACGATGAAGGAATCTGTCTGACCTGTCACCTTGAGCAACGATCCCAGCTTAATCGTCGCAGTCATCATCCGGTGGCGGAAGGTCTGATGACATGCAACGACTGCCACAATCCGCATGGTTCTGATGCGGTGGGCATGCTGACTCGAAGCACCATCAACGAGACCTGTACCACCTGCCATGCAGAGAAACGGGGGCCGTTCCTGTGGGAACACCAGCCAGTCAGCGAGGACTGCACCACCTGTCACAATCCCCATGGCTCAACACAGGATCGAATGCTGTCAGTTCGGCAACCTTTTCTTTGTCAAAGTTGTCACTCGGAAGCATACCACCCGAGTTTTGCCTATAGCGGTGACGATATCAATCCCAATTTTGCCGGTCAGTCGGTAGTGGGTTCGTCGTGCACCAACTGTCATTCTGTAATACACGGCTCCAATCATCCTTCAGGCTCAAGATTAACCCGGTAGTGAGAATAATGCGCGGAACAGTCAAACAAGTCGCAGCTTTTGTTTCCTGCTGCCTGTGTGTGTCCAATCTCAATGCACAGATTAATACTATCGAACTGGGGGCAGGATACAGCAGCGAAGACTCTTATCGCTTTGGACAATATAGTGGAATTACCAGTAGCGGTGGATTCGGTGTTGGCGGCATAACTCTGCAGAGTCCCGACGATGCTGAGAGTTCTACCTACTGGCGTGTGAACGCGCGAGACGTCGGGCTGGAAACAGCCAGACTGGCAGCAAGTTACGGCGAGCGCGGCAGCCATTCGCTGTACTTGAACTTTGACCAGTTACCACGGTACCGATACAACGATGGTAAAACTCCCTTTAGTGGAAGCGGGACTGCAAACCAGACTTTACCCTCTAACTGGACTGGCGCCGATTCATCATTCGGGTTTACCATTCTAAGTGACAGCCTCAAGCAGGTTAACCTGGATACTCGTCGTGAACGCTATATCGGTGGCTTTGAATGGCAGTTGGACCAGGCCTGGCAGTTGATAGGTGAGTTTCGCCACGAGACCAAGCAAGGCAATGAGACGTTGGGTGCTATTTTCGGAATTGACGGCGGTAATCCGCGGGGCTCGCTGGTGGCCAGGCCCATCGATTACCAAACCGACGAAATCATGGTCGGGATTAGCTATGCCAATCAGACCACGCAATATAATTTCAGCTATAGCGCCATGCTGTTCAGCAATGACGATAAAGCACTACGGTTCGATAATCCGTTTAACAACGAAGATTGGGCGACTGGAGCAAATTTTGACGACGGTGCGATAGGTCAGGTTGGTCTGGAGCCGGACAATACATCTTATCAGCTGGCTTTTTCCGGCGCTCATTCGCTAGGCCGCTCAACCCGCTTGAGCGGTAGTCTTATATCTACCAGGCTGGAACAGGATGACAGTTATCTCCCATACAGCAGCGTGTTTAGCAGCGACTATCCGCTGCCGAGAGCAGACCTGGATGGCAGGGTTGACAGCCTGGTTGGCACATTGAACTTTTCTACGCGCCTGGGTCGTCAGACGACTCTGCGATTGCGCTATAACTACCGGGAGCGAGACAATCGCTCTCCACAGGACAACTATCAGCGCATCCCTGGTGATTCGGAACCACAGCATCCACTGATCAGCGAAACAACCCGTGTCAATCGCATCTATGATCTGGAGCGTAGTCGCTACAGTGCGGACCTGACTTATCGATTGGGTGGGCATAATCGGCTGTCCGGTGGTATCGAATTCGAAGAGACCGATCGCAGCATGGTGGATGTGGCGACCACTGACGAAACTACCGGCTATCTGAAACTGGATTTCTCTCCAGCCACCACCAGCAGAGGCTGGTTAAAATTGACACGCTCGGAACGCGATGCCTCGACTTACGACAGCACTGTTCCTTTCGTAACTGGGCACAACCCTGACTACGTCGCCACCCTGGTAGGAAATCAGCTGTTTGAGAACGATCCGTTCTTGCGTCGTTATCATTTGAGTGATCGGGACCGCGATGAGGTCAGTGGCAGTCTTAACTTTTACCCGTCTGATCTCGTGGGAATCAGCCTTCTGGGCAAGTATTCACTGAACGACTATCCGAATGCGCTGGTTGGTATTTCCGAGTCCGAGAACAGAAATTTTGCCGCCGATTTGTCTTATAACCCTTCCTCTGATTGGACAGCGTCCGTGTACTACAATTACGATCAGTTTGACAATCAGAATCGCGGGTACACACGCCTTGGGTTCCCCTTTAATACACCGTTCTTTCCGCAATCCGCACGCAATCCCGATCTCAATTGGGTAGTGAAGACTCGCGACAGGGTTCATAGTTATGGTGGTGGAGTAGACTGGGAGATGATGCGGGGTCGCCTGAAAATGTCGCTGGATGCATCTTATACCGATGCTGAAACCGCAACCGATCCCGGTAGCGGCAATGCCTTTCTGCCTATACCAGGCGTGACGGCCGATGATCCGTTCCCGGATATTACAACCGGCATAGTCAGCTTTTCACTGCGAGGGGATTACCAGCTAAGACCTGGTCGTGAACTCTCTGTCCGGTACTATTTTGAAGACTACGATTCCACCGATTGGGCTCTCGATGGCATCCGCGCCGACTCGGTAGCTAATATGCTGTTACTGAGTAACCAGAGTTTTAATTACTCGGGGAGCCTGGTAATTGTGTCATTACTTATTGATCTGAACTGACAGTGCGGAACGTAATTAGTGGGGGTAAGTTTAGCTCCAGTTTTACGCTGGGATAGTCATTACTCCTGGGCTTAATAAGTCACTGCATATTGTGATCTGTTCCTGAATACACTCCGTAACTCGCTTTGTGTGCTTAGTACACGACAAAGTTTTTCATGTTGAGGAGTGATAAATGAGTTTCGAAACAACTAAAATCGTTAGACAGCTGGTCTTGGCAGCAGGTCTCACATCTTTGTCTGCAGCGGCTGGTGCTGATCACCTGTAGGTATCAGCTTCACTTGGTTTAACTGATCAGGATTCCACTTCAAACAAGGGAGTCTTCACTTCAGGTTTCACCACTGGCACGGTGACAGGAGTAAATCCGCCCCTGGAAATCCCTTCTGGTGCCGGGGTGAGATGGAAGACCGATTACGATAACGGCGACTTTTATTCATTAGCATTCGGGTGGGATACCGATGTGGTACGTCTGGAAATTGAGTACCACCAGATCGGTACTGATGTGGACAAACACAAGGGTGTAAATGCAGCAGGAATCGACCTGTCCTTGATCGATGCCGGTGTCCTGGTCGCTGGAACTACCAGTGATCTGGGTGTCAGTGTTGCCGGCCTGGTAGCAAACGGGCAAGGTGAGATTGAGACCTCATCGCTGATGATTAATGCTCTTTACGATTTTGATCTGGGAAGTAACTGGACACCCTATGTCGGTGTTGGCATTGGCTGGATCGAGACGGACGTCACTTTCAGCCCTTCGAATGTCGGCGTTTTACGTGACAGTGATGAAGACTTCAGTTATCAGCTGCTGGCGGGACTCAGCTATGCTATCAGCGAGTCGGTATCTGTTTTCTTAAACTATCGCTACCTTGACGGTGGTGAAGCCAGTCTGGATGCTTCGCTGCTGCCGGCAAATTTCAAGTTGGAAAACGTCAGCCAGACTTTTGATCTTGGGATTCGATTTTCTTTCTAGCCTGCCGGCAACGCGATTGATTGATACCGGAATAGCCAGGCGCAGCGGCTGATCGCCGGTAGTTCCTGGCTATTTTTTATACGTTGCCTGAGTACTTGTGCTCAGGTCCGGGATCGTTCAAATTCCTGCATAAAGTCCACCAATGCCTGACAGCCTTCCAGTGGCATCGCATTATAGATGGATGCTCTGGCACCACCAACCGCACGGTGCCCCTTGAGCGCGTAAAGATTATTTTTCAACGCCTCATCAAGAAAGCTGCCCAGCAGATCTTCTTCGGCCAGGTTGAAAGTTACGTTCATAATTGAGCGGTGGTCGGGATGCGCGGTACCAGTATAGAAGTCACTATTGTCGATCGCATCATAGATCAGCTTGGCTTTGCCTTCGTTACGTGTTTCCATGTTGGCAACACCACCTTCATCCTTGAGCCACTCCAGGACCAGCGACATCAAGTAGATGGCGAAAGTATTGGTGGTATTGGACAGAGAGTGATTGTCCGCATAAACCTGGTAGTTCAGAAGTGAAGGGGTTTCGGGAAGCGCGAGGCCAAGCAGGTCCTCACGGATAACGACTACCGCCAACCCGGACGGTCCGAGGTTTTTCTGCAAGCCGGCGAAGATGATGCCAAACTTGGAAATATCAAGCTGCCGGGACAGAAACTCTGAGGTCATATCAGCAACCAGAGGAATGTTGCCGGTATCAGGAAAACTATGCCAGCGAGTGCCATACAGGGTATTGTTACTGGTGATGTAGGCGTAAGCGTTGTCTGCTTCCAGGCCTGCCGGGTCGAATTCTGGAATACGATCGAAATTGGTCGCCTCGCTGGTTGCGCCGGTAATTGCATTGCCATAGCGAGCGGCTTCTTTGCGGGCCTTAACTGCCCAGGTGCCGGTTTCAATAAAGGTGGCTTTCCTGGCTTCGGTGCGTCCGATGATGTTGAGCGGGACTGCCGAAAACTGCATTTGCGCTCCACCATGCACGTAGAGGATCTTGTAATTCTCGGGGATGCCCGCCAGCTCGGTAAGCAACGCGTCGCAGTTGTCTATGATCTGATCAAACTCTTTGGAGCGATGACTGATTTCAATGACTCCGGCCCCCATGTTGCGGTAATTCAGGAATTCCGCCTGTGCCTTTTCCATGACGGGCGTGGGTAACATGGCCGGTCCGGCACCAAAATTGTATATGCGTGTCATGTTGTGTTCCCTGTAGAAATCAGTTTGTGAATTAAAGCAGTGTGACTTTGATAACGTGCTCAATGCTGGCAATCGCTGTGAGCGCATCCTCGGAAGGGGGAGATTCCAGATCGATCAGGTTGTAAGCAATCTCACCCCGGCTTTTGTTCAGCATATCGATCACATTGATATTCTGGTCTGCCAGCACCGAGGTGATTTGTCCCAGCATCTTGGGGATGTTCTTGTTGGTGATTGCCAGGCGGGTGCATTTACCGGCGTCGGCAGCTCGGTCCAGTGTCAAGGCAGGAAAGTTCACCGAATTTCGAATGTTGCCGTTCTCCAGGAAGTCCATCAGTTGATCGGCACCCATCACCGCGCAGTTCTCTTCGGCTTCACGGGTGCTGGCACCGATGTGAGGCATGGATATCACGTTGTCGCGACCAAGTAACTCCGGGCGGGGGAAGTCGCTGATATATTTGCCCAGCTGGCCGCTGTCCAGAGCAGCCACCAGTGCTTCAGCATCGACAATTTCGTCGCGGGCAAAATTAAGCAGGCAGGTACCTGGCCGCATGGCACTGAACATGTCGCTGTTGATCAGGCCGCGCGTTGAGTCAAGCACAGGAAGGTGCAGCGTTATAAAGTCTGAACTGCTGGCCAGTGCAGCAACATTTTCGATCCGTTGGACCTGGCTGGGAAGTCGCCAGGCAGCCTCGACAGACAGGGCGGGGTCGTAACCCTGCACGGTCATTCCAAGTCGAATCCCCATGTCAGCAACCATGGAGCCGATTGCTCCCAGGCCAATGACTCCCAGAGTTTTACCGGCGATTTCGTTGCCCTTGAAGCGCTTCTTTTCCGCTTCCAGCAGCTTTGACATGGCCTGATTGTCATCAATTTCGGTGAGTGAATTGACGAATTCGATGCCAGGGAGGATGCCTCGAGAACCCAGCAGCAAACCGCATAAAACCAGCTCTTTCACCGCATTTGCATTGGCGCCCGGAGTATTGAAAACTACCACGCCCGCCTCTGAACAATCGCTCACTGGTACATTGTTGACTCCGGCGCCCGCTCTGGCCACCGCTTTCAGGTTTGGCGTGATAATATCTGCGGAGAGTTTTTCGCTACGCAACATAATTGCGTCCGCACCTTCGTTTTCTGGAGACACGGAGTATCGATCGCTGTTAAAACGAGAGAGGCCTTTGTCGGCAATGTTGTTGTAGGTGCGAATAGTAAACATTTAGCAATTCCGGGCTGTAGCTGGTGAGCGATAAGATGGGGTGTCGTACTAAAAGAGGTCCCTTTTTTCAGGGCGGCATTTATATCGCGAAATGGCAGTAAAAACCAGTCGAAATTCGCAAGCGGGAACGGACAGTTGTTAAAAGATTGCAGAGAGGGGTATGGTGGCTGAGTTTAAAGTTGGGGAGCCGATCCAGGTAGCTGGTGCCAGGGTTAAAGTACATCGTCTTCTGGCGCCCAATGCCGGCCCGATGACTGGTCCGGGAACCAATACCTACGTTATTGGGGACAAGGAGCTTGCGCTGGTCGATCCGGGCCCGCTCGAGCAGTCTCACATCGACAACATTCTCAATGCGATCAGAAATCGTCAGCTAAAGTGGGTTCTGGTGACCCATACTCATGGGGACCATTCTCCGGCGGCATCACCGATAGCGGAGGAAACCGGTGCTGAGCTGGTGGGCCTGCCGGCACCCGAAGGTATGCACCAGGACCGGAGTTTTTCTCCTGCACGTATCTACACCCATGGTGAAAGACTCAGCTGTTCAGAATTCAGTATCGAGTTGATTCATACGCCCGGTCATGTCTCCAATCATTTTTGTTACCTGCTGGTAGACGAGAAGCTGTTGTTCACTGGCGATCATATACTTCAGGGTACCACTTCGGTGATTCTTCCTCCTGACGGTGACATGGCTGACTATATGGCGTCGCTGAATGACTTGCGCCAACGACGGTTTGACTTTCTTGCCCCCGGCCACGGCGACATCATGACAGATCCCGGTGCCGCGATAGATCACCTGATCGCTCATCGCAACAAACGTGAAGACAAGATTGTCGCTGCAATGGCATCGAATGGACTGATGGACCTGGAGAGGATGACGCTGAAGGTCTACGATGACGTCGCGCCCCATCTTTTGCCCTGGGCACGTCGGACGTTGGAAGCCCACCTGATCAAGTTGAAGAAAGAATCCCGAGCGACCGAAACCGGCCAGGGTTGGAAGTTGCTGTAATGGCACAAGGCCCGGGATCTAACGACTCACAACCCCAGTCTCACTGGTTGCTCTATATTCTAAGGACAGCAGACGCCAGGTTATATACCGGCATTACTACTGACCTTGAACGCAGGGTTGCCGAACATAATCATGGAGGTGCTCTGGCAGCTAAGGCGCTTCGAGGGCGTGCGCCGCTGCAAGTGGTTTTCACTTATCCCTTTGAAGATCGCAGTCAGGCCTCAGTGGCTGAATACCGCATCAAACAATTGACCAGAGCCACCAAAGAACGGCTGATTGCTGGCGATATTACTCTTCAGTCAGTATTGGCTGATGGAAGTTAAATGCAGAAAGCGGAAAGTAGAATGAAACCGGAAGCAGCAGAACATCGTTCTTATTATGATGTGTTTGGCATTACGATGCGGGTCGAACGGCGCAAAGGGCAATGGCGACTCTACAGCGTATTGACGGAAGGCAAATCCAGTCCGGTACTGGACGTGTCCATTCCTGACGGCTTGCGTGAAGACGAGTTGGCAAGGTTTCTGGACGATATGTTTCACGAGTTTACTTCCCCGGCATATGACAAAGTCAGAAAGCTTCGCTAAAAAACGACCTTGGATTAGTAATGGGCAGGTAGCTAATATGAGAAAGATTGAAAATTGGGTAAACATTGCTGCGAGTATTGGGGTTTTGCTAGGTATTCTTTTTCTTGCTCTCGAAATTCGACAGAATACCGACATGATGCGCTCTCAGGCGCGAGACGCGATAACTGAAAAGCAGATGATGTTTTCGGAATGGGTGACTACCGAACCTGAAATGGCGGTAGCAATTGTGGCAGCTGGCGAGGGGCTGCAGGAAATGAGCTCCGAGCACCGTATTATGTATTCCTATTTTTTGACTGGTGTCTGGCGAGAGTGGGAGAACTCCTACTACCAGTACCAGCGTGGATTGTTTGATGCGGCGGAGTTCGAGCCCAGGACCTTACGCTGGCGTTCGCAGATGGAACCAGATGCAGCTCGCGCGTTGTGGGCCGGAACCCGCCTTTGGTATGCGCCGGGTTTTCGCACGATAGTTGATGGATTCGTGGACGAAATCGTGGCGGAAATACGTCAGTTTGAAACCCCGAACTGAAAAGTAACAGCGTGAGATTGAAATGAAAATTCCCGTGGGTATCAGCAGTTGTTTGTTGGGCGAGAGTGTCAGGTTTGACGGTGGGCACAAGCAACACTCCTACGTGCAAAAGACCCTGGGTGAGTATTTTGAATTCAAACCATTTTGTCCGGAAGTGGCGATTGGGCTAGGTATCCCCAGGAAACCGATCCGCCTTATACGGCAGGCGGGCAGCGAAGAGATCCGCTGTGTCTCCACTGTGGATGCCAGCAAGGATTTTACCGACGATCTGGTTAACATCGCGCAACAGCAGGCTCATTGGCAAGGCGACCTTTGTGGTTATATTCTCAAGCGTGGATCGCCCAGTTGCGGTATGGAGCGAGTGAAGGTTTACAGTGACAAAGGTATGCCGTTCAACGACGGTGCCGGGATCTATGCGGCCACGATGATGAAGAGATTCCCCGAGTTGCCCTGCGAGGAAGAGGGTCGACTGGGCGATTCAAAATTGCGCGAAAACTTTGTGCAACGGGTCTATGTGATGTGGCGCTGGAAACAGTTGCTGGAGTCCGGAATCACTGTTGGTAAGCTGGTGGATTTTCATGCGCGCCATAAATTGATTCTCATGAGCCATGATCAACAGGACTACCGCCAGTTAGGCAAGCTGGTGGCCGGCATTCGCAAGGATAACCTGCAGGAAATGTTGACTGTCTACCTGGCAGACCTGATGCGAGCTTTGAAGAAGATTGCCACGGCCGGCAATCACGTAAACGTTCTGCAGCATATCCAGGGTTACCTCAAGCAGAACCTTGACCGCGATGACAAACAGGAACTGGTGCAATGTATTGAAGAGTACCGCAGTGGTGTAGTTCCCCTGATCGTTCCCATCACCCTGCTTAATCACCATTTCCGGCGCAATCCTAATGAGTATATCGAGCGCTCCTGGTATATGAAGCCTTACCCGGCAGAATTGAGCCTGACAAGTAATATCTGAGATCGCCGAGCGATAGTCTCATGTTAAAAATACAAGGAATCGATCATATCGTTCTGCGCACTGTTCGCAGGCAGCAGATGCTGGAGTTTTACCTGAACGTTCTTGGTTGCAGGTTGGAGCGGGAGTTACCCGAGCTGGGTTTGATTCAGTTGCGGGCGGGTTCGGCCTTGATCGATATAGTGCCGGTAGACAGTGAGCTTGGTCGACTCGGCGGCAGGCCGCCAAGTCAGGACGGTCGCAATCTTGAACACTTTTGCCTCACCGTAGCAGACCTGGATGAAGCGCATTTACTACAGTTTCTGGCTGATCACGATATTGATGCAGGTGAGCCGGCAGAACGCTATGGCGCCAGCGGCTTCAGCAAGTCGGTGTACATCAACGATCCGGAAGGGAACGTAGTGGAGCTGAAACTGCTGGCTACCTAATTTTCTGCCAGGGCTTCACCGTCCGGGGCTGGAGTGATCTGAAAATTCATGAGCCCATACAAAGCGCTCATTAACGGGTTGATCAGGTTGAAGAAGCAGAAGGGTAGATAAGCCAGGGTAGCGACTCCCAATGTGCCGCTCATAAAGGCTCCACATGTATTCCACGGTACCAGCGGCGAAGTTATGGTGCCGGCATCTTCCAGCGTGCGGGACAGGTTTTTAACATCCAGGCCACGGCGTTGAAATTCAACTTTGTACATGCGTCCGGGCAGGACGATAGCGATATACTGATCTGAGGCGATGATGTTGGCGCCAATGCAGGTTAACAGGGTTGTGATGATCAGGCTGCCAGTCCCACGCACGGTAGACATGGCGTAGCGGACCAGTACCTGAATCAGGCCGGTGCGGTCCATGAGCGCGCCAAATATCATGGCGCAGAGTATCAGCCATACCGTGTTCAGCATTGAGCTCATGCCGCCGCGTGACAGCAGGTCATCGATTGCAGGATCACCACTGTCAATCATGTAGCCATCGAACAGGGTTTGCCATATGCCCTTCAAAGTTGCCAGGGTGCCATTTTGCATGTCGGCTGCCATCTGCCTGATCGCGGGTTGTTGAAATGCGAACGCGAAGACTACACCAACCAGTGCGCCGCTGAGGATCGTAGGCAATGGTGGCAATTTCTTGTTGGCCATCAGCAGCAGGAGCAGCACGGGGATCAGCATCGCGGGATTGATCTGGAAGTTTGCGTCCAGCATATCCAGTGTGGTCTGTAAGCCTGTTGCCTGTGTGTTGGTCTCGATGTTGAAGCCAATTACCAGGTAGATGAAAAGCGCAATACAGATACTGGGTACCGTGGTCCAAAGCATGTGCTGTATATGGGTAAACAGATCGGTCCCTACGACTGCCGGAGCCAGGTTTGTCGTATCTGAAAGCGGAGACATCTTGTCTCCAAAATAGGCCCCGGAAATGATGGCGCCAGCAGTAATTTCCATTGACAGGCCCAGTCCCCCTGCAGCTCCAATCAGGGCGACGCCGATGGTGCCGGCCACGGTCCAGGAGCTACCGATACTGAGGGCCACTACGGCACAGATTGCGCAGGTCGCCGCGTAGAAAATGGACGGGTCCAGCACCATCAGGCTGTAGTAGATCATGGTTGGGACGGTGCCTGCCATAATCCAGCTGCCAATCAGCAGTCCCACGGTAAAAAGGATGAGAATGGCGCGCAGGGCAACGGTAATACCCTGCACCATGCTGGTTTCCAGGTCCTCCCAGCTGATGCCGTTACGCCAGCCGATCAGGCCGGCGATGGCGGCTCCAATACAAAGTGCTATTTGATTGGGGCCATAGCTGGAGTCTTCGCCAAACAGGTAAACCGAGAAGGCCAACAGTCCGACCATGACAATTACCGGTGTCAGGGCCTGAAGCACGCTTGGGTTGGAGTCTTGCAGGGAGTGGCTTTCAGAATCAGTGCTGCTGTCGCGCATGTCGGGGTACACCGGGAATCGAGTAAGTCTAAGAATAATCGGATTAACTGGCCAGTGTCTAACCAGCATGGAAAGAATGTCGTTTTTCGGTCAGCAGGCCAGTTGCTGTATAATCACGCACTTTAGCGTACCGGGCGGCAATAATCGAAAGCAGGATTTGTCGCAGCGTGGAAAACTATGTTGAACATGAATGAAACGACAACGGCGGATGTCGCTCAATATATGGCTGCTGTGGGCGGCCGGGCACGGGCGGCTTCCTCGGAAATCGCCAGAGCGTCGACCGCTGAGAAAAACGCAGCGCTGCTGGCGATCGCACGGATAATCGATGCTCGGCGCAGTGACCTGATGGCAGCCAACGACATCGATTTAAGGTCCGGCCGGGAACGAGGTCTGGACGCACCATTGCTCGATCGACTGGAGCTGACGCAGGCGCGTATCGATACCATGATCGAGGGTTTGCGCCAGGTTGCCAGCCTGGACGATCCGGTGGGGGAAGTCTCTGAGCTTAAATTTCGACCCAGTGGAATACAGGTCGGCAAGATGCGGGTTCCGTTGGGCGTTATCGGTATTATTTACGAGTCCAGGCCCAATGTGACCTGTGAGGCAGCCAGTCTTTGTCTGAAAGCTGGCAATGCCACGATCCTGCGTGGTGGGTCGGAAGCGATAAATTCGAACCAGGCTATTGCCGCCTGTATTGCCGACGGACTCCGGGAATCAGGAATTGATCCCGATGTGGTTCAGGTAGTAGAGACCACTGACCGGGAGGCGGTGGGCAGGCTCATAACGATGCCAGAATTTGTCGACGTAATCGTGCCGCGCGGCGGGAAGGGGCTGATTGAGCGCATCAGTCGAGATGCCAGAGTTCCGGTTATCAAACATCTGGACGGCAACTGTCATGTTTTCATTGATCAACATGCCGACCTGGAAAAAGCCGTCAGTATTACCATCAATGCCAAGACCCAGCGTTATGGCACCTGTAATACACTGGAGTCACTGCTGGTGGCGCAGCCAGTGGCCGAGCAGATTCTCCCGTTGCTGGCTGCCAGGTTCAGTGAGCACAAGGTTGAGCTGAGAGGCTGTGACGCTACTATGCGAATCCTGCCAGATGCAGTTGCTGCCAGCGAACAGGACTGGAAAGAGGAATACCTGGCGCCAATTTTGTCCATTAAAATAGTTGAAAGCCTGGATGAGGCCATCAGGCATATCAATACTCACAGCTCGCAACATACCGATGCGATCGTGACCGAAGACTATGGAAGTGCCCAGCGGTTCCTGCGGGAAATAGACTCCAGTTCGGTAATGGTGAATGCGTCGACCCGCTTCGCCGACGGTTTTGAGTATGGTCTGGGCGCAGAGATCGGTATTTCAACTGACAAGCTGCACGCCCGGGGCCCTGTCGGTTTAGAGGGATTGACCTCGCAGAAATACGTAGTTTTGGGAGACGGCCACATCAGAACATGAAGGAGCGCATCGGCATAATGGGCGGTATGTTCGACCCGGTACACGTCGGACATATCAAGGTTGCCGCTGCTGCGCAAAAAGCCCTGCAACTGAGTCAGGTACGACTGGTTCCCTGCAGTGTTCCCAATCACCGCGACCATGCACTCTGTTCATCCTTGCAGCGTCTCGATATGCTGCAGTTGGCGGTAAGCGAGCATCCGTCACTGGTGGTGGACGATCGCGAGCTGAACAGGCCGGGGACCTCCTACACCTTCGATACGCTGTTGTCGTTACGCGAGGAATTTCGAGAATCGGGGCTGTACTTTATTTTGGGTATCGACGCATTTGCTTCGCTGGAGCGGTGGTATCGCTGGCAGGAGCTTTTTGATTTGTGTCACTTCGTGGTGATTGAAAGGCCCGGATTTAGCGGCGCATTGAGCGATGAGCTTGACCGGCAAATGCAACAGCGGCGTGCAGTAAACGTTGTCGAATTGCTCGATAGAACATCCGGTTTAATCTACGACATGGAAGGGCTGGACAGCCCGGTCTCGTCCAGCATGGTGCGAGATCATATTGCCCGCAACCGTTCATTGGATCACCTGCTCGATCCCGCAGTCGCCGGCTACCTGGAGAAACACCAGCTGTACCGAAAAGCTGTTACCAATCACTGAAAGATAAATGGCTAATAAGGAAAGTAAGTTGAATAGTAAAAAACTGGCTGATCTTGCCGTGGAAGCTCTGCAAGAAGTCAAGGGGCAGTCTATTGCCTGTATCAATGTCACGAAACTGACTGAGATAACTGACTACATGGTAATCGTCACCGGCACTTCCAGTACCCATGTGAAAGCGCTGGCGGATGAAGTGGTCAAACAGGTCAAAGAGTCTGGCACTAAAGTGAATGGGATAGAAGGCCGGATGCAGTCTGAGTGGGTGCTGGTGGATCTGGGCGGGGTGGTGGTACACATCATGCTGCCACCGGTGCGGGCACTGTACAACCTGGAAGACTTATGGAGCTTTGAATCCGAATCCGAATCCGAATCCGAATCCGAATCCGCTGGCAGGGCCGAGGGCAAGAATACCGCTAAAAAATCGGACAATGGCATGGATAAGGTAAACAAGCTTAGGAGCGACAAACAAAGGTGAGGTTCCGATTGCTGGCGATTGGCACCCGAATGTCTGATTGGGTGGAAAAAGGCGTTCACGAGTATAATAGGCGCCTGCCAACGGATTTCTGCCTGCATTTACAGGAAATTCCACTGGCCCGACGAGGCAAAAATACCAGTCTCGAGCAGGTCCTTCGCAAGGAAGGGGAAGCTATGCTGGGGCATATCCAGACCAGCGACTACATTGTGGCGTTAGATGTTAAAGGTCGGCAGTTCAGCACTGTTGAGTTTGCACAGCGACTGAAAATATTACGCGGCCGGGGGCGCGATGTCTGTCTCCTGGTCGGCGGTCCCGATGGTCTGGGTGAGCAATGCCTGGAGCGCGCCGATGAGCACTGGTCCCTATCATCTCTGACTTTGCCTCACCCACTGGTGCGCATTGTCCTGGCTGAGCAGTTCTACCGATCCTGGAGCCTGTTGCAGAATCATCCTTATCATCGGGAGTGAATGCGATCTGGCTCTAAAAACTGGGGAAAAAGGGTAGTAAAATTAGAAAAATAGGAATCGATTCCGGGTTTCCTAAACTTCTTGGTAATATTGTTGTCACAATACAGGTAGTAGTGGCTTCAGGGCCAACTGCGGCAGCCGATTTAGAGTAAGAGTACGCGTAAAAGTAAGAGCAAGGTTAAGCCTAGAGTAATAGGTAGAGGAATAAGTCGAGTAATCAGTCGAGTAATAAGTGGAACAATAAGTGGAACAATAAAAAGTTACCTAAAACAGGGTCGTTAATCCCTGTAAAAGACTTTCAGTAGCGCTCTAAGGCTGGTTAACACCAACAAACGGTAAGCAAAATATAAAATGGCAGAAAAGTGGCAGGTCAAGGATCACGAGAGTGAACGTCGGCTGGTAGACCGACGTCTGGCTGTCGCGGGACTTTTTGTCGGCTTGCTGTTCCTCGCTCTGGTAGTGAAACTGATCAGTTTGCAGGTCTACCAGTACGATTATTTTGCTACCCGGTCCGATGATAATCGGCTCCATTCCCAGTATGTGCCGCCAACCCGTGGCCTGGTTTTTGATCGCAATGGTGAACTGCTGGCTGACAACCAGCCGATTTTCAATCTCACAGTAGTTCGAGAGCTGGTCGCCGATATGGACCAGTCTCTGGACACCGTTTCGTCGTTGATCGATCTTTCCGGTGATGATGTTGAGCAGTTCCGCGACCGTCTTGCTCGACGCCGGGTACCCCATACCTCGGTGCTGCTGCGCTATCAGCTGAACGAAGAGGAAATGGCGAGAATAGCTGTTGCCCAGCACCGGCTGCCAGGATTCGCCATCGAGGCGCAACTGGTCAGACACTACCCGCTTGACAGTCTTACCGCCCACACCGTCGGCTACGTTGCTGAAATCAACCGCGACGAACTTGACGACATGGACGAGCTCGAAAAAGAGAACTACGGCGGAACCAATCACATTGGCAAAACCGGTATCGAGAGGACCTACGAGCACCTGTTACATGGCCAGGTGGGCTACGAGACCGTTGAAAAAAACAATCGTGGCCAGGTCATGCGAGTCCTCGACCGGACGGATCCGGTGGCAGGTCAGGACATTACTCTTCATCTGGATGCTCGGTTACAGATTGCTGCAGAAAAGGCGCTTGGTGATTTCCGCGGCGCAGTGGTTGCTATCGATCCTGAAACCGGTGGCATTCTGGCCATGGTCAGCAAGCCTGGATTTGACCCCAATTTGTTTGTCACTGGAATCAGCAGTAAGGATTTCAGCAAACTCATAACCGACAAGCTGAACACACCCCTGTTCGATCGTACCACCAACCCTTATCCGCCGGGTTCCACGGTGAAACCGTTTATTGGGCTTGGTGGTCTTCACCATGAGTTTGTCGATTACGAATTCGCCATCGAGGATCCGGGCTATTTTCGTTTGCCGGGCGTTCGATATCGATGGAACGACTATACGTTCAGAACCGCTATTGGCGGTGGGCATGGTCACACCGACCTGAAGAAAGCCATCTATCAATCCTGCGACACGTTTTTTTATGACCTGGGCAATCGTATGGGAATCGATACGATGCATGATTTCATGGCCCAGTTCGGTTTTGGCAGTAATTTCGCACTGGATATCCCCTATGCCCGTACTGGTGTACTGCCGTCACGGGATTGGAAAATGGCAAGCTATGGCGAACCCTGGTACCAGGGTGACACCATCAGTTCTTCTATTGGCCAGGGATACATGTGGGTTACACCGCTGCAGCTGGCGACCGCAGTTTCAGTTGTTGCCAACAAAGGTAGAGTGGTACAGCCAAGGCTTTTGAAGTCGATTGAAGAGGAACCTTTCGAACCCGAAAACACCAATCCATTACCGAATGTTGAGCTGGCGGATGCCGATTATTGGAGCTACATGGAAGATGCCATGACCATGGTCGTCCATCGGCCTTTTAGCTCTACGATATTTAGAGATTATGGGTCAGCCTATCAGCAAATTGCTCAGGTAGATCCTGATATGACCTATAAGATGGCCGGTAAATCCGGTACCGCCCAGGTGGTCAGCATAGATCAGAGTATTCAGCGTAGCACCGATATTGACGTAGCTGACATTCATAAAGATCACGGTCTGTTTATATCTTTTGCACCGGCGCAGCATCCAACCGTCAAACCCAGAATTGCGCTAGCTGTGTTTGTTGAAAATGGTGAGAGTGGCAGCTCAGTAGCCGGTCCCATCGCAAAACAGATAATTGACACGTATTTACTGGACATCCTGCAACTAAACCTGCGAGTACCGCAGACGCCTCAAGCACCGCAATCACTTCAAGTAACACAAGCACAGGAAGATTTTTCGGATCTTCCGGTGATTATTTCGGAATGATCAATCAGGATTTCACCCGCCAGTTGACGGACCACGTGAGTGATTCACGGGCACGTTTTTCCATCTGGCGACTGCTTAGGATCGATCCACCACTGCTGGTCGCGTTGTTGCTTTTGAGTGCATTAGGGTTGATGGTGTTATTCAGTGCCACCGGTGAAGACCTGGCTCAAGTGCAACGGCAAGGATTCGCGATGCTTGCGGCCTATTGCGTGATGTTCATTGTGGCACAATTCAAGGTACACTTTTTCCGGCGCTGGGCTCCTTCCATGTATTCAGCCGGGGTAGGGCTGTTGCTACTGGTGCTGCTGGTCGGCGTTGAAGAGAATGGCGCCAAGAGCTGGCTGGACTTTCCTGGCCTGCCCAGTTTTCAACCCTCGGAAGTTATCAAATTTACCGTACCCATGCTGCTGGCGTGGTATCTGGGCAGCAGGCCGTTACCGCCACGATTCAAACATTTGTTCTGGGCGGCGGTGATGATATTGGTTCCGGCGGGCCTGATTATCATGCAAAACGATACCGGTACCGCGATCATGGTTACCATGTCCGGTATCTTTGTCGTATTGCTGGCTGGAGTCCCGTGGAAACTGGTGTGGTCTGGCGGGCTGGCCGCCTTGCTGGCGTCTCCGGCCTGGTATCTTTTTCTGGCCCAGGAACACCAGAAAAACCGTATTCTGACCTTCTTTGATCCCTACCGGGATCCCACTGGAGCCGGATACAATATCATTCAGTCACAGATTGCTATCGGTTCAGGTGGAGTCTACGGCAAGGGCTGGCTCAATGGTGCCCAGTCACAACTTGATTTTATTCCCGAGAGTAACACCGACTTTATTCTTGCCGTGCTAGCTGAAGAATTTGGTCTGCTGGGTGTTCTGTTTCTGATATTACTGTATCTGTTTGTACTGGTGCGGGGCTTTCACATTACTTACTATGCCAGTGATATGTTCAGTCGCCTGCTGGCGGGCAGTATCACACTGACTTTCTTTTTCTATGTTTTCGTCAATATGGCCATGGTTTCCGGACTGGTACCTGTCATAGGCCTGCCGCTGCCCCTGATGAGCCGGGGAGGTACATCGATTCTTACCCTGTTCATAGGATTTGGCCTTCTGATGTCAATTTCTGCCAGCGGGCGCCGTCCGTTTGCCTGAGCTGACTACCGATCGAGTCTTTTAAGGTGCTACCGTGTTTTCCGCCAACAATTCTGGCAACAATCTGGCAATCTGTAAGAAATCGCTATGAGTGGTTAAAAAACTTGGGTCTGTCGCCGTTATGTAGTTGAAGCAGGCCGCAATTTCCCCGGCGAATTCCTGCTAAGCTGTTGAAACCATGTTGAAAGTGAGAGTAACGACGTGAAAAGTATCTGGACGTCAGGATTTTTACGAACACTGCTGCCAGGCGTTGCAGTGACATTGCTGCTGAGTTGTTCCAACTCTCCGGAGTATCCTGCGTCCAGCAGTCGCTACACCATTGATCAGGACCGTGCCCCTACTCGGGGAGCCCTGGAAATTTCTGCGATCCCTGAAGTTGTCCCGGAGCCCATTAACCGGACCATGGCAGGTAATCGTAGCCCGTATACGGTGCTGGGGAAAAGCTATCGGGTGATGGAATCAGAGGAGGGCTACGAAGAGCGTGGGGTAGCTTCCTGGTATGGTGAAAAATTTCACGGCCATCAGACTTCTAACGGTGAGATATTTGACATGTACAAGGCGTCGGCGGCTCACAAATCTTTGCCGATTCCCAGTTTTCTCCGTGTTACCAACCTGGAAAACAATCGCAGCATTGTCGTGCGGGTAAACGATCGTGGCCCGTTCCATGGAGATCGCCTGGTCGATTTATCTTATGCAGCTGCGGTGAAGCTTGGCTATGCCGAGCGGGGCACAACCCGGGTTCACCTGGAATCGGTATTGCCGCCTGCGTTTAGTAATGAAATCAGTGGCCGCGCGGCCAGCTCAGAATTTATTATCCTGCCGTCAGCAGGGCGCGGTACAAAGCAGTATCTTCAGGTGGGGGCATTTTCCGACCGGGAAGCAGCACGGCGACTAATCGCCAGCTTACAAGAAATTACTTCTTTGCCGGTCTTTATCCAGGACGTGGTGAGTAATTCCAGTCAGCATTTGCACCGAGTACGCATCGGACCCATTCTGACCGGCGAGGAGATTAAGATGCTCACCGACCGCGTGGTTGCCGCCAACCTGGGTAGCCCTTACACTGTCACTGAATGACCGGTCAGCAATCAAACCGGTATTTGCTGTTATTTTTCCAGGTATCTGGATACTTTGTAGACTAACTGGACAACTGTTATATGTCGATTTCAAAAACCTTATTCGATACTGCAATTCGCACCGCAATTACAGTACTGTCAGGGCTTTCCATCTACTTCTTCACAAGCCTGGTCAGTGCTGCTCCCGCAATCATTCCGCGGCCGCCGGATATTGCTGCCAGCAGTTATATTTTGATGGACGCCAGAACCGGCCATATCATCGTCGAAGAGAATGCCGACGAATCATTGCCACCAGCCAGTCTGACGAAAATCATGACAGCTTATATAGCTGCGGAAGAAATCCAATTGGGTAACCTGGCTTGGGATGATCAGGTGCACATCAGTGAAAAGGCCTGGCGCATGGAAGGCTCCAAAATGTTTGTTGGGGTCGATACCCAGGTCAGCGTGGAAGATCTGATGCGCGGGATTATTATCCAGTCGGGCAATGACGCCAGTGTCGCTGTCGCTGAACACATCGCCGGCAGCGAGGAAGCCTTTGCCGACATGATGAACCAGTACGCGGAAGTACTGGGAATGAACAGTTCATTTTTCATGAACGCCAGTGGTCTCGATACCGACATGTATTACAACCGTATGTCGGCCCGGGATCTCGCTTTACTCGCTCAGGCGACCATTCGGAATCACCCCGACCACTATGCCATGTATGCTGAACGCGAGTTCACTTACAATGGTATCCGCCAACCTAACCGCAACACCTTGTTGTTTCGAGACCGCAATGTGGATGGTATGAAAACCGGCTGGACTGATGCAGCGGGATTTTGCCTGGTAGCATCGGCTGAACGGGATGATATGCGCCTGATAACGGTGGTTATGGGAACCGCGAGTGAAGACGCTCGGGCTATCGAAACTCAGAAGCTGCTCACTTACGGTTTCCGTTACTACGAAACGCACAAGCTCTACGATGCCAATCAGCTGGTCAGCAACGTGAAGGTCTGGTCAGGTCAGCAGAATGCAGTGGATCTGGGTGTCAGCGACGAAGTCTTTATCACTATTCCGCGCGGTCAGGCGGAAGAAATGAGTGCGTCCATGGAGCTTGATGAGGTGATTACCGCTCCACTGGAACAGGGCCAGGTGATGGGAACCATCAACGTGGTACTGGAAGACGATCTGCTTTACCAGGGTGAAGTGATAGCCCTGCAATCGGTGGAGCGAGCTGGTATTTTAAAGCGCTTCATCGACTGGTTAACGCTGATGTTCACCAACCTGTTCAGTTAACGGACATCCATTCATGCAACTCCATGATATCGATCAGGAACCTCCCAAGATTGAGTTTCCCTGTGACTATCCCATCAAGGTCATGGGCGTGGCCAGTGCGGCATTTCAGCAGCAAATCCTGGAAGTCATTCACCGCCATGCAAGCCCGGTCGCGCAAGATCGCGTGACCGAGCGAGCCAGCGCCAAAGGCAACTATGTCTCGATAACGGTAGTGATTGAAGCCACTGGCGAGGAACAGCTCGGCACCATATTTCGGGAGCTGATGGATCAGGATAACGTCAAGATCGTTCTCTGATTCAGACACCCGCACTAGCTACGGTCATCATTTGCTGCTCAGCGATTACAAGTCTCATCAAGCACATCCATTTGACGCTGCGTCTGAGGGTGTTATTACCGTTCGGCGACTGGGCCTGCAGGAATACGAGCCTATCTGGCGGGCAATGCAATATATTGCCAATCATCCAGAGAAAGAGCGGGGCGATGAGATCTGGCTGTTGAGCCATAAGCCGGTATTTACCCTGGGCCAGGCCGGGCGTCCTGAGCATCTGTTGAGTCGGGGTGCTATTCCAGTGGTACAGACTGACCGGGGTGGTCAGGTGACCTACCATGGCCCGGGACAACTGGTCATCTACCTGTTATTGGATTTACGTAAGCGTAAGATGGGAGTGCGTGATCTGGTGGATCTGATAGAAGCCGGTATCGTTAAAACACTGGAGGATTATGGAGTCAGTGGCTGTACCAGGCGGGAGGCTCCCGGGGTCTATGTAGACAATGCTAAAATAGCGGCCTTGGGCTTGCGGGTTCGCAAGGGGCGCAGCTATCACGGGCTGAGCTTCAACATAGACATGGACCTGGAGCCGTTCCGACGCATCGATCCCTGCGGATATCAGGGGATGCAGGTCACACAGTTGGCGGATCTGGTGGCGGATCGGGAGTTACTGATGAAGCACTCCGCAACCAGGCTGGTCAATAACCTGCTGGCGCTGTTAGGTTACCAGCAGATTGAAAGCAACAACTCACAGACGGGAATCGTTTGATGGCAGAATCCAAGAGGCGTAACGTGTTGATCGAGGGGCAGAAGCTGCGTGGTGCAGAGAAAGTCAGGCGCATTCCGGTCAAGGTCATACCTACTGACGAATTGCCCAAAAAACCTGACTGGATTCGGGTCAAGGTCCCGGCATCTGCTCGAGTGCAAAGGATTAAGGAAAAGCTGCGTCGTCACAAGCTTGCCAGTGTCTGCGAGGAAGCGTCCTGTCCCAACCTCGGCGAATGTTTTGACAATGGCACCGCCACTTTCATGATTATGGGGGACATCTGCACCCGGCGTTGCCCCTTTTGTGATGTCGCCCACGGTAAACCAAAGCCTTTAGATGAAAACGAGCCGCGGGAACTGGCCGAGGCAATCGCCGAAATGGAATTGAATTATGTGGTTATAACCTCGGTGGATCGCGATGATCTCAAAGACAGTGGGGCTCAACATTTTGCCAATTGCATCACGGAAACACGACGCTGCAATCCGGAGATTCAGGTAGAGGTGCTGGTGCCTGATTTTCGCGGCCGTATGGATATCGCCCTGGATATTCTGCAGCATACCCCGCCGGATGTTTTCAATCATAATCTGGAGACAGTGCCGCGACTTTATCGTAAGGCGCGACCTGGCGCGGACTATCAATGGTCACTGGACCTGCTCAAGGGCTACAAGGAACGAGTGCCGGGTGTGACTACCAAATCCGGCCTGATGCTGGGCCTGGGTGAGACTATCGAAGAAGTCAAAGAAGTGATGCGTGATCTCCATGCACACAAAGTGGACATGGTCACGCTTGGTCAGTACCTGCAGCCCAGTCGTGATCACCTCAAGGTTGAGCGTTTCGTGCATCCCGATGAGTTCGAAGCCTTACGCGAGTACGGCGAAAAACTGGGCTTTTCCCATGTAGCCAGCGGTCCTCTGGTGCGCTCCTCTTATCATGCCGACAAACAGGCGCGTGGCGAAGAGCTGTAAGGCTGGTTGATGCAAAGTCAGAGACTTCCTGCAGCTGGAATATCTATTCTAATACACGGAGGCTTACTGCTGCTGGCCGTGTTGATGGCCAGTACTTTTCTGCTTTACCCTCTGGAGCTGGGACGTATGCCGCTCAGCGCGCGGGCAGCACTTGCCTCACTGGCAGGTTTGTTGCTGGCAATTGGTGCCAGGCCGTTCATACCTTTCAAACCTTTGCTCTCACGTCGACTGCTGGTGTATTTGCTGGTGGTGGGTTTGCCGCTGCTGAGTCTTGGTCCCTGGTACTTTCTGGTTTACCTGCCAACCAATGCCGGTGAGGGTGTCAAAGGTGAGCAGCTAGCCAGCAGTCTGATTACCGAAAGCACAAGTAATGGCATTGTAGAAATCGGATTTGCCTATCCTATCTACACCCCGACAATAAGCCTGACAAATAGTGAGTTATTTTCCCGTGAGGTTGATATCTATCTGAGGATGCTGGATGGCAACAACGACCCGGCACTGTTCAGAGCTGTCAGAACTGTGCTGCCAGACTCTCGACTCAGTGTGGAAGCAACCGTTCACGGATTGTTGAGTGAAAGCTCTGGGTATCTGTTCATCCCCATTGCACTGCCGCCAGGGGGAGTCGTGGAAGGAAGGGTCGTGTTTATCATCAGCGATCTGAATGATGGCTCCACCTTCGACGAGGCATTGGGACGCAGTTACCCGGCAGAGTTCCAGATTCGTGATCCGGAAAATGGGGAATTGCTGACCAGCTTTCCACTTACACGTATTTAAAAAGCATCACCAATGCTGGTGTTGAATTACTTGGGGGCGTCGTTTACTCTCTGACGTGTTTTGATTCAGCCCCGTACCAAAGCAGCTATTTAGAGGCTAGAGGCAGCTATGAAAATAACAATAGTAACTCCCCATTCCAGTCAGTTGCGGGTAATGTTAGCCAGCATAATGACTATCTGTGTTCTAGCGAGCGGTGTGCTGGTGTTGCTGGCAGCCCAGGAACAAGATTGGGGGGAGAACGGGTAGTCAACCTCATTGATGAGCATCGTCATCGCCCGGTACACACCGACGCCGACCTTTATCTTCTTGATGTGCAGCTCAATCCGGGTGACGTCCTTGCCTCATATTCATGATGCGGCAATTATGTATACCTTTATCAGTAGCGCCGAAGGACCATTGGGTGGTCGCGTTGACAGCAATACTGATTACGTTAAAGAGAATTACACACACACACACACACAAGATCTACAACAATGGGGTTAATCAAACCCGGATACTTGCGTTCGTTAATTTTGGCCCGGCTCTAACCAATCTGCTCCGCGATCGCCCTTCAGGTATGGGGCTGGAGCCACAACACGAAAATGAATGGTTTCGATCCTATCGTGTCGAACTGGCGCCGGGTGAGGCCACTGAGTTGCAAACCCATAAAAATCCAGCTGTTGTAATTCAGGTTACTGATGGTTTGACACATGTAACCAGAGTAGATGGTATTACTGAAGAACTGGATTCAATAGCTGACTGGGCCTGGCGGGATGCAGGGAGTCCGTTTCTAGTGCGCAATATTGGTACCGAACCGGTCGCCGTGGTAGTCAACGAAGGCAGAAGGTAAAAAGCCCGGGAGGGATCGCTGCATCGCAGCACTTACTCCGCTCTGCATATTTACCTCTCTTTATACTTACCTCTCTATCTACCAGAGCAGCGCATGGTGATCCTGTTGTCAGCCGTCCAGTGTGGTCTGCGGCAAGGCAGCAAGCTTCCACACAGACAGACATTTGTTGCCGCGACGTTTGCCAGCAAAATATTCGACGAATTCCAATTCAGGTTCTGGCCAGTTGAATGGTGGCAGATTGAAATTGAGTGAATGGTGCTTACCGGTGACAATGTCTTCATTGTATTTTCGTTGTGGGAAGTGGGTGGTGAACAAATAAATGGCGCCGCTTTTCCTGATGTTCTGCAGTGCCTTTTCGATGTCTGTATAACTCAGATGCACCAGGCATTCGCGACAAAAAATGGCATCAACAGCCGGCAGCGGATCCCGTAACAGGTCCAGATGCAGGAACTCTTTCTTTTCACTGCCGTAGCGGGACTGATTTTCTTCAATCATCGGCTTTACGATGTCCGCACCCTGGTAACGTTCCAGCGGCAAATCCACTTCTTTCATCCAGTGGAAATCCCCACAGGGGATGTCCAGCATGGTCTTGATACCTAGCTTGCGTAACATGTCTGGCAATGCGGCGCGTAAAGTTTCGGTTACCTCGAGGTTTGAACCCTTGCCAGAGCGGGATTCCTCGTCACCCCACTTGTTTTCCAGATAGATGTGGGTAAAGACCTCTTCCGTTGAGGCGCTTCGGAAAAGCTCAGACTCTTCCTTCTTTTTGAAAAATTTCTTCAGTCCGGCAAACATGTGACTTGATCTCCTGGCTTGGCAGCTATTCCGCTAAATCTGGTCAGCTGGCCCTGGGTTGGCGGGCCAATGTTTTACCCAGGCCCCTATACTCTGCGATGGCGAGTCCAGCCGCTACGCTGGTAAAGGGATCGTGTTCGATGACCTTGCCGGGAAACAGCCCTTCCAGTATTTCTTTTACTGCGGGTATCAAGGAGGAGCCGCCGGTTCTAATGACCAGTTCTATCTGGTCTGCGCCAATTCCAGCCTTTACCAGCGTGTCGTCGATTGCGTGTTTGAAAGTTGTCAATTGGTCGGCAATGATAGATTCAAATTCATCTCTGGTCAGCAGGATATCAACGTCAATCTCCGGAATGTCCAGCCGGGCCTCTTGCTGTCCAGACAGAGTTGCCTTCAATTCCTTGATTGCCTGAAATACCAGGTAGCTGTAGTTGCGCTTGATTAACTCGTAAAGTCGGCTGAATTTGATAGAAGCTTCGTCATTTTGTTCTATGCGCTGCATGACCGGGGTCGTGTACTGGTTCTGATTGAGTCGATAGCTTACCGCCCAATTGAGTATAAGCTCCTCGTATTCCTCGAAGGGGAATAGCGTTTCGATCTCCCGGTCCTCGCCTTTGCGGCGCCAGCGCTCACCTTTGCCAAGCAATGGAAACAGCAGCTTGCGAAACAGTTGCTGGTCAATATGGTCACCGCCGAGTCCGACACCATGTGTTGCTACTACTTCAAACTCTTCACCCTGATGGCGCAATACACAAAGATCCAGGGTGCCGCCGCCGAAATCGACAGCCAGCATAATCTGACTGGTGATATCGGGATAGTCGAAAAGGTAGCTAATGGCGGCAGCAATGGGTTCAGGGAAGAACCGTTGCTGCTGGAAGCCTGCATATCCGCTCGCCTCGCTAAGGCGCTGCAGGCCAACTTCATTGTGGGAGTCGTTGCGGCCCTCAAAGTTTACCGGATGTCCCAGGCAGGCATGGTTTGCCTCGCTGACCTGGCTAAAATGGGCTTGCATGCAGGTTTGCAACGAATTTTGTATACGTAACAGCAGTGGTGTCACCAGTGCCACCAGCCTGAAGGGGCGCTCGAATACCATCAGTCGTTCAACGCTGCTGTCACCCAGCAGTCGCTTTACTCCTCGAAACAGGCGGCCCTTTTCACCCGCATCAACAATGGATTGACCATAAACCTTTTGGGTGGAGGCTTCTTCGGGAAGCCCCGCATCACCAATCTGGCCAGTGGTAGTTCGACCTTCACCGATGTATTCCGCACTCAGTTCCACTTTGCGACCGGTGTTGGAGACGATATAGGCCTCAATAGCGCTTTGACCGGTAGTAATCTGAAATTTCCGGTCGATGTAGGTGGCGGAGGGCATGATAGGCTGATCTGCTTCCAGGGGTACCAGAATAATCCGCTTACCATCAAATATTGCGGTGACGCTGTTACTGGTTCCGAAATCGATACCAATGCCGGGCTGTGGGAAAGAATTTGTGGTACTGCCCATTAATCTGCTACTGCCTTGAAAGCCGGCAGGGGGGTGTGCCTGCGCCTTCTACTGCCTTTTTATTAATGAATAATCAATCAAAAACTAGTAAATCCGGGTCTTGACCTGGCTGTCGCTCAACCCGCAAAAACAGCGAGTTATAGCACAGAGTGGCAGGCTTGCTCCAGCGCTTGAATAATCCCCGGACATCCCCTATTCTGCTTCTCTTCAGTACTGGGGCGGGATTTTTCAGAGCATCCTGGTGTGAAAGCTAACTAACTGTTTTTAAAGATTATTTATTTCCCCTGGAGAATTGATGCAGGACGTTCAAGTAGAGCTATCACGACCTTGGGTTCTGAGCCGGGTCTGGTTGTGGGCAAAGGGGGCAGTAACGGTTTTCGGTCTGACGGTACTGCTAAGCCTAAGCGGCTATTCGCAAGCGCAGATCAATGAAGAGCATATCCGCACCATAGTACGCGTCAGTACCACGGTCGGCGATTTCTCGGTGGGTCTTTACGACGATATTACCTGGCGTACGGTAGCCAATTTTCTCGGTTATGTTGAGCGCGGAGACTATAACCATACTTATATTCATCGTACCGCTAACACCACTGGCGGCGATTTTCAGATTGTGCAGGGCGGAGGATTTCGGTTTACCCCTTTTGTAGGACCGATTGAGGTTCCTGACCAGGATCCAGTGCTCAATGAGCCGTTTTTTTCCAATGTTCGCGGCACGATTGCCATGGCCAAATTTTCCGGAGAACCTGACAGCGCCACCAGCCAATGGTTTGTCAATCTGTCCGACAACAGCGAAAGCCTGGATACGCAGGACGAAGGTTTTACTGCCTTTGGCGAGATTCTCGGTGGCGAAGCAGGGCTGGCGACCCTCGATGCGATTTTGGCTTTACAAAAAGTCGAACTTGGGCCGCGGGCTAATTTTGCCCCTATAATTACTGAAGTCTATGGCGGCCTGCCCGATCAAGAGTTTGTGTTTGTAAATATGGAAGTGGTTGATCGATTCAGTAGTTCGGTGAACGTCTATGAAGCAAACAGGGGACTCTTGATCGCTTCAGTTAAGGTGGATGGCGGTGCCGAAGCATACAGTTTGAACTTTTCCATATTCGATGAGGACACCATTCAGATCAACGGGGACAGCGTGCTGAAATTGGCAAATGCCCCGGAGGCGGCGGCCACTTTTGATAGCAGCACCGGGCGATTGTTTTTTCCATCCATCGAAGTCAGTATTGGCCAGGCGGCATCTGTCTGTACGAATGCCGAGTTCGAACTGGAAAGTGCTGATCCATACCGATTTACCCTCGTTTCCTACGATCCCTGTTGAAGCGGGTCAGCTAAGAAGACCTTGAGTCGCCGACTAAGAAACCAGAATAACAAGAAGGATTGTAGAGACCGGTCATGAGTGCTCCACGCGGCGAATTCAGTTCCAGGTTTGGTTTCCTGATGGCAGCCTCCGGTTCCGCGGTGGGTCTTGGTAACATCTGGGGATTTCCTACCAACACTGCAAGCAATGGCGGTGCAGCCTTTCTGTTCACCTATCTGGTTTTGGTGTTCGTACTTGCCTATCCGGCCTTGATGGCGGAGCTGATCATTGGTCGTCATGCCAAAGCCAACGCAGTAACTGCCTTACAGGGACTGAGCCGTAATCGGGGGACTTACTTGCTTGGTACCACAGTCGGTTTTGCCGGCATCCTCACAGTCAGCTTCATTTTGAGCTTTTATGCTATCGTCAGCGGCTGGATGATCGCCTTTCTGATTGAACCTTTGGCACGTATAGCTGGGCTGCAGTCGCTGGCAAGCTGGCTGACAACCGACAGTATCGTTCGCGACAGCGTTTTCGTTCTGCTGTTTATGAGCCTGACTGTTTATGTGGTCAGCGCCGGCGTAAAAGAGGGGATTGAGAAATGGGCATCAAGACTGATGCCATCGCTGATTGTGATTCTGTTGTTGCTGATTGTTTATGTGCTGAGCTTACCGGGCGCCAGTGAAGGCGTGAGGGCATACCTGGTCCCTGATTTCGGTGCCTTGGCTAATCCTTACCTGTTGATCAATGCACTTGGCCAGGCGTTCTTTTCTTTATCGCTCGGTGCAGGAACCATGTTGATTTATGGTTCCTACGTCAGCAAGCGAGAGAACCTGCCGCAACTTGGCACTATGGTTGCCCTGTTAGACGTGGGAATCGCATTCCTGGCAGGTATGCTCATATTGCCAGCCATGTATGTGGCGCAGGCCAACGGCGTCGCTATATACGATGATGCCGGCGGATTGATTGCCGGTCCAGGCTTGATTCTCTCAGTGCTGCCGTCGCTTTTTAATAACATGGGCGCTATTGGTCTGGCGGTGGCGCTGGCGTTCTTTCTACTGATGACCATCGCTTCACTAACTTCTTCTATCTCCATGCTGGAAGTACCAGTGGCTTATGCGGCAGAGAATCACAATGTGGAACGTCGTAAAGCAACGCTGATAGTGGGTGCGCTGATCACGGTCATCTGCCTGGTGATTATCTCTAACATCGATGTGCTGTTCGATCTGGTGGTCACGGTCACAACAGAATGGAGTCAACCGCTGGGTGGTCTGTTCTTCTGTGTGTTCGTGGCATGGATCTGGAACCGCAGTGGCCTGCTGCAGGAAATCAGTCAGGGCTATCCGGAAGTGGAGAGCAGCCTGTTCTGGAAGATCTGGCCGTTCTATGTGAAGTTCATCTGCCCGCTGGCGATTCTGATGGTCTATGTTGAATTGCTGGGATTTATCTAGCAATCCTTTAAACAATTAGCTGACTTTCCGCTTCTGCGCCTGAAATAAATTCACAGAGCACTTTTGTCAGCAAGCTCCTATCAGTAAGCTCTGGTTAGTAAGCCCCACTTTTTCAACTTTCTTCACATTCCTCAAAACCTTTTCCCGAATTACTTCTGAACTCTATTGGCACACGGTTATGGTCCGTTGCGGGATAGTTCGGCTATGAACTTTTCGATTTCCTGTTCTGTGTTGTAGTAGTGCAGGGAGGCACGATTGACGTCATCGACACCGCGGCGTTTTGCATCCAACACGGCATTCGCCCTTTTAGACACGCTGGTATTGATGGCGGCATTTCGCAACCTTTTCTGAAGAGATACAGCATCTTCATCAGCCTTGCTGAAAGTGAGGATGCCGGATAGATTGCCAGGCTGCTCGTGCAAGGTGATTTCAGGAACTTCGCCCAGCCCCTTTACCAAAAGGCTTGCCAGTTGTTGAACACGGTTTCTGATATTTTGTAATCCCAGGTCACAGGCATAATCCACTGCTACACCAAGTCCAATTTTGCCTGCCACGAAACACTCCCAGTTCTCGAAGCGCTTTGCGTCGTTGCGAAACTGGTAATGGTTTTCATCGACCCACTGGGCGGAGTGCAGATCAATGAATGGCGGCTCAAGCTGATCCAGAATGTCTTTGTTGACGAACAGAAAGCCCGTGCCACGAGGTCCACGTAAATACTTTCTGCCAGTGCCGGTCAGCAGGTCGCATTGCAGTTTTTGTGTGTCAAGTGGCACCTGGCCGGCAGACTGGCAGGCGTCCAGCAAATAGAGAAGACCGTGCGCCCGGGCAATTTCACCCACTTCCTCCGCCGGTTGAACTGTTCCGATCTGGCTGGGGATGTGAGTCAAGGCGATCAGCTTGGACTTTGCGCTGATGTTTTGTCTGAGCGCGTCGAGGCAAATAGTACCCGCTTCACTGTCAGGGATGACGACAATTTCAATTCCCAAGCGTTTCTGCAATTGCAACATGGCCAGGTAATTGCTGGCGTATTCCGTCTGTCCGGTGATGACCTGGTCTCCCGGCTTGAAGGGAATCGCATAGAACGCCATGTCCCAGGCACGGGTGGCGTTCTCGATGTAGGCCACTTCTTCGGGCTGACAGTTCAGCATTCTGGCGAAGGCCCGATAGAAGTTGTCTGTTTTCTGAGCTGCCTGCTCGGCTGCCTCATAGCCTCCCAGTTTTTGTTCCAGCTGCAAATGCGCTATCACGTTTTCCACAACCGCAGCTGGCGATAAGGAAAAACCTGCGTTATTGAAATGGATTAGCTGTTGGCAGCCGGGCGTTTCGCCTCGTAACCTGTTGATATCTTTATCTAAACTCATCTTTTTTGGGTTGGATTAGCTTTTGGCGGCGCCAGAATTGGTTTTCGGGTAGTACTGGCAGCGGTGCTTTGCTCTTTCCTGATCATCAGGCCGGTGATGTTAGCAAATAGTTGTGCTAACGTGTTCGGACAACGGTGACAGTAAACCAGTCACTGAGGCTGTAAGGCAGCAAATCCTATCTTGATCGGCAGAAACTACCGGCAGCTTTTTGACAAAGTAGTTTGCCGCGCTGCAAGATGGGATAGATCAAGGTCAGTATAATGCCAAAAACCAGAACAAAAAGGGGATTGAACCATGGCAAAGATGAAACCAGACTCCCAGGTATCACCGAATCTTTCACGACGCGAATTGCTGGCTTTGACGGGTACTGCAGCGGTTGCAGCGGCGGCGGTTACAGCAGTTCCTGGCGCTAACGCTCAGACTGGAAGGATATCGGATGATCTGGCTGACGTTCAGGCCCTAATCTTCGATGTCTTTGGCACGGTAGTCGACTGGCGCTCTTCCATCATTCGCGAAGGACAGCTGTTATCGGCCCGCAAAGGATTCGATGTAGACTGGGCCGAGTTTGCCGACCGCTGGCGTGGAGGTTATGGACCTGCCATGAACAAGGTACGTACTGGCCAGCTGCCCTGGACCAAAATCGACGATCTGCACCGTATGGTGCTGGACGAACTGGTGGTGGAGTTCGGCCTCTCGGGGATGACCGAACAAGAGCTGGATCATTTCAACAAGGCCTGGCATCGCCTTATGCCCTGGCCCGACTCCGCCGGCGGTCTCAGTCGCCTGAAGACCCGGTATACTATTGCCACCATGTCAAACGGTAATGTTTCCCTGCTACTGAACATGGGCAAGAATGCAGGACTGCCCTGGGATACTATTTTCTCTGCCGAGCTATCCCGTCACTACAAACCTGATCCCGAAGCCTACCTGAAATGCGCTGAATTGCTGAGCCTTGAGCCAGAGCAGATCATGATGACCGCTGCCCATCCGGGAGATCTGCGAGCCGCTGCTGCCCTGGGTTTTAAAACCGGCTACGTGTACCGCCCGCTTGAAAGAGGGCCGGAGAGAAGGGTGGAGCGTAACACCACGGACAGCTTTGATATCCGTGCCGACGATTTTATCGATCTGGCTAAACAGATGGGGGCCTGATCCCCAGGTTGAACTGCAGTGACTGCCTGCTTCCTGACGCAATCGCCATGATTGGAGTCAGGGCTTAAAACAATCTGATGGATATTTTCAGGTAACCTGGCGAAACGAAATCGCTGAAAATGAAAACACCCGCTTTATCTGCGCAAAGCGGGTGTTTTTTGTGTTGCCTCAATCAAAGTAGAAGGAGGTTTCCGTATACTGGCTCAGTGCTGGTGCGCACCATGATCGTGACTATCATTGTCGCGACCACGATTCACGTTCTCGTTCTCTTCCGCAAGGTAAACATGGTGTATCCACAGGCCACCGTCCTTGCGGGATGATACCCAGACTTCGCCGCGTTTGGTTTGTGCAACACGGGTGCCCAGGGGAGGCAGATGTGAAACCCAGCTGCCAGCGCTGAGCTTATTCTTGCCTTTCCCTTTTTTGGTATCTGTGCTCCCATCACCAGAGCCGCCTTCTTTGTGGTCCGGGATGCCGTTGCAGTCTTTGTCAGCGCCTTTGCCTGAACAGCCTGAATCAGGTTCCGGTGTCGGTTCAGGATCAGGTTCCGGTTCCGGCGCAGGGTCGCCGCTTCCACCATCGAGACTGTCATCGTAGCTGTTGTGATTATCGAGGTGCGCGTAAATTGTGTTGTCCAGTAGGTCGTAGTCGTGGGCATTGGGCCACTGGCTGGACGAACTCGAAGAGTAGTCCATACAGGTACCCTGACTGGAGCCGTCTTCGCTGGTATGACCCAGGCCAAACAGGTGGCCCACTTCGTGGCACATGACGTGATTTTTCATGGACTGACTGCCCCAATAGGAGCTGTATGAACCATTAGTGTTGATACGGGAGACACCACGATCCACATGACCGCTGCTGTCGACGCCTACGGTGGCCAGGCCCAGCCAGCCGGTAGTCCCATAATCACCGCTGCAGACGCGCGCTTTACCCTGCACCATCGGACAATTCATGCGGGTTGTTTCGTCGGTCTGGGATTCTGTAATTTGCAGGTCGATTGACTCAGCAACTGCCCATTTCGTTAGCGCCTCATCCAGTTCAGTCCACCAGACGTCAGTAACACTATCAACCACCTGCAATGTGAATGAATCGCTTTGTCGGGCCCAGTGGTAGCTTCCCCAGGTGTGGTCTGCAAAAGTTGTTGGAGCAAGGCAAAGTGCAAGTGCGCTGCTTACTCCGAGTAAAATCTTGTAAGTATTTTTCATCATCTAACTCCGTGATTTCTGCTCATCAGCCGAAGTTGATTGGCTGACTGTTCCGTGTACGTGATTTCCTTGAAGGACTCAGAGAGAAGAGGCCTTGTTCTTGCTCTCATGTATTTTTCGATTGAAGCGTAGTGACAGCGCTCCCATTAAGGTTTGGCCTGATCACAGACGAGGTTGTCATATGGGTGACAAGCGTTCGATTGAGAAAAAGTGAGACCTAGATGCGGATCACATTATTAGTTGAATCAGCTGCAAAAGTGTTATTTGCGTAACAGCCAAGGAGAGCTGGTGAATCGATTGATTCCAGAGGTAAAATGGGCTAATTAACTCGCGGAGGATTGAGTTTGAGTGACGAGCGGATAAGAGAGTTGATGGTCGAACTGATCGGTGAACTCGAAAAGACCGAAAGCTTTGATGATGAAACTGTTGGAGTAGCCAGGAAACTGGAAGCGGATATTGAGGATCTGGTCAATCCGGAGGTTGATACCTCAGAAAATACAGTGATGGATGACGCCATTGCCCTGGAAGCCAGTTTTGCTGCGAGTCATCCGATGGCTGAGCGGATAATTAGGGAGCTTATAAATTCCCTGAGCAGATTGGGGATCTGAGTAAGATTTGCCGAGTCGTATAAGCCAATAGGTTTATCGAGGCTGTCAGAAAAACTTACACAAAACTGAGCATTGAGCTGAAAATTGTAAATTAGCATGACAATAGCATCTCAAAGATGCGAGTAGAGGGTTCTGACAGGCCAACATAAACAATGGGTTACACTAGTAAGAAGGATTGGTACGAGTATTGCTTTAACTATCTAGAACAATAATGTGGCCGCTCGGCATTTTTAGTAACGTCTAAGCCTAAATCTTTTTTTGAAACAGGGTATGGATACATGATTTTCAAGAATATTCGCGATTTGACACTTTTTGGATTCGCAATCGCCGGTTTGTTTGTTACCAGCGCTAACCCAGCGTTCGCGGGTGCTATTACTTGCGGATCTGCTGAAAGAACTGCAACATTGGGTGACGCCGTGTCCTGTGCAACTAGTACTGGCAATACACAAGGCTCAGATGTTCTGGCAGCATACCCTGGTATTGCTTGGACAGGCATCAATGAAAGAACATCCAACGGGACAAGCGGCGTGTTGACGGCTAACTTAACCACCGGAACATGGGGAAGTTCGCCAATTGCCGGTACATGGAGTATTGCTCCCAGTTTCTGGGCTTCTTTTAATGAAGCAGTACTGTCAATGCATGTTGGTAACGGGGGTGGAGACCCTGACCAATGGTTGTGGCTAGTGACTCCGGGTACACTATCGGGGATATGGTCCTATGAAAAGTTGTCAGGTGGCGGTGGCGGATTGTCAAACCTGAAACTGTGGGGTCGTGGTGAGACTGGAATTCCGTTTATTCCTGTCCCTGAGCCCAGCGCCATAGGTCTTTTGGGGCTTGGTCTCCTTGGCCTCGGCCTCAGCCGCCGCCGACTCCGCAGCTAAAAGAATCGGCTACACAGAAAACCAATAACAATCTTGCTCTGTAATAGCTAATCCGCCTTTCGAGGCGGGTTTTTTGTTGCCTGAAGTTTAAAATAGCTGGGATTCGTAGTTCAGCCGCTACTCGCTGGTAACTCGCTTTGCTAACCTGGCCAGTCGTCAGTTCCCTATAGATGGACCGTATTTGTTCAGCCGCTTGCAAATCAAGTTGCGCAGGGTGATTCCAGTTACTTAGTGGAGTGGAAAAACTCCGGCGGATAATCATCCACCTGGATTGCCAGGTTCCTGGCCTGTTCCGCGGCCACGTAGGCATCGGCTTGTTTCTGGCTGCACACCTGCTGCGCCACAGCGTCACTTGCAATTATTTCAACATCGTGTGTTTCTGATAGCGTGCCTTCCTTGATGGCAGCACGGATCGCTTTGCGGGTATCCCGCGTAGCCAACAGTTGCTGGAACGCATCCTCAATGACAAAGGCCGGGTCATCCTCTTGGTCGCCGATATACGCCAGGCTGGTAATGCGGTCGCGCAGGGCGTTGTCAGTGAACATGGTCTGAACGATGGCATGTTCCAGCTCGTCATCAGGCAGCCGGTAGCGTCCACCGAACGGGAACACAATCAGCCTCAGCAACCAGGCCAACGGGCGGTTGGGCAGGTTCTCGAAAAATTCCTTGAAAGCTTCCTGGCAGTTGTAAAGCGCGGTCTGCAAATTCCACTGTACATAGGGCAAGTCTTCGGGCTGACTGCCATTATCCTGGTAGTACTTCAGTACCGCGCAGCCCAGATACAGATTGCTCAGTACATCACCCAGTCTTGCCGACAGGCGTTCCTTGCGTTTCAACCCTCCTCCCAGCAGCATCATGGCGATGTCCGACACCAGCGCCAGAGCTGAGCTCATTCGGGTCAGATTGCGGTAGTACTTAGCTGTGGGGCCGGACACCGGTGAACGGGTCAGGCGTGATCTGCTGAGGCTCAGGCTGGTAGTGCGTACGAAGTTGCTGATGGTATAGCCAACGTGACGGAAGAACAGGCTGTCGAATTCTTTCAATCCGGCTTGTTCATCAGAATCTTTGGCGGCCTGCATTTCGCGAAAAATAAACGGGTGGCAACGGATTGCGCCCTGGCCGAAGATGATCAGGTTGCGGGTCAGGATATTAGCGCCTTCCACGGTGATGGCGATTGGCGTGCTCATGTAGGCGTAAGCCAGGTAGTTATTCTGCCCTAGAATCAGACCGCGGCCGCCGTGCACATCCATGGCGTCCTGGATGACCTTTCTTGAGTTTTCGGTCATGTGGTACTTGGCGATGGCTGAAACTACCGACGGTTTGATGTGCTGATCAACTGCGCCGGCGGTCATCACCCTTGAGGCCTCCAGTTGATAGGTGTAACCGGCGATACGGGCCAGGGTTTCCTCGATGCCTTCGAAGTTGCCGATGGACAGATTGAACTGGCGGCGGATGCGGCTGTAGGCGCCGGTGAGGCGGTAGCTCACCTTGGCAACTGCGGTGCCCAGTGCCGGCAGGGAAATGGCGCGGCCTTCTGACAGGCATTCCACCAGCATTTGCCAGCCCTTGCCGGCGTATTCGACACCGCCAATGATCCAGTCCAGCGGAATAAACACATCGTTACCCTGGGTCGGTCCATTCATGAAGGCCATGCCCATGGGGATGTGTCTGTTGCCGTGAATCACGCCGGGATGATCGGTTGGAATGAGAGCAACCGTGATGCCCAGGTCTTTCTGCTCGCCGAGAAATTTGTGGGGGTCGTACATTTTGAAAGCCAGACCCAGGACAGTAGCTACCGGTGCCAGGGTTATGTACCGCTTGTTCCACGTCAGCTTTAAGCCAAGACATTCTTCGCCGTTGTATTCACCCTTGCAGACGATGCCCTGATCGATGATGGCGCCGGCGTCGCTGCCGGCTTCCGGGCTGGTAAGACCGAAGCAGGGAATTTCGGTGCCTTTGGCCAGGCCCGGCAGGTAGCGTTGTCGCTGCTCTTCAGTACCGTATTTCATCAGCAGCTCTGCCGGACCCAGCGAATTGGGCACCATGGCGGTAACCGCAGCACTGGCGCTACGGGTCGCCAGCTTGGTGACAATGCAGGAATGGGCCAGGGCGGAGAAGCCTTTACCGCCGTATTCTTTGGGAATGATCATGCCGAGGAATCCGGCGTCTTTCATGTATTGCCAGGCTTCCGGTGACAGGTCCTGGCGGTGTTGTACGATGTCCCAGTCGTTGAGCATGGCGCACAGCTGTTCCGTTTCGTTGTCCACGAACGCCTGTTCTTCTTCGTTCAATTCCGGTTTCGGGTAATCAAGAAATTTCTGCCAGTCGGGATCGCCCTGAAACAGATCTTCCTCCCACCACACATCGCCGGCTTCCAGGGCTTCCATCTCGGTGGTGCTCATGGGTGGCAGCACTTTCTGAAAGAAGCGATAGATTGGTCTGGTGAGGAATTTGATACGGGCGCCTTCGGCGAAATAGAAAAAGCCTACTGCTATCAGCGCCAGCCACGGCAGCCAGGCGAAGCCCCACAACCAGCTCATGCCCACCAGCAACAGGGTGATGACGAAAAGGATGGTTTCCATGCGAGCGCGTTTGTAGGCCACTAGCCAGATGACGCCCAGGGCTATAACGACTTGTAGTAGGGTATTCATGCAGACTCCTTGGTCGGCTATATGATCGTAACTCCAATGAAGACCTGATTATTGTAGCTGTAAGTGCTGAACAATTCAGTTTGCTGATACGTGAAACCCTACAGCCAGGATTGCGCTGGTGTTATCGCCAGTAGCAGGTAGCCGTCAAAAATTGTGGTGACGGAAATCGAAGTGGCACCTGTGGTTGCGTTAATGTCCAGTTCGGCAGGTGGCGAAGGCGTGGCTTTGTCCGCGTTCAACTTAAGCAGTGCGTTGCAGAGTTGGAACCGCACTCCCGCTCAGCCGCAGGAACAGGTTTTCCAGCTCCAGCCAGGGGTCGCTGCCACTAAGACCTTTCACAGCGTAATCCACCAGCCGTGCCTGGTCCAGCAACCCATAGATTTGTGCCGATCTGAGACGCTGCAGGGCGCGATTGACAGCTGACTTGCGTTTGAAATTTCTGCCTACCAGCTCTTCGGCAACCCGACCCGCCGGCTGGCCGGCTTCAATGTTTTGCAGTGCCGGTAGCAGGCGTCTAAGTTCGTTGCAGCTGGCACCCAGGATCGCCAGTGGGTCGACGCCCTCATCCCGAAGTCCGCGCAGAATTTTCAACGTGCGCTTGTCGTCGCCCGCCAATGCCGTATCGATGAGCGTGAAGGCGTTGTAACGAGAGCTGTCGGCCACTGATTGCAGCACCATCTCGGCGTCCAGTTCCACTGCTTTTCCACCGGCAGGATTGATTAATAGTGTGAGCTTTTCTATTTCCTGAACAGCTGCCAGCAGGTTGCCTTCGACTCGCTCGATAAGCAATCGTATGGCATCTGGTGTTGGCTGCAGGCCGGCTTTCATCAGGCGCTGGCCAAGCCAATCCGGAAGTTCATCAACCGATAGTGGCCATACTGGCAGAAACAAGGACACGGCATCCACGTCTTTGAACCAGCGGGCTCGAGCGGTAGCCGGTTCTACCCGAGGGCTGGTGATCAATACCAGATAGTCAGGATTGGGTGACGCGACATAATGCTGCAATGCCTGCTTGCCCGGATCTTCCAGCTTGGCTGATGACAGCCGCAACTCGATCAGTTTCCTGGTGGCAAACAGGGACAGGTTGTCGGCGGTTTCGTTAAACAGACTCCAGTCAAAACTGCGATCAACGGTGAATACTTCCCGTTCCTCGAAACCTGTTTGCTGGCAATGTTTTCTGATTGCGTCCGCACTTTCCTGCAGTATCAGTGGCTCGTCACCCGCGATCCACACTACGGGTCTGGCTTCTTTCTTGAGACTGGGTAGCAGCTGTTGAGGCCGATTAACCTTCATAAGCTGGTGGCTGCTTCGAGACGGCGTAAAAGTTGGGTGATCAGCGCCCTGCGCATCTCGCCTTGAATGACTTCGATCTCTTCCTGGGTGCCGGTTATGTTGCCGGTATTTTCGTAGTAGACCTGTTGGATGGTCAGTTCTTCCGGGCCGAGCAGATTGTCCTCGCCTCTGATCAGATTTACCGGCAGGGCTATTTGAATGTCGTATTGGGCAGCGCGAGCACGGGCTGTGACGGTTATCGGCTGCACAACCAGCTGCTCAGCACCAACGCTCAGGACCGGGATGTCGGAGTTTGCTGAACTTTCAGTGAATTCGCCAAGGCTGACATTGGCATCCTGCAGGGCGCGTCGCAACAGTCGGGCGACTTCGCTGTTCGGTTGCTGCAGATTGAGCTGCAGTTCAGGCAGATTGCCGGACAGGGCTGCGCTGCCACGCAAACTGAAACCGCAGCCGCTGACTGCCAGCAGCAACAGCGCCAGTAAAATTCCTCGGGATATCCCGCCTGCCTTTATTATTAGTACGCGCATTTACGCTACAACCACATTGACCAGTTTGCCAGGAACGACAATGACTTTCCTGATTTCACCTTCGCTGGTAAAGCGTTGGACGGCCTCGTTCTCCAGTGCCAGGTTCTGCAGACTCTCCTTGTTAATATCTTTGTCCACTTCGATCTTGGCCCGCAGTTTTCCATTAACCTGCAGGACGATGAGAACCGTGGACTGTTTGAGCGCCGATTTATCCACTTGCGGCCACAGGGCGTCGACAACGGCTTCCGAATGACCCAGGTGTTGCCACAGGGCATGACAAACATGAGGTACTACCGGATTCAGCATCAATACGATGCAGGATAACGCTTCGGTTACCAGGGCTTTGTCCAGCTCAGTCTCGCATTGTTCGACAAACTTGTAAGTGTCGTTTACCAGACCCATTACCGCGGCGATAGCGGTATTAAAGGTCTGGCGCCGACCGTAATCGTCACTCACTTTTTCCAGTGTACTGTGGACTGCATATCGAAACTGTTTCTGTCGTTCATTCAGCTGGCCATGATCCAGTTTGCTGTGATCTGCCGGCTGGTGATCAACGACGATCTTCCACAGGCGCTTGAGAAAGCGGTAACTGCCTTCCACGCCACTGTCCGACCACTCCAGCGATTGATCCGGTGGTGAGGCGAACATGGTGAACATGCGTACCGTGTCGGCCCCGTATTTTTCGATAAGGGATAACGGATCAACGGTATTTCCTTTGGACTTGGACATCTTGCTGCCGTCTTTCAGCACCATGCCCTGGGTCAGCAGACGGGTAAAGGGTTCGTCAGAATTGACCAGCCCTTGGTCGCGCATCAGCTTGTGAAAAAAGCGCGAATATAAAAGGTGCAGGATAGCGTGTTCGATGCCGCCAATGTACTGGTCCACCGGCAGCCAGTAGTCGGCCCGCTCATCCAACATGGCCGAGTCCTGGTCTCGACAGGCATAGCGCGCGTAGTACCAGGATGATTCCACAAAGGTATCGAAGGTATCGGTTTCCCGTTCCGCCGTGCCGCCACAGTTGGGGCAGTTAGTCTGGTAAAACTCCGGCATCTTCTTTAATGGCGAGCCGCTGGCATCAAACTCGATATCGGTTGGTAGAATGACGGGAAGATCCTGTTCGGGAACCGGGACCTCGCCACACTGCGCACAGTTGATGATGGGTATCGGTGTACCCCAGTAGCGTTGTCGGGAAACACCCCAATCACGCAGACGGAAATTAATCTGTCGTTGCCCTTTGCCATGTTCGGCAAGAAACTGTTCGATCGCTTCAAAGGCCTGTTCGAAATCCAGACCGTCGAACTGACCAGAATTGAGCAGAATGCCTTTAGCCACGAACGCTTCTTGGTCCAGGTCGCAGGCTGTCTGATCATCGACCGGTCTGATGACCTGCTTGATATCGAGGCCGTACTTACGGGCAAATTCCCAATCCCGTTGATCATGGCCTGGTACCGACATCACTGCGCCGGAGCCGTAACTCATTAAAACGAAATTGGCGACATAAATGGGGACCTGCTCTGAGGTGATCGGGTGGATAGCCTTGAGGCCAGTGTCCGCACCCAGTTTCTCCATGGTGGCCATGTCTGCTTCCGCCACCTTGACGTGAGACTGCTCTTCGATAAATTGCTGCAGTACCGGGTTGTCTCTTGCCGCCAGTTCAGCCAGGGGATGTTGTGGAGCAACTGCCACATAGGTAACACCCATCAAAGTGTCAGGTCGAGTGGTATAGACTGACAAGGTCTTACAGGTATCGTCAGTCTGCTCAGCAACCTCGAACTGTAATTCGATGCCCACCGACCGGCCAATCCAGTTGGTTTGCATGGTCTTGACCTGTTCCGGCCAACCTTCCAGTTTTTCCAGGTCGTCCAGCAGTTCCTGGGCGTAGTCGGTAATCTTGATGAACCACTGGGGAATCTTGCGCCGCTCCACTAAAGCGCCGGAGCGCCAGCCACGGCCATCCACCACCTGTTCATTGGCCAGCACGGTCTGGTCTACAGGATCCCAGTTGACCTCGGATTCCTTCTTGTAAACCAAGCCTTTCTCGAACAGCCTGGTAAAGAACCACTGCTCCCACCGGTAGTAGGCCGGGTGGCAAGTGGCCAGCTCACGGTCCCAGTCGTAGGCAAAACCCAGTTGTTTGAACTGGCCGCGCATGTAGTCGATGTTGCTGTAGGTCCACTCTCCCGGAGGTACCTGCTTTTGTATGGCGGCGTTTTCGGCCGGCAATCCAAATGCGTCCCAGCCCATGGGCTGCAATACGTGTTTGCCCAGCATGCGATGAAAACGAGAGATAACGTCCCCGATGGTGTAGTTGCGGACATGGCCCATGTGCAGGTAACCGCTGGGGTAGGGAAACATGGAAAGGCAATAGAATTTCTCTTTGCCGGTGTCCTCAGTAGCTTTGAAACTGCCGTTACTTTCCCAGTACTGTTGAGCCTGGGATTCAACCGCTGACGGATTGTAGGTGTTGCTGTTATCGCTCATAGTGGGTTACATCGTTCGAATGCCGAAAGGCACAGTAAAACAGGACAAAAAAATGCAAGAATCCTCTGGTAAATTGCGCTGACAAGGATACCCCAGCCACTATTTATAACCAAATCCGGTTTTAACCAAACCCGGCTTTTACCAAACCAGGTCTGGTTCAGCGGCCCAGTTTGGCGACCTTTTTCTTGCGGCTGTCGGCCAGGGTAGAGGAGACTTTCAATAGCTTGATCTGGCGGCTGTCTGCGTTCAGGACGGTAAACAGCAATGGACCGATACTGATGGTTTCATCCCGCTCGGGAATATAGCCAAAACGTTGCAGGATCAGACCGCCGATGGTGGAATATTCCTGTTCGTTGAAGGTTGTTTCGAAGTGTTCATTAAACTCGTCGATTGGCGTAAGAGCCTTTACGATGTGGTTCTCGTCGTCGAAGCGTTTGATATAGCTGTCATCGTCTACATCGTATTCATCTTCGATCTCACCGACGATCTGTTCCAGTACGTCTTCAATGGTAACGGCGCCGCAGACGCTGCCGTATTCGTCTATGACAATAGCCATGTGGTGGCGAGTCTCGCGGAACTCTTTAAGCAGCACGTTGAGGCGTTTGCTTTCCGGTACAAAGGTAGCGGGTCGCACTATATCTTTGATGGAGAACTTGTCCGTGTTGTCCTGCAGTATCAGGGGTAATAAATCTTTGGCAAGAAGAATGCCCAGAATGTTATCGATAGATTCGCCTATCACCGGATAGCGGGAGTGGGATTCTTTGGCCACGTGTTCAATGATTTCCCGGGGTGAAAGCTTGTCTGAAACGGTAACCAGCTGGGAGCGCGGGATCATGATCTCCCTGACCTGCATGCTGGAGACCTGCAGCGCGCCTTCGATAATGCTCAGGGCATCGGAGTCCAGCACCTTGTCCTGTTCGGCGTTGCGAAGCACTTCCAGCAGACTCTTGGTATCTGTAGGCTCGTCAGAAAAGAGCTGTGCTAATTTTTCGAGCCAGGAACGGGATTTCTGTTCTGACCCTGGGTGGTCGTCAGTCATGGCTGTGTATATCTCTTATTATGGTGTCAGTTAGCCACATAGGGGTTTGAGAAACCTAGCGATTCCATAATGCCAATTTCAACCGCTTCCATAGTTTCGGCTTCGTTATCACTGTCGTGCTGATAACCATTGAGGTGTAAAAATCCGTGAGTCAGCAGGTGTGCCCAGTGGGATTCCAGGCTTTTCCGTTGCTGCCTGGCCTCGTTGTCTACTATTGGCGCACAGATAGCCAGGTCGCCAAGGGGCACCGTATCCAAAGATCCACTCACTGCGTCGGGTAGCTCACAAGCGAAAGACAGCACGTTTGTGGGTTGATCCTTGCCCCGGTACCGGGAATTAAGACTGGCGGATTCTGATTCATCCACAATCCGGATGCTGAGGCTGAGGCTGGCAGACGAGGGCGGGTCAGCCAGCCTGGTGCTGGCCTGGTTCAGCCACTTCTCCATGTCGCCGATGGTCGGTACCCAATGATCAGGGCAGTCGTTATCCAACTCAACTTTCACGTTCATTTACTGAACCGCTTTCCTGTTTGAGGTTGGAAATCGTATTGCGGTCATACTCATCGTAGGCTTCTACAATTTGTTGTACCAGCCGGTGCCGGACAACATCTCTGGCATCGAAGTAGGTGAAGCTGATGTCATTGACATCCCGTAGCACTTTGGTGACGTGGACCAGTCCGGAACGGGTGCCCTTGGGTAGATCAATCTGGGTGATATCCCCGGTGATTACCGCAGTGGATCCGAACCCGATACGGGTCAGGAACATTTTCATCTGCGATGCAGTGGTATTTTGACTTTCATCCAGGATGATGAAGGAGTTGTTGAGCGTACGACCTCGCATGTAGGCAAGGGGTGCCACTTCGATGACGTTTTTCTCGATTAACCGGCCCACGCGCTCGAACCCCAGCATTTCATACAGAGCGTCATAGAGTGGGCGTAGATAGGGATCGATTTTCTGCGTCAGGTCACCGGGCAGGAATCCCAGTTTCTCACCCGCTTCAACGGCCGGGCGCACCAGCAGTATGCGGCCGACTCGCTCCTGAATCAGGGCTTCTACCGCACAGGCCACTGCCAGGTATGTTTTGCCGGTGCCCGCCGGGCCGATGCCAAAATTGATGTCACGCCGTTGAATCGACCTGACATATTCCCGCTGATGGCGGGTCCTGGGCTTAACAGAATTTTTCGGCGTGCGAATGATTGCCCCGTCGTCATGTTCGGGCTCCTGTTTGCTGTCCACCAGTTGCTGTGTCTCCCGCAAAGCCAGGTGCACCTGGTCGGGACTGAGCTGCTGGTCATCGACGGTGGCCAGATAAAGTGCTTCCAGCACTCTGCCGCCGCCAGCAATAGCTTCTTCAGAACCTGACAATCGAAACAGGTTGCCGCGTTGCTGGATTCTGACTGCCAGGGATTGCTCAATCTGATGGATATGCTCGTCGAGGCGTCCGCACAAACTGGCGAGACGTTGAGCATTATCGGGGAGCAGCGTGATGCTCCGGGAATGGATCTGCTCGGTCATGAAGGGGGTATCAGAACCTCTAAATAGCGAAAACCGCTCTAGTATACCAATCTGGAATGGAATGTAAGCAGTTTATCGCAATTTGGGGATAAAATTCCTGTTCGCCAGTGGCTTACGACAAGACGGATGAAAACCTGGTGGCAGCTTTATAACAGATCACCGCGCAGGGAATTACTGTAGGCGTCGGTAATCTTGACGTCAGCAAACTGGCCGATCAATTGGTGATTGTCACAGCGGAAATTAACAACCCGGTTATTCTCGGTTCGTCCTTGCAGTTCGCCAGGATCCTTCAGGGAAGGTCCAGTTACCAGCACACGCTGTGTGCCACCGATCATGGCTTCGCTGATGGCGCGTGCCTGCGCATTGATCTGGGATTGCAGGGTCGCCAGCCGGTGCTTCTTTTCCTGTTCGGAAGTGTCGTCATTCAGGTCGGCAGCGGGAGTGCCAGGCCGGGCACTGTAAATGAAGCTGAATGAGGTGTCGAAGCCGATCTCGATGATGAGATTCATGGTGTCTTCGAAATCCCTGTTGGTTTCACCAGGAAAACCAATAATGAAGTCCGAAGAAAGACTGATGTCAGGGCGTATCTCTCTAATTTTCCGAATCGTCGATTTATATTCCAGGGTTGTGTGACCACGCTTCATGGCGGCCAGTATACGGTCTGATCCGCTTTGCACCGGCAGATGCAGGTGATCCACCAGTTCCGGCACTTGCGCATACACGTTGATTAGATTGGTGGTGAATTCCACCGGGTGGGAGGTTGTGTAGCGGATACGGTCTATGCCGTCGATGCTGGCTATGTAATTGATCAGGGTTGCCAGGTCGACAATCTTCCCTTCATGGCTCAGTCCCCGGTAAGCGTTGACGTTCTGACCCAGCAGATTGATCTCCCGGACGCCCTGTTTGGCCAGGTGCACCGCCTCGGTCAGTACATCATCCAGTGGCCGGCTGACTTCTTCGCCACGGGTATAGGGTACAACGCAAAAACTGCAGTACTTGCTGCAGCCCTCCATTATTGTCAGAAACGCCTGGCAACCGCTGACTTCCGGATCCGGCAGACGGTCGAACTTCTCTATCTCCGGAAAACTGATATCCACCACCGGTGACCCATTTCCCTTGGCTTCCAGCATTTCCGGCAGTTTGTGAAGGGTCTGGGGTCCAAACACCACATCAACATAAGGTGCCCGCTTGCCGATGGCTTTACCTTCCTGGCTGGCGACACAACCGCCGACTGCAATCTTGAGATTGGGATTTTGCTGCTTGAGTGCTCGCCAGCGACCCAGTTGATGAAACACTTTTTCCTGGGCTTTTTCCCGAATGGAGCAGGTATTCAGCAGCAACAGATCCGCCTGGGCCGGATCGTCAACCAGTTCCGCACCTTGGTTTTCCTTGAGCAAGTCCAGCATGCGAGAGGAATCGTACTCGTTCATCTGGCAGCCGTGTGTCTTGATATAGACTTTGCGGGGCTTACCAGACGTTGGGATTTGCTCGGTAGACTGGTTTTCCGGTGAGTTTGTCATTTCGTTAAAAGGGTCTGGCTGTTTCAGGATCAAGCAGATTCAAACAGGCTTAAAAAAGAGGCGCAAGTATAGCAGCATATTCCCGGAATTCAGGGTCGGGAGGGCTATTCTGCCTTGAAAATCATCGCAATAGCCTAATATTAACGGTAGGCTAGCAGTATTAACCTGTCACCGGCAGCGTAAGCTTGCCATTGTTGTTCGCCATTGACATCGAGAGCAAGAATCTATGAGCACTCCATCAGAAATTTACAAGATTACTTTCTTGAGTAAGGGCAAGGTTTACGAAATTTTTGTGCGACAGGTCTACCAGAGCGACTTGTACGGTTTTATCGAGGTTGAAGAGTTTGTCTTTGATGAGCGCAGCCAGGTGGTTGTGGATCCCAGCGAGGAGAAGCTCAAGGCCGAATTCAATGGCGTAAAGCGCAGTTTCATCCCCATGCAGGCGATCATGCGAATCGACGAGGTGGAAAAAACCGGAGTCAGCAAGATATCGAATGGAGACAATATCACGCCGTTTCCGCTGCAGATGATGGCCAACAAGACCGACAGTGGCAGCGGCGAAACCAAATAGCAGATACTTCCGCCGCTCGTCCCGCCGGGCACGAACAGGTATTCAGAGCGCCTGTCAGCTAGCCAGTGCCCGCTTAACGGTTGCCAGCTCCACACACAGGGTAAAAATTTTCATGGCGGCGTCTATTTCCTGCAACGCTGGAAATGAAGGCGCCAGCCTGATGTTGCTGTCCTCCGGGTCCTTGCCATAGGGCCAGGTAGCGCCGGCAGGAGTCAGTTTGACGCCGGCGGCGCCGGTGAGTGAAACCACTTCCTCAGCCAGTCCCGGCTGGGTGTCGAACAGGATAAAGTAGCCACCCTGCGGTTCGGTCCATGAGCCAAAAGCTTTTCCATTGATGTTTTTGTCACCGAATGCCTGATTCAGATGGTTCAGTACCAAATCAAATTTAGGCTTGAGGATCTCCCTCTGTTTCGCCATATGCGCGGCGATTCCCTGATTGTCCTTCAGAAATTTGACGTGCCGTAACTGATTGACCTTGTCGGGTCCAATGGTCACGTAGCCCAGGTGACTGGCGAGGGCCTTGATGTTGTTTGTCGAACTGGCCAGAAAGGCCATGCCGGCACCGGCAAAGGTAATTTTCGAGGTGGAACCTACAACATAGACATTGTCCAGGGTGCTAAACTGTTCGCTCAGCTCAAGGATGTTGGCCAGCTCAGGTGGATTCTCAACCAGGTGATGAACTGCATAGGCATTGTCCCAGACAATGCGGAAATTCTTCCCGGCCAGGGTAGCCAACCTGGCCATACGTTCCACAGTATTGTCGCTGTAAACCACGCCATTGGGGTTGGAGTATTTGGGCACGCACCAGATTCCCTTGATCAGGGGATCGGCTTGCACCAGGCTTTCCACCTGATCCATGTCGGGCCCCTGATCGATCATGGCAACAGGAATCATATCGATATCCAGTGCCTCGCAGACGGAGAAGTGGCGGTCGTAGCCTGGGGCAGGGCAGAGAAATTTGACGCGCTCTCCAGCGGCTTCCTGCTGCCAGGACTCCCCATCCGGTGTACTGAACAGCTGGTTGTAAAGCACGCATTGATACATCAGCTGCAGACTGCTATTGCCTCCCACCAGGGTCTGATTCGCGCTGCAACCCAGATAATCCGCGGCCAGCTGTCGTGCTTCCGGGATACCCAGTCCGCCGCCGTAGTTGCGGCAGTCAGTGCCATCGGCGGTCCGATAATCTTCCTGCAGGATACCGTCCAGCTCATCGCTGAGGTCAAGCTGGGCAGTGGATGGTTTGCCACGGGTCAGGTCAAGGCTGAGCCCCTGTGATAGTATCTGCTGATATTCTGCTTGCAGTTGCTGAAGTCGCTCGCTCAGCTGTTCGCGACTTTCACTGTCGGCGGGTGAATCTGATTTCAAGGCTGGCTCCTGGACAAGGTAATTAAGAGGTTGATTCTAACAAAGTGACCCCTGAAGTCTCCAGCCATCCGTACGATGCGCTGACTCCTGACTGCGTTATGTCAGCACTGGAAACCTTGGGTTTCAGCTGCGACGCACGCATCTATCCACTTAACAGCTATGAAAACCGTGTTTATCAGGTTGGTATCGAGGGTGCCGGGTCTGTAGTTGTGAAGTTTTACCGACCGGGACGCTGGAGTGATGCCCAGATCCTGGAAGAGCATGAGTTCGCCCTGGAGCTTCAGGATCTTGAGATACCGGTAGCAGCTCCGATGACATTCGACGCCTTTGGAACCCTTCCCCAATATGACATTTTCCGCTTTGCGGTGTTCCCACGAATTCAGGGTCGAGCCCCGGAGCTTGATGAGCTGGACAGCCTGCTTACCATTGGCCGCTATCTGGGACGGGTTCATCTAGTAGGTGCCAGGAAACCTTTTTTGGCACGCGATGAGCTGAGCATTCAGACAATGGCAGTGGAATCTCGAGAGTTCCTGCTACAGCATGATTTTATTCCGGGCGAATTGTTGCCGGCCTATGAATCGCTAACGGCGAATCTCATCGAGCGGGTGCAAGCGCTGTTCGCACAGGCTGGTTCCATGACCTACCTGAGAATCCACGGAGATTGTCATCTAAGCAATGTGCTGTGGCAGGATGGGACACCATTTTTCGTGGACTTCGATGATGCCGTCATGGGTCCGGCGGTTCAGGATTTATGGATGCTGTTATCTGGAGATCGTGATCAGCGCCAGGGCCAGCTGATGGAGTTGGTGGAAGGGTATTCAGAATTTCGGAATTTCTCTGTGGCAGAGCTGATCCTGATCGAAGCGCTCAGAACCTTGCGTATTCTTCGCTACAGTGCCTGGCTGGCCAGGCGCTGGCAGGACCCGGCTTTCCCACGTACCTTTCCCTGGTTCAATACCGTACGCTACTGGTCGGACCATATTTTGGAATTACGTGAGCAACTCGCCGCGCTCGATGAAGAGCCGTTAAGGATAATGCCGTGATCAGTTTGCGTTCGTTAGATGCCTGCATGTTTCAGGAAGGAATCTGGTCTGCAATTTTTTCAGCGCTGCTGTCAGTGATAAACCCACGACCACTGATCTGTTCGTCGCAGGTCATGTAAGTGTGGTCTACCCCCAGTTCTTCCAGCAATGCTATGCCTTGCTGTTCAGGTTTTAGCATGGCGATAGTTGCTATTGAACCTGCAACTGTACAGGTATCGGCGCTGACGCTGACCGCCCGCAGTCCGTCACAAGGCCAGCCGGTCTTGGGATTGAGGATGTGGCTGTAACGCTTGCCTTGGTGAACGAAGCAACGCTCATAGTCGCCACTGGATGCCAGGCCACCCTGTTCAAGCATCAACCTGGCCATCAAATTTCGGTCGCCTTCCGGGTGAATAATGCCAATAGGCCAGGGTCGGTTAACCGGTAATGGACCTATCACGGCAAAGTCGCCGCCCAGGTTCACCAGGCCGCATTCAATGCCCAGGGAGCGGCCCAGTCGAGCAACAGAATCCGCTGCATACTCCTTGACGATACCCCCGAAATCAATTTCCATGCCGGCTGGCAGAATCAGGCGCGACTTACTGAATTGCAGCTTGTGAAAGCCAATGTGTGACAGCAGACGATCAACCTCGGTCTGGCTGGGTACTTTGCCGGATGAGAAGTCCCAAATCCGGCGCAGCACGCCAGCGGTTATATCGAACAGGCCATCGCTCTGTTCGTAACACGATAACGCATGATTGAAAATAGTGCGGGTCTCGGTATCTAGTTTGGTTCCAAGGTTATTGCCGGCCATGGCATTGATTTCTGACAGAAAGCTGGCCGGGTTGTAACGGGAGTATTTTTGTTCCAGGCGGTTGACCTCGGCCAGCATTTTACGTGCATTGGCGCGGGCCTCAATGCGTGAAGGTTCGAGGAACCGGATTTCGCAGAAGCTACCCATAGCCTGAAAGGGAAAACTTCGTAACGCTGCGTCCATAGGATGTCAGTTCGGCAATGATTAGGCCGCAATGGATTAAAACGTGTAATCAATGCCCAGGGAAACACGGAAATACCTGACCAGTCCGGCACCCGGCTGTGTCACATCATAGGCCGAGTATTTTTCGTTCGCAATATAGCGCTCGGTATTCAGTGATATCAGCCAGTCTCCGAAGGGGGCGACCAGGTTGATGCCGCCACTGACTGCCCCATAAGCAGACAGGCGATAGTCACTGGATTGATTTTCGGTAACGGGGAGTACAAAGTTATCGACATTGCTATAAAAGTCGGCCGCTGACTGGCTGTAGTAACGCAGGTGCGGGATTAACTGCAGGGAGTTGCCCAGGTTCTGATACCAGGAGGAATCCAAAGTGTGAGAGCTGATCCCAAAATCGTCATGATAGTAGCGATAGTTGATATGCAGGGCTGCGTCTTCAGAAACAAAAAAGTGTCGATAAGAGCTGGATAGTGCGAGCTGGGTTCTTTGCTCAGGCCGCACGTCACGGAGTTTGTAGGGGTCGCTTAGAAAGCCTGTCTGCTCGGTGATGCTAAGGGCTGCCTGTAAGGTGCTGGTCTGGTTGATAATCTGGCTGATGGAGACGAAAGCTGACGTACTGAATTTGCTTTCTTTAGTCACTCGATTGAAAAGTTCTGCATCGGTTGGAAAAATTTCGTCATCTGCGTAACTGATGCCGGCAGCAATGGTGGTCAGGTCCTGATGGAGGTTGGTTTGACCGCTCAGTCCATAATAGCGTGAACGATAGTCATCTTCGACTGAATAACCAGTACTGGCACTTAGTGTTGCATTGTCAAAATAGTAGCTGCCGGCTATTGAGAGCTCCCTACGACTATCCCTGATGCCACTGGCACCGCTTAGGTTGACTATCGGGTCTCCGTCGGCGCCGGCAATGTTGAACCACGGAGATGCGCCACTCATGGATTCCTGGTTGCCATCGATTTGCAGCGAAGTGTTGCGCCCGGTTGGAGTGATCAGTCGTAGTTGGTGTACATCGATATCGTAACGTTCCCGTTCGCCGAAGGGAGCTTCCCGCCGGGAAATATCATCTTCCTGGTAATTGGTAAATTTATAGGAAAGCGTTGAAAAGGGAGGGGGAGCATCTGCTGCCGCGATCCCAGGCAGCGCCAGGGCGGTAGTTGAAAGAGCCAGCAGCTTTTTGGAGCCTGGTCCGGATTTGCGCCCCGTGGCAGTGTTCTTCCTTGTCATATTGCCGTTCCGTTTCTCACTTATCCCTGTGACTTGCTTGCGTTATTTCCTCGCCAGTCTAGTTACAGCCGCAACCACCACCGTGTGCACTGTTGCCACCTGACGAGGCCTCTTTACTGAAAAATACGTGCTTATCCAGGGCTGACTTCAGACCGTCGGGCTCCCAGGCCATCTCCCTTTTTGCCAGATATCCCCGTTCCCATGCTCGAACTGGCGTGCAGGAAGCCAGCAGCAGGCTGAATAGCATCAGTACTAAAATCGCGGTGATCTTTCGGGTAGATGTAATCATTTCCGTGTTGCTCAGCGGGCTGCTACTGCTCCAATAAGGCCTTGATCTCTTCTTCAATCTTCTCTATGTCGCCGTTGCGAAAACCTTCGTGAACTACCCGCACCACACCCTCACGGTCGATCAGGTAGGAAGTAGGCATCCCGTAAACGTCGTACAAAGTAGGTGTTTCACCATCCGGATCTGACGGAATCTTGAAATCCAGCGGGGTGTCGAGCAGGAAATCCAGTCCGTCTTCGATTGGATTGTCGATGTTGATGCCGACTACCTCCAGCCCTTGTTCACGGTACTTGTTGTGAAGGTCGTTATACAGGGGCAGTGAGAGCAGGCAGGGTGCGCACCAGGATGCCCAGAAGTCCAGGTAGACTATCTTTCCGCGCAGCTCACTCAAGGTGAATGCTGGCTGGTTTTCGTTGATGTCTGCCAGGGTAAAATCCGGAGCCTGCTCACCAACTTCGACAGCCTGTGCCATGGAAACAAAGCCGAGGCTCAACGCGGTTACCGCCAAACAATTGATTATTTTTTTCAACATGATGATTTCCTGGATATCTATTCGGTAATTGGACTGCTATGAGCTTACATACGTTTAATCGGCGTATTCCAGATTAATTAAAAACCGGCTGCCAGTTTCGGGTTTGTCAGGCTCTGCAGCATGAAATTCCACCGCTTGCGTTGCACCTTTAATTTAAAATGCATTTCCCGGTATGCATCCCTGATATGCAACAGGTCCAACTGATTCAGGGATTCCTGCAGGTCCCGGCTCTTGGCTTCGTACCAGGAGCTGCGATGCCGGTTCCAGAGTTTCAGGGTTTCACTCAATTCCTGGTACTCAAGCTCCAGGCGCTGACGCCATTTGTCCGGCAGGTCCAAAACTGCGCACTTCTCGCTGGCGCGCTGGTACTGCAGTTCCAGCCGCGCCGCTTCAATACTTGCAGGATTGCAGCGTCTTAAATCACGCGTCAAACCGACGAATGACAGGCTGCGTATCAGCCACTTGGTTGGATCCCATTGCCACCAGCGAATGCCATTACGGTAGTCCCACTGAAAAACGTGATGGTAATTGTGATAGCCCTCTCCATAGGTAATCAGGGCAAGAATGGAGTTGTCCCGGGCGGTGTTGTTAATGCTGTAAGGCTGCCTTCCCCACATATGCGCCAGTGAATTTATCAGATACGTGACGTGCTGACTCAATACCAGGCGTAACAGTCCTGCCAGTAGCAGGGTAGCCAGAATGTCGCCGTGCCACCAGCCAATCAGGGCCGGAAATCCGATATTCATGATTAATACCAGAGCGAGGTAATGACGTCGTTGCCAGCGCAGGATGGGATCCTTTTGTAAGTCTTTGACATTATTCAGATCTTTCCGGCCGCTTTCGTAGTTGCGCAGGATCCAACCAATGTGCGAAAACCAGAACCCCCGACCAGCGGAATAGGGATCACGGTCGTTGTCATCGACAAACTGGTGGTGACGACGGTGGTCTGAAGCCCAGGTTAAGACGTCATTCTGTAAGGCGCAGGCACCACCCAGCGCGAACAGGAATCTTACAACTGGATGGGCCTTGTAAGCTTTATGGGACCATAGCCGGTGGTACCCGGCGGTGATCGACAAGCCACAGAAGATCATGAATACCGCAAATACAGCCCACTCGAACAGGTCGAAGCCGAAAAAGATGCCGTACAGGGGGACCAACGTAACCGCAAACAGAGGGGTCAGGCTGAATAACAGCATGTTGGTCCAGTTGATTGGTGCCTTGCTCATAAAACTGATTCCTCTTCAATAGTACAACAATAGTACAACGCATGAAGAGCCAAATGGTTGGCACTGATGCGGTCCGGCTTAACTGGCTGCTGCAACATCCTCAGCCTGCAGGCCCTTGTTTCCCTCGCTTACCAGGAAATCAACACGTTGGCCGTCACGCAAAACCCGATGACCCTTGCCACGTATAGACCGGAAATGGACGAAAACGTCTTCACCACTGTCTCTGGTGATGAAGCCAAAACCCTTACTGGCATTAAACCATTTTACGGTGCCGAGTTCGCGCGATTCTTCAGCGGCGTTCCCATTTGTAAAAGTTGTCGGCCGCACGAGGCGCTGTCCCAGCCAGGCAGATGCCATCGAGATCATAAAGGTGTAGGTCGCGGCAAGTCCCAGCAGCCCCGAGCCGCTGGTAGCTGTTGAATCTGAAAACATCAAATAGGCAGGCAATGCGGCAACAAGGGTGACGATAAGGCCAATGGAAAACAGGCGAATAAACATGTCGATTCTCTTATTTTTCTATAAGGTGCGTTGTGATTTGGCGCGATCAATTCTAAACCAGCCTTTTTGAGAAATAAAACCGGCTCGGGAAATTTTGAAATTTTGTTCTGTCGATCACCAAATACGCTGGAGCTTAAGCCTGGATTCAGCTTGACAGGATTACGCTGGCGCCGTGACATGGGAAATGCCTGTCACAATTCAAACCTTGGAACCGTAACCGGAGATTAGCGGATATGAACAAGTTTGCCAAAACAGTCGCTGTGGTCAGCGCTATGCTGATAGCTGGAACCTCGCTGGCACAGGTTGACATTGACTACGCGCAGGTTGTCGAGGTGCGACCCATCGTTCAGGTGGTCGAAATTTCTACCCCACAGGAGCAGTGCTGGCAGGAGGAATATCTGGTAGATCGGAGTTATGGCGGCAGCCAGTCTGATACGCCTGGCATTCTTGGAGCGATCGTCGGCGGGGCAATTGGCAATGAGTTGGGTAGTCACAAGTCCAGCCAGCGGGTTGGTGCCGTAGTGGGGGCTGTATTGGGCCACTCTGTCGCTCGTGATATCATGCGGCAGCATGAAAGCCCGACTGTTCGAGAGGTGGAGACTGTTGAGCGGTGCGAGACAGTTTTCCAGAGCCACGAAGAAGAACGTATAGTTGGCTATAATGTCACTTACAACTACAACGGTCAGGATTACACGATACGGACCGACCAGGATCCGGGTGACCAGATCCGTGTAAGAGTATCGGTACAGCCCATTCTTTAGAATCGATAGCGGATCGGCGGTTTAATAGATAGTTTAATAGATAGTTGAATCGATAGCTGAATCGATAAGAGATTAGTAGCACTAACGACAAAGGGCAGCACAAAACAAGGCTGTACAAAACAAGGCTGTACAAAAGACAGTTAGAAGGCAGTTCAAAAGATTTTGGAAACGGTAATACAACTGCGCATTCGATGCGCACTCAAGAGGCTCATGTTGCTGAAACTGGTCAAACTTTTTTTTCTTGCTGTTGTTTGCCTGGCTGCGATGCAGCCGGGGCTGGCTCAGGTATCGCCTTCAATTCAGCCAGGGCAATTGGACATCAATAGCAACACGGCGCCTCGTGATGCCAGACAGACGCAGACTCCCGCGCCGCGGATTTCCGAGCGACAGGCGATAGGTTTGGCGCGTCAGCAGTTTACTGGCAACGTGCTGCGAATTTCCCTGATTGGCCAGGGCAATAACTTGCGTTATCAGATCAGGATGGAGAACGAAGGGAAAATCTTTACAGTGTTCGTCAATGCCAATACCGGCGCGGTGAGTGGCGGTTGACAGTTGTCATGTTGCGGTGAGCATTCCCTGCCCCGACTCACAATATTCCCTGTTCCTTCCATGGAGGTAGTCTGCCGATGAAATTGCTGGTAGTTGAGGATGAAAACCTCCTGCGCCAACAACTGGTACAATCATTGACCGAGAATGGTTATGTAGTGAACGGTGCCGAAGACGGTCGGTCTGGCCTCTACTATGCCGAAGAATACGAATACGACGCTGCGATTATCGATCTGGGATTGCCGGAAATAGACGGTATTGAATTGATCGGTATGATTCGTAAAGCCGGTAAGCAGTTCCCCATCCTGATACTCACCGCCCGGGGCGACTGGCAGGACAAGGTGGCCGGTCTGGATGCCGGGGCTGACGACTATGTCGTCAAACCTTTCCAGATGGAGGAGATCCTTGCCAGGCTCAATGCCCTGTTGCGTCGAGCCGCGGGATTTGCCAAACCCAAACTGGAGTTTGGGCCGCTTAGCCTGGATCTCAGTGCCAAGCTATTGACCGTAGACGGTGAAAAAGTTGACCTCACTGCCTATGAGTACAAGATGCTTGAATATCTGATGCTGCATCCGGGGCAGGTAATCTCCAAATCCGAGCTGACCGAACATCTTTACGCCCAGGACTACGACAGGGACAGCAATGTACTGGAAGTGTTTATCCGGCGCCTGCGGCAGAAACTTGATCCCGAACAGACACTTAATCCCATCGAAACTGTGCGTGGTCAGGGTTATCGGTTTAGCCTCAACGAGGATTCTTAACGTCCCCCAAGCCTATGGCGACTAAAGAACAGGCAGCTCCTTATTCCATCCAGAATCGCCTGTTAGTTGGGTTCAGTTTATTGCTGGCGGTATTTCTAGGCCTGACCGGCGTAGTATTGGACCGGGCGTTTCGCGATAGTATCGAGGCAGGAGCTGCCGAACAATTGCAGCTGCAGGTTTATGTGGTGTTGTCTGCCATAGACGAGGAAAACGGCGAATTTTTCCTGCTGGAAGATTTGCGTGAGGCTCGATTTTCACAGTTAAACTCCGGACTCTACGGATTTGTCAGCAGCAGGTCTTTTGGCGAGCTTTGGCGCAGCGATTCCGCGCTCGATCTGCGACTGGAAGATGACGGTATATTGCGTCTAGACTTACCGGTCGGTGAAAGTGTCTTTTCCAGAACTCAGACTGCCGAAGGCGATGAGTTATTCCTGTCCAGTTACGGAATACTTTGGGAAGACGGTATAAGCGAGTACAACTTCTCGGTGCTGGAAACGGCGGCACCTTACTACTCCGAGATCGCAGAATTTCGCACCAGTTTGTGGTCATGGCTGGGCGGGGTAGCTGTGTTGTTGCTAGTGTTGCAGGTAGTATTTCTACGCTGGGGTCTGGCACCTTTACACCGTATGGCGCGTGACCTGAAATCCATCGAGTCCGGCGCCAGTGAAGAATTGCAGGGCTTTTATCCACGAGAACTTAAAAGTGTAACCGATAATCTTAACCTGCTGATCAAGAGTGAGCGCAAGCAGCAGGGTCGGTACCGAACCACTCTGGGGGATCTTGCACATAGTCTCAAGACGCCACTGGCCGTGATCACCGGTGTCGCCGAGAAGCTTTCCAGGGAAAAGTCCAGCGGCTTGCCAGCGGACACTGTCAAGCAGATCGATACCGTCGAGGAACAGCTGGACAGAATGAACCAGATTATTTCTTACCAGCTGCAGCGAGCCGTGCAGGCCAATGGAGCCAGCGCTCTGGCACGCCAGGTCAGTGTCCGCTCGGTCATAGATCGTATTCTGCAAGCGCTGGACAAAGTGTATGCCGACAAGGCAATGACTCATTCGGAAAGTATTGCCGAGCAGGCGGTGTTTTTCGGTGACGAAAGAGACCTGATGGAGATCATGGGAAATATCCTGGACAACGCTTACAAGTACGGCCATAGCGAAATGCAGATTACCGTCGAAGTGATAAGCGCCGGCCGCGAGCAGCTCAGTATCGTGGTCGAAGATGATGGACCTGGCATTGTTGAGGAGCAGCGTCAGTTCGTACTGCAGCGTGGCGCCAGGGCTGATACGCTGGCCCAGGGGCAAGGGATAGGTCTGGCAGTAGTCACCGATATCGTCGATAGCTATGGCGGACTTATCGACGTAGGCAATTCAAAACTCGGTGGCGCCCGCATCCAGATAGTCTTCGAAAACCCGAAAATCTCATAAGCCAAAAAGGCTACTAGTGGAGTCCATTGCGTAGCGCGCGAAGGTGCATCGAGGCGAAATCGAGCGAGGAAGCGCAGTTTACGTGCTCGTAAATGAGCATTCAGAGCGAGGTTTCAACGAAGAGTCATCGAGCGCAGTAGCAATGGAACCACTACTAAATGGAACCACTACTAGTAGAGTAGGGCGGCACTACAGGCCACAATCGTCATCACAAACAGAAACCACTTCAGGTACGACTGCGGTACGTTAACCGCTACTTTGACTGCCAGATGAGCGCCGAGCATGGTGCCGGCTGCCAGGATCAGGCCGGGCACCCACCAGACCTGGTCAAACAAAATAAAGATAACCATGGCTACCGCGGTAAACGCCAGGGCACAGACAGTCTTCAATGCGTTGGCTCTTAACAGGTCATAGCGCAGGCCCCCGGCCAGGGCTGACAAAAGAATGAATCCCACGCCGGCCTGGACAAATCCGCCATAGACTCCAGCACCAAACAGGCCCAGCCAAGCCGCTTTGCTTTCCCTGGGGGACAGTGTCTGGCTGTCAGGCGGCGGAGCAATGGTGCCTGGTTTGATCAAAATCACTACCGACATGGTCAGGATGGTTCCCAGCAACAGCGGTTTCAAATAGAGGCTCGGCATCAGCGCGGCAGCCAGCGCTCCAGCAGCCCCCCCTAGTAAAGTCGGAACCAGGATTGGTTTAATCGCGGGTCGATCCAGAGCCTGGTGCCGGTCATAACCGGATACACCGACGACACATTGCAATAGTACACCCACACGGTTGGTGGCATTGGCGATGTCGGCAGGCAATCCCAGCATCATCAGGACTGGCAATGTGAGGTTGGAACCCCCGCCGGCTACAGTGTTGATGCCACCTGCTACGAAGCCGACCAGGCATAACAAGGCCAGCATCCAGGGGTCGTAGGAATTCAGTAGATCCATGTGGTCGATCTTGGAGGTTAGAGTGTGGAGCCAGTCCTGTTTTGGGGGTAATTCAACTGGCGTCTGTCAAAAATTTACTGTTTGTCCGGCACATCATTACAGCAGATTTCTCTAGTGACAAATAGTAAAAATCCGGTCTTTCTGCGCAGTCCCAAAAGCATGCGCTTCACTGTCTGACGGCAAAGCTAAGGCAGGTGCAAGTGTGCTTTTATCGCCTCCTGATTTGGTCATCAAATCAGGGAGTTAGCTGTTTTTCTTCATTTTGATTCCGAATTTCAAAAAATAACCTTCCTTGCGCAAGGAATCGCCTCGGAATTGGGACAGGTTTCACATTTTGGGGACTTTGATTTCCGTATAGTCTGCAGACTAGCGATAAACCTGCGTTACAGCAGAAGCATGACTATGACGGAAAGGCAGGCATATGAGCAAGACAACGATGGATAAGAATGCGGGCTTCACTATTGTCGAGGTAATGATAGTGGTGGCGATTTTTGGTGTGTTGCTGGCACTGGCTGCTCCACCGCTGACCGATTTTCTCGAAGATGCACAGGCCCGCCAGAACACAAATGAATTCCTGTCATCCTTGTTGCTCGCCCGCAGTGAGGCGGTGACACGAAACCAGACGGTTTCCATGTGCACGGCTGACGGCGCTGTACTGACAGTCTGCAACACCGGCAGGGACTGGCACGATGGCTGGATTAGCTTTGAAGACCTGGATTCCGATGGCGTGCGTGATGTAGGGGAAGAATTGATCGATCAACACAGCGGGCTTGATGAAACATCGGTCGTGACTTCAGTGAATTTCAGCGATTTCGTTACCTATCTTCCATCCGGGGGTGTTTCCTCCGCCGGCACATTCAGTCTTTGTGTTGGAGATGCTTCGGCGCGACAGATTACTGTCAATGCTACCGGTCGACCGCGATTGGCAGACGGCAGTTGCAGCTAGAGGCGATGGTCTACACTTATTGAAGGATGGAACAAGACAGGATTTAGACACAGAGTTGATACCGATGAAAAACCAGATGAATACGAAAATTCAGCACGATAGACCAGGTCGGCGAGATCGCCAGTCCGGTATCGGCATGATCGAAGTGTTGGTGACGCTGTTCATTGTCAGTGTCGGATTTCTCAATATGGCAGCATTGCAAACCACTGCCAAGCGTTCCAATTTCGACGCAGTACAGCGCACTACAGCGGTCATGCTGGCCCATGACATAGTGGAAAGAATGCGTGCCAACCCGGGCGTGCTGGAAACCTACCTGACTAGTGGTGTGGGCGGCGCAACCCTGAGTGCTCCCACCCTGGATTGTGGTGCTGGAGTATCCTGCACTCAGCTGCAAATGGCGGCTTTCGATCTCTATAACTGGGAACAGGCCATTGACGGAATTTCTGAGTTAAAAACCATTGGTGGAACACCAACTCAGACTGGAGGGATGGTAAGTCCTACCGGCTGTATCGCTGGTCCGGGTGGTGGTGGCCCTGGAATTTATACCATAACGGTTGTCTGGCGCGGCCGGGCCGAACTGAACAATACCTCAGCTAGCGCCTGCGGCGCGCTATCCGGCAATTATGGAGCCGCGCTGGAATTTCGTCGCATTCTTACCTTCAACACTTATATTTCGTCCTGAGCCCGAGGTAACCATGAGAGTTTTTCGCAGACAGTCTGGTTTTACCATAACTGAACTCATGGTGTCCCTGGGTCTGGGTGTCGCCCTGGTTTCCGGCGCGGTGAATATTTTCGTCCAGAATAATCGCAGTGCCCTGCAGGACGAACAAATTTCGATCATGATGGACAACGGGCGCTATGTGATGCGGCTATTGAGTCGAGAACTTGCAATGGCTGGCTACTGGGGTAAGTACCTGGATGTGGCTACTATCAGTGAACACGCGTCGGTCACCATAGGAACTAATTGTGGTGCCCCGGCGGAGGACTGGGTAATGGATCTGCAGGGGGTCGAGCTATTGGCGGATGCGACTCCGATCACAAGCGCATTGAATTTCAATTGTCTGCCTGCCCTCACGATTATACCTGGGTCCGACATTCTGGCCGTCAAACGAGTCGCGGATAGCGAGACTGCGGACGCCGATGTACAAAATGGTCAGATTTATCTGCGCACCAACGGCGCCGGTGCCCAGATGTATCTGGGAGGTGGCTCAGGAACGCCACCAGCAATGGGTGGAACCGAGACCAACTGGGCATACATGCCTACAGTATTTTACGTGCGCAACTTCTCAGTCACATTAGGTGACGGGTTGCCCACATTATGTCGTGCCTTTCTTAATCCCGACAGTTCTCCGGACATGGCAAATCAGTGTCTGGTAGATGGCATCGAAGACATGCAGATAGAATTCGGAGTTGACGGTGACTCTGATTTTGTAGCGGACTACTACACAGCCACTCCGACAGCGGCGGAGATAAGTGATGCGGTTTCCGCGCGTATCTATGTGTTGGCACGTAGTATCGATGAAGTTCCGGATTACCTTAACGACAAGACTTATCGGCTGGGCGCCAAGGTAGTAGCCGCTGCCAACGACGGTTTCTATCGTCGTGTATTCAGCACTACCGTCCTGTTGCGTAACCCGACGAATTTAGCAGGAGTAGGTTCATGATACAGAAAAGCTACGAGCAGCACAGGCTAACCAACCAGGCTAATCAGGAAGGCAGTGTACTGTTGCCATCGCTCATTTTCCTGTTGATCCTGACTCTCGCTGCCACTACGACCATGCGAACCAGCACCTTGGAATTACGTATGGCCGGCAACGAACAGCAGCGTGTGGAAACCTTCGAGCTGACCCAGTCCATTGTTGACGAAGTGGTCGGTAATCCCAATAACATCCGGGTTTCCGGCAACCTGGGATATGTCAATTGCACCTCAGGAATTTCCGGTTGTAATGCCAATGACGTGACTATCAACACCAACCTGCTGCCTACGGCCAGGGCAGGTAATGCTGCGGTACTGGTGGAACGCCTTGCCCCGGCTCTGTCGGCACCACCCCGGGGTATAAATACCAGCGCCGACGCGTTTTCCGCGGCCCGTTTCGAAGTGGATACCACCTATGATGGACGGGCTGAAAACGAAGGCAGAGTCGGCATAGTACAGGGCGTACTGGTGCTGGTGCCACGTGGCGCACAATAGCCCTATTTTAACTGTATATACGAATATTTCCAAAGGAGAGCGAGAAAATGAAACTTAAGACAATTGCATGGGGGACTGCTTTGTTCATAACCCTGCAGGTTCCAAGTATCGCTGACGACACGGATATCTATATCAACGCAGCACCGCCTGGCAGTGCCGAGCCGATGGTATTCCTGACCCTCGACTATCGTCCCAACCTGGGCTCCACCTTGTGCAGTGAGGTCAGTCCACCGGACCCTGGTGGCTCTTGCGGAACTTTACTGGGTGACGCCTACCCGAATCTTGATACCGGTCCGGGAACGGTAACCCTGTTCGATGGTTTGCGTGCGGTGTTCAAGACTGTGTTCGATGAGCTGGAAGATATCCAGGTAGCGTTCATGATGAACCATGACGACAGTTGTACCGGTGCCAGGAGTAGTGGCGGGCCCGGTGTGACCGGTTGTTCCAACGGTGGCTATTTCCTGAAAGGATTGAAAAGTTTCGATTCTTCTGATTCCAATGGCGCTAAAGCCGATATGCTGGCTGCACTGGCTTCCGTACCGGTGCCATCTGGTAACCTGTCCCACTCTTACCAGGGGCAGGAACTGTATTTCGAGCTGTTTCGCTACCTGACCGGCCAGGAGTGGCACAATGCCCACACCGGCTGGACCGATTTCGGTACCAACAGCAGTCAGAACCTGGATTCGGACAATTCTGCGGTAGCATGGGATACCTCCATTGAAAGTGGTTCTACTTACAAGACACCTTTTACCAGTTCCAGCGGTTACGAGTGCACCAAAATTTATGCAATCAATACCATGTTCCTGGTTTCCAACCAGGACAGTGACAACAAAGATGAGATCAAGGCGTCGGTTGCCAGTGGTGGTATGGGCATCTCTATTAACAATCCCGATTTCGATGATGTCATTGAATTCATGCGGGATACTGACCTGGCGCCCAACAATCCCGGAGACACCGGGTATGGTACCTGGCCGGATGTGGACGGCAATCAGAACCTGACATCCTATTTTGTCGCCGCCCAGGTGAACAATACCACCAATGGCTATGCCAGTGCCGGTGGAACTTTCGGTGCGCTGCCGCTGACAGATCCTGCGGCGTTGCTGGAGGACCTGCGCAATATCTTCAAGGAAATTCTATCCATAAGTACCACTTTCGTAGCAGCGTCGGTACCGGTTAATGTCTTTAACCGATCCGACATTGTCGACAATGTTTTCATTGCCCAGTTCAAGGTGGATCCTGATGGTCGCGCCAACTGGAACGGTAATCTGAAAAAACTGAAATTGCTCGAATCTACCGATGATTTGGGCAGCCAGACGTTGTCTGTAGTGGATGCCAATAACGCCGACGCAATTTCCACCGATGGTCGTATTTCCTATAACGCCTTGACCTACTGGACTGATGCAGCTTCTTTGGAGCCTCCCGAAGGAGACGAGATTGACGGTAAAGACGGACGCTCCATCGCCAGGGGCGGTGCTGGTCAAAAAATTCCCGGCTTTCTGGGTGGCGCCTACAGCATCGGTGACAATAATGGCGTCAATACCCGGACCGTCTACACCGAGCCCGCCAGCGGCACAGCCCTGCTGGATCTTGGGGTGACCAATGCCGCTTCGCTGCAGAGTGATCTGGGATCCGCATCGGTCGCTGATGCCGAAGATTTGATTCGCTGGACCCGGGGTCAGGATGTGGATGATCTGGATGCGGACGGTGATGTTACCGAAGCACGCCCCTGGTTGCTTGGTGCACCACTGCATTCACGACCATTACCACTTAACTACGGTGCCCGGGGCAGTTACACAACCGCCAATCCGGATATTCGTATTTTCATGGGATCGGAAGATGGCATGATGCATGTGTTTCGCAACACTACTGCGGGAGGTGCCGACTCGGGTGTCGAGGACTGGGCCTTCATGCCCCGTTCGGTCATGGATAAGATGGATATCTTGCGCACCAATGCCCCGGGCGCTCATCCATACACGGTTGATGGTGCTCCCGCCGCTTATGTGGTTGACGTTAACGGCAACGGCACCATTGAAGGTGGTGATTCGGCCTACCTGTATTTCGGGTTGCGTCGGGGTGGAAAAGCCTACTACGGCATGGATGTCACCAATCCAGATAATCCCTCAATGCTCTGGAGTATCGACAAGTCCGGCGATTTTGCCGAGCTCGGTATGACCTTTTCCAGTCCAAGGGTCGGTAAAGTTAAATTTGGTGCCTCTTCTACACCAGCCATCATCTTCGGTGGCGGCTACGATGATGATAAGGACAACGGTGCAGGTAACGATAACGAAGGCAATGCTATCTACGTCGTTAATGCCATCAACGGTAATCTGATCTGGAAAGCAACCTATGGTGCTTCAACCGGAAGCGTATCAGCCAGCGAGTATAATCACAGCGGTATGGTCGACAGCATTCCTTCCGACCTGGCGGCCCTGGATACCAATTTCGATGGCAACATCGATCGCCTGTATGTCGGTGATACCGGTGGAACCATCTGGCGTGTAGATCTGCCAGAGGGCACCACAGACAACCGAAGTTCCTGGTTTGTATCCGAGCTGGCAAACCTGGGGCGTGACGATATTGCCGGCAACATCAAAGCCAACGACCGTCGATTTTTTCACCGTCCTGATTTTGTCCCCAGTAGTGACGATGATGGTTCGTTCGATGGTATCCTGATTGGAACCGGTGACCGACCCGATCCCAAGGATACAGACGCCGACAACTACTTTTACCTGATCAAGGACCGCAACGTGTTGACCGGCACGGTGACAGGTACAGCTTATAATCACGCCGATTACGATGCCTCCAGCAACACAGCGGGTCTTGGCGATATTACCAATACCTGTATAGATGACACATCCTGTACGGCGGGTCTCAAAAATGGCTGGAAGTTAGCCCTGGAAGGCGTGGGCGAAAAAGCCTTGGCGCCGGCAATCACGGCGTTCGGCACCGTCTATTTCACAACGTTCCTGCCCGAGGGTGGAGCGGCGAGTGCGGGGACCAGTTGTGCTCCCAGTGAGGGAGGCGGCAGGCTGTACGCGGTGAATATGTTCACCGGTGCACCGGTGAACAATTACGACACCAGTGACGGCAGCGATGATATCACTCTGACCAAGTCGGACCGGTTTGATCCGTTGAGCAGTGGAGGTATTCCGGCCGAGGTGGTTCCCATCGGTGGCTATATCCTTCCTCCAGATCTGGAAGCCGAGCAGATCGAAGGTCGAGAATTCTGGAAGACATTCTGGTACGAAAAAGACGTCGATCCCGAAAGCTAACAAGCACTCAGTGATAAGGAATAAACCATGTTAATAAACAAGCAACAAACGATGGCCCTGCAATCACGCCAAGGCGGCTATACTCTGATCGAAATACTGATTGTGGTAGCGATCCTCGGCATACTGGCTGCAATTGCGATTCCTTCGTATCAGAACAGCATTCTGGCCACCAATCGATCGGTCGCACAGGCAGCGCTGCTCGATCTGGCAAACCGCCAGGAGCAGTTTTACCTGGACAACCGGACCTATACAACTGATATGACCAATCTGGGATACCCGGCAGGAATGGTATTCAGCAACGGTGGTAACAGTGCTGTTGCTTTAAACGACAACCATACCCTGGTGGTTTCCACTTCAGATCAGCGTCGTTACTTTGTCCAGATTAACGCTGCAAATGCCACCACGTTCGGCATATCGGCGGCACCGCAACTGGCTCAGGCTGACGATACCGCGTGTGGCACTCTCAGTCTGACCAATACAGGTGTCAAAGCGGAGACCGGAACTGCGTCTGTATCCGACTGTTGGTAAGCCACTGAAACTCTGGTTGTCAGTTACCAAGAAACAATCGGGCGCTGTATCGTAGCAGCGCCCGTTTTTTTATGTCCAATAAGCTTCCAGGGACTCATGCAGCAGGCCAGGTTATCAGGGGCAGCTGATCGGTCGCCCGCGGCTATCCTCCCTGATTCCGTCGTTGTCATTGTCCTTTGCATAGCGCACTCTGCCGGTGCGGTTTAGAATCAGCTGATGAGCACTGGCAGGACTCTTTTCCAGGTCGCACCAGGTGAAATTGCCATTCTGGTAGCGGGTAAATCCCACGGGCGTGATCTGTAGATAGGGCTTGCTGCGAAATGCCCGCCAATGCAAGGTTCCAGGTAGCTGCTCATACTGTAAATGGTCAATGAGTTCGTCTCCGGCATCAGGCTGCTGATTGTCGTTTCTGTCCAGGAAAACCAGAACGCCCTGGTGCCATTGACCGCCACAGCTGTTGCCGTCAATGGTTGGGCACAACACGGCGATATGACGTGACTCGGCCGCGGCTGAGCGAGCCAGATAAATACTGTTCGCCAGCTTCTGCAGGGTTAGCATTCCCTGTTTCCGAATTCGCAGTTGTTGCAGATCGGGCAGGCCGAAAGCGAAAGTAATGGCGAGGATTACCAATGTAAACAGTACCTCGATGAGGGTAATACCCTGGTTTAACTTGGTGTTCATAGAGTTGCGGGGTGGTGTCATTTATTTAGCAACCTCTCTTAAGCAGCTTTTTAGAACAGTTTTGCTAAAGTGATTTTTCCAAAGTGGTTTTTTGAAATTTCTTTTCTGAAGCGTCGTTTCCTATTCGTTCCTGTTTTCTTAAGCGTTCCTGATTTCCCCTGAACGATCCTGAATCGTGATGGGTTACTATCAGTTCTTTCTGCGAGAACCTTCGGACGAAACGGGAAATCCTTCTTTTAATTAAAGTGTAGTAAAATCTGGGGATTTCGCTTCTAATCTACCAACTATGGATTACCTGATTATAGGAGCCGGCATAAATGGCTTATTGCTTTCCAGGGAGCTGGCGATAGCGGATGCACAGGTGTTGGTGCTGGAAAAGGGCGCTTGTTGCCGTGAGGCGTCCTGGGCCGGGGGGGGGATTGTATCTCCCCTCTATCCCTGGCGATATCAACAGCCTGTCACTGCATTGGCCAGTTGGGCACAGGACTTTTATCCTCAGCTCGCAGTTGCTTTGCAGGAAAGCACCGGTGTGGATCCCGAGTTTTCTCGCACTGGTCTGTTGATGCTTGATGCCGCGGACGAAGCTGAAGCCCTGCAATGGGCGCATCAGAACAGCCGTCGCATGGAGCAGGTTGACAGTGATTTTATCTATGCTCACGAGAGTCAGCTGGGAGCTGGTTTCCGATCCGGATTATGGATGCCAGACGTGGCCAATATTCGCAATCCCCGTCTAGGTCAAGCTCTTGTGGCCGATCTCCTGGCGCGGCCTAATGTGCACGTGCGTGAAAACTGCCAGGTCGCACAGTTGGAAGTCAATGAGGGGAGGATCAGTTCGGTAGTGGCGCATACTGCAGATGGCGATGCCCGTTTTGTGGCGGAGAATGTAGTGCTTTGCGCCGGTGCCTGGAGTGGACAGTTGGCAGAGATGACTGGAATTGAACTGAAAGTAGAGCCGGTCAAGGGGCAGATGTTACTTTACCGCTTTCGACAGTCACCGATAAAAAGCATTGTGCTGACCCGGGGTCGCTACGCGATACCACGTCGGGACGGTCGCCTGCTGATCGGGAGTACCTTGGAGTATGAGCAGTTCGACAAAACGCCGACCAGTCAGGCCCGGTCCAGCCTGAGGGAGTCGGCACAGGATCTGTTGCCGTTCCTGAAAGGGGTTGAGCCTGAGTTGCAGTGGGCCGGCCTGAGGCCGGCAGCGCCCAATGGCGTGCCGTATATTGGCAAACTACCCGACTTTGAAAATTTCTACGTGAATGCCGGACAGTTCAGGAATGGGCTGGTTCTGGCGCCTGCGTCAGCAAGATTGCTGGCTGATCTTATGTTGCAGCGAGCGCCGATCATTGATCCGACCCCCTACCAGTTCGGTTTGCATTAGCAAACTAAATGGCCGGAATCGTTGCTACTCCAGACCCAGTTTTTTCAAGCGGTAACGTAGCGAGCGGAATGACATGCCAAGCTTTTTCGCTGCCTTGGTCTTGTTCCAGCGGGTTTCTTCCAGGGCTTTCTCGATAGCTTTGATTTCGATAGCTTCGAGATGTTTTTCCAGGGAGTAGTCGTCGTCGAACCGCGCGGCGACCTTACCCTGTTCATCTGAAGCGTCCGTCTTTGGGGCGGTGACTGGTCGATCTTCAGCAACATCCTGCGTCCTGGGTACAGGTGCAGCCATCAGTTCAAGGTCGTCGGCGACAATAAGTTGCCCGTCACAGAGTGCGGCTGCACGTTGCAGGATGTTGTCCAGCTCACGAACATTGCCTGGAAAGTCATATTGCAGAAGTTTCTCTTGCGCATCATCAGCTATCTTGAAAACCGGCTGTTGATTTTCTGTGGCAATCTTTTCAAGCATAATCTGGCAAAGTGCCGGGATATCTCGCCGCCTTTGACGCAGGGGGGGAACCGGCAATTCGATGACATTGATTCGGTAGAAAAGGTCTTGTCTGAAATGGCCTGCTTCGACCTCTCTGGCCAGGTTTTTGTGGGTGGCGCTTAGTATGCGCACATTTACCGGCACTTCCTTTTGCGATCCGACCGGGCGAAACGCCTTTTCCTGGATTACTCGTAGCAGTTTTACCTGCGTGTGCAACGGCAGATCAGCAACTTCGTCAAGAAACAGCGTTCCTCCCTGGGCGGCATGAAACAAACCTTCTTTATCCTGTTCGGCGCTGGTAAAACTGCCCTTGAGGTGCCCGAACAATTCACTTTCCATGAGCTCATCAGGAATTGCGCCGCAGTTGACAGCGATGAACGGACCCTGGCGCCTGGAACTGTGGTTATGGATCGCTCGTGCCGCCAGCTCCTTGCCACTTCCTGATTCGCCGCTGATATAGACTGGCGCCTGGCTTCGTGCCAGCTTGGTTATCTGTTCCTTGAGAGCTCGAACTTTTTCGCTGTCCCCTGTTATTCCTGTTTGGTTGTCAGCATCAGGTTTAGTTACTTTTTCATTGGCAAGATTGTCTGATGGTTTCGACAGTTTCATAGCCGAGTCCACCAGGTAACGTAACTTCTGCAGATCGACGGGCTTGGAGACGAAATCGAAGGCGCCATTCTTCATGGCGCGAATCGCTGTTTCCGTACTGCCATGAGCCGTAATCACTGCAACAGGCATCTGGTTGTATTGATTCTGAATCAGCTCCACCAGTTCCAGGCCGTCTCCATCCGGCAGTCGCATGTCGGTGAGGCACAGGTCAAATGGTTCACTCGCCAGTTTTTCCTTGGCAGAGCGAACATCTTCGGCTGACTCTGAATCCAGGGACATGCGCCCAAGGGTCAGTTCGAGTAATTCCCGAATATCTGGTTCATCATCGACGATTAACACTTTTCCTTGCATGGCTGCTTTCTACTCGTTGTTAACTGATTGTTCTGGTTGCGACGGGAGTGAGTTGCTGAAGTTGACGGTAAAACAGCTGGTGCCGTCATCACTGGTGCTGTAGTCCAGCGTGGCCTGATTAGCTTCGCACAGTTCCTTGGAGATATAAAGACCCAGTCCTGTACCGCTGGACTCCGTAGTGTGAAAGGGTTCAAACAAACGTGATTCGGCTTCGTCGTCGAGAGCCGGGCCACGATCTATTACACTGACGAAGGGGTGAGTCCTTTCCCCAACGCCGGGTTTCATGCCCGCGACAACCGTCAGGGTGGCTTGCCCGGTTGCCTTTTTGCTGTATCGCAGGCCGTTGTCAAATAAATTAGTAAACACCCGTTCCAGTTGGCTGGTGATGATCCTGAGTTGCACCGGATTGCCCTGGTATTCAAAGTCAATTTCATCACATTCACTGCTGGAATCCTTGTATTGCTGAATAAACTCATTCATCCAGCTGCCCAGATCGATCAGGCTGGGAGCAACGTCCTTGTGTCGAGAGACATCCAGGACCTCCTCTATGATCCGGTTCATGCGGTTGCTCTGGTTGAGGATGATCTCCAGCATCCGCTCTTCGTCGCCGGAGAGATGATCTGATTCCTGCAGCATCTGTCCAGCATGACTTATCGCCCCCAGAGGATTTCTTATTTCATGCGCGATGTTGGCGGTCAGGCGGCCCAACGAAGCCAGTTTTGTCTGGCGTATTCGCTGCATGATGCGGGACTGGTTTTCGATAAACACCAGGATGTCCGAATTGGTTTCATCGTTGAGATAGGCAAAGTTTGTCTGCAGGCTGACGTTGGGGCCGGGCACCTTGATCAGGTCGCCCCGATGCAAGGGATTTTTGCGCCAGCTGTTGATTTGCTGTTGCAACTGAGAGGGCAGTCGGTAGTAAGTCTTGCCTTCCAGAGTTTCCGACTCCAGTATCGGACCCAGCAAACTGTGAGCGGCGTTGTTCAAGGTAACCACTTCATCGCTGGCGTTGACCACCATGATACCGGTTCGCATGCGTTGAATTATTTCATTATTGAGCTTTTCCAGGTCAACGATGCTGGTTGCCTGTTCTTCTGCCAGTTGCGCGGCAGCCATTGCCCGTCTGCTTGCAGACTGTATATAGAACGCGGTGGCGAACAGTATAATGCCGAGGATACCGGATTGGATAAACTGGCCAGGGTAGTCGGTGTAGGTGAGAGTCAAATAAGCTTCGCAATAAATGACAGCAAGGGCGGCAACGGCGGCGAAAAAGATGCCTATGCGGCCCTGCAATAGCATATTGGCAAATGCAATATTGACAATCAGCAGCAACGTCAGTCCGCTAACGACTCCGCCGCTCAGATAAGCCAGAAAAGAAAAAATAAGAATATCGAGTAGAAAGACTGCTGTGAGAAAGCGTTTTTCCAGCGCCAGGCTGCTCTTCACGTTGATCAGAACAATAATCACCAGACCCAAAAAGACATAACCGCTGGCGATTTGCACAAACAGGCGTGAATTGATAATGCCCAGCGCCGGGGCGCTATAAGTGCTTACATAAGTCAGTAAAAGCACGAGGGGCAGCACAATTCGGTAGACATTGTACACAGTGGCTACATTGTGCAGTTGCCTTGCATACTGACCCTGACCGTCGACTGTCGGGTGTGTGATGCCTGCCTGTCCGCTATTGCTCACTATTCAGATAACCTATAATTGCCGCATTCGTCAGGGGTTCGATGTCTTGGTGTTAAAGAATGTCATTACATCGCTTACAAAGCCCCTATACGGTTATCGTACGATTGAACACCTTTTGTAATAGCGGAAGCAGTCTTTATGTCGCAGCAGCTCAAGATCGTTATGGCCCAGGTTAACCTGCTGGTGGGGGCCATTGCGGCAAATACTGACCGGGTTTTACAGATTGCCCAGGAAGCCATGGAGCATCACCAGGCGGACTTGGTGGCGTTTCCAGAGCTTACTTTGACCAGTTACCCGCCCGAAGATCTGTTGCTTCGCCCCAGTATCAAACATCGAGTGGATAAGGCATTACAGCGAATCGTCGATGCCAGGCTGGATATTTACCTGGTGGTCGGCTATCCGCTGAACGAAGAGGGGAAGCTGTATAACGCCTTGTCGGTTATCAAGAACGGCGAGCTATTGGCCACCTATCGTAAACAGCATTTGCCAAACTATCAGGTATTTGATGAGCGCAGGTATTTCGATGCCGGTATTCAGCCTTGTGTAATTGACATCAAGGGTGTACCTACGGGCTTCACCATTTGTGAAGATATGTGGCAGGACGGTCCGACACGGCAGGCCCGCGAGTCCGGCGCCAGGTTGATGATCAATATCAATGCATCCCCTTACCACCTGAATAAAGTACAGGAGCGACAGGAACTGCTCGAATATCGGACTCATATTGGCAATATGCCAATCGTCTACACCAACCTGGTGGGCGGTCAGGATGAGCTGGTTTTTGATGGGGCGTCGATGGTCGTCGATGCCAATGGTGAATGCCGAATGCTTGCCCCTGGCTTTGTCGAAGGGCTATTCCCCGTGGAGTTTGAGGTCGACGGTAATTCCACCGAGCCGCTTCAGATGTCGCAGCAGCAAATTGTCACGCAACGTTCCCTTGAGGACGATGTTTACCAGGCTTTGGTGCTTGGCGTGCGTGATTACGTCAATAAGAACGGCTTCAAGGGGGTGGTCATAGGTCTGTCTGGTGGGATCGATTCGGCAGTCACTCTGGCGGTAGCAGTTGACGCCCTTGGCAGCGATCGAGTCAGAGCAGTAATGATGCCGTTTGAGTATACGGCACAGATCAGCATGGATGCCGCCAGTCAACAGGCAGCTACTATGGGCGTCGATTACCAAGTCATTCCTGTTGCCGCCACCTATGATGCTTTTATGGACTCGTTGCAAGATGAGTTTGCTGGGCTTCCTCCCGATGTCAGTGAGCAGAATATCCAGGCACGCTGTCGGGGCGTACTGCTAATGGCTATTTCGAATAAAAAGGGACTCCTGGTACTGACTACGGGTAATAAAAGTGAAATAGCGGTCGGCTATTCGACATTGTATGGTGATATGGCGGGAGGCTTTGACGTGCTCAAGGATGTAGCCAAGACCATGGTATACCGACTGGCGCGCTATCGAAACGAAAGCTATGGCGATAGTCCTCAGGAGGTTATCCCGCAAATAGTTATCGATCGCCCACCCTCAGCAGAGCTTGCTCCTGATCAGGTCGATGAAGACAATCTGCCTCCTTATGAGATTCTCGACCGGATTCTGGAAATGTATGTCGAGCAGGATCTGAGTGCTGCAGATATCATTGCCAAAGGCTTCGAACCGCAAGTGGTTAAGCGGGTATTGCGCTTGGTTGATTTAAACGAATACAAGCGCCGCCAGAGCCCGGTCGGTGTGCGACTGACCAAGCGAGGGTTTGGTCGTGATCGTCGTTACCCCATCACTAATGGCTGGGAAATCGGCGACTGATTTATCTGGCTAGCGGCGTGGCGTCCGCTGGATACCGGGTACTGGTCGCACGGGAACCGAGCGCTGGGGAAAATTTCTCGGGTTTGGCCGAATTCCTGGATTCTGGCGTACGCCCGGATTGGCGCCGGGGCGGTTGCGCTGAATCTGCTCGTTGCGTTGCCTGATCTCCCGCTGACGCTCGGCCTGTTGCTGTTGGCGTTGTTGAGCCTGGGATTCGAATTGTTCCCGTAGACGTGCCCGTTCATTATCCGGCAGATTACGAAACCGTCGCTGTGTGTTACGCAATTGCTGCTGCCGGGCTCTTTCCAGGTCGTTAAAGCGTCGGAAACGCTGGTTGATCTGCTGTTGCTGCTGTGGAGAAAGATTCTGGAATCGCTGCTGAATCGTCTGTGCGGACTGTCTTTGTCCCGGTTGCATCTGTGACCATCGTGATGCCCCGCGGCGCAATCTTTCCTGTCGTTCCGGGCTCAGCTCATCCCACTGCTGTTCAAGTTGTTGCAGAACTCGTTGCTCCTGCGGGCTCAGATCGCTCCAGGACAGCTTTTCCTGGGCAAAGGCAAGACCACTGAATGCGCACAACAGCAAGGCAGCAAAACTTTTCAGTGCTCGATCGATCATGTTGATTGATTCAAACCTCATCTTCATTGTCGGCATCGGTGTATGGTGAGATGCCATCCTGCTTGTCGACCCCTGATGCCTGGATCGGTGCGTTCTCGATACTTTCCAGTAGCTGTTCAAATTCCGGTTGCATCAGTTCTCCGGGATTTATCCATTCTCCTGAATCGGTTTCGAAGCTGCCGAGAAACTCCAGCAACTCCAGGCTCGGCAAGTTGATGCCGTCCGCCGGCTGCTGGTTTTCAGCAGCTGAGCCTGCTGGAGGACAAGCCAACAACGCCACTGTAATCAACCCTGCTGATTTAATCAGAGGTTCTTTAATTGGGTAATCCATTGTCTGCCAGCCACAGATAGAATTCCAGGTTGTCATACAGTTCTATTTCATCGCTGGACGCAAAAAGTAAAATATCGGCCTCGGCAAGTTCGCCGGCAGATCGGTCCGGAAACTGGTAAAACAGCGTAGCCACGGTCACCAGTACACAGGCAGTGGCAAATGCACCAACCGGCACAGTAATTTGCGGCAGGTTGAAACCTGCGGTCAGTTGTTGCCAGATTCCGGGTGCCGATGTTGGAAGTTCGTTTTGAGCAAGTGCGGATTTCCTGGCTTCATTCAGTCTTGCCAGGACTGCTGGATCAAGGTCCGCAATACTGTCATCGAGTCCGGCCTGAGCTGCCGTCACCAGGCTCTCTTCGCTGTCATTAACAGGTTCTGTGACCCGTTTTTGGGTCAACGCCTGACTGCGAATATCGTCGAGCTGCTTTTGTGTGTCGGTATCGATATGCGCAACGCTTTGGTTGAGAACCTCGCGGATCTGATTCAGAAAATTGTCCTGATCATGAGTGTTCATGGCCAGTGCTCTCCCAGCTGTTCCCTGAGGCTATGTATTGCCCTTGAATAATGGGTCTTCACACTGCCCTCTGCACAAGACATGGCAAGTGCTGTCTGTTTGACATCCATGCCTTCCCAGGCGCGCAACAGAAAAGCCTGCTGTTGTCTTAGTGGGAGACCTTCAAGGGCTGTCTGTAACTTTTTCATACTTGTTTCAGTTTGCAGTTGTTGGTCAGGAGTCCGTCCATGTGGATCTTTGCTGGTCTGGATAGGATCCTCATCCTTATCTTCATTGACCGTGCTCAGATAACCCTGATGCCGATTGCGAACATTACTCCTGCGGTACCAGTCATTGATCCTGCTCTGCAGAATGCGATAAAACAAAGGTTGCCATTCCGTTGCCGGTCGTTCACTGTATTTTTCTACAAGTTTAAACATGGCGTCCTGAACCAGGTCCAGGGCGTCTTCCTTATTGCCAGTAGCGAGCTGGGCCATGCGATAAGCCCGACCTTGAATGCCGGCTAGAAAGCCGTCCAGTTCCTGATTCTTATTCAGTGCTCGCTCCCGATATAAGCGTTGACTCTCCACGTTCGTGTTTTTCCCATGATTAAGGGGATAACCGGTTTACAAGCATTATATCGGCGGATCTATAACGCTGATAATTGTCCCTGTTGGATTTAACGCATGGAGGCGCGATGGGTTTACACGATTTTCGCGTGTTCAACGCAGGATAGCTGGCGACATGACGTCCCGTCGGGCTATTGGTAGCAAATTTCGCTGGATCAGTCGAAAATGCCAAGGGTCAGAATGTCCAGCAGGGAACGTTCTTCCTCCTGGACTGGCTCTCCCTGTGCATCGATGATTTCCTGGCTACCCGAAGTGCGGGGTCGTGAAGCCGGCCCCAGCGGGGGCTCCACAGCATTGTCGCCCAGCATACCAAACGTGGCGGTGTAGAGGAGAGACGGATTGGTAACTTCGGTACGAATAATGAAGTCGCCTCCATTGTTCAGAGAGGCGTGTTGGGGAAAATTTTCCCGCAGGATCGCCAGCGACGTATCAGCCAGATCGTTAAGGCCGAGGCGCAGGTAGCATTCCACCATAATTGCCATACCATCAGCTACGGCTGGTGTGCCCTGGAAATTTTCTACTGTGTATTTGGCGCGATTGAGGGCTGCCACATAGGCGCGACGGCTCAGGTAGTAGTCGGCCACGTGAATTTCGTATCGGCCCAGGCTGTTACGCAGATAGATCATCCTCGACCTTGCATCTGCGGCATAGGGGCTGTCGGGATAGAGTGCTAGCAACTGTGAAAATTCGGCAAAGGATTCGCGGGCTTTGCCAGGATCACGCTTGGATGGGTCAGTGGGCAGAAATCGATCCATCAGGCTGTCGTCGGCAGTAAAGGACGCCAGGCCTTTCATATAATAGGCGTAGTCTACGTTTGGATCTTCCGGATTCAGGCGGATAAACCGGTCTGCGGCAGCGATGGCGGCTTCCGCGTCACTGTTTCGGTAATAAGCGTAGACCAGCTCTATCTGTGCCTGGGTGGCAAATCGGCCAAACGGAAACCTGGCTTCCAGTGCCTGGTAAGTCGCGATCGCAGCGCGAAAATTCTGTGCATTCAATTGTCGTAAGGCAACCTGGTAAAACTGTTCCTCTGTGCTCAGATCGGCGAATTCGTCGCCATCATCGTCACCCCCGAACAAGCCGCAGGCGGACAGCACCAGAGTGCAGCTAAGCAGGACTGCTAGACGTGATATGGCTGGGTAAAAAGAGCTGGCTTTCATGTGCCCTAAGAATGTCATGTTTTCAACGGCGCCTATTTAACCACAGCCCACGTGCTAAGCCCATAGCCACTGTGTTGGGAGCTACCTGAATAGTTACCTGAATCGCTCCGCGAATACGGCAAATAAAGTATCATGGCACCATGAAAACGCGAATCGCATTGCAGGCCGAGGTCACTGATGAGTTGTCTGGTAGGAGATTAGACCAGGCCGCGGCCCAATTGTTTCCCGAATTCTCGCGTGCCAGATTACAGGCCTGGATCAAGGCTGGCAGCCTTCGAGTCAATGGTGCAAGCAAGCGCAACCGGGACAAGGTTTTTATCACTGACCTGCTGAGTATCGATGCCGAGCTGAGTGCTGAAGATGAATGGTCGGCAGAGCCTATGGCGCTTGATATCGTATTCGAGGATGAATCCGTGCTGGTCATCAACAAGCAGGCGGGTGCAGTGGTACATCCTGCGGCAGGGCATCGGGAAGGCACTTTGCTCAACGGTCTGTTGCACTATTGTCCACAACTGGAACTGGTGCCTCGGGCGGGCATTGTCCATCGACTGGACAAGGATACAACCGGGTTGATGGTGGTGGCGAAAACCCTGCAAGCTCATACCTCGCTGGTTAAACAGTTGCAGGCCAGAACCGTCATCAGGGAGTACGAGGCAGTGGTCATCGGTGTGCTTACTGCGGGGGGGACCATCGATCAGCCGCTGGGGCGTCACCCGATCAATCGGAAAAAACAAGCAGTAGTAGATGACGGCAAGGAAGCGATTACCCATTACACGGTTATCAAGCGTTTTCGTGCTCATACGCATATAAGGGTTAAGCTGGAAACCGGGCGCACACACCAGATTCGGGTTCATTTCGCCCACCTCCAGTATCCATTGGTTGGTGACCGCGTGTATGGAGGTCGCCTGCGTATTCCTTCGAGTTGCAGCCTTGAGTTGGAGCAGGCGCTGCGAGGATTTGGGCGGCAGGCGCTCCATGCGCGGCGCCTGGGTCTGCTACATCCCGATGATCAGCAGCCCATGAGCTGGGAGACGGCATTGCCTGCCGACATGGAGTCCCTGCTGGTGGCGCTTGAACAGGATAGCAGGCGATGACAGGCGGCACATTGAGGCCCTGGCTCTGTCCGGACTGGGATGCGCCCGACAATGTAGTTGCGCTGACTACGACAAGAAGGGGTGGCAGCAGCAGTGGTGGCTATGCCGACTTTAACCTGGCTGATCATGTAGGGGATTTCCCCGCAAGTGTGCAGCACAACCGGGCTCGGGTACGCGAACTTCTTGGCGGTCGGCTCGAGTTTCAATGGCTGGAGCAGGTTCACGGGACCCAGGTGGTACAGGCGCAAAGAGGCGGAGGTATTCAGCGGGCAGATGCGGTGTTTACCACGAAACCTGATCTGGTCTGTTGTGTATTGACGGCCGATTGTCTGCCGGTGTTCCTGGCTGCCAGAAAAGGCGATGCGGTTGCCGTGGCCCACGCCGGCTGGCGCGGACTGGCCGCCGGAGTATTGGAGAACACCGTTGCCAGTTTTCCCGCGCCTGACGATGAAATAATTGCCTGGCTGGGACCAGCGATCGGGCCATGTCACTTCCAGGTGGGTACGGAAGTCAGAGAGGCGTTTCTTGACTCAGTCGGCGCCAGACTGAAAACAGAATTCGAATCCTGTTTTGTGGCCGACAGTGAGCCCTCCAGGTATCGTGCGGACCTCTATCGATTGGCAGCTCTGAAGTTGGCGAGCTCGGGCATCAAAGTTTCGGGAGGCGGGTTCTGTACCTATTGCGAGTCGGATCGATTCTATTCGTACCGGCGCCAGCAGGACACCGGCCGTATGGCGAGTTTGATTTACCTCAAGTCCTGAGCGTCTTATAGCCGGTTTGCCGCAGGAAATCGGTCACACACATTGATTTCTGGAAATTTGACCTTACTCATAGGGTTATGCATAGCCGCCTGTGCGTGGTGTTGTGCGCTTAGGACAGCGCTGATTGCAGCGGCGTATTGAGTTGAGGATATTCCATGAGCCTAGAAAAGTTTACCAGCAAGCTACAGTCAGCCTTGAGCGATGCCCAGTCGTTGGCATTGGGTAATGACAACAATTTCATTGAACCGGTGCATCTGGTGATTGCTTTGCTTGACCAGAAGGGTGGCTCTGTCAAACCGTTACTGTCCCAGACCGGATTTAACGTTCCAGAATTGCGTAAGCAGCTACAACAGATTTTCGATGATCTGCCCAAGGTACCGGGCGGCGAAGGCGATATTTCCATTTCCCAGGATCTGGCGCGACTGCTTAATCAGGCAGACAAGCTGGCACAGAAGAAAGGGGACAAGTTCATCTCCAGTGAGACCATACTTCTTGTGGCCATGGGAGACAAAGGAAGTGTGGGGAAGGCGCTCAATTCTTTTGGTGTTTCAGAGCAGGCGCTGGAAACCGCCATCACAAATTTGCGTGGCGGAGAATCTGTCAGCGATGCGGGTGCGGAAGACGCCTGGCAAGCGTTGTCAAAATACTGTGTTGATCTTACTGAAAAAGCAGAAAGCGGCGAGCTTGATCCGGTTATTGGGCGGGATGCAGAAATTCGACGCACGATACAGGTTTTGCAGCGTCGTACTAAGAACAACCCGGTGCTGATAGGTGAACCAGGTGTCGGTAAGACTGCAATAGTCGAAGGTCTGGCCCAGCGGATCGTCAATGGTGAGGTGCCGGAAGGTCTGAAAGACAAAAAGATCCTTGCCTTGGACATGGGTTCATTGATTGCCGGCGCCAAATTCAGGGGTGAGTTCGAGGAGCGCCTGAAAGCAGTTTTGAACGAACTTTCCAAGCAGGAAGGCTCAATTATTCTGTTTATTGACGAGCTGCATACCATGGTGGGTGCCGGCAAGGCAGAAGGTGCCATGGATGCTGGCAATATGTTAAAGCCTGCATTGGCCAGGGGTGAGTTGCATTGTGTTGGTGCAACCACGCTGGATGAGTATCGGCAATATATTGAGAAAGACGCAGCACTGGAACGTCGTTTCCAGAAAGTGCTGGTGGAAGAACCAACTGAAGAAGACACCATAGCTATCTTGCGTGGTCTCAAAGAACGTTACGAAGTGCACCATGGTGTTGATATTTCCGACTCGGCGATCATCGCTGCTGCAAAACTTTCACAACGGTACATAACTGATAGGCAACTACCGGATAAGGCAATCGATTTGGTGGATGAGGCTGCCAGCCTGATTCGTATGGAGATCGATTCCAAGCCTGAAGAAATGGATAAGCTGGAGCGCCGTCTGATTCAGTTGAAGATCGAACAGGAAGCATTGAAGAAAGACGAGGATGAGGCTACCCAGAAGCGCAAGGTTAAACTGGCGGAAGATATCGCCAGCCTCGAAGTCGAGTATTCCGATCTGGAAGAGATATGGAAGTCCGAGAAGGCTTCGTTGCAGGGCGCGCAATCCTTCAAGAGCGCGCTGGAAAAGGCACGGCACGATCTTGAATCGGCTCGTCGAGCAGGAGACCTGGCACGCATGTCGGAAATTCAGTACGGCATCATCCCTGATCTGGAGAAAAAACTGGAGCAGGCTGACCTCGCCGAAACCAAGGAAAAGCAGTTATTGCGCAATCGCGTGACAGAGCAGGAAATCGCCGACGTGGTGTCGCGGTGGACTGGCATTCCAGTCAGCAAGATGTTGCAGAGCGACAAGATGAAACTGCTGCAGATGGAAGATGCATTGCACCGCCGCGTCATTGGTCAGCATGAAGCGATCAGTGCGGTAGCCAACGCAGTACGTCGTTCCCGTTCCGGTCTTTCCGATCCCAACCGACCTAACGGTTCGTTCCTGTTTCTTGGGCCGACCGGAGTTGGTAAGACAGAGTTGTGTAAAGCGCTGGCAGAGTTTCTGTTCGATACTGAAGATGCCATGGTGCGTATCGATATGTCGGAGTTCATGGAGCAGCATTCGGTCGCCAGATTGATTGGCGCACCTCCCGGCTATGTTGGTTACGAAGAGGGCGGATACCTGACAGAGGCAGTGCGCCGTCGACCCTACTCGGTACTGTTGCTGGACGAAGTGGAGAAAGCCCACCCGGATGTTTTCAATGTCCTGCTGCAGGTTTTGGATGACGGTCGTCTGACGGACGGCCACGGAAGGACCGTAGATTTTCGTAACACGGTCATCGTCATGACCTCAAACCTGGGCTCGGATCGCATTCAGGAAGCGATGCAGGAAGGTGTGCCGGATGAACGGGCCTACGAAAACGTCAAGAACGCGGTGTTGTCGGTGGTGGTGAAACACTTCTCGCCGGAATTTGTAAACCGGATTGACGAGACGGTGGTGTTTCATCCGTTGGTGAAAGAGCAGATTCGCGGTATCGCGGATATCCAGATTGCTCTGCTCAACAAGCGTCTGCTGGACAATGAGCTGAGCCTGGAAGTGTCAGATGAGGTGCTGGATAAGATTGCCAGTCTGGGCTACGACCCGGTCTATGGTGCTCGGCCGCTGAAGCGAGCGATTCAGAACTGGATCGAAAATCCATTGGCGCAGCAGGTTATTCAGGGTTCATACAACCCTGGTGATCGCATTCTGATCAGCGTTAACAGCGATGGCGAGTTCAACTTCGAGAAAGCGGCGCAGACCTCAGCTGTTGCTTGAGTGCAAGGCAGGTAATTGAGATCCTGGCATTGAAGCAGGGACGTCTGGATAACCGACGTCTGGACAAGCCTAGGTTGCGATCCGCAGTTTCGTTATCTGTCGTGCTCTCAAGAATTGGCAGCATGTGACTTGACTTTACCTGCTAAAGGCGGAAAATTACCCGCTGCTTTATAGCAGACAGTGAAGGCAACCCCTCGACCTGTCTGCTGTGATCCCGGCCCAGAACCACCTTACCCCAGCCGGGATCGCATTCTAGGTGTCAGATAACATCCACCTAAGGCCTCTGTCACGTTATCACGTATGGGGCCGACATGAAGCAATGCACAGTCGTGTATTGGTTTGTGTAACTGAAATCACTTTATTGAAATAGTAACCAGCGTAGGCGCAGCATTGCTGTTGTCGTTTGCTGGTTATTTCTGCGTACAAATAGGCTAGAGGCTAAAGAAAGTGGACTTACTCTCCGGTGGTGAAATGTTGGTTCGTGCGTTGCACGACGAAGGCGTCGAGATAATCTTTGGTTATCCTGGTGGCGCCGTGCTGCACATTTATGATGCAATTTTCAACCAGGACAAGGTTGAACACATCCTGGTGCGACACGAACAGGCTGCAACCCATGCAGCGGATGGTTATGCGCGAGCGACCGGCAAGCCGGGTGTGGTGCTGGTAACCTCCGGCCCCGGAGCTACCAATGCTGTTACCGGTATTGCCACAGCCTACATGGACTCAATCCCCATGGTGGTCATTTCCGGCCAGGTAGAGAAAAAACTGATCGGTTCAGATGGCTTTCAGGAGACTGACATGGTCGGTATTTCCCGACCGATCGTGAAACACAGCTTTATGGCCCAGGACCCGGCAGAAATCCCCATGCTGGTTAAAAAGGCTTTTCATATTGCCACCACTGGCCGGCCCGGTCCCGTGGTTATCGATATCCCCAAGGATGTCACCGACCCGAAAGTCAAGCTGCCATACCAGTATCCCAAGTCTATAAAAATGCGCTCCTATGCTGTACCTGGCAAAGGTCATACAGGGCAGATCAAGAAGGCAGTGGAAATCCTGATGGCGGCTAAACGTCCGGTAATTTACGCTGGCGGTGGTGTGATTCAGGGTGAGGGTTCCACACTATTGACGAGGCTGACTAAAAAGCTTGGCTATCCCATTACCAACACGCTGATGGGGCTCGGCGCATTTCCGGCGACTCATAAGCAGTTCCTGGGCATGTTAGGCATGCATGGAACCTATGAAGCAAACATGGCTATGCATTATGCCGATGTGGTGCTGGGAATAGGTGTGCGATTCGATGATCGGGTAACCAACTCCGACACCAGCAAGTTCTGTCCGGACGCCAAGATACTCCACATAGATATCGATCCGGCATCGATCTCCAAGACCGTAACTGCTGATGTGCCGATTGTTGGTTCGGTGTCGGCAGTTTTGAAGGAAATGGCGGAGCTGATCGAGGCATCGGAACAGAAAGTCGACAAGAAATCATTGGCGATCTGGTGGAAACAGATTGAGCAGTGGCGAGAGCGTGATTCGCTGCGTATTCCCGAATCGGAAGGGGATATTATCAAGCCCCAGAGCGTTATCAAGTCTCTTTATGAAGTTACCAAAGGAGATGCTTTTATCTGCTCTGACGTAGGTCAGCACCAGATGTTTGCGGCACAACATTACCCCTTCGACAAACCGCGCAGGTGGATCAATTCCGGCGGATTGGGAACTATGGGTTTTGGACTGCCGGCAGCCATGGGTGTGCAGTTTGCCTTTCCCAAGGCGACTTCAGTCTGCGTAACCGGTGAGGGCAGCTTCCAGATGAACCTGCAGGAGTATGCGACCTGCATGCAATACCAACTGCCTATCAAAATAGTCTGCCTGAATAACCAGGCCCTGGGTATGGTGAAGCAGTGGCAGGATATGCAGTATGGTGGCCGATACTCTCACAGCACCTATGCGGAGTCGCTGCCGGACTTCGCCAAGCTGGCGGAAGCATACGGTCACGTAGGGATTCGCATCGAAAAACTGTCCGAACTGGATGAAAAAATGCAGGAAGCTTTCGCTCTTAAGGACAAGCTGGTGTTTGTCGACTGCCTGGTAGACCCAGAGGAACACGTGTATCCCATGGCAATCAAGGGTGGCGCCATGAAAGACATGGTATTAAGCAAAACGGAGCGTACGTAACATGAGACATATTATATCCGTCTTGTTAGAAAACGAACCCGGTGCGCTGTCGCGCGTGGTCGGTCTTTTTTCACAGCGCAATTACAACATCGAATCATTGACGGTGGCTCCTACTGAAGATCATTCGTTGTCCAGATTGACGCTGACCACGGATGGTGATGATCGCAAGATCGAACAGATCACCAAGCACCTGAATAAACTGGTGGATGTAGTGAAGCTGGTGGATCTAACGGAAGGTGCTCACGTGGAGCGCGAACTGATGCTCATCAAGGTGAAAGCCAGTGGTGCCCAGCGGGCAGAAGTAAAGCGCACCGCTGATATATTCCGCGGTCAGGTAGTGGATATGACTCAGGGAGTGTTTACCATTCAGCTGGCAGGCACCAGTGATAAACTTGACGGCTTCATCAATGCTGTCGGACCCAGCTCCGTGCTTGAAGTGGTGCGTACCGGCGTGTCGGGAATTGCCCGGGGTGAAAAAGTCTTAAGTTTGTAAAGGAAAAAGTTAAAGGCAAAGGCAAAGGCAAAGGTAAAAGGTAAAGCAAATCAAGAAACAGAAAGGGCCTCACAAGAGGCCCTTTCTCGTTGCTGATCTGGAGTCTGCTGAAGGCTAGACCAGTTTCTTCATGGCAGTCATATGTCCTCGAAGTTTTTTGCCGACCACCTCGATAGGATGGCTGCGAATCTTGTCATTGACCACAATCAGTTCGCTGTTGTCGACGCCGTTATCCAGCAGTTGCAAGCCCTGGCCGATTACATCGATATCGATGTCCTTCATGAAATCTTCCAGCAACGGCACGCAGTCATTGGCAAACAAATAGCAGCCGTATTCCGCGGTATCGGAAATCACCTTGTTCATTTCGTACAGCTTTTTACGTCCGATCAGGTTGGCAATCAATGGGACTTCGTGCAGAGATTCATAGTACGCTGATTCTGCAATGATGCCGCTGGCAGTCATGGTTTCGAAAGCCAGCTCTACGCCGGCTTTTACCATCGCAACCATCAGGATGCCGCGATCATAATAATCCTGTTCGCTGATCTCCATATCACCTGCGGATGTCTTTTCGAAGGCTGTTTCGGCGGTTTCTTCACGCCAGGTCAGCAGGTTTTTGTCATCGTTGGCCCAGTCCGCCATCATTGTTGAGGAGAACTCTCCGGTAATGATGTCGTCCATGTGCCTCTGGAACAGTGGCGCCATGATTTGTTTCAGTTCGTCTGCCAGTGAACTGGCAACGATTTTTGCTGGATTGGAAAGCCGATCCATCATATTGGTAATGCCGCCGTGTTTCAGGCCTTCTGCTACGGTTTCCCAACCATATTGGCAAAGTTTGGAGGCGTAGGCCGGGTCCATCCCTTTTTCAACCATTTTGTCAAAGCACAGCAGCGTGCCGGTTTGCAGCATGCCGCACAAGATGGTCTGTTCACCCATCAGGTCGGACTTCACCTCTGCAATAAACGAGGATTCCAGAACACCTGCGCGATGGCCGCCGGTCGCAACTGCATAGGCCTTGGCGATTTCCAGGCCGTCGCCATTGGGATCGTTCTCAGCGTGGACCGCAATCAATGTCGGTACACCAAAGCCACGCTTGTATTCTTCACGAACTTCCGAACCAGGCGACTTGGGGGCTACCATGATGACAGTCAGGTCGGCACGAATCTGCTTGCCTTCTTCCACAATGTTGAAGCCATGGGAATAGGCCAGAGCGGCGCCTTGCTTCATGAGGGGCATGATCTGTTCAATAACGGCACTGTGTTGCTTATCGGGAGTCAGGTTGAGCACCAGGTCTGCAGTCGGGATCAGTTGCTGGTAATTACCGACGGTAAAGCCATTGTCGGTGGCGTTCTTCCAGGAAGGGCGCTGTTCGGCAATAGCTGCGTCCCGCAGCGCGTAGGAAATATCCAGGCCGCTGTCGCGCATGTTCAGGCCCTGATTCAGGCCCTGTGCACCACATCCTACGATCACCACTTTTTTACCTTTCAGCTTATTCACGCCATCGGCAAACTCAGCGCTGTCCATGAAGCGGCATTTGCCTAGTTGCTCCAGTTGCAGGCGCAAAGGTAAGGTATTGAAGTAATTCATGATGACTCTCCGTCTTCTAACAGTTGCTGTTGCCCTGGCACGACTGATTCGGCGGCAATCATGCCAGGCATAGTCGGGAGGGCATCTTAGGGGAATGCGTTCGTTGCGTAAAATGATATATTTGCAATAATATGTTGCATAATGTGAAATGCATCTGGGTCTGCCGCCAGGCCTCATCCCGCCATGCTTAATCATGAGAACTGATTATGGATAACCGTGAACTGCAGATATTCCAGCATTTGGCCAAATCCCTGCATTTTTCCAGAACCAGTGCTGAATGCTTCATCAGTCCCTCCAGCCTGACCCGGCTGATTCAACGGTTGGAAGATGAGCTTGGTGTGCGATTGTTTGAGCGGGACAATCGTACCGTGCGGCTCACTGAAGCAGGAGAAATGTTCCGCGAATATGCCGTAGAGAGTTTACTCAACTGGGAGCAGTTCCGAGGCCGCCTGCAGCATCAGGCGACCAGCTTGACTGGCAAGGTAAGCGTGTTCTGTTCGGTAACTGCCAGCTATTCCTTTCTGCGTGAGCTGCTGGACCAATTTCGTGCCCAGCATCCTGGTGTTGAAATCCAACTGCACACTGGCGACACTGCGCTGACAATACAGCGTGTGCTGGAAGAGCAGGAAGACATCGGTATAGCTGCCCGTCCCGACCAATTACCCGGGAAATTACAATTCAAACCAATCGGGGAATCACCCCTGGTGTTTATCGCACCGTCCACCGATTGCCCCTTAAAGGAACGCCTTGATTTCTATTTGCAAAATAACAGGCAGCTACCCTGGGCTGAAATTCCCATGGTGTTGTCAGAAACAGGTCTTGCTCGACAACGGATTAATCAGTGGTTCCGGGAGCAGGGCATTAAACCTGACATATACGCGCAGGTTACCGGTAACGAAGCGATTGTCAGTATGGTAAGTCTAGGCTTCGGCGTGGGGGTGGTCCCTGAGCTGGTGGTTGAAAACAGTCCCAAGCAGGCCAAAGTGGCTATCCTTCCTGTGGAGCCGCATCTTAAGCCATTTTCTATCGGTATCTGTAGTCTACGGCGCAAGCTGAGTAACCCGTTGATAAAGGCGTTCTGGGGTTTGGCAGGAGAAAATGTTGCGAGCTTTGTACCGCAGCGCGATATACGGAAAACTGTTGTCAATGGCGCAGGATAGGGATTGAGAAAGGCGGATTTTCCAATAGTAAAGTCGGTAACAATCAGCTGCAGAGCGTATAAGAGGCTATAATAGACGCCACCTCAGTAAGCAGCCAGACCAATCAGGCTACATTTCATGACAGATGTTGAGCAAGAGCAAGAAATAGACGAGCAGGATTCTGACAGTGTTCTGCCCATCGATGAGCACGAGGAAATCGTCTCAGAGGGCGGCAGACAGGTCAGGAAGCGGGGCGTTTACCTGTTACCGAACCTGTTAACACTCGGTGCGTTGTTCTCCGGTTTCTACGCCATTATCGCCGGTATGGGTGGTAATTTTAACGCCGCCGGCTGGGCAGTGCTGGTGGCCGCTATTTTTGATGGCTTGGATGGTCGGGTAGCACGTATGACAGGTACCCAGAGTGCTTTTGGGGCCGAGTTCGATAGTCTGTCGGACATGGTTTCTTTTGGTATGGCACCAGCCCTGATTGCTTTTTCCTGGGCCTTGTCTTCGCTGGGTAATCCAGGCTGGGCAGCCGCTTTCATCTATATGTCCTGTGCGGCACTGCGACTGGCACGTTTCAATGTCCAGCTTGGCACCGTCAGCAAGCGCTACTTTCTGGGTTTGCAAAGTCCGGTAGCTGCCGGACTGATTACTTTTCTAGTGTGGGTAGGTGCGCTGTATGAAGTTGAGGTAACTCCGTTAGTAGCCTATTCATTGGCAGTAATTACGGTGCTCGCGGGTCTATTGATGACATCAAACTACCGCTACTTCAGTTTTAAGGAAATGCACTTCAAGGGTACCGTCCCTTATGTGGTTTTCCTGCTGGTCTTAGTGTTATTGGTGTTGATTGCTCAGAATCCTCACGAAACGTTGTTGACCATGTGTGTTTTATACTCTCTATCCGGTCCGGTATTATGGGTCTATCGCCGGCAGGGTCGTAAAACTGTTTCTGAAACCGGTACGGATGGCCCTGCCACAGGGACGGAAGTAGATGGACCTGATGCCGGCTTTGATAGCAATGTCAGTGTCTTGCGTGAGCAGAATGTAGAAAAGCGAGAGCAAAAGGAAACAGCTTCGTCGGACGACACACTGGACGACAAGAAGTAGCCTTTTATTTGCGACTTACGAATTACAAATTACAAAATGCATAATAAAAAGAACCGAGCGAGACAAGAAAACGTATTTCTAATCAACCAACGAACAAGAGAGCAGCCAAAGCCATGTTGATCAAGAAGCCAGCAGACATCAAACCGTCGGAAATTACTCCGGAATCAGTCTATCGAAACCGACGCCAATTCATGGCGGAGGCGGGAACAACGGCTCTGGGTGCTGCGGTAGCAGCAGCTGTGCCTGGAATGGCGCTGGCGCAGGATGGTGATGCTTTAAAGGCCAGGGCTCCTGCGAACCTGACTCGTTCCGCTCCCGCTGCCTGGTGGGAATCTAAGTTTGCCAACATCAAACCGGCACCAGACTCAGGTCCATACTTCACGGGTGAATCGCTCACTCCTTACGAGGACGTTACGCGCTATAACAATTTCTATGAATTTGGTATGGACAAGGGCGATCCTTCAAGCAACTCAGGACAATTCCAGGTGGACCCCTGGTCAGTAGAGATTGCCGGTGAATGTGACAGACCCGGTACCTACAACCTGGAAGACATTCTCAATCCTCACGCTCTGGAAGAGCGTATTTACCGACTTCGCTGCGTTGAAGCCTGGTCGATGGTTATCCCCTGGATTGGTTTCCCGCTGGGGGATTTGCTTAAACGTTTTGAGCCCAATTCGCGAGCCAGATTTGTGGAGTTTCAAACGGCAGTGGTACCGGAAACTATGCCTGGAGTGCGATCCCGCTTTGCAATGATTGACTGGCCATACCAGGAAGGTCTGCGTATCGATGAGGCAATGAACGAATTGACCTTTATGGCAGTTGGTGTCTATGGCAATTATCTGCCTCCTCAGAATGGTGCGCCCATGCGTTTAATTGTTCCCTGGAAATACGGATTCAAGAGCATCAAGTCTATCGTACGAATTAATTTTACCGAGGAGCAACCCAGAAACACTTGGAACGATCTGCAAGCAAACGAGTACGGGTTTTACGCCAATGTAAATCCCGAGGTACACCACCCCCGGTGGCGTCAGGACACCGAGCGACGCCTTCCCCAAACTCTGTTCAGCCGTTCGAGAATTGATACCACGATGTTTAATGGCTACGGTGAACAGGTAGCGCACTTGTATGAGGGCATGGATCTGGCCCGCTATTACTAGTTAATGCGAGCAGTGGTAGGGTGCCGTCCAGTTCGGACAGTGCAGGCTGGGCTCGACAGAAAGACTTAAAAGCGGCGAAACCGGAATGCAGAAAAGTATTAAACCCGTCGTTTTCTGCTTCTGTCTTGTTCCGTTTTGCTACCTGTTCTATCTCGCCGGGACCAACAATCTCGGACCCGATCCCGGACAAACCCTGGCCAAGGAATCGGGTGAGTGGGCTTTGCGGTTCCTGATAGCGACTCTGGCTATTACCCCTGTTCAAAGGTTTACCGGCTGGCGTATTACCAATCGCTATCGGCGCATGATCGGTCTCTACAGTCTGTTCTATGCCAGCTGTCACTTCCTTGTGTATCTGCTGTTTCTGCTGGGCTTTCGTTGGTCGGCGCTGTACGAGGAAATTCTGGAACGCCCTTACGTCACTGTTGGTTTTTCAGCATTCATCATTCTGGTTGTGCTGGGAATTACCTCGCCCAAGTCGATGGTGCGAAAACTGGGCAAAAACTGGAAACGGCTGCATCGTCTCGTTTACGTTTCCGTCGTATTGGTCATGGTGCACATGACCTGGATTCTTCGCTCGGACTTCGGTGAGGCGCTGCTGTACGGAACCATAGTTTTTGCCTTATTGGCTTACCGCCTGGTTCGATATCTCGCAAAAAGGTAAATGGGTGTCTCAGCAAGAATGATCACAACTGCGGTTGTCCGCTCGAGAGCCAGTAATTCCGGGCCTCTCGAAGGGAATTGTTGTCTTCGGCGGCGGCTAATTATGAATTAGCTTGATAGATGCCCAGAAACCCCTTGTAAGGTTCGGGTTGAACTGTATAATACGCCGGCTTCCCAGTTGTGAAGACGGGATTTTGGCTCTTTAAAAAGTAGATTAAGCAATAGAGGTGGGTGCTTGCTAAGGCGGTAGGCTGTCAAAGCAATACTGTCAGAGTAAGCAACTTGCGTTTATTCATTTATTAGTAAAAGCAAACGAGCTGTTGT